>SWCB01003836.1_pt1 | contig 51234 bp, 44 predicted proteins | sample 4692901 | NCBI WGS metagenome assembly SWCB01 (sample SAMN10267276, study PRJNA491770) | bioreactor metagenome | isolation source: DHS bioreactor inoculated with subseafloor sediment | place: Japan: off Shimokita Peninsula | collected 2006-08 | reverse complement strand
TATTCAGAAAGTATGCCATGAGAAGGAAACGGGGTGTGCCAAAGTTGGAATAATTTGAAATTAATTTCATAACACACTGATATAGTGATATATAAAAATACATAAAAATATAAATAAAAACTTCAGGCTTATTTGTCCGTGTGCCAGAATAATGGAATTTGTCCCGAAATTAGCATACAATTTCCATAATGGGACAATTGTCCTCCGCAAATGCGCCTGATTTCCCCACAATCAAAGGGAGAAGAATTATATGGCTTAGAAAGTTGATTTCAGATAATCCGGAAGAACACTGATTAACGTCTCACTATCTGATAAGTCCCATCCGAAAATACCCTAATAATGGTTGAGGCTTTCGGTTGGTTAAACTGTTGGTGCGCCAGCTGAACCACATAACCAACCCTATCTTTTATTTTTTGGGAAATCTGGCTAAACACCACGGGGGTAGGCTCTCCCGAAACATTGGCTGAAGAGGAGACTAAGGGTTTGCCCATTTTCCGAATCAATTGCTGGCAAAATTCATCTTTAACCACCCTAATGGCTATCGTACCATCGGGCGCAACAATACTTTTAGGCAGGTTTTGGGCTCTTTCGTAAATAACAGTTACCGGCCCTTCCATTCCATCAATCAAATCTTCGACAAAAGGTGGCACTTCGGCAACATATATAGCCAACTCATCGAAATTGCTTAATAAAATGATAAGACTCTTGTTCTCCGGCCTGTCCTTAATCTGGTATATCTTTTCAATGGCTTTTGCATTCAGCGCATCGCATCCCAAACCCCATACGGTGTCGGTAGGATAAAGTATCACACCGCCTTTTCGTAATATGCGCAGCGATTGCTGGATTTCAATATCAATAATATCCTGTGTCACTTCAGCAGTTCAGTTAGTTGATAGGTTTGTATATTGAGCGCGCATTTAAAATGACCTTCGGGACATTGCTTAAAACCATGTAATCCGCAGGGCCTACAATAAAGGGATACTGTTGTTTCGATAATATGTGCGTCGTCCGATAACGGGCCAAAGCCGAAAGCCGGCACGGTGGAACAAAATACCGAAGCAACCGAAGCATTTACTGAAGAAGCAAGATGCATTGGCGCCGAATCATTCACATAATTCATAACGGCACTTTTCATTAGCGCTGCTGATTCCAGGAAACTCAATCGCCCTGCCAGATTTACCACATTAGTGCTGGCCTGGCCTTTTATACGCTCACATAAACTTTTGTCAGCTTCAGCTCCAAGCAGTAAAACAACTAAATTAGCAGGAATATTGTTCAAAAGATCAATCCATTTTCCCTCGGGATATTGCTTGGTAAACCACAAAGAAGCCGGGGACACCGTTATGTAGGGCCCATTCACAAAAACAGAAACCCGGCTAAAATCTTCAACAGACGGATAAAGGGCTGGACGAAAAGCCGCGGAGGAAACCATTGACAAAATTAAGGCCTGATTCCTTTCAATTTCATGTAAAGTTCCTTCCTTGCTAATAATATGCTCATACTTATGGGTATAAAACAGGGATAAAGGATTCTTTTTAAACCCACTTCTCATTTTAGCTCCCGAAAGTGCAGCAATCAATCCGGATGAAGCAAAACGTTGCACATTAATTACCGCATCATAATTATTGCGTCTTACTTCGCGAATCAGCCAAAAAAGCCCGGTGTACTTGCGCTTTGACTTGTCCCAAAACAGGACGTTATGAATAAACGGATGGTTTTTGAATAAAGATTGGTATCCTTTCTTTACCAAATAATGAATCTCAACATCGGGCAATTCCACATGCAGCGACTCGGCCAACGCAGTGGAAAGAATCACATCACCCAGGGATGCGGTTTGAATAATAAGAATCCGTTTAATCAAGGGATGAAATATTTTAAAGGTAATTATCGCACTGACTTAAACCCAATTCGTCGCTTATTTGCGCCTGCCCGACATAACGTAGTGATTGCGTGTCTTTGCGTCTTAGCGTCTTTGCGTGATTTTTTTCTTGGAGCAAAATACCCCATCATACCTGAATGGAAAATTCCCGCAAGGCTTCATTCAATGACGTTTTCAAATCGGTTGAAGGCTTCCGTTTTCCGATAATCAGCGCACAGGAAACCTGAAATTCCCCGGCTGGGAATTTTTTGGGATACGTTCCCGGAATAACCACCGAACGGGGCGGGACATAACCTTTGTACTCCACAGGCTCAGCGCCTGAAACATCAATGATGCGCGTACTGGTGGTAATTACCACATTAGCTCCCAACACCGCCTCGGCACCAATGCGGGCACCTTCCACCACAATGCAGCGGGAGCCAATAAAGCAACCATCCTCTACAATTACCGGAGCTGCCTGTATCGGTTCGAGCACACCCCCGATACCCACGCCTCCAGACAAATGAACATTCTTACCAATTTGCGCGCATGATCCAACGGTTGCCCAGGTATCCACCATGGTGTTGGAATCAACGTACGCACCAATATTAACATAGGAAGGCATCAGAATAACCCCGGGCGCAAGAAAAGAGCCATGCCGCGCAATGGCATGAGGTACTACCCGCACACCCAATTGCTGATAATTGTGCTTTAACGGGATTTTGTCATGAAATTCCATCGGCCCTGCTTCGCTAACTTCCATTTGCCTGAGCGGGAAATAAAGAATAACGGCTTTTTTTACCCATTCATTCACTTCCCAATCATTGCCAATAGGTTCAGCAACCCTGAGCAAACCTTTGTCAAGTTGAAGAATAACCTCATTCACAGCATCAGCATAAACACTGTTACCCAGAAGCGTTCTGTCATTCCAGGCTTCTTCGATATACGTTTGAACTTCCTTCATAGATTTCGCTTTCACGCGTCAAAGTTAGCTGTTTTTTACGCTGAAAGCAGGGAACCATAGCATAAAAACAACCAAATCAGTCCTTCACACGGCTTTTATTGCTAATTTTGCACCTGCAAACAGGCACCTTTTATTTCAGAAAACATTGGCAAGGATTTTAGCTATCGATTACGGACAAAAGCGGGTTGGACTTGCGGTTACCGATGAAGGTCAGATAATTGCCACGCCCCTCACCACCGTGCACTCCAAAGATATTATCAACTTTCTAAAGGATTATCTGAACCGGGAAAAGGTTGAATTATTTGTAGTTGGGGAACCACGACAGATGAACAATGCAGCCTCGGAATCGGTTAAGTTCACCGAACCTTTTGTCAGGCTGCTTTCCAAAACCTTTCCAGATGTAAAAATTGCCCGCATCGACGAGCGTTTTACTTCCAAAATGGCCCAACGTACCATTCTGGAAGCCGGTGCCAGAAAGAAGGAAAGACAAAGAAAAGACCTTGTGGATATGGTGAGCGCAGTGATTATTCTGCAATCTTACCTGGAGTCCAGAAGCATTGGCAATTTTTAACAATCAAAACAGCATTAAAAATGATATTTCCCATTGTAGCATACGGCCATCCCAATCTCAGGAAAGTGGCTGTGGACATTGACAAAGATTACCCCGACCTGCAACAGTTTATTGCAGATATGTTTGAAACCATGTATTTATCAAATGGTGTAGGCCTGGCAGCCCCTCAGGTTAACCGTGCCATTCGGCTCTTTGTAATTGATGCCACACCTTATGCCGACGATTTTCCCGGCGAAAAAAACCTCAAAAAGGTATTCATCAACGCCCGAATTGTTGAAGAAACCGGCGATGAGTGGGCATTTAATGAAGGTTGCCTTAGTATTCCCGATATCAGGGAAGATGTTTTGCGCAAGCCTGATATCAGAATTGATTACTATGATGAGACCTTTGAATTTCACAGTGAAAGAATAAGTGGCGTGTTGGCCCGGGTCATTCAGCATGAATACGACCATTTGGATGGCGTCTTGTTTGTTGACCGCATCAATCCGTTACGAAAAATCATTCTCAAACGCAAATTAGGTGAAATTGCCAAAGGATTAGTCAAAACAGACTATCGTATGATATTTCCATTGCTCAAAAAGAGAATTTCCCTTTAATCCTACAGACTAAATGAAAAATTTGAGAATACTGTTATTGGTTGGGCTTATCTCAACAATAATGATGATTTCATGCACCTCGCAGCGCGATAAGGATGCAAAAAGTATTGCTACGCTGGAGAAAGAACTTACTGCTAAAACAGAACGACCAAAGCAGGAGAAGCTTGATGAACTCATGAACAATTACCTGAACTTTGTTGATAATCACCCACAAGACACTGCCGCTCCTCAATATCTTTACAAAGCACTGAATCTGGCGATGGGAACGGACCAGGGGGAAAAAGCCATGGAACTCGCCGACCGCACCCTGAATGAGTATCCGAAAAGTGAAAGAATTGCCGAAACCGTTTTCCTTAAGGCCTTTATTTACGAGAACCTGTTGAGCAACCTGGGATTGGCCCAAAAGACCTACAATGATTTCCTTTCCCGGTTTCCCGATCATGAACTTGCCGACGACGCCCAGGCAGCCCTGGATAATTTGGGCAAATCGCCCGAAGAGCTTATTAGGGAGTTTGAGAAAAAAGCGGCTGAAGCTGCTGCAGCTAAGCCTCAATAACGCGCTACCGCTTCATTGCCTTGCTCAATTAATCTTCGCTAAGTGGAATTTTTCATTCTGCTCAGCCTCGCTCATTTTACTATAAGGTTGCCAACGCAATCATATAGATTGCAGCACTTCCAAAGTGTTAACAAACTATAAATACGGATGAAAAGTGGAAAAACTGCTTTCTCCTTCAGGCCGAAATCCTTATCTTTATGCCCTGAACATAAATAATAAATACATAATTGTAATGGAAAAACTAAACACCTATCTCGAAACGAACAAACAACGTTTTCTGGACGAGCTTTTTGGGCTTATCCGCATCCCATCCATCAGCTCCATCCAAAGCCACAAGCCCGACATGCTCAGGGCCGCAGAATATTGGAAAGAATCTATTTTAAAAGCCGGAGCCGACAAAGCTGAAATTATTCCCACAGCTGGCAACCCGGTGGTTTATGGCGAAAAAATTATTGATCCTGCCAAGCCAACGGTTCTCGTTTATGGTCATTATGATGTAATGCCCGTTGATCCACTAAATCTGTGGACTTCTCCTCCATTTGAACCAGTGGTGCGTGATGGTAAAATTTTTGCACGCGGTGCCGATGATGACAAAGGCCAGGCATTTATGCATGCCAAGGCTTTTGAAAGTATGGTACAAACAGGAACCTTACCCTGCAACGTTAAATTCATGATTGAGGGAGAGGAAGAAGTTGGATCTCCCAATCTCGAGCAGTTTTGTATCGACCATAAAGAAATGCTAAAAGCCGATATAATCCTTGTTTCCGATACCGGAATGATCGCTCAGGATATTCCGTCTATTACTGTTGGATTACGTGGACTGGCTTATCTGGAAGTGGAAGTTACCGGTCCCAACCGCGACCTGCACTCCGGACTGTTTGGTGGTGCTGTTGCCAATCCAATCAACATCCTTTCACAAATGATTGCCTCCCTCACCGACGAAAAAAATCGCATTACGGTGAAAGGTTTCTATGATAAAGTGCTTGAGTTATCATCAGAAGAACGCGCCGAAATGGCAAAAGCACCATTCGATCTTAAAGAATACAAATCAGCTATTGATGTTGCCGAAGTTCATGGAGAAGAAGGTTATTCTACCATGGAACGCACCGGAATCCGCCCAACGCTTGATGTTTGTGGCATTTGGGGAGGTTATACTAGCGAAGGAGCGAAAACAGTACTCCCGTCCAAAGCATATGCAAAAATTTCCATGCGCTTAGTCCCACATCAAGACCATGAGGAAATTTCCAAACTCTTCGAAGAACATTTCATTAAACTGGCACCACCTTCTGTAAAGGTTAAAGTTACCAACCTTCACGGGGGGCAAGGATATGTTTCGCCAACCGATACCAAAGCCTATCAGGCCGCCAGCAAAGCTTACGAAAAAACCTTTGGCAAGAAGCCGGTGCCCGTGCGCAGTGGTGGTAGCATTCCCATTATTTCAACCTTTGAACGGGTGCTGGGCATTAAATCCATACTTATGGGATTTGGCCTTGAGTCAGATGCCATTCATTCACCCAATGAAAACTACCCGCTTTTCAATTTTTACAAAGGCATTGAAACCATTCCTTATTTTTACAAGTACTATTGCGAATAACCAACCGCAGCATCAACTATCTATAATACCGGGCCTTCTCGCCCGGTATTTTTTTTATCAAAAAAAGGCCACCCAATGGGCAGCCTTTTCATATCATTTTCACAAGACTAATTTCCAGCTTTGAAGGCTTCCAGTCCGCTATCCAAAAAAGCAAGGAAGTTCTCAACTTCCAGATCATAAGCCTTAGGGGGTACCAGCACATTACCGTTTACATCCAACAGCACATAATAAGGCTGAGCATTTACATTAAACTTACTGATCTGGAAATCAGCATACTTTTTACCAATACTCTTTTTAACTTTTCCATCGTAACTTGATGTAATCCATTCCGATTCAGGAAGTTCGGTCTTATCATCCACATATAGTGCAATAACCACAAAATCTTCGCGCAATTTCTTCAATACCCGTGGATCAGCCCAGACACGCGCTTCCATTTCACGGCAATTTACACAACCGTGGCCGGTAAAATCAATAAATACTGGCTTATTTTGCTGTTTGGCACAAGCCAACCCTTGTTCGTAATCAAAATAGCCTTCCAAGCCATGGGGCAGGTGAAGCAGATCGGAGTATTTTGGTTTATCACACAAGGTACTCGGTTTAGCCTCTCCCCCACTGCCACTGCTGAAGGCCTGTACGTTGTCGCGAACAATTTTATTCAGGTCGAAATCATGCGTTGCCTGTGGCGGCATATAACCGGATAATGCCTGTAGTGGAGCCCCAAACATACCAGGTATCATGTAAACAACAAAAGTAAAGGTGATAATGGCGAGGGTGAGCCGCGGAACACTAATGAATTTGACATCGCTATCATGGGCAAATTTAAGCTTACCCAGGAGATAGAGTCCCATTAGGGTAAAGATTACAATCCAAAATCCGAGATAAATTTCCCGGTCAAGGATACCCCAATGGTAGGTTTGGTCGGCAATGCTTAAAAACTTTAGACCAAGGGCCAATTCGATAAAGCCAAGCACCACTTTCACCGAATTCAACCAGCCACCTGATTTCGGCATACTGTTGAGCCAACGGGGAAAAAATGCGAAAAGGGTAAAAGGCAGGGCAAACGCCAGTGAGAAACCAAGCATTCCAATAATAGGTTCTATAACCTCTCCACTTGCAGAAGCAACCAGAATGGCACCGACTATTGGACCCGTGCATGAAAATGAAACAAGCACCAGGGTAAATGCCATGAAGAAGGAGCCTAAAACCCCTCCTCTGTCGGCCTGTGAATCAGACTTATTAATCAGCCAACTGGGCAATGTAATCTCGAACATTCCAAGGAAAGAGGCTGCAAAGAACATGAAAATCGCAAAGAAAAGCACGTTGGGAATCCAGTGCGTACTCAGGAAATTGGCAAAGTTGGCTCCGAGGGTAATGGCCACCACAGTCCCAATAACGGTATAAATTAAGATGATGGAAATTCCATAAGTAATGGCCTGAAACTTGGCTTTTACTTTATCCTTTTCCTTCAGGAAAAAAGTAACCGTCATCGGAATCATTGGGAAAACACAAGGTGTTAAAATAGCAGCAAGCCCAGCAATAAACGAGAAAAAGAACAGGGTCCACAAGGATGATTTTTCTTTTGCAGTTCCCGACTCCGCTGAAACTTCATCCTGTTGAGCAGGGTCACTATCGGTTGTTGCAGGCGCAGCCACAACTTGCTGTGCAGTATCAGTGGCAACTTCGGGCTCAGGTTCATTGGCAATGGGCGCAACCACCTCTGTTTTTCCCGATTCTGGATTGCCCTTTACATTAAAGGAAAAATCAACTTCATCAGGTGGCAGGCAGCGGCTATCGTCGCAGCACATAAACTCAAGTACCCCTTTAACCTGGAAATCTTTATCCGATAAAACTTTAATATTTTGAGTAAAAACAGCCTTGTTGGCAAAATATTTCACCACCATATCAAAGTTGTTATCAAATTCCTCAATAGCCTTAGGTTCCTTTACCTTACCGATAAGCGAATATTTAGCACTTTTTTCAAAGGTGAAGGAGGTTGGCACCGGTCCATTTTCAGGAATATCCTGTGAATACAAATGCCATGTGGCATCAATGGTTGCAGTGAAAATAAGCTGTGCCTCGGCCGGAGAAATTTGTTTGGCGGTAAAATTCCATTTTACCGGCTTAAGCACCTGTGCATCTATGGCATTTAGAGAAATAAATGCAAAAAATAATGTCGCCAGGAGCAGTTTAGGGAATTGTTTCATCACGATTTATTTGAAAAATAAAGCATTCTTGAGCATTTTACTCCATTACCTCAATATGAAGAATGGATGCTGTTTTATCGGTAATACGATAAGCATTACCAATGCGATGGCCAATAAGCCATAGTATTTCATTACCTGAAATCAACAACCAGGCATTCTCCTTTTCAACAATGGAGAATTTATTGTCGATAAAAAAGTCACTTAGTTTTTTGTTGTTGTTCATTCCATAGGGGACAAACGAATCGCCCTCTTTCCACTTTCGCATGCGCAACGGCCAGGTAATTTTTTCGGCATCGAGCATGGCAATGGAGCCACTCTTATTGATCTTTAAACCAGGATTGTTGCTGATCAATGAAAGCTTTAATTGCAGCGGGGTGCGCAAATCTGTAGTTCCTTCCTGAATCAGCACCTCGTCGGTAGGTTGCGCCCCGGTAGGACCTAAAGGCGTTATGAGCAATGCCTCCCTATCTTTTATGAGCCGATGCGTGGGCGAAAAAAATTGTTTGCCAGAAATTTCATTCAATCCGGCAGTTATTTCTGCGGTAACATTCCGGCTAAAACCATAAGGTTGGAGCAGTTCATAAAGGTACGCTTCGCAGGGCGAGAATTTCAATAGTTCAGAAATATCAATGGACGTAACGCCATCTTCATGTTTTTCAACACGCTCGCGGATTGTTTCAAGATAATGATCAAGCAACATTTCTGACTCACGAATTCTTTCGATGGTGGAAGTGATGGTTTTCCTGAAATCAGGGTTAATCTCGGCCAAAATGGGCATGAGATCATGCCTCAGTTTGTTGCGAACATACTTGGTTGAGCGGTTCGAACTGTCCTCGCGAAAGCCGATGGCCTCGTCGCTGGCGAATTCCTCAATATTTCGCCGATATATGAACATCATGGGATGAACAATCTTTTTGCGGCTGGGTAAGATGCCATGCAATCCACTTATGCCCGTTCCCCGAAGTATGTTGATAAACAAGGTTTCTATCTGATCATCAAGATGGTGGGCAGTAGCAATAACTCTGAAACCTTCTGTATCAAGCAATTCCTCGAACCATTCATACCGAAGCGTGCGGGCAGCCATCTGAACAGAAACCTTGTTAAAACCGGCATATTCCCTGGTTTTAAAATTCTTCACAAAGAGTTTTACGTCATAAACCTCGGCCATTGAAGCAACAAACTTTTCATCCTGATTTGATTCAGCACCGCGTAATCCAAAATTACAATGCGCGATGGAAAAGTTATATCCTGCCCTATGAAAAAGCTCAGCCATAACCATTGAATCAATCCCGCCACTGACGGCCAGCAGTATGGGATCATTGTCCATGAAAAGCTTGTGTTCGGAAATGTAGTTTTTAAACCGCGATAACATGCTGCAAATTTATAAAATCTAAAGGATTATAAGCGCTCAAGTGAAAGTATTTAGGGGACAATTTAACACATTTTAATAAGTAAAAACATTTACACACATGTCTAGATATAAATATCTGAATATCAGCATGTATTAAACCAATATTGACAATCACAACTTACAAAGTCCGAAAAAATTCTCCTTACCAGAATTACTTTGCCTCCCCATTCAGGCTAAGAAAATTGCGCAGGTTACTTTTATTGGTGGCATTTACCGGATTGCGTGCCTCGGGAGAAAAAAGAAACTTAAATGTAGAAACATAGTTCACGGTAATTTTACCTCTCACTGCTTTCATAGTCGAATTAAGCATTTGATTATTCTCGGTAAATGCTTCGGGCAATATGGCAAAACAAGCAGGCAGCCACCTTTCAGGAAAGTTCCCGGAATGCTTTCCCTTTCCTAAATGTTGTTTTATATCGCTCTCAATCAACCGGATGGCATATTCAAGGCCTTCATCTGACAAGGGGTCAAGGCCATGTTTTTTAACCTGGGCTTTTAGTTCAGCCGCATTGGGAACAATTAATCCAACGGTATATGGGTCCTGGTTGTTATGCAACAGGCATTGAAAAATGAGTTTTGAATTGTCAATAAGTGCTTCTTCAATTCCTTCGGGGCTGTATTTTTCGCCATCACTTCCTATCAACAAACTTTTATACCGGCCTTTTACCACCAGATAATCATCCGCATCCATATATCCCAGATCTCCGGTGTATAACCATCCATCTTTTATAGTTTCGGCAGTGGCAACAGGATTCTTCCAATACCCCAGCATAACATTCCCACCACGAATAACAATTTCGCCTTCAACGCCTTTGGGCAGTTCATTGCCATCATGATCACATATTTTCAAATCGAGTGGCTTCACTAACTTCCCGGAAGTGCCAATTTTTATATTCCTGAGTGAATTTGAAGAGATTACAGGTGAGGCTTCAGAAAGTCCATAACCCTGGCATACAGGCATGCCAATGGCCATAAAGAATCTTTGCAATTCGGAGTCGAGCAAAGCACCTCCTCCGATAAATAAATCTAGTTCCCCACCAAATCCTTCGCGCACTTTACTGAACAGGATTTTATCAAAAAGCATAACCAATGGCCTGAGCAAAATCCTGAAACCTTTTCCCTTATCAATGCCCTCTCCATTATAACTATAGGCAACCCTGATTCCGGCATTAAAAAGGGCAACAGTGATCTTACCTTTCTTTGAAATTCCTGTTTCTATGTTTTTTCTGAAATTTTTGGACAAAGCAGGAACACTCATCAACAAATTGGGCTTAATCTCTTTAATATTGAGCGGAATGTTTTTCAGTGTTTCATTGCCTGTTTTGCCTATATGCACTGAAGCAACCGAAGCTCCCTTTGCCATAAAGCAATACAAACAGGCGGTATGTGCAAAACAATGATCCCATGGGAGTATGGCAAGGGTGCGATAGCTAGACGGAATTTCCATTAAAGTGAGTGATTGCTCCACATTGGCAATATAATTACCATGCGAGATCATCACTCCTTTGGGATCGGCGGTGGTTCCCGATGTGTAAGTAATGTTGGCCAGGGTATCCGGAAGTATTTTTTTTGCGGTTTCAACCAGAACAGCAGGATTTTGCTTTAAATAAGCTGTCCCTGTTTCACAAATTTCATCAAAGTAAAAATCGCCATCATGTTTCTGAGAAGCATTATCCAGGAAGATAATATGCTCCATTTCGGTAAGATCTCCCTGGATTTCTTTAATTTTACCCCACTGACTTTCGGAGACAATGGCAATTTTAGCACCACTATGCTGAATCCGAAAGGCAAGTTCCACAGGAGATAATTTTATGGATAAAGGCACACTGCAACATCCTGCTGACAGCAGACCAAGTTCAGCAATTATCCATTTATCGCGCCCCTCGGATAAAAGGGCTATCCTATCGCCATATTGTACACCAAGGTTTAATAATCCAGCGCCAAATTGATGCACACGCTCGCGGGTTTGTGTATAGGTGAGCTGATGCCAACTGCCTTCCCTTTTTTCGTGTAAATAAGCATTCTGTGGAAAATTTTCAGCTGCAAAATCAAGCAAGTCTATTAGCGTTCGCATGGTATAGGGGTCATTTTTGTTGAGCAGAGCAAAGATAAAAGGATCATTCATATATTCAACAAAATATCCCACAAAACACAATGGCCCAATAAAATTGCATTTTCTACCCTCGTTTGCAAAAACAACCATTCAAAACATTATTTTTGCATGAATATAGAATTAATTCTCAAAAAAGCCACCCTTAATTTTAACAAAATGATTACCAGGTATTTAAAAGGCTCAGTCTTCATGTTGCTGGTTTTGTTTATGGGTTCATGTCTTCCAGATGAAGATTTAGATCCCAATGCCGGTGACATCCGTGAAAAATTTGTTGGCACATGGCGATTTACAGAAACACCCATTGGAAGAGCACTGGATGCGGTGAGTTACACAGTTACTATTTCATATGATCCGGGCAATTCATCACAAGTGCTGTTGAAAAATTTTGCCCAGGTTGGGGGACAATACTCTGCTTATGGCATTGTCACCAACAACCGCATAACCATTCCTTCCCAGGAATTAGCCCAGGGTTTTACCGTAAGCGGAACGGGAACCATGGCCGGATCAACCAGTATGGACTGGGAATACACCACCATTGCAGGCAGCACAATGGAATCATTTACAGCAGTAGCTACCAAATAGATTATTAGAAATAACATAATGCCGGTCATGAACAAATTTCAGGACCGGCATTATGTTGGTTAAAAAATCACACAGATTTCAATTCATATTTACTACAGTAGTAGCTGAATCCACCGGCTTTCCACTTTTATTAATCAGGCTATCTTTGTCCTTAGTTAATGACAACATAACCTCATCCAACATTTGCTCAAAATCAGCCAGATCGTTTTGATAATAAACAAGATTCTGGTTAAACTTTGTCGGCGTAAGTTTGTAAAACAGATACAGTGAATCGAAACTCCGGGTTTTGATCTTTTCTAAGCTATCCCGGCTGATTCTGGTTTGCTGATAGCGCATGGCAGCTTCTGTTAGTTCTACGTCGGCCATCACCTGAATCATGGTCTCCCTTGGAATAATGTCCCCGGAATCCGTTTTGTTTCCCGATGGCTTACATCCCAACAGGGCAACTAGCATGAAAACATAAGACAAAGGCCGGCTCATCATTTCAACTATTTCTTAACATCAGAAGAAGAAAATTCCTGATTAATCTCCTTCAATACTGTGGATGTAATATCTAAGGAATCATTGGCAACCAATATATTGCCACCTTTGCTGTATGATAAAATATAGTCAAAGTTCAGTTTCCTGTTGTACCTGCCCAAAAAGTTATTGAGACTATCAATCAGGACTAAGTTAAGATTGTATTCCTGTTCAGAAATCTGACTGGAATACCTTTCCCTTAACTCATAAAGCTTTTGTTGCTCGGCCATAAGTTGGCTATAAATTTCCTGGGCAGATGTCTCTGAAATGGTTTTTTTGTTCACCTGTTCCTGAAAATACGCCGCATCTTTATCAAAAGCAGCTTGTTTTTTCTTCAATTCTGCTTCTAAGGAAGCCGTTTGGGATTCGAGGGAACTACGCATGGATTTAACCAGATCGTAATGTTTCAATATACTATCGCTGTTTACGTATGCAATAGAAATATTGCCCGAGGAAATCTTTTGCTGCAGGCCTCCATCATCGCCACTACCAGCGTTACCCGGCCTGAGTACGATAAAATAGAGGACAATCAGTCCAACCAATAAAACAATATTAATTACGGTTAGCACAGTATTGCTGCCGGTTTTAGGCTTTACAACAATTTCACTGGCCTGGTTTACATTTTCTTCCTGCATGATTTGATGAATTTGATAATTACTAACTTAGAGCGGCAAAAATAAGCGAAAAAATCAAGCGAAAAAAATGAGGCACAAGCCTTAAAGGTTTTGCCTCATTCATTTTTCCTACAAAGGTCATTGCTAATTCCCTACGTCAGACATGAACTTAATTCGCATCAGCCTGATTTCTTCTTCATTGAATTCATCTTCGCCCAGTTCGGTGAGGGCAGTTTGGATTGAATCGCTTTCTGCCTCACTAAAATAATCATATATCTCTTCCTGATGGTAAGTGTCAACATATTCATTCACATAATAGGAGAGATCAAGCTTGGTTCCTGAGGCTACAATCCGCTCGACCTCTGTCAACAATTCACTGATTGTCATGCTTTTGGCAAAAGCAATATCTTCAAGCGAAATTTTCCTATCGATATTTTGAATGATATATACCTTAAGTCCTGATTTATTAACCACCGATTTAACTACCATATCCATTGGCCGGATGATTTCATTTTCCTCCACATAGCTCTTTATCAGATCAAGGAAAGGCTCGCCATATTTAGTTGCTTTGCCTGCTCCTACCCCGGTAATTTGCTTGAGTTCTTCAAAGTTTATGGGGTATTGAATGGCCATATCCTCCAGAGAAGGATCCTGAAAAATAACAAAGGGCGGCAGATTCTCTTTCCTTGATATTTCTTTTCTGAGGTCTTTGAGCATGGTAAAGAGATTCTTATCGGCCGTGCTGGTTTTTGCGCCACCACCTGCAAAGAAATCATCATCATCACCACTTTCATAATCATGGTCGCGGGTAAGCATAATAGAATAAGGCTTCTTCAAAAATTTATTGCCTTCAGGGGTAACCTTTAGCAGGCCATAATTCTCAATATCCTTAACCAGTAAGCGTTCTATAAGCATCTGACGAATTACCGCGTTCCAATATTTTTCGTCATATTCACCACCTTTCCCAAACACTTCCAACTGATTGTGCTTGAAAGACTTATTGTTTGCCGAAACTTTTCCGGTAATCACACTAATAATGTGCTTGGCCTTGAAAAGCTGCTTAACCGCAATCACTGTCTCAAGCACCAGCTCAACAGCGTCTTTGCCTTCAAATTTGGTTTTGGGGTGTAGGCAATTGTCGCAACTTCCACAATTTTCCTGGGGATAGACCTCTCCAAAATAATGAAGCAACTGTTTTCTGCGACAAACCGAAGATTCTGCATAAGCAACAGTTTCAAGCAGTAACTGACCTGCTATCTCCTGTTCGGCAACCGATTTGTTTTTATTAAATTTCTCCAGCTTCTGAATATCGTCATAACTATAAAATGCTATACAGTTACCTTCACCATCGTCCCTGCCTGAGCGGCCGGTTTCCTGATAGTAGCCTTCGAGGCTCTTGGGCATATCATGATGGATGACATAACGAACATCCGGTTTATCGATACCCATTCCAAAGGCAATGGTTGCAACAATTACGTCAATTTCTTCCATCAGGAATTTATCCTGATTTATAACCCTTGTACCTCCATCAAGCCCGGCATGGTAAGGCAAAGCCTTTACGCCATTCACCTGAAGACTTTCGGCAAGTTCTTCTACCTTTTTTCGGCTCAGGCAATAGATAATTCCAGATTTACCCGCTTCCGCCTTAACGTATTTGATAATATCCTTAATGGGCTCGTCACCTTTAGGCCTTACTTCATAATAGAGGTTTGGCCGGTTAAAGGATGAAATAAACAAGCCCGCATCAAGCATATTCAGGTTTTTCTGAATATCCTGTTGAACCTTGGGTGTTGCTGTTGCTGTTAAGGCAATAATGGGGACTTGCTTCCCAATGGCTTCAATAATCGGGCGCAGCCTGCGGTATTCGGGCCTGAAATCATGACCCCATTCCGAAATACAGTGTGCCTCATCAATGGCAAAAAATGAAATGTCAATTTCCTGAAAAAACTGGACATTTTCTTCTTTGGTAAGCGATTCAGGAGCAACATAGAGCAATTTGGTCTTTCCGCTCCGTAGGTCTCTCCTTACATCAGCAATCTCAGTCTTGGTCAGGGATGAGTTTAAGAAATGTGCAATACCCTGTTCGGCACCGAAATTACGTATGGCATCCACCTGATTTTTCATAAGAGCTATCAGCGGCGAGATAATGATTGCAGTGCCAGGGCTTATAAGGGCCGGCAACTGGTAACACATTGATTTCCCTCCACCAGTGGGCATGATTACAAAAGTATCTTTCCCATCAAGAAGATTTTTGATGATTGCTTCCTGATTCCCTTTGAAAGAATCAAAACCAAAAATTTTCTTCAACAACTCATTAAGCGAATAATTATCCACTTTTTTCATAATTCTTATATTTTCGTTTCCCGGTCTTTTTTACCGGTAGTACTTACTTAAACAAATTTAATTATTCTTTGATGAATAATCAAGTATTCCTTAAAAATAATCTTTCGTGAATGAAAAATATTCACAGATAGAAATTTCTTTGAAAGATTTGCCAGAATCCTGCATTAAAGCAAACACATTTGCCTAATCCGACAAATGAACTTATCACTTCCTCCCGTTTAATGCATAATCTTGCATAAAGATAAATAAATTCTTATTGCAAGGCGAATATCATCCCGAAATAATATTTTGTCCCTCAATTAAAAAGGAGTGCAAATTTCTAAAAAAAAGTAATCTAAAACGCAAATTTTTTAAAAAGTCTTTTTTTTATGTTTTTTTATCATTCAACTTGCACTTTGACAGTTAAAATCCAATCACTGAATTTGTAAAGTAAAAGTTCTGCATCACAGTAATACAGAAAATAATCAACAATCAGGCACGCTACAATCCAGTGTTGGTTTTCCATGTTGCATGGTAACTTTGAATTAGTTGTATCTTTGTAATCATTTAAAAACTGAAACCCACTATAGATGAATACTCCCGAACAAATCAGGCAGATTGCACTGCGTACCATTCGTGAAGAAGCAACAGCAATCAGCCAACTCGTTGATTACGTGGATGATAATTTCCCTGCCTGTGTTGATTTAATCTTAAACTCTTCGGGAAGGGTAATTGTAACAGGCATCGGGAAAAGCGCCAATATAGCTTCAAAGTTAGTAAGTACCCTAAATAGTACAGGCACTCCGGCCGGTTTTATGCATGCTGCCGATGCCATTCATGGCGATTTGGGAATGATACGGAATGAGGATGTCATCATTTGCCTGTCAAAAAGCGGGGATACCCCCGAAATAAAGGTCCTTTTACCCTTGTTGAAACTGATGGGGAATAAGCTCATTGCTTTAGTTGGCAATACAGACTCCTATCTGGCACGTAATGCTGACTTTATTTTAAACACAACGGTACATAAGGAAGCCTGCCCCAACAATCTTGCCCCTACGGCCAGCACAACGGCTCAGTTGGTAATGGGCGATGCGCTGGCAGTTGCACTTTTGGAGTGCAGGGGCTTCACACGCGAGGATTTTGCGAAGTATCACCCGGGTGGGGCGCTGGGAAAGCGGCTTTACCTTAGGGTAGCCGATATTTACACCAACAACGAAAAACCCGAGGTACAGGTGGATGACGATATGCAAACGGTATTGCTCGAGATTTCTTCAAAACGCCTGGGCGCTACCGCCGTGCTGAAGGACCAGAAACTCGTTGGCATCATCACCGATGGCGACATCAGGCGGATGCTCCACCGCAAAACACCTATTGAATCGCTTAAAGCCAGTGACATTATGACCCGCGACCCATTGGCCATAAATGCTGAAATCCTCGTTTCAGATGCATTGGACATTATGCGAAAAAACAATATTACCCAAATCCTTGTTCTTGACAATGGCGAATATGCCGGGGTAGTCCATCTTCATGATATCCTTAAAGAAGGAATTATTTAAAGCAGACTTCATAATCACACGCAACATCTTTGATATATTATGGGAATAAAAACAGAAGCTTTCAACGAATACCGGGAAAAGATGAATGACCGGCTACTTTCTGCTGAAAATAACAAGATAATCAAGCGCATTTTCAATGTTGACACCAACACATACCTGGAAGGGGAGCTTACGGTAAAAACGAAAGAAATGCTGGGATTGGTTGCCTCTATGGTTTTACGGTGCGATGATTGCATCAAATACCACCTCATTAAATGTCATGAAAACGGAGTTTCCGAAGCTGAACTCATGGAAGTAATCGGCATTGCCAATCTGGTTGGTGGTACCATCGTGATCCCACATACTCGGCGTGCCATAGAGTTCTGGGATGACCTTAAATCCTGATCCAACAAAATTAATTTATAGATAGCCAACAATATGTCCCTAAGAAACGGAAAGGGGAACCCTGAAGGTGCCAGATTTTTCATCGGATTGCTTTTGCTATCTTTTATTTTTTCGTTCTCTGCATTTGCTCAGGTTACAAAGTTAAGGGGCAAGGTTACAGACGCAATTACCGGCGAACCCATTCCCTTTGTCAATGTGTATTTCAAAGGGACGACCATTGGCACTTCAAGCGACCTGGAAGGAATCTTTTCCCTTGAAAGCCGCGGTGCATCAGACTCTGTGGCAGCTTCTTCAATGGGTTATATCACAGCAATTAAATATGCACAAAAGAACAAATTTCAGGAGATAAATTTTGAACTTGCGCCTGATCAGATCAGCCTTTCGGAAGTGGTCATCGTTGCCGGCGAAAATCCGGCGGACATTCTGCTCAGGAAAGTAATTGAGAATAAATCAAAAAACAACAGCGAACGACTTGAATACTACCAATTTGAGGCTTATACCAAAATTGGGCTGGATGCCAACAACATAACAGAAAAATTTAAAAACCGGGCCATCCTGAAACCATTCCAGTTTATATTTGACTTTGTGGACACTTCATCCATCACAGGGAAAGCATACCTACCGGTTTTTATGTCGGAAACCATGTCGGATGTGTATTACCGCTCTTCCCCAAAAACCAGACGTGAAGTAATAAAGGCATCAAGAGTTTCAGGAATCAATAATCAAAGTATTTCCCAACTTTTGGGGGATATGATTCAGCAGGTAAATATTTACGACAACTACATTACCTTATTTCAAAAGAATTTCATTAGTCCCATTTCGGGCGCAGCCTTGTTGTCCTATAAATATTACCTGGTTGACAGCGCCATGCTTGACAACCACTGGTGCTATAAACTTGCTTTTAAACCCCGCAGAAAGCAAGAGTTTACCTTTGTAGGTAACATATGGATAAACGATACAACTTTCGCAGTTAAACAATTTGAAATGCAAATTGCTGAGGATGCCAACATCAACTTCATCAATGAATTGGTTCTTCATCAGGAATTTACAGAGGTTGACGGGGGTTACTGGATGCTTTCAAAAGATCATTTAATCAGTGATTTTAATGTTACCGCACGCGATTCAGCAAAAAATATAGGCTTTTTCGGAAATAAGACCACTACCTATCGGAACTTTTTAATCAACCAACCTAAGGATAAGGAATTCTATAATTCTGCTGTAATAACATCCATTGCAGATAATGCCGACGAAAGGAGCGAAGCATTCTGGATCAATGCCAGACATGAAACCCTAACGGCACGTGAATCAAAAGTGTATCACATGATTGATACACTCAAAACGCTACCGGTTTTTAATACCTGGGTCGATATTATACAAATGGTTGTATCAGGTTATTATGTGCATGGCAACATGGAATGGGGGCCTTATGGTTCAATCTTTAGCTACAACCAACTGGAAGGATACAGGTTTCGACTGGGTGGACGCACAAGTAATGCATTCAGTACCAGGCTGATGCTGGATGGCTACCTTGCTTATGGCTTAAACGACAAGCAGTTAAAGTATGGCGCCGGTTTTATGTATATGCTTGGCAAAAACCCCCGGCGGGTGCTTAGTGCCCACACAAAATATGACGTTGAACAATTGGGACAAAGTCAGAATGCTTTTCGCGAAGATTTTTTTCTTGCTTCCCTTTTCAGAAGAAACCCTGCCGATAAGTTAAGCATGGTGAAGCAATACGACGGACTTTACGAACACGAGTGGTTCAATGGACTTTCAAATACCATTTCATTAAATCAGCGAAGCATATGGAGTTCTGGCCGGATACCGTTTAATCTCGAATGTACGGATGGTGACTGCCTCAGGCAAACCCGAGTACTTCAAACCACTGAAATCGGTTTCATAACACGCTTAGCCTTGCAAGAGCGATTTGTAATGGGCGAATTCGAACGGGTTAGCCTCGGCGGGAAATTCCCGGTTTTGGAGTTAAATTATGCTTATGGTGTTCCCGGGCTTTTCAATGGCGACTTTGAATATCATCGGGCGCAGATTTCAGTTAAACACTGGTTCAATGTACTATCCTGGGGTTGGTCACGTTATAGCATAGAAGCAGGAAAAATATGGGGTAAAGTGCCCTATCCATTGTTGAAAATCCATCCCGGAAACGAGACTTATGTGTATGATGAATCTGCTTTTAACCTGATGAATTATTACGAATTTGTAAGTGACCAATACATCAGTTTCTACTATACACACCATTTCGTGGGTGCCTTTTTAAATAAAGTCCCGCTGCTGCGAAAACTCAAATGGCGTGAAGTAGCGCAGGTAAAAGGGGTTATTGGCAACGTTAGCAGGCAAAACCTCAGTTATTCAGAATTGCCTAAAGGCACCTACACCACCGGAAAACCCTATTTTGAAGCAGGACTGGGCATTGAAAATATTTTCAGGATTTTCAGGATTGACGCGGTATGGAGGTTAAGTTACTACGATCATGCAGATATTACAAAATTCGGCGTTCTTGTTTCAATGCAATTTGATTTTTAATCCTTCACCAAAGACGATAAGTTTATGTCAACCTCAATGATTTTAAGAACAGAAAACCTGGTAAAAAAATACAGGAGCCGTGTAGTAGTTGACAATGTGAGTGTTGAAGTGAAACAGGGAGAAATTGTTGGCTTACTTGGCCCCAATGGAGCCGGTAAAACGACTTCCTTCTACATGATTGTAGGTTTGATAAAACCCTATTCCGGGAAAGTCTTCCTGGAAGATACTGAAATCACGGAGATGCCCATGTATAAACGCGCTCAATTGGGCATTGGCTACCTGGCGCAGGAAGCCTCAGTTTTCAGGAGCCTGAGTGTGGAAGACAACATATCGGCGGTCCTTGAGTTTACCGGTTTGAGCAAAGCTGAACAGAAAGACCGCCTTGAATCATTGATTATGGAGTTTGGGCTACAACAAGTAAGGAAAAGCAGGGGAATTCAACTTTCGGGTGGCGAACGCCGGAGGACGGAGATTGCCCGGGCACTTGCCGTTGACCCCAAATTTATACTTCTTGACGAACCCTTTGCCGGTGTTGACCCGATTGCCGTTGAAGATATCCAGCAAATTGTTTCCCGCCTTCGCGAAAAGCAGATTGGAATACTAATTACTGACCATAACGTTCATGAAACCCTTACCATTACCGACAGGGCTTATCTTTTGTTTGAAGGTTCGGTGTTGAAATCCGGTTCAGCCGAAGAACTGGCTGCCGATGAGCAGGTAAGAAATGTATATCTGGGCAAGAATTTTGAGCTGAGGAAATAGGAATATAATTCAATCTCACCTCAATTCCATGCTGGCGCGCGTTTCCCAACGCGTGCCGACAAATGCTCTTCACGCTTCTTCATCTCTGCATAGAGTCCCTGCACCAATTGTGCATGGGATAAAATCCCCGAAGGGGATGGTAACCCTTGCCACGAGAATGCTTAAGATATTTCTAATATTTGGGGAATCCTTCCTTCGCTGGCGCGCGCAAGCAAATATTGCTCTTCAAGTACTTAAATTCAAAGGCTTCAATACTACTCAGGCCCCGGCATTGGTAGTCATTTTATCAACCAATGCTTTAAAGCGTGAAGCCGTTTCCGGTTTTCCCGATTGCTCCATAAATTCGGCTACTTTAAGGATGGTTCGGAAATTAAAAGTCGCATCCTTATGCAGACTCCTTATTTCCTTCACGGCTTCTACAGCTTCGGTAACACCTTCCTCCAAAACAATATTGACAAGCATTTTGGTGAAATCCTGAGAAGTTTTATAATTGATTAATTGATCAATGTCATGGACAAGTTCATGATTTACGCGGGTGCTGGTATTGTTAAGTACAATGATGGTATTGTGTGTGGATGGGAAACGGTGGAAATTCGTCCGGAAGCCTTCCCAAACACCATTGTGGTAAATGACAGGCTGCTCATTTTCTACTTTTAAACGAAAGCCATAACCATAAGCAACTTCTTTCCCATTGGCACTTTTAGCAGGAAGAAAAGCTTCCTCAAGCAAATCAAAAGGTATGGGCGAGCCATTGTACAAGGCCTGATCCCATAAAAACAGATCTCCGGTTGTTGAACAAACACCCTTATCCCCTACCGGGCCATTGTTTTTAGTTTCATAAATCCGAGCATAACCTCGGCGCAACGCCCTGAAGCCATCTTCCTGACGGTGCTTTATGCTGGTGTCAGCCGAGCTGTACACGTATGTATTTTTCATGCCAAGCGGACCAAAAACCCTGCGCTGCAGGAAATCGTTGAGCGACATCCCTGAAACCCGCTCCACAACAGAAGCCAGTATCACATAGCCGGTATTAGAGTAATCGTATTTATAACCAGCCTTAAAAAAAACAGGCAATTTATATTTTGCCATTAATTCAATAATATCCTCATTATCAGGGCAATTCTCCTTATTCCAGTATTTATCCACCAGGTACATGTAGTTTGGCAATCCGCCGGTATGGTGCAGTAACTGCCTGATGGTAACATCTTTATAGGGAAGTTCGGGAATGTATTTGGTTAGTTCGTCATCCAGATTAAGCAGATGATCGGATTTGAGCAGCATAACGGCAGCGGCAGTAAATTGCTTACTAACCGAGGCCAATTGAAAAATACTCGTTGATTGAAATGGCTTCTTCGAAATCGGATCGGCATAGTTAAACGATTTTTCAAATACATTTAAACCATCAATGGCCACCAAAACATTGCCACTGAAACCTTTTTGCGTTGCATAAACAAGGGTAAGGGAGTCAAGCTCCAGGAGAAGCTTAGAATCAATAATTTGGGAAAGTTGGAGGGATTCATTGCTGGTGAGAATTTCAGTCTCACTATTATTTGCACTCGATATGCGGTTGGCATTTCCCGTTGTAAAAAATACAATCAGGAATACCAAAGTCAGTTTAAGCAATAATTTCATCAATAGTCAAAAGCTTGTTCGTTAAAGACAGGGTAGATTGCAAAAATAATTAATTTACTTAATGATCAAAAAAAATTAACTTATTTTTTTTTATTTCATCATTAAGAGTGACATCCCTATATAAATAAGAATTACTGCAGAAACGCCCGCCCAACCTAAGATCAGGATGCTTAATAAGCTTAAGATCAGAAAAATATATTTGACACGATTGGCTTTAAAGCCAAATCCATGTTTAAATTTCAGCGAAAAAAGCGGAATTTCAGAAATCAGCAGCCAACAACTTAACGGAATAATCAACAATTGAAACCAGATGTTGGAGGCAATCCATTGAATAAACACGAAATCAGTATGTAAGGCCCCCGTGGCGAACAAGGAAATCGGGATAATAAAGATTGCATTCGCCGGAGTTGGTAGTCCCAGAAAAGAATCTGTTTGCCTAAGGTCGAGGTTAAATTTGGCCAGGCGATATCCCGAAAAAGCAGCAATGAGTAAGGCGGCATACGCTATACCTTCATTAAAACCCTCAAATACGCCCGGGCTGGGATTGTTTTTGATCGCGGTAAAAAGAAATACAGCAGGAGCTACCCCAAATGAAACCACATCGGCGAGGGAATCGAGTTCTTTACCGAGATCGGATTTAATGTTTAACAACCGTGCAGCAAAACCATCCAGAAAATCAAACAAGGCCGCGATTGCGATCAGGACAGCAGCCAGAACGAGTGCCCCATTCAAGACATGTATGACAGCCGCAACACCCAACATCAGGTTGAATAAGGTGAGCGTATTGGGAATTTGTGCTTTTATTCTGGAAAGTATCACTTGCGGTTATTTCTGGCAAATTTAATACAATCTTTATCAACATATTGCAATCACTGGTTTTTTCATGTGCAGATCAGTTTATTTACACTAAACCCCTCTTAATAGAACTAACAGCATTTAAAAACTTTTGAACCTTCGGATTTACTACTAACATTTTGTGCATTTTACTGTTATATGATGCAGATGTGAATGCCATTTAAATCAAGCCAACCAACGTTAAAAGTCAAATCAAAGGAGTTATGGAAAATCCCAAACGCATTGAATCACTAGGTTTTGTAATTAAAAAAGAAAAAATTGCAAACCTGGAAACAGATTATAATTTTAGCGAATTGATTCTTGAGGACCTCGATCCCTATCCTGGTTTCTATGATCATTACCATATCCCGGTAAACGAAAAGGAACAAAAGCCACGTTCTCTCTTCGCAGTCATTAAAAACAATGGACTTGATGACATGGATGACTTCATCCGGACAACGGCCCATATCAAAGCTGAGACCGGGCTAAAATTTGATGCCATTATGGGAAGGTTGGAGCTGCAAAACCACACCGCAGGCTGTATCCGCATAAATATGGATGAATATGAACCATTGCCAAAAATCATCAAAGAATACAGTAAACGTGGAATTGAATTTCTGGCCAACCGAACGGTTAAACCTTACATAAGTCTGATTTCGGTAAGAAAATACATCATTTTGGATGAGATAGCAGATCGCATTTATAAAGATGCAGAAATGGCTAACACCTATTACATAATGGTGGACAAGTATCTTGATTGGGATCAGTTTGAAAAAACCAGTATCTCCATCCGTAACAATTGGCAGCACAAGATTTACGATGCAGCTCAGGCCGGAGTTTACTGCCGCAAGGGTGTGATTGAACTGGTGCGTATTTATGATCGGGATACCAATATTGATCTTCTTAATTACCTGAAAGAAAAGTACGACATTGAAATTTCCCGCATTTAATTTCACCTTACATCATGATTACTGATGAACAATTCATAAAAATGCCTGTGGAGGAGCAGGTAACAACAGTACTTGGAAGGGGAGTTGAGTTGCTCGACCGTATTTACATCTACTATATCGTAAAGCTTTATAAACTCGATGATTTATTTGTAGAAATATGGTATAAGCAGACAACCAGCAGGATTGACAAGGTGGAACTTGTTCAACTGGATGATGTTATCCATCTATATGAACGGCAAATTAATATTTCTGATTTGTTTCGTTAAGTGCCTGATTTTTCGACATTGATTCAGTTCTATCGATCAAGGTATAATCAAAAAAAACAAGGGGTTGCAACCCCTTGTTTTTTTTGATTATCTTGATTCAATGGCATATTGTTATTTTAGCCAACCTTATACAATGGAAATTTTTGGAGGTGTGGCTTTGAGTGCCTCAGCTACCGGGCACTATGTCCAACCATATTCAATGCAAACCCTTGTCATTATTTTAGTAACACTATATCTATCTGGCAAATATCATAAACCTTTCTGGACTACCTAAAATAGATTCAAAATAATTTGATCGTGCACCTACAATTGGTTACTTTTGTAGGAGATATTTGATAAGTATGTGGCAAAAAATCCCACCCGTTTTCCGAAACAAGTATGTCCTGGTCATTACCGCCTTTTTGGTCTGGCTCACCTTTTTCGACCGGAATAATTTTATTTCGCAGGTGAAGCTAGGGCGCACCCTCAGCGAAAAACGGGCACAGAAAGATTTTTATCAGGACGAAATTAAAAGAGACAGTATTTCGATGCACGAATTAATGTCAGACACCGTTTTGCTGGAAAAGTTCGGGCGGGAAAAATATCTGATGAAAAAAGACGACGAAGATATTTATCTGATTGTCAGAGAGAGTAAGTAATTTTTTACTTCATCCTGAGCCAGCCTGTCATTTTCAGAGAAATATCTGCAAAAATGATGTTGGCTGAGCCATTTCGTTCGATGTGATAATGTCCTTCATTAAATGCATTGTCAAGCATTTCCACATTTGCCTTGTTGATGAAGGGCGAAAAATTACGGATAAACTCAAGCTCCTCACCTTCGGCCCTAACATTTTGCTGGTTCTCAAACTGATTGAGGATACAAAAGCGCGTGGCCTTGAGGCAATAGCCAAAAAACCGCTTTTGTCTTTCCCTGCCCAGCTTATGAAATTCAGTACTTAGCGCAAATATTTCCTGAATATCCTTTTTAAAGCACAGTCGCATCCATGATCGGAACAACTCAAAATCAGCTTGTTCCGTTTCACCGGATTCCATAATCTTTATCGCTTTATTCAGATTTCCATCTGCAATATACATCACCTTCCGGGCAGCATCTTCACTGCATTTTGTGACCTTCACAAGCGCATTTGTCAACTCATGATCACTTCGTCGGTCAAATTTCACCAGTTGCGTGCGCGATAAGATGGTAGGTAGTATTAAATCGGACTGCTCCGCGATGAGGATAAACAAGGTTTTGTCAGGTGGCTCCTCAAGGATTTTCAGGATTTTTGGCGCTGCCGCATGAAAAAGCTTTTCCACCATCCAGATAATCATCACCTTGTACTCCGATTCGTACGATTTATAGCTTAACGAACGGATAATTTCATTACAATCATCGGCATTAATAATCCCCTGCTTGTTTTCCAATCCGATGTGCTGATACCAGTCAATCTGATTAAAAACAGCCTTTCGTTTAAACACCATATCCCTCCATTGGGCAATAAAAAGCTTGCTCATGGGTTTGTCAACATCCTTTGTCTTGGCGATAGGATAAATAAAATGAAGATCAGGATGGATAAGCTTTTCATACTTGATGCATGAAGGGCAGGTTCCACACGAATCGGTTAGTGTGCGTTGGGTGCAATTGAGGTATTGGGCGTAAGCCAAAGCCAGGGAAAGCTTCCCTGAGCCTTCCGGTCCCAGAAAAAGCTGGGCATGACTTACCCGATTTTCCGCCACCGAACGGATCAAACGCGCTTTAACTACCTCTCTACCTGATATGTCGCTGAATTTCATTCCTACTATCCAAATTGAGCCGCTAAATTAAGCGTTTTTGATTAAGATTTTTACCGGATGATAAGTTTTGTAGCCAGGGTTTGTAAACCAGTTGTCACCCGCAAAATATAAATACCAGGTTCAAGATTAGGCAAGGAGAGTTGTCCAAGATGGTTTTCCATTTGAATCCTTTGACTTAGTATTTCTACTCCCCTAACGTCGAGCAGGCTCAACCCAACAGACCCGCTTTCGAGCGGTAATTCCAAAGCAATCAGCGTGGATGCAGGATTAGGATAAACTTTCAGGGATGGGATTTTTGATTCAACCATTCCGTTACAATTTTCAACGACAATCATCTGCTTGACGGAGAATGTATTGCTTTCATTTCCATTACTTACAACCAGTCCCACATCGAAAATCCCTGAAGAATCATATTTTATAACAGGTTCAGGCCCAGTCCATGTATCCGGTGTTCCTCCGGGGAATGTCCAGGTCCATGATATGGGTTGTTGATCATACACAGAAGTAAACGATACGGTATTCCCCTTACAAATCTTCGTAGCAGTTGCATTAAAACTCGCGCAAAACGGAGCAAGGGGAGAACCTAAAAAATCAAGATAATGCCTTGCCAGATCGCTTCTTCCCGGGCCATCAAACATAAAAAGCCCACCAAACTCCACGGTTGATGCAATGGTTTTCCTATTTACCGTATCGCGGGCTACAACGAAATTAAGTCCGGAATTCTTGTCTCTCAACCAAGGCTCGGACGAGCCCACGGCAATAAGATTTTCGCCCCGAATATGTTCACCACGGTAATCAATTTTAATTTCTCTTACAGGTGCAGACACCACACCCAACAAAGTATCAGCAGGGTGCATCCATGCTTGTGTCGCCCCGGTTACGCCAAACCTGCTGCGCAGCAACGTGACCTGGTCTTGTTTAAAAAAAGTACCACCTTCCAAATACAGTCCTCCACCCCGGTCAAGGTGGGCAACAAGAAGGGAGTCCTCATAAGGGGAAATGAAATGGTTGTGTGCGTATGAACCAAGGCAAAGAAAAATAATATCATAGTTATTTATATGAATGTCGATGGTTTCAAGGCGATCACAACTTAAGTCGCTTTGACGAATGGCTGCATCTAAATGGATGGCTGAATTATTGTTCTCATCCATATCAATCACCACAATTTTTGTTGAACCCAGGGCAATACGGTAGGTATCCTCCCTCGATCCTGCCAGTTGGCTTATGGCGTGAAGCGTCAGGTTTATCAAAATTCCAGTCGGTGCAGCTTCATTCACCTGCAAGGGAATACAGATGCGCTTTCGTGAAAACGCACCAAGCTCACCCACAGCAATGGTTGGATTGTCGCATAATGCAGCAAACGGGCTGCTTAGTGAAAGCGTAACATTCACATCGCCCGCACTGGCATTGCCCAGATTGGTGATGTCAAAAAATAGCATTACTTTTTCCCCGGGTTCGGCAATATTATTGTTTGAATCAATAACCATCGGAGGTGATACCACAAAATTGGGTAATGATGATTCAAAACAAGAAAAAGTTCTGACTTTAGAGCCAGTGAATGAAAGATTTCCTTCCACTTTTAGGGACTGAACAGATTGAATGCTATCGGCAACCTTAAGGAAAAATGTATTATTAATGATTAACGTTTCACCCGGTTCTATCCTAAAACCCGGAAGCGAGCCGGTTACCAAAGCATTGGATGAGCCGGCAGTTAATTTAATACCAGCATTTTCTATGGCCTGGGAACTTTTATTATCAATGATTACCGAAAGTGGAACCCTTGCTCCCGGACTAAACATCGCTAAAGGGTCGGTAGGTTTTATATGAATGACAGGCCCTGTGGTAAGGGTAATTAACTTTTCAGCGGTCAACAAATTTTTATCTTTAGCTGAGAGTAAAAATTGTCCGCAAATAAAATCATCAGGAATTTGCAATGCAATGATCCCATCATTGAAAACCGATGCTACATTTGCAGAAAGCCCGGGCATCATCTTTCTAATCTCGCCATTCATTGGCATTAAGCCATTGCGTGCCGATGGAATATAATTCCAAAAATTCCCGCTGCTGATACCGGACAAAGGCATAATTAACGACAAGGAGACTGATCCATATTGAAAATTAACAGATCCATCGGGGAACAAAGTAACCGAGAATTCAATGGATTCAGATGATAACTCATTGGACAGTTTCCACCAAAATACAGCTTTGTCATCTGAAATCTCAGCCTTGAGATAGTCCGCCGGACCATACAACCCCAATTCATGGCTCATACACCCGGCCACGGATTTGATCTGCCTGAAATAAGACTCATCAAATAGAAGATAATAGTAAGGCATATCAGCCCGATCAAACATAAGGTATCCGTTTACATGCATATATACACTATCATAGGTTTCTCCAAAAAAATGGAACCCAAATGGCAAATGCACACCTGCATAGCCAATCGAGTTATCTGTTGGAATAAGAACTTCACCCTGAGATGAGGAATAAACGCCCATACTATCAACAGTATGATAAGCAGGCTGAATTTGCAATGTATAGGGCGATGTGCCTCCTGAAACCTCAGCGGGAATAGTGTAATTATTCCCGGCAACAACCAATTGAATTTCATCCAGGGTTATGTTCGGGGGAATACTTTCATTGTCAAAAAGGACCGAGATCAGTGTCCGGTTGTTGTTGTTAACGGCAGCCGGCGTATCATTACTTCTGAAGGCTACCGGGATACCTTCATTGTATTTTATTACCTCAAAATCCAGGACCTTACCTTCACCTGAATTATCAGGATCTTTTTCGTCAACAATAAGGAATATCCTGGCCGAAGATCCGGCTTCCACATAAGAAAGCAACGGAGTAATATCAAGACCGAGTTCAAGATTTTCACCTTCCGGATCACTGTTGTTCCCATTCATGTAGTAATCCCCGCCCTGATAATTAAATATGGAGAAATCCATGGTATGCCCGGGAACGAAGCGGTTTGTATCGCTACTGATACCGGCTGAAAGTTTTATCCGGCCACGTTTATTGTATTTCAGGTTGACTTTCATGGTCAGGAGCTTCTCTCGCAATGTATCAGGAAAAACAACATGCACAGCGTTGTTCCATATGCCTCCCTGTCCGTATTTTTCAGCCAACGTGGAGTACATCATATAACAAAACCCATTATCTCCCCACCATTCATCGCCATATGAATTCACAAATTTAAGTCCGCCAATTTCCCAGTCCTGCATATCCACTTTACCATCCTCGTTTATATCAATGTCAGTGGTAAAGACTCCGTCGCCATTGTTGTCGAAGCGGATGGAATCGTTATAACCAACAATGGTCATAGCATGAGAAGCCTTGTCACCCCATTCAGTAACAACATATTTTCCTGCTTCCGCAGAATAGGGAGGTAGTACAAGTATTTTATCAAGTCCGGCCTGAAAATTGGCAACTCCACCCACATTTGAGCCATCCAGATGATTATGTATCCAGTGCTTAAGTAACAATAAGCCTTCAGGGGTACCCACATTAATTGAATTCACCCCCGAAATCCTGTTTTGCATGGCAGAATAATACTTTTGATAGCCACTCATCCAGTAATAATTATCGGTATCCATAGGCCCATAAACCGCTACGTTTGGGTTTCCGGCATCGTAAAGAATATCAAATGTGTGAAAATAACTCACGCCCTGCCCGTAATATGGAGAAGTCGCATTCATGAAATTATAGGTAAAATGGTCGGGATATTGATTCAGGCTTGTATCAGCCGGCAAATTGCGCAGGCGGTTAAGTTCATAACAGAAATTATACCCTACGGAAGCCGATTGGCCACAGGCCGCGCCCGACTGGTTAAAAACAGGACGTAAATAGAGTTGTGTTGAATTGTCAACCATTTGAGGCAAGCTAATGGATCGGTTAAGACCTTCGACAGATAAAGGAGGATAATCAGGGAATACCTTCCCCGGCTGCAAGTAGCGGGATAGGCCCGCGTTTGACTGGAAATGAGTGAAAGATTGACTCTTTCCAAAACCAAAACTGCCCATCACTATTGAAGCGGTGAGCAGTATTAAATAAAAGATTTTGACTCTGTCTTTCATCATAAAGGGGAATTAATGATTAGCTATCACTCATCTACCCGGCTTTTTTCTGCCTTCCTGCCGGGCATTGAGCTGAATTTCATTTTTTAGTTTACAATTATACCGCTAAAATACGCGTTTTAAGTAAATGATTTTACCGGCTGATAAGTTTTGTGGCCGGGGTTTGTAAATCAACAAATCCAAAGCTTTTATAAGAAAAAAAACTGCCCACCACCATGAAAGTAATGAGCAGCATTTTAGAATAAATTTGATTTTATAAACTTCCTTCAATAGGGAGAAATTAAAATCCGCCCGATTGTTCCTTTTCTTTCGGTGCACCAATTTTAGCACAAAGAAACTCGCGGTTCATTCGTGCAATGTTTGAAATTGATATTTCCTTAGGACATTCGGCTTCACAGGCACCGGTATTGGTACAATTTCCAAAGCCAAGTCTGTCCATTTCGGCAACCATGGATTCTACCCTTGCGGCGGCTTCAACTTTTCCCTGAGGAAGCAGTGCAAACTGCGAAACCTTAGCCGAAACAAACAGCATTGCCGATGCATTTTTACAGGCAGCCACACAGGCACCGCATCCAATACAGGCTGCGGCATCCATGGAAAGGTCGGCATTTACCTTTGAAATGGGAATGGCATTTGCATCGGGAATTCCTCCGGTATTTACCGAAACATATCCCCCGGCCTGAATGATTTTATCAAATGAAGTGCGGTCAACGATCAAATCTTTAAGTACCGGGAATGGCTTGGCACGCCAGGGCTCGATCACAATGGTATCGCCATCTTTGAAGCGCCGCATATGAAGCTGGCAGGTGGTAATGGCTTTATCTGGTCCGTGAGGCCGGCCATTGATATACATGCTGCATGCTCCACAAATACCTTCACGGCAATCGTGGTCAAAGGCAACCGGGTCTTCACCCTTCACCACCAACGATTCGTTGAGGACGTCCATCATTTCGAGAAACGAACTGTTGGGCGATACTTCATTTACCTTGTAGGTAACAAATTTACCTTTACTGGAGGCGTTTTTCTGACGCCATATTTTAAGAGTAAGATTCATGCTCCGTGGTTTTTACTTGTAATTCCTCTGTTTAACTTCCACAAACTCATAGTTCAGGGGCTCCTTGTTCATTACCGGTTCTTTATTATCGCCGGTAAATTCCCATGCCGAAACAAACATGAGGTTTTGATCATCACGCAGGGCTTCCCCTTCGGGTGTCTGATATTCTTCGCGGAAATGGCCGCCACACGATTCATTGCGATCGAGCGCATCCCGGGCCATTAATTCACCAAGTTCCAGGAAGTCAGCAACCCGGCCGGCTTTTTCAAGTTCGGGATTGATTTCGTTGAGCTCTCCAGAAATTTTTACATCCTTCCAGAATTCTTCGCGCAGGGCTGCAATTTCAGTGATTGCTTTTCTGAGGTTCGCTTCATTACGGCCCATGCCAACTTTTTCCCACATAATATGCCCGAGGCGCTTATGGAAACTATCCACTGTCTGCTTTCCTTTGACATTCATGAGCTTTTTCAGCCTATCAACAGCATCGGTCTCGGTTTGCTTAAATTCAGGCAGGTCGGCAGAAAACTTCGGTACCCTGATTTGATCGGAAAGATAATTCTGAATGGTATAGGGCAACACGAAATAACCATCGGCAAGACCCTGCATCAATGCAGAAGCACCCAGGCGGTTGGCACCGTGATCGCTGAAGTTAGCTTCTCCAATGGCAAAAAGGCCGGGCACTGTGGTCATCAATTCATAATCCACCCACAATCCACCCATAGTGTAATGCACTGCCGGATAAATCATCATGGGTGTTTTGTATGGATTCTCATCCACAATTTTTTCATACATCTGGAAAAGGTTGCCATAGCGGGCCTCAATCACATTTTTACCGAGGCGGTTTATGGCATCGCTAAAATCAAGATATACCGCAAGTCCGGTATCACCAACACCAAAACCGGCATCACAACGTTCTTTGGCAGCACGCGAAGCAACATCCCGGGGTACAAGGTTTCCAAAAGCGGGATACCTGCGTTCGAGATAGTAATCGCGGTTTTCTTCAGCTATTTCGGTGGGTTTCAGTTTGCCTTCCCTCACCTTTTTAGCATCATCCTTACTTTTGGGAACCCAAATACGACCATCGTTGCGGAGACTTTCGCTCATCAACGTTAGTTTTGACTGGAAGTCGCCATGTACGGGGATGCAGGTAGGGTGAATCTGCGTAAAACTCGGATTCCCGAAGTAAGCGCCACGTTTGTAAGCTTTCCAAACGGCTGTTGCATTTGAACCCATGGCATTGGTGGAAAGGAAGAATACATTTCCGTAACCACCTGTAGCCAATACCACCGCATGAGCTGCATGGCTTTCAATGGCACCGGTAATCATATCGCGAACAACAATGCCTCTGGCGCGTCCTTCAACCAAAACCAGATCAAGCATTTCGTGGCGGGTAAACAGTTCAACGTTCCCCTTTTTCACTTGGCGGCTCAAAGCGCTGTAAGCGCCCAATAAAAGCTGCTGACCGGTTTGTCCACGGGCATAAAACGTACGGCTAACCTGCGCTCCGCCAAAGGAACGATTATCGAGCAATCCGCCGTATTCACGGGCAAAAGGCACACCCTGTGCCACACACTGGTCAATAATGGCGTTGCTGACCTCGGCAAGCCGGTAAACATTGGCTTCCCTGGAGCGGTAATCGCCTCCCTTTATGGTATCGTAGAATAAACGGTAAACACTATCGCCATCGTTCTGATAATTTTTGGCAGCATTTATACCGCCCTGAGCTGCAATACTATGCGCCCGGCGCGGGCTGTCCTGATAACAATAGTTTTTTACTTTAAAGCCCAGTTCGGCGAGGCTGGCAGCAGCAGAGGCGCCGGCAAGTCCAGTACCAACAACAATAATTTCAAGCCTTCGCTTATTGGACGGGTTAACCAGATTGGTATGTGACTTATAGTCCGTCCATTTATCGGCTAATTGCCCTTTAGGTATTTTCGAATTTAATTCGGCCATATCAAAAAAACTTTAATCAGTTAATTTTTAACTCAAATAAATCAAAATGGGAATAAGAATGAAACCACCGGCAATCAATATTGCCAGACCACGACTTATTCCAAAAACAACCGGCGTATATTTGCTGTGGTTCAGTCCCAACGACTGCAGTGCCGAATGGAAGGCATGATCGAGGTGGAATCCGAGGAAAAGTAACCATACCACGTACAAAATCACGTAAGGAAGGGTAGAAAAGCGTTCGATGACCAGGGCAGCCATATCGTGGTATTCGTTACCATCAATTTCCACAATTCCTACGCCTCCAAATTTCGCTTTAAAGAAAAAGTTGATCAGGTGTAATATCAGCACCAACAGAATAATTGCGCCGGTATGTATCATGAACTTCGAGAAAAAGGAGGTCATCTCAAAATTCTCAACCTTGTAACGGGTTGGACGCGCCATCCAGTTCTGAATCTGGAGAACAATGCCAAGCAGAATGTGCAGAATGAATCCTCCAAAGAGCACCCACTGCATGGTTTGAATGATTGGATTGGTTACCATGAAGTCGGCAGCCAGATTGAACATTCTCCCACCATCGGGGAGCAGCACCAGAAGGTTTATGCTAAGGTGTACGATCAGGAAAGTGATCAGAAACAACCCCACCAGCGCCATAGTGATTTTTTTGGTAACGGATGAGTACTTTAATGCCATGTGATTGATGGATTATAAGAGTTAACAGAAAATTAAAATACTTTTGAACCCGGCACAAAATATGTTATTACATTTGTTGCCTGACCATGTATTGAGCGGTCAATATATGATGACACAAAAATAACCATTAACACGCATAAATATACGCTCTCTTCTTAATTATTGTCATTCTAAATAAAAAAATATGAGATACCGACCCATTAACCCGGAGCTTTTCGAGAAAAACCGCGAACGATTAGAGAAAAAGCTCAAACCCCATGCACTGGCAGTAATCAATTCAAATGATGAAATGCCCCGCAATGGCGATCAATGCTTCCCGTTCAGGCAAAGCAGCGACATGTTTTACCTTACCGGTCTTGATCAGGAAAAGTGCATACTTACCCTTTTCCCCAACCATCCGGTTGAAAGTATGCGTGAAATTGTTTTTACTGTAAAAACGAACGACCATATGGTTACCTGGTACGGGCATAAATACACCCTTGAGCAGGTTTCGGCAGTCTCGGGGGTAAAAACCGTGAAATGGCTGGATGATTTTGATGCCACCTTCCGCGATCTTATGGCTCGGGCACATTCTGTATATCTGAACCAGAATGAAAATCCCCGATTCGCCACAGATGTTCCGTCAAGGGATTTGCGATTTATACAGCAGTTGAGGGCTGATTACCCATTACACGAATTCATGCGGCTTTCACCGCTGCTCACCGAGTTGAGAATGGTTAAAGATGAGGAAGAAATCAGCCTCATCAGCCGCGCCTGCGAAATAACCGGCAACGCTTTTGGAAGAGTGCTTAACTTCGTTCAACCAGGCGTTATGGAATATGAAGTAGAGGCCGAAATTACCCACGAGTATATCCGTAACGGTGCCTCGGGCCATGCTTACCCTCCGATAATTGCCTCAGGGAAAAACAATTGCATATTGCATTACAATCAAAACGATCAGGAATGCAGAGACGGCGAACTACTTTTGCTTGATTTTGGTGCTGAATATGCCAATTATGCCGGCGACTGCTCACGCACTATACCGGTAAACGGAAAATTCTCACCACGGCAGCGGCAGGTGTATGAAGCTGTGTTGCGCGTATTGCGAAAAGCATTAAAAATGCTTGTTCCGGGCACAACCATCGATAAATATCATGCAGAAGTATGTAAAATCATGGAAAAAGAAATGATTGGCCTGGGCTTATTTACGGCGGAAGAGGTCAAAAACCAGGATCCGGACAATCCATTGTTTTTCAAGTATTATATGCACGGCACCTCCCACTTTATGGGGCTTGATGTACATGATGTAGGTAGCAAACAGCAACCCCTGACCAAAGGGATGGTATTGAGTTGTGAACCAGGCATTTACATTCCAGAGGAAGGCTTTGGCATCCGGCTTGAGAATGATATTCTTGTTAACCATGAACCCATCGACCTAATGGCGCACATCCCCATTGAACCAGATGACATTGAGGCACTTATGAAGAGGTGAGTGATGCCCGGTTAATTATCATGAAGAATAATTCTGATTTCGAAGACTTGTCAGACGAGATGGATGGAGAGAAGGAATCTCCATCCAGAGGCATAGTAGGAATATGAAACCTTGGCATTCCGACTGAGAGTAAAGGGCAAAAAAGTCGGGAAAGGAACTCAGGAAACTCAAGATAAACTTGCAGAACGCACTGGAGTAAACAAAGTTGCGCACCAAAATAGACGTGACAAATGCGATAATCAAAAATTTCAATGGTTCCCATTGAAGCAGAGACTATTTTAAGAATATTTGTGTTATGGATATCAGAGAGGTTATAATTAATAAGATTTTGGAACTTTCCAGGATGAAGTATCCTGATGCGGAAATCTATTTATATGGCTCACGTGCACGAGGAGATGCAAAGTCCCTGTCTGATTGGGACTTATTATTCTTATTGAATGCTGAAAACATTCCTTTTGCTTTAGAAACAAAAATAATGGACGAATTCTATGAGATTGAATTAGAAACAGGAGAAATAATATCGCCACTTATTTACCCAAAACAAGAATGGAATGTAAAATACAGGCACACGCCACTCTATGAAAACATTAAAAATGAATCAATCAGGATAAAATGACAGGAGATACAGTCGATTTGATTCATTATCGCCTCGAAAGAGCAAAAGAAACTTTAGAAGATGCACAGCTTCTAATCGAAAAAAAGAGGTGGAATTCAGCTATCAATAGGCTTTATTACTCAGCTTTTTATGCCGTTATAGCCCTGTTAGCTGCAATTGCAATGAACCCAAAAACAAGAAAACATGAAAAAATTAATCTTTTTATTGATTGGGATATTAATCACATTATTGACATTTAGCCAAGAATATTATCCATTTCCAGATACAAACGCAATTTGGAATAGCCAATATGGTGGTTACTACGGAACACCTAAACTAAGATTTGGATTACGAGGTGACACAACAATAAATTCTCAGGTTTATAATAAGGTTTACCAAATTGTTGATGATTCTACTTTGAATTTAGTCAACTTGACTTATTATGCAGCAATTAGAGAAAATACCTCAAAACAAATATTTGTGAAAATATCTGATTATGATGACGAAATATTAATTTATGATTTTTCTCTGAATGTTGGCGATACAATTGTCTCAAATTCACCATCTGGCTATCTAAACTATTATCCTTGCATACTAACTGGCATTGACTCAATTGAACTTGAAAACAATCAATTCAGAAAACGATTTAAGATAAACGAGTATACTTTTGCTCAAGATTATTGGATAGAAGGAATTGGTAGTATGGGCGGATTATTCAATCCAATCATGGAATATATTATCGGAAGTTATTGTGAATTAAAATGTTTTAAACATAATGACACAGCACTATACATAAACAATCCCGATTGTAACAAATGTTTTTGTACGCTACTGACCCCTGTAATTGAAAATGAAGAAAGTAATATTTTCATTAAGATATTTCCAAATCCTGCTAAATCAAACATTAACATTGACTTTAAATTAGCAAAAGGACTATCCACAGTTAGACTTTTAAATTCATATGGAAAAATAATAGAAAGCAGAAATACAGATTCATTCCCGATTCAAATGAACATTGATTATTTACACAATGGAATTTACTTGATTCAAATAGATACTGAATACAAAATATTCAACAATAAATTTATTAAGAAGGAATAAAGCAACATACAGCTAACACTGCATATACTTTATAGCGGGTTACGTTATGAAAATGAGTATTTTAGTTTCAAATACAAATCGTCGTGGGTTGAAAGATTATCTTTCAAAGCCCGCCACAAAAGCATATGCTAACCGTTGCTGGATAATAATTACAAAACCACCACCCATAATGGAGCAAAATCCCTTTTCTCTGAAAACTTCATAAAGAAGAGTATTATTTCGAAAGAATTTGGGAAAAAGTATTCCCAGCTCTTCACATGGAGACAAAAAGGAGATTATGCTGATCTATTCGACTTTACTGGAGAAAAAGTTTTACCATATTATGACTTTGTAAAGAAATTCATTGAACAATTAGAAAAAACAATCAAATTTTGATTCCATAATGCCATTCGCAGGCGCCCTTCACCAATGATTAACCCAACAACAAGGGAGCGAAAAGGTTAAAGCTTTAGTCATCCGTTTCCCCTGTTTTTAACTGAAATGATTAACTTTGTATCTTCAATGCTTAGTTCGCACTTAAATTTTAAAACTCCATAATATGTTTAAACCAGAAACCTATGCCGGGCGTCGTGCCAATCTTCACAAAGAAGTAAAAAACGGAATCGCAGTTTTCCCTGGAAATGTTGAAGCTGCCTTTAATTACCCTGCCAATACCTATCATTTCAGACAGGACAGTTCCTTCAGTTACTTTTTTGGACTGAACCAGCCCGATCTGGCCGGCATTATTGATCTGGATAATAACAAGGATATTCTTTTCGGTAACGATGTGGATATGGACGACATTATCTGGATGGGGCCACAGCCTTCAATGGTTGACAGGGGCAAACTTGTTGGCATCAGCCAGACTGCTCCCCTATCCGATTTTGACTCCTATATTAAAGAAGCGCTTGCCAAGGGCCGTAAAGTTCACTTTCTGCCTCCCTATCGTGGTGAAACCAAAATCTGGCTTTCTGAAATCCTAAATATTACACCCGGAGCATTAAAAGCCGCTGCTTCTGAAGAACTGATACACGCCGTGATTAAACTGCGCAGTATTAAATCCGCAGAAGAAATTATTGAAATTGAAAAAATGGTTGATGTTGCCTATCTGATGCATACTACCTCCATGAAAATGTCCCATCCGGGCATTGTGGAGCAGGAAATTGCCGGTACCATCGAAGGTGTTGCACTGGCAAACGCGGGACCTGTTTCTTTCCCGGTCATTCTTAGCGTTGACGGGCAAACCCTGCACAACCACAATCACCGGAATACTCTGAAAGAAGGCAGAATGATGGTAACGGATGCCGGTTGTGAATCGGTGGAAACCTTGTATTCCAGCGATATAACCCGAACAGTTCCTGTTGGAGGAAAGTTTAACCCACGGCAGAAAGAGATTTATGAAATTGTGCTTAATGCCAACATGAAGGCCATTGAAGCCATAAAGCCGGGCATTATTTATCGTGAAATCCATTTGCTTGCCGCGAAAACCATCGTTGAAGGATTAAAATTGGCCGGCCTGATGAAAGGCGACACCGATGCAGCCGTTGAGGCAGGCGCACACGCCATGTTCTTCCCGCATGGTCTTGGTCACATGATGGGCATGGATGTGCACGATATGGAAAATCTGGGTGAAAATTTTGTGGGCTACGATAACGAAATCAAACGCTCTACCCAGTTTGGCACCGCATTTTTGCGCCTTGGCCGTAAACTTCAGCCTGGTTTTGTACTTACCGTTGAGCCTGGAATCTATTTTATCCCGGCATTGATTGACCAATGGAAAGCCGAAGGTAAATACAACGACTTTATCAACTTCGACAAAGTAGAAACCTACAAAGACTTTGGTGGCATCCGCATCGAAGATGATATCTTGGTAACTGAAACCGGCCACCGTGTGCTCGGCAAACCCATTCCCAAAACAGTTAAAGAGATTGAAGCCATAATGAAGAGGTAGAACCAATCTATTGGTTACAAGCATTTAGCCAAAAATCCCTGTCCAACGCTATTGGCAGGGATTTTTTTTGTAACACGGTTTAGCAATAGGGCCAAGCGGAATTAAGAGGGGAACGGAATTTGAATTTCCGCTCAATTAACAAAACTCTTTTCTATTTCTTTGCTTAAACCAAATGGCTATGAGTCCACTATAAGTAAATTACAGGTTGTATTCCAAAGTAATACAAATATCGCATCTCATTACTAATCAGCAAGATATTGTAACAATCATTTCTATGGGTATTCCAAATTGTACATTGGTTGCTGTAGCAACAAAATATTTCCAAAAAAAAATATGACAGGATTTCCAACCTTCCCATACATTTTTTCGCTAAAAACCTGTAGGTTTGATGCGAATTTCAAAGTAGATTGATATGACGAAGATAAGAGTGGCCATCAATGGTTTTGGCCGTATTGGACGTATAACCTTCAGGGCACTATTAAAAAAGAAGAACATTCAGGTGATTGCTATAAATGATTTAACAGACACGGCTACGCTGGCACATCTGTTAAAATACGATTCTGTGCATGGCAATTTCCCGGGACAGGTCGATTTCACAACAGAAGAGCTGATCATCAATAAAAAGAGAATCAGGGTTTACTCGGAAGCCGAACCGGGCAAAATCAACTGGGGAAAACTTAAAATTGATGTGGTGATTGAATCCACTGGAAAATTCACCGACAGGGCATCAGCCATAAAACATGTTGAAGCCGGTGCCCGAAAAGTTATTATTTCAGCACCCGCCAAAACCGATCATGATGAGGTGAAATATGTGGTGCTTGGCATCAACGACCATATCATTGACAAAAATGATGTCATTATTTCAAATGCATCCTGCACCACCAACTGTGTGGCGCCCATGATAAAGGTGCTGGATGATTTGTGGGGCGTGGAAAAAGGCTTTATCACTACCGTCCATTCTTACACCCGGGATCAAAACCTGATTGATGCCCCACACACCGATTTGCGCCGTGCACGGGCGGCAGCGTATAGCATAATCCCCACCACAACCGGCGCTGCCAAGGCTGCAACCAAAATATTCCCTCACCTCAAAAACAATCTTGGAGGCGCAGGAATACGTGTACCAGTTCCCGATGGGTCACTTACCGACCTTACCTGCACGCTGAAACACTCCACCAGCATAGAGGAAATCAACAAGGCATTTAAAGATGCGGCAAACGGCTACTTAAAAGGGATAATGCAATATACTGAGGACCCGATTGTTTCAGTTGATATTATAGGAAACCCACATTCGGCCATTTTTGATGCCGGCCTCACGGCTGTGCTGGGTGACAAGAATAAATTGGTGAAGATTGTTGCCTGGTACGACAATGAAAGTGGCTATGCCCACCGTTTGGCCGACCTTGTAGAAAAATTCGCTTAATGGCTGCGGTCAAATCCCTTTCAGGTAATTGTAAATCTCCTGCTGCGAACGAATTTTAGGCAGTTTATCTAAATTCCGGTGTTGGTTTGGGATGGCATGATTTACCAACCGTGCCTTAGTATTGTCTTTCAACTGTATCATCAGCATGGTTTTCAATTCAAGTTGAAGCTTCGGATCAAGTATGGGCGTGGCAACTTCAATGCGGTTGTCAAGATTCCTCACCATCCAGTCGGCAGATGAAGTAAAGTACTTTTCATCACCATTGTTATGAAAGACAAACACCCTTGAATGTTCCAGGAATTTATCCACAATACTGATTACCTCAATATTTTCACTTAGCCCTTCCACTCCAGGAATCAGGGTACAGGTTCCCCTACAGATAATCTGGACATTTACCCCTGCCTTGCCAGCCTGGTAAAGTTTTTTCACCATAGCATCATCCACCAGATTGTTTAATTTTAAGATACACCAGGCTTTTTTACCATCGCGGGCAAATTTTATTTCATTGTTTATCAGCCTGGTGAATGTACTTCGCATATGAAACGGGGAAACAATCAGGCTTTTGAATTTAGGCGGGTTTAATTTGCTGTCGAATAGGTGAAAAACCGAATTAACATCGTTGGTAATGGCGGGATTAGATGTCAATAGACTATCATCGGCATATACCCTGGCAGTTTCCTCATTAAAGTTTCCGGTGCCCACATTTGCATAATAAACGTTCTTATTCCCTTCCTTCCTGCGAATGAGAAGCAATTTGCAATGGACTTTAAATCCCGGGATACCTTCGATCAACTTTACCCCTTCTTCCTGAAGTTTGCCCGCCCAAAAAATATTGGCTTCCTCATCAAAACGGGCCTGTAATTCCATAAAAACTGTTACCGCCTTACCATTTCGGGCAGCATTGATCAGGGCATTTACAATCTTTGATTCCCTGGCGACCCGATAAAGTGTCATTTTAATCGCCTTTACCCGGGGATCAATTGAAGCTTCACGCAACAGGTCAATAATGTAATGAAAGGATTGATAAGGATAGTGCAACATAATATCCTGATCCTTGAGCGCACTAAGAATGCTCTCATTTCCCGGCAATTTTCGATGCTCAAGGGACTGTATTTTCGAATAAAGCAAGTCGGGCCGGCCAACATCGGGAAATGACATAAAATCTTTAAAATTATGGTATCTGCCGCTTTTTGAGAGGGTGTCGGTTTCGGTGATGTCGAGTTTGTTTTTTAGCAAATTAAGTAATTCTGCAGGCATAGTTTTATCGTAGATAAACCTCACCGGCGCCCCAAGTTTACGCTGTTTGAGGCTTTCGCTCATGATTTCCAGAAAACTTTTTGACACATCATTGTCGATGTCCAACTCTGCATCGCGCGTAAATTTAAAGGTATAGGAAGCGTAAGAATCAAATCCAAACATAGAAAATACCTCATCCAGACAATATCGGATAACATCATCTAAAAGAATGATATAAAACTTATTTTCCTTTGATGGTAGTATTACAAATCTTGACAATGGTTTTGATGGGACCCTTATCACAGCATACTGCCGGGCAACACTATCCGATGAAGATTCCAAAACAAGGGCCAGGTATATGGATTTGTCAACCAATGCTGCCGACTTCAGGTTGTTCAGCATAATTGGGAACAGCAGCGAACGTACCTGATCATTAAAAAATTTTCTTACATAAGTTCCCTGGGCATGTGTTAACTGTTTTTCATTGACAATTTGTATGCCTTCCAGGGCCAGATCCCTGACTATTCCCCGAAAAATTCGTGCAAAGTCTTTTTGTTGCTCTTTGTCGATGCGGTTAATTTCCTTGAGGGTGCGGCGCGGATTGTTGCCAATTCCTTCGCCACTTCTGCGGTTATAATCCACCATGCGGCTGAGAGTGGCAACCCTAACGCGGTAAAACTCATCCAGGTTGTTTGAAAAAATTCCCAAAAACTTAATGCGTTCAATCAAAGGCGTGGTGGGGTCAGCAGCTTCCTGCAATACCCTTCCATTAAATTCAAGCCAACTGGTCTCCCTGTTGACCGTATATTTTGATAATTTGGTCATTTGACCAGGCGTTTTAGAAGTGAATTCTTAATTTATGTTTTAAAGATAGTCAAATCGAAGCAAAATACCTACAAAATCATTCGTGGAAATACGACAAACCTTATTTTTGCTGATGAAAGGGGCAAATCTTCCCATTTCTCAGCATCGAAAAGTATGCTTACTACGCCCGAAGTCGGAAGGAAATCCATTTTGGTGTCCAGAAAAAGGTTGGCAAATCCGGTAATTGATGGATTATGCCCAACAATCAAAACATGGGAAAAGTTTACAGGTAATTCGAAACACAAATCGTAATAAGCATCACTATTGGCATTGTAAACAGCCATTTCTTGTCGGAAACAGTCATCTTCAATTCCAAAAGCTGATGCCATCATCTTCGCAGTTTCCAATGCCCTTACTGCAGAACTTGTAAGAATATACTCAGGGGCAAAATTCATATTTTTCAAATGATCAATCAGCTGTTGGGTCTTGTGAATCCCTTTTTCTAACAATGGTCTTTGTATATCGTGGAGTGCGGCATTAGACCGGGATGATTTTGCATGGCGCATCAAAGTAACGATTTTCATAGAGGGGATTTTTTCTTTCAAAAGTAGGGGATTTTTGTTTGAGAAACTAACGCCTTATTAGTCAAAAATGAAATTCGCCACAAAGACTCTAAGCCTCCAAGAATCACAAAGTTTTATTTATATAATATTCATAATTCGTGAATCTTAGAGGCTTAGTGGCTTAGTGGCAAAAAAATATTTCCGGCACAAACTCACCACTCCTGCACCAACAATTATCGTAAATTTGGAGATAATTTTCCCACATCGACCAATCCGCTTAAATGAGCCAAGATCAGCAGAACCCACAAAACCGGCAGGCGTATTCACTGTATGAAATTACCGAGAGCATCTCGCGTATGTTCAGCAAGCATTACGCTTCCCCTTATTGGATAAAGGCTGAAATCTCGAAGCTGAACCTTTATCCACACAGCGGCCATTGCTACCCCGATCTTGTGGAACGCGTCAACGGGAAAGTTAAATCACAGGTCAGGGGAATCATATGGCGCGATGATTTACACAATATTTCCCGCAAATTTGAAGAAACCACGCGCGAACCTTTAAGGGAAGGCATAAATATCATGTTTCTGGCCTGGGTAAAATTCTCCTCTGAATATGGACTATCCCTTCAAATTATTGATATTGAACCACTTTTCACTCTGGGTGAACTGGCCAAAGAGAAAATGGAAACCATTGCCCGACTTAAGCAGGAAGGCAACTTTTACAGAAATAGTCTGCTCCAATTGCCCCTACTGCCAAAGCGACTCGCCGTTATTTCGGCAAGCACCAGCAAAGGTTACAGCGATTTAATGGTCACCCTGAATGGAAATCGTTATGGCTATCGTTTTCAGGTTCAACTTTTTCATGCCCTTTTGCAGGGAGATGGAGCGGTTGAGTCTATACGAAAACAGCTTTTGGCCATTAAAAAAGTGTACACACAGGTTGATGCAGTGCTTATTATTCGCGGCGGTGGCGATGAAATTGGCATGGCCTGTTACGATCATTACAGCCTGGCAAGTGAAGTGGCCTGTTTCCCAATACCGGTGATTTCCGGGATCGGCCATTCCACCAACGAAACGGTGGTAGAAATGGTTTCCAACATCAATAAAATCACCCCAACAGATGTTGCCCATTATCTGATTGGCTGTTTCCAGACTTTTGACCAACGCATTGAAAATGCTTTTCAAATGCTACAGTTGGCAAGTAAGGCAATTCTCGATACAAGCAAAAATCACTTCAGCCAGACTACCAATCATTTCGCCCTGTCCAGCCAGATTTTTGTGAATCAGGAAAAACAAAACCTTGGGCATACCGCGATGATCATCCGCGATTCAGTAAACTCAGCCGTTTTTAACCATCGCATGGCTATGGGACGATTTGAGAACATCCTGCAGGCAGAGCCTTCCCGGGCTTTACAGCAGCATAAAATTTCACTTTTTCAGCATCAAAAGTTATTACAACTGCACAACAACCTTCTTCTCAAAAAAAACAGTACCCTACTGGAAAACATCGAGCATAAAGTCAAAATCCTTGATCCGAAGGCAGTTTTAAAACGGGGATTCACCATTACCCGCCATGAGGGCAAAGCCATTTTACCAGGATTTATTCCTGAGGATGGCAATGCCATTGAAACCGAGCATCTCAATGGAAAATTTAAAAGTATCATCACCAAAAACAAGCAACCATGAGCAAAACCATTAACTATACAGAGGCCATAGTGGAGTTGGAAAGCATCGTTTCGGACCTCGAAAACGCCACCATTGGCGTGGATGAACTGTCAGAAAAAGTAAAAAGGGCCGCCGAACTCATCAAGTTTTGCCGTAGCAAACTTACCTCCACCGAAAAGGAAGTTAATACCATTCTGCAAAACCTGAGCAGCTATGACACCACCGCAACTGAAGCAGAGGAATAAGTCAGGATGAATTTCAATCATTTGTCAGTATTTTTTCAATTTCAGGAAGTAGTTTTATGGCAAATCAGGAGGGCACAAAAAGAGCAATCAGCCCATTTTTGAATGTGATTGTAATGGCAGCAGTTGTAGCCATGCTTTGGATCATACTCGATGCCGGAAGGCATCTTGGCACCGTCTCTCAAATATCTACCGCTCCGGCTCAAGGCAGCGACATGTTTTCCGGTTTGTTGAATGGCATACATCTGCAACATTCATTGTCTGTTCTCATCCTGCAAATTCTGGTTATAATTCTTGCCTCCAGGATATTGGGATGGCTGATGTCGCTCATTGGCCAACCTACCGTAATTGGTGAAATACTGGCTGGTATCGCCCTTGGGCCTTCCCTACTCGGGTTATTTTTCCCGGATGCATCCGCTTTTCTTTTTCCACCGCAATCACTTGGGGCACTCGAATTTCTTAGTCAGATAGGACTAATCCTTTTTATGTTCATCATAGGAATGGAATTAGACATCAACATTTTAAAAAAGCAGGCTGGCTCAGCAATATTCATCAGCAATGTAAGTATTGTTGTTCCATTTGTTTCGGGAGCCGCACTGGCACTGTTTCTTTTCAGTTCATTTGCTCCTGCCGGGAGCCGATTTATCCCATTTGCACTATTCATGGGAATTTCCCTCAGCATCACTGCCTTCCCCGTGTTGGCGAGAATTGTTCAGGAGCGGGGGATCACCCGCACGCCGCTTGGCATCACCGCCATCACCAGCGCAGCAATAAACGATATGACCGCTTGGGGAATTTTGGCTATAATTGTCGCGATTGCCAATGCAAATGCCATAAACGGCGCGCTTTTCACCATTTTTCTCTCGTTGGTATTTGTGCTGACGATGTTGCTCGTTATCCGACCATTGCTAAATAAAATTGCCCGCAAATATACCGTACCAGAAACCATAAGCAAACAAGTAGTGGCGCTGGTGCTGAGCACCATGTTGCTTTCATCATGGATTACCGAGGTAATTGGCATACACGCACTGTTTGGCGCCTTCATGGCAGGGGTTATCATCCCTGACAATGAGAAATTTAAGCGCATTATGGCCGAAAAAATAGAGGACATTAGTCTGGTGCTTCTACTGCCTTTGTTTTTTGTATTTACCGGACTTCGCACGCAGATAGGCCTGCTGAATAGCCCGGATTTATGGTTGATTGCCTCGCTGGTAATTGCTGTGGCTGTGGCCAGTAAATTCATTGGAAGTGCTTTTGCAGCAAAAATAACCGGCAAAAACTGGAAGGACAGCCTGTTGATTGGGGCATTAATGAATACGCGGGGATTGATTGAGTTGGTAGCCCTGAACATTGGGTATGACATTGGAATTCTTTCCCCCGAAATTTTCACCATTCTGGTACTTGTTGCACTCGTAACAACCTTTATGACCGGGCCACTGATGGCGCTCATTGAATTCATCTTTCCTGCTGAAGCAATGGAAATTTTGCCTGCCGGAGCAATGAAGGTGCTTATCGCCTTCGGGCCTCCCGAAACCGGAGCCAAATTAACCCTGCTCATAAATTCATTGTTCGGGAGCCGCAAAAAAGGACTAAAATTATCAGCCTTGCACCTTACGCCCAACACGAATATTTCCATAAAAAATGCCCGGCAATATGAAGAAGAAGCCTTCAGCGAAATACGTAAGATATCTCCAAAACTGGGCATTGAGGTTAAAAAGATGTATCGAACAACCGAAAATGTATCAAATGAAATTGTAAAAACAGCAAACCGGGGCAAATATGACTTACTTGTAGTGGGCAGTTCGCGTCCACTGCTCAGTCAGGATGAAACCAGCGGCAGGGCCAGGTACTTTTTTGAAAATGCAGGTTGCCCGGTGGGAATGTTTATTGATAAGGGGATTTTCGAAGTCAAAAAAATCTTAATCCTGTCGGGTACAACCGGGGAAAACCAATTGATTGAACTCACCAACAGAATTATAACACAGGCTGAAATAAAAACCCTCTGCCTGCTCCCCCCCTCGGTTCCAATCAAAAATGATGCTGAAGGTTACCTTCAGAAAGTTGGCCAGGAAATTGATACTGAAGGTGTTGATTTGATCATAACCACACCCGACTGCTTCCATCAGCAGCGTGAAGCCGGGGCAGAATGGCTGGATGGAAATGCATCCATTTTGCTGATAAATAAACGCGGGTAGGATTATTGTTTCAGGCTAAGTTTTCAATTTCCCGTAGCGGGGATGATAGATAAAAAGCAATGAACCGTCTTTAACGGTTTCAATAAACTTATCCGTGATTTCGGGCGGGATGGCAGGACAGCCAAAACTCCGACCGAGTCGACCGTTGTTTTTGATAAATCCATCGGTTGCATAATCCGCACCATGCACCACAATGGCACGATCCCACGCATTGTCGTTCACATTTTTTTCAAGGCCCATCAATCGCATTGAATTTCCATGTTTACCCACGTACTCCTGATCGGTAAGGTAAAAACCAAGACTACTCTGATGGGATTCGAGAACATTTGAAAACTTATTGGCCATATCATCACCTGAGTTGCGTCCATGTGCCACATAGGTATTAAACAATACCTCACCGGTAAGCATGTCGATGGTCCACAAACGTTTCTCGGTGCTGGGCAATGAAAAATCAATCAGGGTAACAATGTGCGTTTTGGCAAGTGGAAGAAATCCCGCGATGCGCTCCTTAAAGCTGTTGATTAATTCCGGGCTAATGACTCCCGAAAAAGCCGTAACGTGCCTTATCTCCTCTTCGGGCAATTCACTGCCTGAACCACCCGCCATTCGCTCGTGCGCAGGCAAGGGTTGGTTGAAAGCCAGTATGACCGTCAACACTATGATTCTGAATATTTTTATAAAAGAAAAGGAAAATCCCGTTTTAGCAACTCCAAATAACATGGCGCAAAAGTCGTCATTATATTTTTACCCGCTACAAAAATTAAGAATTTTTAAGAAGTATTGGTAGATTTTTATTTAGACTGTGTAAAAAAAATACTCAGAATACTTGATATTATTGACAGTCAAACGTCGTAGTTCATAATTATTGAATGCGACAAGGGATTAGATCATCCGGGAGTAATCCCTGGGTTCCCGAAAAGCCGGGACAGGGATTGCATACCGTTTAGATTCCTATTTATTAGGCACAACTTTATGTTACTGAAAAATATATTCATAATTAGTTATCCTCCTTTCATGGCTGGGATTTGGGTCAGAAGTATGATAACTTGAAGTAACTAACGCATCACATTCTGTAACCAATCCCTTTGAATTTAAACTATAACTGTATTGAGTATATTCAGGATTAGTAGAAGGCGCACTGTGAATTCCTGAAGAATATTTGATCCTTAAGTTGGAATTTATTTTGCCATTGAAGTTTCCAAGAAATGAGAACAGATCAATTTTATTTTCTTCTGAAGAATAATCATAATAAGCAACAACACCACCATTAACAGTGATTTCGCTTAGATTCCCGTTTACTGTGTTATAATTTACTGTAATTGTGGATATTGAAGAAATTGTATCAGCAGAAATATTCTTAAAAATATAACTTGTAGCAGTTTTGTAACCACTATAATCATAATCTCGTTCAGTGAGTGTTATTTGACTAAGCGTCGAATTAACATAGGTACTGTCAATACAACTATCGGCTAAGCCCATAGAATTTAGAAAATATTTACTTTTTAATGTAATAATATTATTGGCGTCAGTTTGAGTCATCAGAACAGAACTTTCGCTATATAAAAACCATTTATAATATTTCAGAGAATCTCCTTTATAACCAGTCACTTTAAGTACCTTATAATCATTAGTTAATTCAAGAATGGTTCTATAATATGTTACAGGAATGTCATCACTATCTTTTTTACAATTAAATAAGAAGATTCCAAGAAATAGCAGGCAAGATATTCTGAATATCAGTCTCATAATTATTAGTTTGATTTCGATTATTTGATTTCGTTAAGTTAAGGATTTTATCCGCCGTTCCCACACAAAAGTATAAAGAAAAGGTCAATGTTAAATTTCAGTCATGCATTATAATTGAGGGGAATTTCACAAACGGGCATAATTTACCCATAATAGCCAGGATTAATGCTTGCCCAAAACCATTTAAACCAATAGTAAAGTCAATTAGTATTGAATGCAGCCCAAGGTTTGCTCAAGCGGAAATAATCGCTGAGTTCCCGGAAAACCGGGACAGGCATTGCAGACCACTCATATTCCTGGTTATAGCAACAGTTTTTTATTTCGTAATTTCAAAAGTAATTTTTACAATCGTCTTTTGAGTATTTGGGCTGGCTCCGTCAGAACCACGACCAGTACTAATTTCAACATAATCAGTCCCAACATAATTTGTTTTAGCTATATATTTATAGACAATTTTCCCCTTGTCAGAATCTCGTTCCAACTCACTAATTTTAAAATGTTCTGCCTGGGTAAGAATTCCAGCGCCTTCTTCATCACCAAAGCCACCTAAGTCATAGGCGTAATCAGCAAAATTGCTAATAATTACATGCTCCGTAACTATTTGGGTATTTGAATTGTCATCTTCATTATTACAGGAAATTAAAATTCCGATAATAAAAAGCCCCAAAAGTATTTTTTTCATTGCCTTGATTTTTTCAAAATATTTCGATTATTTAATATTTGGTCAAATAACGAACAACGTAAAGGATTTTATCCGCCGTCCTTACACAAAAGTACAAAAAAAGGTGAATGCTAAATTTCAGTCATGCATTATAATTGAGGGGGATTTCACAACGGGCATAATTTCCACATAATAGCCACGAAAAATGCTCGCCCAAAACCAATTTAGCCTATTGCAAAATCTATAATTATTGAATACAGCCAGGAATTTGCTCTATCGGAATAATCGCTGGGATCCCGGAAAACCGGAACAGGCATTGCAGACCGCTCATATTCCTACTTATTGTAGGGCGTTTTTTATTCATTTTCAATCTCGAATATGGTTTTATTTGAATTTATTTTTTAATTCCCATTAGTCTTAAAAACCTATTAGTTAAACTAAATTTTCTTAAATCTCCGTTTAGTATTTCAGGATTAGTTTTCAAAAGGTTTGAATAATACCAAAGATTTTTTTCATCCTTGTCGTCAAAATCAATTGAATTGTAAAGTTTGTTTTTGGTATCAAGCAAAGTCAAATCATAAAATTGTGTTTCTTTAAAATCAATATCTTTAAGTTTTGTCACCCCTGTCGCAAGAGATGGAAAAGTTGTCTTAGTTTTAATAAATTCCACCCAATAACTTCCCTCGTAAGCAATAGATATCACCAAGTTGCCTTTTATGTAATCTCTATGGACTTCTCTAACATAGTTGTATTCGATCGGATCACTATATCCGTATTGCTTTAAAAACTCAAAATATTTATCGGTTTTTTCTAACATTTTAGGTATTGTTCTACGGTTTTTTTTTAAATGCCCTACAACAAATATATATATACGCAATACTGCGTATATATCTCACTTATAAAAAGTGCATTATACACTTTTGCATCCTCCAAATTCCCAGCTAATCTATGCAAATTTCAAATATCCAATCTATTTATAGCACCATTTTTCTCGACTTCTCCTTAAGCGCTTCCTCAATCACCTTATCCCTGTTATACACATCAGCCCGGTAGCTAATTTTCCCGGATGCGCTGCCCCAGGCAGTGAGATAGTAAATATAAACGCCCACTTTATCTTTCAACACAATGGTTTTTTCCACGCCCGAATTCATTGCCTCCTTTATTCGTTCAGGCGTCCATTCAGGTTTGTCAGCAAGCAACAAAGAAGCCAGTTCAAAGGGTTTTT
>SWCB01004228.1_pt1 | contig 51603 bp, 59 predicted proteins | sample 4692901 | NCBI WGS metagenome assembly SWCB01 (sample SAMN10267276, study PRJNA491770) | bioreactor metagenome | isolation source: DHS bioreactor inoculated with subseafloor sediment | place: Japan: off Shimokita Peninsula | collected 2006-08 | reverse complement strand
TTCTGTTTGTTTTTATTTAAATTATCAATTAGAATTTCCTAGTTAATTAAAAAAAGGACCTCAGTCCTTTAACTCATGATAAGCTGTTTTAAATCTCTCGATAATTTCGTCATTGTCTTCTAGTTTCGAATGTTTACCAAAAGTAATTCTAATAACACAAGGCTGATAAGCATCTTCTAATCCTATGGCTTTGATGACATGTGATGGTTTAATGACATTAGATGCACATGCGCTACCTGTTGATACATATACACCTAATTTATTTAATTGGAAATGAAGTTGATGTCCTAAAACATCCTTAAAAGCATAAGATAAATGATTGAATGAGCGGTTTGATCCACAAGGTGTGCCATTGAGCTTTATATCTTTAAATGCTTTTTTCATTTTATTATGAAAATCAACTTGAATGATTTGATAATGGTTTCTATTTTCTTCAATTTGATCAACTGCGATCTTAGCTGCTTCACCCATGCCTACAATGCCATATAAGTTTTCTGTGCCTGCGCGATGAGAATCCTCATGTGATCCTCCATGGATGAGCGGTTCAATTTCTAATCCTTTTTTTACATATAATGCACCAACACCTTTTGGCCCATAAAATTTATGGCTTGAAAAGGACATGAAATCAACATCAAGCTCTTTCACATCAATAAATTGTTGACCTAATGCTTGCACAGCATCTAAGTGTAATTTCGTGTGATGTCTTCTACATATTTTTGAAATAGAGAATACATCTTGAATCGTTCCAATTTCATTATTCGCATAAATAATAGATACCATCAATGTATTTTCATTAATGGTTTGATCGAGTTGTTTTAAATCGATTAAACCAAACTCATCAACATCTAAATAGTGGACCTTATACCCTTTTGTTTCTAGATAATGGCACGTGTTTAAAGTAGCTTTGTGTTCTACTTTTGATGTGATAATCTCTTTTAATTTGGGATGCTTATCAGCATACCCTTTAATTGCCCAATTTGTAGATTCTGTTCCACCTGAAGTGAAAAAAATCTCTTCAGATTGAGCACCGATTGCATCTGCAATTTTTTTTCTTGCTTGGTTGATTGCTTTTCTGTTTTCAATGGCGTGCAAATGCAAAGATGATGGATTGTGGAAATTTTTGCATAAATAAGGCTCAATATATTTTCTAACATCTTCATCAAGTGGTGTCGTTGATGCATAATCCAAATAAAATTCTTTCATCTTATTTTCTCCTTACTTGAATCATACATGAATCAATATTTTCTATATCAATAAATTCGATCTCTTTAATATCTTTGGATAACTCAATATCTTGGTTCAAGTTTTTCTTAAATCTGGAAATCAATGCATCAACAAAAGATTCAATCACATAGGTTTGGTGAATGATACAAGGATTCTTATCATCAAACATCTCGATGGATTTTTCAATAAGTTTATCTTGTTTTATTGGCAAATCTAAAGGATGTCCTTCATATAAAATGTCCTGGTTTTTCTTAATTAAAATGGTATATTTCATATAAACCTCACAGTACAAATATGACGTAATAAATGATGATCGCTAAAAACACAATAACGTTAAATAGTTTAATCCAGTGCAAATTTTTTCTCATGAAACTTGAAACACGGATCACTGATTTAGTTTTAACTGCGACAAGTGCAATAACAATAAGTGGTAAAACAAAAATCAGGTTATAAATCGCTAGTAACAACAATCCTCTGCCAACGTGACTTGAAAAATGAATAAGATGCAAGATTGCGGTAAAATACGCTTGTCCTGTACATAAGAACTCTGTAAATGAAATGACCACACCAATGAAAAATGCAATGACATAAATCATTAAGCTACCTTCTTCTAATTTTTTCGTGAAGGTTTCCATAAGCCTACGATTGAATTTTTGAATTTTACTTGGTAACTGGTTTTTTACCTTGTCATATTTTTTTAATGTTGTTACGATAAAATCATATAAATTTAATATCACAACAATAATGGAAATACTTACAATAACCCAGGGGACAATCTCTAAAATCGGGGCTATTCCGGATAAACTAGATAATGTTTGATAAAGCAGAGTTCCAAATAAAAAATATGATATATAGATTGCTGAAATAAAAATAAAACTGATTTTCAATAAGGTTTTGGATTGATCAGAAAAACTTAACATCGAAATAAAAAGTAAAAGCATGGCAATTGCACACGGATTGACTCCATCAACAAACCCCAATAAAACAAAAGTTATCAATGAAAAGTCAGCATCAGGTGCACTCTCTATTTCTAACATAGATTGTTCATTCATGATTTGCTGTATAGTACCTTGATCAACAGCATTTTTGATATCTTCATAACCAACAAAATAACGATCTCCTGCAAAAATCACAGGTGTTAGGCTTGTTCCAAAGAAATCAACATCATATGTATATTGATAATCATATAATAGCTTAGTATACGCTGAATCATCTTCTAAATAAATAGTTTCAATGTCATAACCTTCTTGTATCAACTGGTCGATAACACCTTCATCTTCTAATTTTTGACAAGAACTACAAAATTTAGATGCAAAATAAACTGCATCATGATAAGTATCTTCTGCAGCAATAATATGATAAAAAGGTGAAAATATAACAAGTGCAAATAGCACAAACATTGTCCATAAATTCCATCGATTAAATTTCACAAGATGCCTCCTGAAATGTTTATATACTCTTATTTTACCATTACTTATTCATTGAAAAAAGGTGAAAATAGAATTTCCCAATAAACAAAAAAACTTAGCGAATGCTAAGTTTATAAAATGTCTGTTGTTAAATAATCTATGTTGAGGTTTTTTTCTTCTTCTTTTGTGTCATTATCGTTTACTGTGAACACACCAATTTTAAATCCTTTGCTTTTTAATGTCTTAATTGTTTGTTTATCAAGTGATTCTTTATTGATATAATAATTAATTTCATTAACTCTACAATCATACATATTTTGATCTGTGATTTCTGTAGTCAAAAAATATAGATCAAAATTCGATATAGCTCTCAGATACTTTAGATAATTCATATTAAAGGAAATGATGATTGGTTTTAACTCAGGATAGAGTTCTAACAAGGTCAGCAATTTATTTAGATGTTCAATATCAGAGACTTTTTTAATTTCTAACATGGGTGCTTTCTTGTATGTCTTGCAAATATCTAAAAATGCTTCTAGCGTTGGCAATGCATATGCTTTTTGTCCATCACTAAGTTCAACATCTTTTATATCTTCATAATTAACTTCAGTAATTTTTCTTTCATCGTTTGCCAGTCTTTTTAATGTATCATCATGATGCACAATAAAAACACCATCTAAAGTTGAATGCATATCACATTCTATACCAACATAATGTTGATCCTTTCCTGCTTCTATAAATGCTTCAAGGGTATTTTCTAATGCTTCTTTAGTTTTTCCTCGATGTGCGATATATTCCATAGTCACTCCTTATGCCCTTTTTCATTATAGCAAAATTAACTGCAAATAGTAAATATTTTTGTAATTTTTATGTTTTCTTAATTTCGAAATTCAAACTAGTGTGATCTCCGATTAACCTAAGTCTTACCCAGCCTTTTGAAAAGGGTAGAGTTACATGACTATCTATTTGGTTTTCTGCAAGTATTTTTAACTGCTTTTTTTGGATAGCTACAAGTGCTACTCGTCCATCATAAACTTCAATTTTGATGTGAAGGTTTTGAAGATCATTGATTTTGATCATTCCAATATTTTGATATCCAGTAAATTTTTTTATTTTGCCAAAAATTTTCTTTTCTTTGAGTTTTCTATGTACAACAAACATCAATGCTTTCTTAGTATTAAGTTTAGACATTACTTTAGGGTTACTCAAATCCATCATACCATCTCCAATGCATGGCTATTTTATCATGATTTTATGAAAAAGAAAAATGGTTGTCTGCATATGATATAACCCTAATAAAAAAATGAGAGCTCTATGGTATGAGTTATTTAGTTCAGATGAATGATAGTATCTAATAAAATAAAAAACATGAACTCAATAAGGTTCATGTATTACTAATAATCTAAATAGATATATCAAGATTAATGATCATTATTTATCGATATCAAGTATTGCATTTCTTTTTGCTTTAAATACGCTATTAGATTATCCATCCAATCCTCTTTATCATTAGGAATATCTGATAATGCATTTTTTATATTAATGTATTTCAATAAATGATTTAATCTAACAAACAACTGATATACATCTTTATGATATAAATGTTCTGGCATGTGCATGTGATAAGCTTCTAAGAAAATTTTTTGATAGTTAGATAATGTATCATTTTCTACGGAAAAAGTATCTTTTAAATCCTCAAAAAATGTTACGATATCTTGCATATAATAGCCATAATAACTATCATTAAAATCAATAACTGTAACATGTTTTAAATGATCATCATAAAACATATTGTCAGATTCATAATCTCCATGAATTAATCCCTGCTTAAGATCTAATTTCGAAAAAGCCTTTATTAAAGCGCTCATTTCATCTTGTACACTACTTTCTAAAATTATAGATTGAAGTAGTTCGTTTTCATATGTATATCTTCTAGGCTTTGATTTATAATTTGATGATAGCTTATGCAGCCTTCCTAAAGTATCACCAATCTTAGCAATCAAATCATCATTTAAAGGACAATCCTCGACAGGGTTTCCTAGTGCCTGTTCAAAAACTACACCTATATATTTCCCATGATTGACAAATGCTTCATGGTTGGTTGTATAGATGATTTTTGGGGTTTTAAACTTAGATGCTAGTAAATACTCAGTAAATGAGATTTCTTGTATAAACTTTTCTTCTTTATATTCATCTATAGGTATTAGTCTAAGATAGTATATCTGTGATTGATCCTTAAACTGGTAAATTTGTGTTGCAGAAGATCTCCAAAAATGCAATCGTTCTTTAGAACTTTCAGGAAAGCCCCAAAAAGATAAGATGTTTTTGGCATCTTCAATATCCTCTTTTAAATTTTTAATCTTTAGCATATAGTCTTCCTTTATTTATGATAAAAAGAATGAATACCAACCTCATTCTTTTTTATGATTATAGTCTATTTCCTACCTCTTAGATAGGGTTTTGGATATTCAATTTCTTCACGAATATCTGATGCATGGTTGATAAAATGATAAGGATCTCTTAATAGCAATCTACCATAAAAAACCATATCACATGAACCACTTGAAATCGCATAATCACCTAAATTAACATCTTCGATGAGTCCGCCACCAATAGTTACTAATCCAGTTTGTTCTTTGATGATTTTGGCAAGATTAAGTTGATATCCTGGATAAAGTCTAATTGATTGTGATACAACATTTCCACCACTAGAAACATCTATTATGTCTACACCTAAATCTTTAATTTCATTGATGACGTTACTTAACCAAAAAGGATCAACGCCTTCTTCAACATATTCAGTGGCACTAAATCTAATCGCTAATGTTTTTTCTTCTGGCCAAACTTCTCTAACAGCTTTGATGACATCTACAAGTATTTTTTTTCTATCTTGATAGGCATCAGTTCTTTTATTGGAATTAGGAGATAAGAATTGGAATAATAGGTATCCATGTGCTGCATGTAATTCTAATAAATCATATCCAGCTTCAAGTGCTCTTCTAGCTGCTGCTTGAAAATCAGAAATCACTTTTTTAATATCTTCTAATGTCATTTCTCTTGGTAATGATAACTCACCATTAAATGGAACCGCACTTGGTGCGACTGGATGTTCAACTCTCGCTTTTCTTCCTGCGTGATTGATTTGGATCCCAGCCTTAGCGCCATGAACATGAATCGCGTGAACTATCTTTTTTAGTCCTTCAACATGTTGATCATTCCAAATACCTAAGTCTTCTTTAGAGATGACGCCATTTGGATCAATTGCGGTTGCTTCTTGAATAATTAGTCCAACACCACCCATTGCTCTAGTTGCGTAATGTGTAATGTGAAAATCTTTTACTTCTCCAGATGCATCACTTTGATACATACACATCGGTGCCATGACAATTCTATTTTTTAAGTTTAAATTTCTAATTTTGATTGGTTGATATAACATAATGTCCTCCACATATCTAATATAACTCTATTCTAACATGAATTTTTATTTAACAAAATTCAATTTCATTTATGTTTGTCTTCATATTTTTGATTAAGTTCCACCCACTTCTCTTTAATGCTTATCTGATGTGTAGATTCAAAGAAGATGTATCTTTGAATGATTAAAGCAACAATTAAAATAAGCGGTATGACAGGTGTTCCAGGTCCAAACCAAAAAATAATGACTGCACTACCGATTGCAATCAACCATCCATTTCCAGAGATCGTACCAATGACGAAAAAAAGTACTGCCCATCCGTGAAAGATCATATATGAAATAAAAAGGGATAACAATCCTCTTAAAGTCTTCATGGTTCGTGCAACTTCCCAAACCATAATGAAAAAGGTTTTCCAAAAAATAATAATTTTTTTCATTTATCTATAAAAAAATAAACACTCGTGTGCTTATTTTTGATGTAAATCAGTTTTTAATATATGTTGTTCAATCGCTTCAGGATATGGATATGCTTCTTCTCTCATACGTTTAAATAAGACATAAACAAGTCCACGTTCAACATCAATTCTTGTAATGACGCCAAAACCTTTTTCACCTTCAACTTTTACTTTTTCACCGATTAAAAATGTTTCATTACTCCAAGCCATAATATTCACCTCTCACTCATTTATTATAACATAAGTTTTCGAATTATTATCTATTTTTAGGACGATAAGCACGCATCGCAGATCCGATTAAGAAAACTTTCTCTTCACTTGTTTGTTGTTTTAAAAACATTAACAATTTATAAACATCTTTTGGTGGATTCATAGTCATCAATGCTAAAACATCTCCCTGATGAAGCGGATGACTCTTATCATGGACATATGATAACAGTTTCAACCCATCTTTTTCATATCTTCTCATGAATTTATAGAATCTATAGAGTATTGACGGGATTTCAGTATACAAATCTTGCCCTTTTCTATGCTCCATGTCAAGTGCCATTTCATACATTTTTGATACTTGAGTTTTGGACATATAATAGATGAGTTCGTTAAAATCATCATCTTGTTCATGCCAGTTGATGAGTGTTTTTAATAAATCAGCTCTCCAAAAAAATCGATGTTTAGATGATTCATCTAGTTCATATGTTTTTCTGAAATCTTCTACAATTTCAGCTAATAAATCTTCATTTAACGTTTCATAGAGTGTAAAAAGTTTTTCTGGAATGTCAGTCGTTGTTTCTTCATGAACTAAGTATTGATAGATTTCAGTCAATATTTGTTGTTTCTCTTTTGTAAAATGGTCTAATAAAGGCTTAAAAACGACTTCTTTTTCTTTAACTTCTATATTGTTTTTTTGATAGATAAATGTTTGATAGACAATTTTCTCTTTACTCATCTTATCTGCTATTAATATAGAAAATCCCATACCGCCTTGATGATAAGTACGATGTGTAGGATGTCCAACAATGTCATTTCTAATGTACTTTAATTCGTGAAGTATTGGATTAGAGTTAATATTTATATGATATTTATATTGAGTAAGTCCAATTGCAAGATCATATAATGCATCAATAGCTACAAACAATCCTTGTAAAAGACCAAACACATCAAGCAAAACTGCACCTTTTTCTTCTTGTGGTTGATCAAGATAGCGTTTAATCATGAGATCGATATTCTCAATCATATCAAAAGAACTTATCGCTCGATAAGTGTGACTATTTTGATGATCTTTATCTAATTGATCGATATATTTTCTTAATGCTTCTAAACTCATATAGAATCCTTAATCTTTCTAAGTAGTACTGGAGCAGGTAACTCTTTATAAAGAAGTCCTTCGATATATTTTATGCCAAGTCTTTCTAACATTTCTTTTTGATCTTTTGATTTAACATTTCTAATCACTAAAGCCATGTGATAAGACTCTAAAAGTTGTTTCATTTGACTAATATAACTTTGCCATTTAATACTATCTCTTTTCATCTCTAGATGAAGTGCATGAAATGGATAGTTAAGTGCCATATTTACCGAAGTGGTATCTAAACTAATGCCATGGTCGATAAGCTCTTGAATTTGTGTTGCATAGTGACTAGGTCGTAATTCCATATCACATTTAAGCCTTACAAACTCATAAGGTATTTGGTGCTGTTTAAGTGTTCCTAGAAGGAATGAATTAAACTTGGAATCAAGGAATGTTTGTTTGGAAATAGGGATTGTTATTTTGATTAATCTTTGTGTGTTTTTTTCTAAACTCACTAAGAAATCACAAACTTGCTCAATGTGAAAATGCTCTAAATCTACTAGTCTATTTCTTTTCTCTGCAACTTTAAGTAAATATTTACCATCAATTGCTAGGTTTGTTAGTATAATTTCACTTTCATATTGCCATACGATATTCTTTTCAATATCAATCATTTGATTAAAGATCAAGCCGATATTTTTGGTTTCAATCGCAACATTTAAATGATCAATAACCTGTTGTTCAAACAACTCATCTTCATAATCACGATAAACGAAATATCTAAACTTCTCATCATCTTCTCTTTTCGCTTTTTCAAGCGCAATATCTAAAAACTTATACAATTTTTGTGGATCTTTTTCGACAGTTACAACAGGATATCTAATGACACCCATAAAAGCGTTAAATTTTTCGTATGGCAATACTTTAGACTGGTAATTCTCAAGATGTTTAAAATAGTCTTTAATCACTTTAGTGGTTGTTCTTATGTCATTAAAGGGAACTACAACAAATAATTGATTAAAATCAAATCTATATGTATAACCTTCATTAAAGAATTTCTTACTAACTTGTGCAAACTCCTTAAAATACTTCATCATCATATCACTACCATAAATATGCTTGAGTTGATGATCGAGTTCAATGAGTAACAAACTTACTTTTTCATCAAGATAATCTGTTATTTTTTGATTTAGGGCATAAAGGTTTTCAATATTTGTCTCATGATCTAAAGTTGCTTGTTCAACTAAAGCTTTTGTTTCCTTAATCTCATTGGTTTGATCAAAAAACAAGCTCATAATAATGACTTCATCTCTTACTTTAATACTATAAAGTTTTTCTAAAATGTTTTTCCCTTGATATGTATATGCCATATGCTTTTCTTCATTTGGGTGAACAAATAGATAGGATATGATATCTTTATATGTGTTCACATATTCATAAGACAAATCTCTTATAAATAACTCTAAATGATAGTGTTCTTCAATAGCAAATAATGACATTGCAGATTTATTATAGGTGGACCTAGAATCTGTTAACTCTCTGTAACTAATGATTGGTGAATCCAAAACATGTTTATAAAAGTCATTTTCATGTTTTAGATGCTTCATACGCTTTTCATCAATTAATCTTGTGTATAAAATAGCACTAATGAGTTTAAAAAAATCGTAATAAGTTGCTGGATCTTTAATTTCTTCTTCTAAATGAACTAAAAACACACCCATATCAAGCATAGGAAATGCATAAATAAATGATACATCATCCTCATAATCTTTCTGTGTAACAATGTTTTTTGTCCACTTTATTGTTTTCGTGTGTTCGTAAACTTCATCACCCGTATAAAGTACATGGTCACATAAAGTGTCTAAAGTATCTTGTTTAGAAATAGTTTTATCGTATAATCTCTCTTTTTTATAATGGAAGAAATTAGGCGATTCACCTTCCAGATATATCACATATTCTTTTGATGTTACATATTGATCTAGATGCATGAAAAACAATCTAAAAAACTCTCTTAATTTTAGTTTTTCATCAATCATATGTGCGTATTGGATTAAGTCAAAACTCATCTCGATATATTTTAATATTTGTGTAGATTGTGGTTTGGAAGACTCTTTTTTTTCAATAACAACGATATCTTTTTCGATATCTTCTTTTTGTTTAGATTCTGTCTTTATCTTTTTATCAATAGTTTTATTAATCTTTTTGAGTTTAGTTTGATATAAATCTAAAGACAACTTGTTGTCTAATTGTTTATATAAAAAGATGATGAGTTCGTATGCTTTTAGTCTATAGCTATCGCTTTGTTCATCTATATAACTTTCATACTCAGCTTCTAAAATAGATGCTTTATGATAATCTTCAAGTTTTATGTATATTTCTAATAGTTTTAATACAATCTCAAGATCTTGAGGTTGCTTTTTGTGTGCATCGAATGCCTTGTTTTTCGCTTCTTCAAATTTTTTAAGTTCTATGAGTAATGATAATTCATCGATAAAATATTTACTTTTTAGATCATAATTATATAAATCATATAATGTGTTTAATGCCATTTGATGCTGATGATCATTTTTATAGATAGTAAAGATTTCTTCTAAGCAATAAATCTTAATATCATCTGGAATCATATCACTCATAATTTTTAGTAAATCTTCTAAATATGGTTCATGTAATGTTTTTTTAAGCTCAACATCATCTAATAGTCCTAAATATTGCTTAATGACTGGTAGAATTTCTTTGCGTTCTTGGATGTATTTTTTTGCTTCATCTAAATGATTTAAATGTAAACAAGCATCAATCATATGTTTAAGAATCTTTTCATGATAAAGCGTATCAGTTTGGGTTTTGATTTCATTTAATACTTCTTTAGCTTCATCATAAACAATGTCAAAAAGAGATAGCTCAATTGCAATCTCAAAATAGTAATTGTATGCAGCTTGATAATCAAGATGTGAAAGTGATTGATTCAAAAAATCCTTGATGATCGATAAGCTGTGTGGTTGTTTTGGAAGTTTTAATACATCGTTTAAACGCACTTTATCATCCCTTTATGATTTGATCGTATAGTGTATTTGCTAAGTTTAGATATTTTTTAGCAAGCTCTTCAAAATCAAAGTGAAGAACTTCAGAAAGTCCAATCATTTGTTTTCTTAAGGCTACTTGGTGCCACTGTAAAGCTTGAAACATGCGATAAAATCTCACCATATCTTGTTCTTTTTTGGTTGCTTTTTTCTCTAAGTAAACATCTAAAAGTTCCAATGCATCTTCAAATTTAACATTACCAAAACTTGCTATATCGTAGTAAAACTCATTGAGTCCCGCATACTCCCAATCCAATAAATAGAGTTGATCTTTACCGATAACAATATTGGATCTTTGAGCATCATTATGACAAAATACTTTAGGCATATGTAGTCTTTCATTAAGATACATATCCACCCACTTTTTCTTTAAATCTAAATATAATTCAGAACGATTTTCTGTATATGTCTCATAAAGCTCTAATCGCTCTAAAAGACCATAATCTGATGCTGGTTCAATACCTGAGTGATGTAGTTTTTTTAACATTTTAGCAACATCTTTTAAATATGGGTGATAGTCAACTGAAGAAAGCACAGTACCTTCAACATATTTAGCTGCTTTTTCACCGGTGGATTCATCAAAATATACAGTTTCGTTATTCAAATGTAGTGGTTCAACCTTTTTGATATTTTCATGTTCAAAGTGTCTATTGACAAATAAATTACCATCCTTACCAATAACACGATATGTATATAATTCTCCTTTGATTTCAATCACATAAGTCAAATGGCTCATGCCACCTAAAAGTCTGTGTTTTATAATGACTTCTTCTTCAGATACATGAAATGCTTTTGCAGCTCTTTCTTGTATGAGTTTTGCATGTTCATCTTTCATAGTTCATAAAATGTGACTTGACCCTCATCATAAATTGCATAGCTTTTATGATAGTCACCTAACGCTCCTGGATTCAATATAGTTATTTGTGAGTCTTGATTTAAATACTTCTGATGCGTATGGCCAAATATAACCATATCGACTTCATGATATTGAGCTTTAATCATTAAACGATCTAACCCAAACTTCACATGTTCTTTATGTCCATGTGTTAATAGAATTTTTAAACCTTTTAAATCTAGTATTCTTTCATATGGTTCTTTCGAAAAGAAATCATTATTCCCTTTAACTGTAATCATATGATATCTTTCATAGATATGACTATCTAAACACAAATCTCCTGCATTAATATGATAATCAACATCTTTATGTTTTTTTGCAACTCCATCTAATCGTTCTATGTTTCCGTGTATATCACTTGTGATTAATAATTTCAAAAAGATCCCCCTTTACTTTTTTAAGTGCTAGACCTCTATGCGAAATTTCATTTTTAATCTTTGGACCTAATTCAGCAAATGTTTGATGATATCCATCTGGATAAAATATTGGATCATAACCAAATGCTTCTATCTCTTTAAGTTCATGCCCAATGGTTCCATGGACTTTTCCTTCATAAACCTTATATGTACAATCTGGAAAATAAATAACGATTGCTGCATAGAAATAAGCACGTCGATCTTCTACACCTTTTAATGCATTAAGTAATTTGATGTTATTATCATAATCTTTGCCATTTGCATATCTTTTTGAATGGACACCTGGCTTTCCATCGAGTGCATCTACACATAACCCAGAATCATCAGAAATCGCTGGCATATGATATTTTTTTGCAAAATATTTTGCTTTGATTAATGCATTTTTTACAAATGTTAACTCAGTTTCTTCAACTTCATCATCATCTTTTAAATCTTTAAGTGAGATCAATGTTATTGGAGTATCTTCAAAAATCGTTTTAAACTCTTTTATTTTGTGTTCATTTTGACTGGCTAATAAAATTTTAATAGCATTCACCCCTATTCATCTCTTTAATACTATATTATCACATTTTTTGTCATTAACGTATGAAATAAAGCCATTTTAAGTTATAATGATTTTGGGTGATGAAAATGGACAATAAGAAAGATATAATAGAATTTGAAGATTTGTTTAAAGAAGAAATTGAAAAAAGAAATGAGCCGCCAAAACCTGATAATATAATGAAATATATCAATACAATCATTACATATACTGTCATTATGTTTTTGCTCGGTGGTGTTATTTTTTTGATGATTCAAGGTATCCCAGAAGCAAATAAGACTTATACTAAGGATGAGCTCATATTGGAAAATATTGCTGCAGACACTTCAGGTGTAGGCCTCATGACTCCAATCATGTTTGATACATATGATCAAAATTATTCTGGATATGTTGATGCTTTATATACCTATCAAGGATACGAAATAATTTATAACACATCTAATCCTTATATAGAAGATTTACTACTCGTTAAAGATAACCAAAACAATGTTATAGGCATTAATGAGCAGGTTTTCTTAAGTATTTATGATGGTACAGAAAATCAAATTAATTACTGGGATCAAGAATCAACATTAGAAATAAATAGATATCAGCACAATGAACAATCTCTACCTGATTTTTTAGTGACTACTGACATCAATATGATTGAAAATGAGGCTACTGGAATTACAAGTTTTTATAGTGCATTATATCAATTTGCTCTATATGCGATCTTATTAGCTTCGATATTAGTGTTTATGAAAAATGATATCGTATATGATTTCAATCAATTTAAAACAGTAAAAAATCAATGGTTTGTTATACTCGCTACAGGTTATTTATATGTTATTTTAGCTAATTATTTATCTAGCTTCTTATCTAACCTTTTGAGTAGTAGTTTGAATATACCAGTTTCAGAGTCTGTCAATCAGATGACCATTGTTAGAATGCTTAACTCAAATGGTGTCGTTTTCATCGTTTTATCAGCTGTATTAATCGGTCCGATTGTTGAAGAACTTGTATTTAGAAAATCTATATTTGGCTTAATTAAAAACAATACAATTGCAATTGCTGTTTCATCTATTATTTTCGGAGCGATCCACTTAACAGCTGAAGCATCGATTGCTGAGGCATTGATTAACGGCATTAGCTATTTTGCAATGGGCCTTGTATTTGGATATATATACATCAAAAATAATAGAAATATTATTGCCCCAATAGCTGTTCATATATTGGTCAACTTAATTAGTGTTATTGGTAGTATTTTGCTTTTCTAAATAACGACATAAAAAAAATAGTTCATCACAAATGAACTATTTTTTTTATCCTTAAATATCTACTTCTTTTAGTAAGCCTACAAATAAATTTAAATGGTATTCTTTTGCATAGTCTAAAGCAGTCTTATTCAAACGATCCTTTTTCATAGGTACCCTATTATCAATAAGTTTTCTTAGATAAATGTGATCTCTATTTAAAACAGCGATGGATAAAGCCTGTTTTTCTCTTAGTCTTTCGTACTTCGGTGATTGCATATATTCACTTAAATAATTGAGTATATCTTTTTTATCAAAGATCATTGCTGTATCAATAGGTGATTCATATCTTCTGTTTTTGATATCTATATAAGCATCACTTGCAAGTAATAATCTTACCGTATCGATAGTTCCGAATCTTACTGCATTAAAAATCGGTGTTTCAAAGTGATCATTTAAAGCATTAGGATTTAAATTTTGATTGAGCAACATGTCAATCATCATAACATTATTCGTTTTTGTTGCATAATGTAGTAGGGTGTTATTATATATATCTTTAAGATAATAGTTTTGTTTACTTTCTTTAAGTATGTAGTCTATAACTTCATGCTTACCACCTAATATCGCGTAATGGACAGGATATTTATCTTCTTGCGTCTTTTTATTTAAATATGCACCTGATTCTATAAGCAATCTGATAACGTCAAATTCCCCTTTAAAACAAGCCAAATGAATAGGCATCTCACCTACTCTGTTTTCAACATTGACTTGTGCAAATTTAGCAATAAGTAGCTTGGCAATTTGCAACTTACCTTTTCTAGCAGCATCAAAGAGTGGAGTTTCACCGTGTTGATCAATCATGTTCACATTGATATCCATGCTTAAAAGATAATGAATAACATCCATTGCACTTCCTGTCACAGCGTAATGCAACAAGCTTTTCTTTTTTTCATCTATCATTTCCAAATGAGTCATATTAAGTTTGACGTAATCTAAATCATTTTGAGCAGCTTTGATAAATACATTCATGAAATCACCACCTTCTACCCTTATTTTAACCTAAAACTATTAAATTCTTACATTTTTATTAAAAAAAATGTCTATCGCTGGGATAGACAATCTTTTTTTATCTCTTATTTAACTGCTTCTTTTAGTAATTTTCCTGCTCTAAATGCTGGAGATTTTTGTGCAGGAACAGTAATCAATTCACCTGTACGTGGGTTTTTACCAGTTCTTTGTGCGCGATTTCTAACTTCAAACGTGCCAAAACCTGTAACAACAACTTTTTCTCCTCTTCTACCTAAAGTTTCAGCAACTGTATCAGTAAAAGCTTTCAATACTTCTTCTGCAACTTTTTGAGTCACATCTGCTCTGTTAGCAATAACAGAAATCAATTCAGTCTTATTCATTTAAATACCTCCTATAAATTGTCTTTATTTTATCAAATAAATCGTATTTTTGCAAATATTTATGTTTTTTATCCCCTAATTATTCGCTTAATGAAGCATTTTTGTCAAAAATCTTCAGATTTTAGGTCTCTTGACAATAGTTTTTGTAATCCTTTTTCTACTGGTAATTGATTATAAATGATATCAAATGCTGTATTAATCATCGGTAATTCGACATTATATTTGATAGATAAGCCATGCATAGCCTCTATGGTTCTGATACCTTCTATCGTCTGTTTTTGCTCTTTATAGATCTCATCTAAAGATATACCTAAACCTATTTTTTTTCCTGCAGTAAAATTTCTTGAGTGTTCTGAAGAAGCTGTAACAATGAGATCTCCAATACCTGTAAGACCAAATGCAGTTTCTTTTTTACCGCCCATAAGTTCAACAACACGAACGATTTCTACAATACCCCTTGTAATGACTGCTGCTCTAGCGTTTTCTCCAAGTCCAAGACCTGTACAAGCACCGGAAATCACAGCGATGGCATTTTTTACAGCACCACCGACTTCTGACCCAATTAAGTCATTGGATGTATATACTCTTAAATATGTATCATTTGAGAATGTTTTTTGAATTTTCTTGGCAAGCTTTTCATCAGTGCTTGCTGCAACCAACAATGTTAAATGTCTGAGTATAACTTCTTCTGCATGTGATGGACCTGTTAATGCAACAAATCCTTTATATTTAGATGTCTCAATTTCTTCTAAAACAATTTCACTAACCCGTTTTAATGTCACTGGTTCAATACCTTTAGAAACGTTTATAAAAACTGATGGTTGAACTATTTTTTGATTGAGTGTTATTAAAACATCTCTCATCACTTTAGTCGGAACTGATAGTATATAATAATTTGAAAACTGAATCACTTGATCCAAATCTGTAGTAGCTAAGATTTGATCAGGAAGTTTAGTATCAAAGAATGGATGTTTCTTATGGTTTATCTTATCAACATTTTCATTATTAATATCATAAATCATCACTTGATGACCATTATCGATTAGTACTTGGGCAAGTGTTGTTCCCCATGCACCTCCACCAATAATAGATAACTTCATATCTACGCCTTCTTTCTTAAGATCAGTTTAATTGGTGTACCTGTAAAATCTATTGCCTCTCTTAATTGATTTTGCAAATATCTTTCATAAGAAAAATGTACAAAATCAGGATTATTGACAAACATAACGAATGTCGGTGGCTTAATAGCAACTTGTGTTGCATAATTGAATTGTGCTTTTCCGTGATTAAATATTGGTGTTGGATTCATTGCAACTGCATCGTGCATTAAATCGTTTAGAATTGAAGTTTGAACTTCTTTTTGATAATTTTCATATGCCTTATTGATCGCTGGAAATATCGTGTGAATTCTATTGTTATCCTTTGCAGAGACAAAAACGATTTCTGCATAATCGATAAATTTAAATTCATCTCTGATATTGTTTTCCATTTTTTTCATGGTTTTTTCATCTTTTAAAACAGCATCCCATTTGTTTACAACGATGACAACTGCTTTAAACGCATCAGCAACATATCCAGCAACATGTTTATCTTGCTCAATAATGCCTTCTTCTCCATCAACAACTAATAAAGCAACATCAGATCGATCTAGTGCTGATAAAGCTCTTAAAACACTATATTTATCAGTGTTTTCATAGATCTTACCACGTTTTTTAATACCTGCTGTATCAATAACAACGTAATCTTTACGATCTTTTCTAAACTGTGTATCAATCGCATCTCTTGTTGTACCTGATATTTCTGATACAATGACACGTTCTTCACCTAAAATTGCGTTTGTCAATGAAGATTTTCCAACATTAGGTCTTCCTACAATACAAAAACGAATGATATCATCGTCATATTCAACTTCATCTTCAGACATGTGTGAAACTACTTTATCAAGTAAATCTCCAATACCAATACCATGCTGAGCTGATGTGGCAATCGGATCTGAAAAACCTAATGCGTAAAACTCATAAATGTTTTGAGCTTGATTGATATCATCAATTTTGTTTACTGATAGAATAACAGGTTTTTCAGTTTTATAAAGGAGTTTTGCAATATAATAATCACTATCTGTTAAGCCTACTTTTCCGTCTACGACAAAAAGAATCACATCGGCTTCATCCATTGCGATTTGTGCTTGAGCCTTGATTTGGTTTAAAAAAGGAGCATCGCCAATGTCGATGCCACCTGTGTCAATGACTCTAAAGTTTTTAGTTAACCATTGTGCTCGAGCATATAGGCGATCCCTTGTGACACCAGCCACGTCATCTGTAATCGAAAGTCTTTCACCGACGATTCGGTTAAACAAACTCGATTTCCCTACATTTGGACGGCCAACGATTGCTACTTTAAAAGGCATATTAAAACCTACTTTACTATTTCTTTAAATCGTCCGCAAATAAGTCCCCAATAGTGGTTGTTTCTGCTTCTTGATCATCTTCTAAATATTGTTCATATGATGCACGTTCTTGTTGTTCTAAAATACGCTTGATGGATAATTTTAATTGCCATTGATCTCTATTTGCATCAGTAATTACTGCTTTAACTTCATCACCAACTGCAAAATAATCTTCTGGTTTACCAATGCGTTCATTTGATAATTCTGATACGTGAATAAATCCTGTTGCGCCTTGAACCTCAACTTCAATACCATCTTTAGTTACACTTGTTACTTTAGCTGATACAACATCACCACGTTTAGCTGTGAAATTCTTCCAAGGATTATCTTCTAATGCTTTTTTAGATAAAGCAATACGTTCTTTTTTAGGATCCATTTGAATAATACTCAATGTAACTTCATCACCAATTTTAACAAATGATTCAAAATTGTCATTTGGATTCCAAGAAAACTCATTTTTATGTAATAATCCACGTACATCTTTAGCAACTTCTACAATAATACCAAATGGTAGTTTTTGGAATACAGTACCTGTAACAGTATCTCCAACTTTATGTGCTTCATAGAAGCTTTCATATGGTGTTGGTTCTAAAGCTTTCATTGATAAATCTAAACGATTACCTTCTTTTTTGATTACTTTAACTTCAATTTCTTGACCCAAAGATAAAACATCTTCGATTTTTTCAATACGGTGATGGCTTACTTGTGAAATACGTAGTAATCCAACAACATGATCAAAACGGACTGTTGCAGCATGTTTTTCAATTTTATCAACTGTACCTTTTAATACATCACCTGTATTAATATCTTCTAACTCATTTTGACGATCTTTTAATCTTTGTTCGTATGCTTCTTGTCTTTCTCTTTCAAATACAACTTTTCTTGATCCTACAATACGTTTAGAACGTCCTTTTCGAGTAGCTTCAATGATTTGGATTTCCAAAGTCTTATTCTTGAGAGCATCTTTATTTTCTAATAGATCGTAATCTAGTAGACTATATGGTAAAAATACCTCATGTCCACCATAATTTAAAATAAGGCCTTTATCTAATATTTTTTTAACTTTAGCTTTTACAGTTTCACCTGTCTCAACTAGAGCAGCGATTTCATCAAATTTTTCTTCAATTAAAAGAGGTAGTCGAGATAAGAGAATTTGTGCAGGATCATCAGTGATTTTTTGTACTTTTGCTTTTACTTTTTGTCCTTCTTTTATAAAACCAATAAAAGTATCTGGTGCAGGTTTATCATAATTATCTAAATGTATCTTACCTTCTGTGGTATATTGCACATCTAAATAAATAGTATTTTCTTCTACTTTGATGACCGTACCTTCTACGATTTGGCCTACCTTTAACATCTTAAACTCCATGTTTATTCTCCTTTTTGTCGGTTAATTCTATAATTTTATCAACCACTTCATCAATGGTTAAATACGTTGTGTCAATGATGATTGCATCATCAGCTTTTCTTAAAGGTGATTCTTTTCGAGTAGAATCTTTTTGATCTCTAACTACAATATCTTCAATCACTTTTGAGATGTTGAGATCTTTACCTTTTTCTTTATTTTCTTTATATCTTCTTTTTGCTCTCTCTTCAACGTTTGCAGTCAAGAAGATTTTCAAATCTGCATGAGGTAATACCACTGTTCCAATATCTCTACCATCCATAACGATATTGCCTTTTTGTGCAGCTTTCTTTTGTAAATCAACAAGTTTTTTTCTCACATATGGAAAACTAGATACCAGTGATACGTTATTCGTTACTTTTTCAGAGCGAATTGCTTCTGTAACATCTAAATCGTCTACGTATATTTTATCAAAATCATAATGGATATTCACTGATTCTAAAAAACGGTAAGAAGATTCAGTTTCTAAATCAACACCTAATTCAATCGCTTTTAAGGTTACAGCCCTATACATTGCGCCTGTATCAATATGTGTCCAATTTAGTTTTTTTGCAATACGTGCACTGATTGTGCTTTTGCCTGATCCTGCTGGTCCATCGATTGCGAGTTTAAATCCAGACATAAAGTTCCTCCATACAATCCTCATTATATCATATTTTAAGCCATTTTAATAGCATTTAATTCATTCTTTTTGCAATACTGTGTGCATAAAGTTTTTTAACTTCATGAATCTTTAAAGGTCGATACGTCCCTCTTTCAACACCATCTAGTGTTAAAAAATCATATCTTACCCGAGTAAGGTTCTTCACTTCATAACCTAAAGCTTCTATCATCTTTCTAACTTGTTTATTCTTTCCTTCAATTAAAGTCATTGATAATAAGGTCGATTGATGATCTTTATTCAGTTCAATTAATCTTACAGCTTTTGGTCTTGCGTGATAATTATTATCAATAGTGACACCTTTTCTGAGTTCAACTATTTTTTTTCTAATCACAATACCTTTGACTCTAACCAAGTATTCTTTTTCAATATGGTAAGAAGGATGAGTCATATGATTGGTAAAATCACCATCATTTGTTAAGAGTAATAAGCCAGCAGTATCATAATCAAGTCTTCCAACTGGATAAAGTCTTATATCTTGATGTGCAGGTTCTAATAGATCCATAATCGTTCTTCTGCCTTTATCATCTTTTACTGTTGATAAAAAACCTGTTGGTTTGTTTAACAAAAAATAAAGATGTTCAGCCAATTTGATTGGTTTGCCATCTACTTCTATATCATCTGTTTTATTCACTTTAAAGCCTAACTCTGTTATAACCTTACCATTGACTTTGACTCTACCTTCTAGAATCATTTCTTCTGATTTTCTTCTAGAAGCTATGTTTGCTTGCGCGAGAACTTTTTGTAATCTTTCCAATATCTATCACCTGTTTTATTATAGCATAGATTCGTATCAATTTCGAAACGTTTTTTACATTTTATAAATAAAAAAAGGGTTGCCCCTTTATTTATCTCTTGACACATATGAACCATCATATGTACTCACAATAATTTTTTCACCTTGTTCAATGAACATTGGTACTTTTACTAATAATCCTGTTTGCATAATCGCATCTTTTAAGGCATTGGTTTTTGTATCACCTTTGACTCCTGGAACTGTTTCAGTAACCTCTAAAACAACTTTATCAGGAAGTGTGACTCCTAAAATCTCTTGGTTGTTATAAAAGTTAACGTCAACCATCATCCCTTCATAGATAAACTTAAGTTCATACTCAATTTGATTACCAGGGATTTCAATTTGCTCATATGTTTCAGTGTTCATAAACACATGCATATCACCATTTGCATATAAGTATTGCATTTGGTTTTTGTCAATTTGTGCTCTTTCTACTTTTGTGCCTGCGTTAAATGTATAGTCAATGACTGCTCCAGATCTTAAGTTTCTTAGTTTTGTTCTAACAAATGCACTACCTTTTCCAGGTTTAACATGCATAAACTCAATCACTTGAAAGATATTGCCATCAAACATAATGGTTTGTCCAGTTTTAAATTCGTTTGTACTGATCATAATAAATAACTCCTTATTCGGTTTTTTTGCCGTTTTTATTATACACGAAAAAACAAGAATAGACAACAAAATGAAGCATTTTAAGTCATTATAATATACGTTTTATATGATTTATGCGAATTGGCTTTGATAAAGTTCAAAATAAAAGCCTTTTTGCTCTAGTAGTTCTAGGTGACTTCCTTGTTCGACAATATTTCCATCATGGACAACTAAGATGATATTTGCATTTTGTATTGTAGAAAGACGATGGGCAATCACGAAAGTTGTTTTGTCTTTCATCAGATTTAGCATCGCTTGTTGGATTTGAACTTCTGTATGCGTATCAACATTTGATGTTGCTTCATCTAAAATGAGCATTTTAGTTTTTGATAACATAGCTCTTGCAATGACTAAAAGTTGCTTTTGTCCTTTAGATATATTTAACCCTTCATCGGTTAAAACTGTATCATATCCTTGTGGCAAATGTTTAATAAATGAATGAATTCTGGCTTTTTTAGCAGCTTCTTCTACTTCTAATCTAGAAACATCACCGTTGCCATAAGCTATATTTTCGAAGACAGTACCATGGAAAATCCAAGTATCTTGTAAAACCATAGAAAATGATCGTCTAAGACTTGCTCTTGTAAGTTTTCTTATATTAATGTCATCGAGTAAGATATCACCTTGTTCAATTTCATAAAATCTCATTAAAAGATTTACAAGCGTTGTTTTTCCTGCACCAGTTGGTCCAACAATTGCGACGACTTGTCCTTGATTGGCATGTAGTGAAACATCTTTTAAAACTATTTGATTTTCAAGATAACCGAATGAGACATGATCGAGTTTGATATCTCCTTTTACATTTTGATAATGAACTGCATCATCTAGATCTTTTAATTCTTCGTCTTCATCAATCACTCTGAATACTCTTTCTGCAGCTGCAAGTGCACTTTGAATATCTGCTAAAATGTTACTCATCTGATTGATTGGACCTGAAAAACGTCTCGAATATAGTGTGAAGCTTGTTAGATTTCCCAAAGATAGACTGCCCATGAAGTAAAGTATACCACCAAAAACACCAACTAGTGCAACTGATAAGTTAGATACAAATCCGATAGAAGGCCCAACTGATGATGCATAATAACCAGCACGATAAGCTGCTTGGGTAGCTTCATCATTGATTTCATCGAATTTTTCCAAAACTGTTTCTTCTTGAACATAAGATTGAATCGTTCTTTGGCCAGTAATCATTTCTTCTGCAAACCCATTAAGTTCGCCTAGTTTTTGATTTCGATATCTAAATTGTTTTTTTACAATTTTTGATAATACTCGCGTAATCACAATAGATATTGGGAGTGTAATCGCAAATACTAATACCAAAATTGGTGACATGATAATCATCATAACGAAAGAGATAATCACGGTTATAGAACTTGTAAAAATATTGACAACATCTGTTGCAAGTGATGTATTAATCGTGTCAATATCATAACTCATTTTTGAAATAATATCTCCTGTTTGATTTTGATCAAAATAAGAGATCTTAACTCGATTTAACTTCGCAAATAAATCTTTTCTCATTTTATAGACGACAGATTGAGAAATCTTAACCATTGCTACTGCTAATATGTAATTGAGCAATGCGGAGATTCCGTAAAAGATAATCATTAGTCCTGCAAAGAGAAAGACTTTATCAAAATCAACACCATCTGTCATCGCATCTACAGTACGTCCAGTTAAATATGGACCAACAAGTGATAATACGTTTGCAACAATCGTTAAGAAGATTGCTAAAAACAGTTTTGCTTTATAATAATATAGATAATCCCAAAGTCTTCTTAAAACATATTTTTTGTTTCTTGCTTTATCAGAACCATCATTTCTTCCTCTAGATACTTTTCCTGCATACATCATGATGTTTCACCACCTAGCTGATATGTTGCGATTTCTTGATAAAGTTTGGACGATTTCATAAGTTCTTCATGTGTGCCTTTAGCAACAATTCTACCTTCATCAATCAAAAGAATTAAATCAGAATCTTTTAAGCTACTGATTCTTTGGGCAATAATGATCATGGTTGTATCTATAAGTTCTTTTTTTAGTGATTTTCTCATCTTTAAATCAGTTTGATAATCAAGAGCAGAGGATGCATCATCTAATATCATAATATCTGGATGACCTGCAACAGCTCTGGCAATTAAAACTCTTTGTTTTTGACCCCCTGATAAGTTCATGCCTTTTTGAGCCATTTTCGTCAAATGTTTTTCTTCTTTTTCATAAATGAAATCAGCTTGAGCAACTCTTGTTGCAAGCTCTATATCTTCATCACCTATTTTATTACGATTAAACTGAATGTTTCCATATATGCTATCTGCAAAAATCAAATCATTTTGGAAAACAACGCCAATTCTTTTTCTTAAATCGTTTTGTTTTAAATCTCTTACATCCTTACCATAGATTCTAATACTTCCCCTATCGACATCATAAAATCTCATCAAAAGATTAATGATTGTGGTTTTCCCTGATCCGGTTGCACCGATGATGCCCAGTGTTTGACCTTTATTGAGTTTAAATGAAACATCTTCTAAGTTTGCTTCTTTTTGATTATATGAAAAGCTTACATCATCAAACTCAATGTGAGGAACATTTAAATCTTCCTTAACTTCATCATAGCCATCTTTTAAATCTTCTGGCATATGGATAACTTCATAAATACGTTCTCCTGAAGCAGTTGCTCTTGAAGATAAAACAAATACTCTAGTTATACTCATCATCGCGTTTAGTATGATGGTAAAGTATGTTACAAATGCAATGATTTGCCCTTTTTCAGTCATACCGATATTTACTCTAAAGGCACCAAAAACAAGCACAATAACTAAACCTAAATTCATGACGGCTCTCATCATTGGGTTGATTCTAGCCATCGTTGTTGTTGCATGTAACTCCGCATCAACTGTTTCTTGATTCGCATGATCAAAACGATCCATTTCATGTTGATTCATAGAAAGTGCACGAACTACCCTAGCTCCTGTAATATATTCTCTTAAAGTTCTTACTAAGACATCTACTTTTTTCTGTGTCTTTTTATATAAAGGTATACCTTTTTTTGAAGTAAAATAAACAATGACCAAAATTAAAGGTAGCATTGATATCATGACTAATGTTAAAACAGCATCAAGTGATAGAGCAAGTAAAATGCCACCAATTAATAGAACCGGTGCTCTAACACCTAGTCTTTGCATGACTGCTGTAGCTCTATAAACATTATAGGTGTCAGTCGTCATTCTAGAAATCAAAGATGGTCTGGTTAATTGATCCACTTGATTAGCAGATAAATTTTCTATTTTCTTAAACAAATCATGCCTTAAGTCTTTGGTAGCAACTGCAGCAATATATTCAGCTTGTCTATTTGCAATCACGTTAAAAAAAAGTCCAACAAAAGCAATCACAACCATTAAAATTCCAGCTAGATAAAGTGGCATTAATGTTGGATTAGAAGCTTCTCTTAAATCCGGGATAATGACATCAATCATATAGGCAATGATCCATGGTAAAAATAAGTCTGCTAATGCAGCAATTGACTTTAAAGTTAGACTAAAGGTAAGTTTATATTTAAATGGCTTCAATAAGTTGAGTATGATCTTCATTCTATTCTACCTTCCATCATTATAATATAACATAGCTTGTACAAAAATAAAAACCAGAAAAAGAAAAACACACGTTAATGTGTTTCAATGCTTAGTACACCTTTGATTTCTAAATTGAAATTAATAACTTCAACTGTTTTTTCTTCATCTAACGTGATGATTTTACAACCTCTTGGTTCAATACTTTGCTTAAAGATATCTTCATCATTTAATTGAGACATCTCAATAATCATAAAGACTCCCGTATCTGTACCTACACCATCAAAAATACCGTCTCCACCTTCAGTACGCATTAAGTATAATAGGACATCATCAAGCTCGATTTTGTGAAATTCATTCATATCTTCATAAAATATATGCCATAACTTTTTGATGAATTGATCGCCTTTTTCTGTTTTTCTAATAATATATGCTGGATCACCTATAAAATATGTTCCTTTAGATAATGTATATGTCATCACGATTCTCCTTGATCATTGTTATAAATAAAGATGGTTTATAACTTACAACTTCTTCTTCAGGTTCAATCAAATCATCTATCGCCATGTTTTCCCAAATCAAATGGACATATTCAGGTTTATCAATAAACGGATTTCTATTGCCTTGATAATCATAAATGACGTTATTTCTATTTCTTTCAAAGGCATCTACTGGATCTTCTTTGTGCCATTTAAGTAAAACTGATAATTGTCCCATTCTCGCACCTTCCGGTGTGTAATGCTCTGATTCATCAAGTAATAGTTCTAAGTTGTTAGTAAGTGTTAACTCATTATACATCACAGCCATGTAAAAGATGATTCTTGCGACATCACCCTTATGATCATCACCAGGATAAAACCCGCCACCTTCTGTTATATCTGCTTCTCCACTACCTTCTAAATAGAAACGATCAGAACGACTGCTATTAACTCTTGGTGTAACTGCTCTTAAGTTATGAAGATCAGATGCAATACTTCTTTCACTTTCAGTAACTCTATCAACACCTAGTCTAGAATTTGGCCAAACATGTTCACGATGCCAAGATGTTGAATCCCAAGTTCTTGGAGCTAGTACACCATCATAAACATTGTATACTTTAGTATCATCATCAAGCGATACATCGCTATTTGCTAAGAAATTCTTAGCTTCTGCGTAACTCGTTCTTGTGATATTATCATTTAAGATATCATGAAGTTTTTGTTTTAGTGCTTCATTAATCAAATCATTTGCACCATCATAATAGTCGTTATCACTCACATATGTATAATAATAATAACCATCTTCATTTTGGTTTGCACCATAATTCATTTCTGGTTCTAAACTAAGTTCATTATAGAAAAAATAAGTTATAAGTAATATAATAACTGCGCTAATAACTCTAAAAAGCGTATTTTTCTTAGAAAATCTTCTTCTTGGCATAAATTTATCTTTCCTTTCATTTCGTTATTATATCATAAATACTCTTTCAGTTTAATGTCTATGCCTTAAGCATTGACATTTCATTTTTATTCATTTATAATTTTATTGCATGTTCATTTATGCCCCCATAGTTTAATGGCAAAACGCAGCAATGGTAATGCTGAAATACAAGTTCGATTCTCGTTGGGGGCACCATTAGATGATAAATCGAACTATATGATATACAAAGGATATATTATTTATAGATTCGTATTTTGATAAAAAAACAATCAGCTAACTCCCCCCCCCAGGCTGGTTGTTTTTTTATTATCTATCGAAACGTGGATCTATAAAATTAAGAGTAGTAATAATTGTACTTAAACCATTCTCTTCATTTAATACTTCTTTTACTTTAGCAATACATACTTGAGAATCGACAAAATCCTCTATTTTAAGAACCGTTCTCTTTGCTAACTCTCCAACTGTATAACCTTGTTGATCTGTAACTCCAAATCCTGTTTTATATTCTTCATCTTCTTTTAGATATAGAACGTCACCAACTTTTAAATAGCTAATTCTATCTTGTCTATATGTTTCATCATCAAACTTATCAACATTTACTAATTTTGCATCAACACTTGTAACATACTCACTATTTTCTATATCAATACTTCGATAAAATGCAATTTTTATCTTAGCAAATTTGTTTTCAATATTTGCATTTATAAATCCAATGTGAATGTCGATATCTTCTACGTTAGCATATTCTTTTATGCTTGCTGCAACTTCAGGATCAGTCACTTCAAAAATGAATTCATTATCCTTATCAGGATTAGCTATAAAGAAAACTTTATCATCTTTTATCTCATAGTGAATTTGATATTCTATATTGGTTACATTTAGATTATCTGGTAGTTTAAAATCTCTCTTATATCTAAATTTTCTAATCCATTTTCCATTTGCAACCGTTGGATCACCATAGTGAGAAAAATCAAATACCTTTTTTTCCTCTCTTCTATTAACATGCTGCTCATTTTCATAACTGTAATTTTTTTCAGTTGAGTGAACTTGTTTTTTGTTTTTTGATTTCTTGATAAAATATCTAATCACAAAAACCATTTCAAGAGTAAATAAACCAGTCATTAAGAATGCTACTATTGTGTTACCAGCAGTTTCGCTATTTTCATCAAATAAAAGGGAAAAGACTATGATGAATATCCATATAGAAAGATGAAATATTATTTTGTCTCTTTTTGATAATTGATCGTATACTTTCATTTTTTCTCACCACCATCTTTATTTCTAATTAAATCAAAGAACAATGGTATGAAAATAGCAGTAGCAATCAGATGGAAAACATCTCGTGTAGCATTGAATTTCATATGAAATGGTTCATCAATTGTTGTTCTAAAGTCTAATTCTGCTAAGTGGAAAAATGAGAACATTACACCAATTAATAAAACCAATATTATTCTTTTCCAATGGATATGTTTGTTTAAATAACTGTTTGCTGCTTCAATCTTATTTTCATTGGATTTATTATACTTATCTCTAGCAAGTTCATAAATAAAATACATGTAAGTTATCAGTGCAACATAAGCAATCCCAACAATTCTCAGAAACATAACAAAAGCAATGTTCTTATCTGCAGAAAAGTCAAACATTCCTAGTAAGTTAAATATTTCAGTAGGATCCATATATGCTAATACCATTTCGATCATAACAACAATAAGTAATAAAAAAGGCACGAAAGATACTGTAATCAATAATTCGCCGTTAATTTTGCTTTTATCATCAAGTAGTTCTTTAGCTTTTTGATTAAGCATTATATCGTAAGAAATGATTGCAAAAAATGATAGAAAAGCTGATGTAATTACATATTTTTGTGGAACTTCTGTGATTATTAAAACCACATAAACAATAAAAAGAGCAATAACTAAACCAAGTCCAATTCTCCTTTTTATCTTGTACTCATCTTTCTGAATTTTTTCATTAAAGTATAGCAGTTTAAGCGGAAACATCCATACTGAAAAAATCATAACAATAGCAATAGATCCAAATATTTGTGAAAATGACATATAAACCCCCATATAGTTTTTCTTTAATTATAATCTAAAAACAAAAAAAAGCAAAGTTTCTATATGACTTTGCTTTTGGTTTAATTAGATGATGTTGTTTTCGATTAACAACTTGATTTCTTCAATGGTGTGTTCTAACCTTTGATTTCTTTCTCTTAGAGTTTTGTTTTCTGCTTCCAGTTCAGCAACTCTAGGATCCTCTTGAGGCTCTTCACGAACTTCTTCAGGTTCTTGAACTGGTTCTTCTTCTGAAGGTCTAACTTCTCCTGATAGATCAACTGGTTGAACACTTTCTTCCTGAAATGAAGTTTCTTCTTGTTCTTCCTCTACGGGATCTTCAATCTCATCTTCTTCAGGATCTGCAGTAATAACAATTTCTTCAATTGGTTCATCTGCTTCCTCTTTGATTTCTTCAAGTTCAGCTTGGCCAATACTTGACATAAGGTTTTCATATTGCTCATCATTAATGTTTAAGATGATTTTAACTTCTTCAGGTTTTAACTGAACAGCAGTTTTTTTCTCATCATCATATCGATAAGCACTTGTTGCTGATGCAACACCAACAGCAACTACACCATTTAACTTAGCTTCTTCTTGAAGTTTTTGTAAGTCCTGGATGTTTTTGATTTGACCATATATTCTCATTTCAATACCTCCATCAACTTTAAGTTCTCATCTTCAAGTAACTTAATGCGTTCATTAACAGATGCTTTTTGCGTTTCGTAGTTGCTCTTGGCAAGTTCCTGATCTGGGGTAAGTTTACCACCATATTCTTTTTGTCTTGCTAGTATAGGTAATAGATAAGCATTGTCTTTTTCAATTAAATCAAGTTCTTTTTTGGCTTGCTTGATTTTTGCGTTATTTTCTCTAATCTTATTTTTGGCTTCTAACTTTCGTTTTGCTTGATCGCCAACTTCTTTACCTTTCGAGAAGATACCAGGTGATGAGACAATACCCATCAATAAGAAGTAATATTCAAGGTTTTCACCAATGACTTCTAACTCTGGCATAAATGCTGAAGCAATCCCAAGAATCACTAACAGCAACGTTGCAACCAATGAAAACCATTGTTTCTTCGTTAATGTTTTCAAATAATCTTTCATTGTTTTTCCTCCTATGATAACAATGTCTATAAGTTTCAGAATAGATTCACCTTTTTTCTGTGGATCTTTCACTAAATTGACCGTATTATTGGTCTTTTCAATCTGCAATATCTTGTTTATGACTTCTTTTTTCTTCTTACGATGAGTCAAAGCTTGATATGTGCCTATCCAAATCAAAATGATTGATGATATGTAGAATACTTTTTGCAGCATCAATAGTTCAATACTATCAATGAACTTTGAGAGTGTTGCCATAAAGACTCCACCTATCAATCCCCAAAACTCTTTAAAAAACTTAATCACATCACAAGTACCTCATTTCCAGTAGTTTTATTGAGTTTTCTATCCAGTCAATTGTTTTTCCTACTGGATCTAACCCTAAGATGAATTGTGCGAATATAAACCCACCTATTAGGAGAATGCCAAATGCCATGACTCCTGCCCAATAATTTCTAGGATCAAAGGCAAATGCTCCTATCTTCTGAAAAGTCTTTAGAAACCATTCAAAGAATCTATAGATGAAGTAAATAAATGTCATGAATAAAACGATGTAATACATAATTCTTAAAACTTTAGGAAGTTTTGCTCCTAAACGATAAGCAAATCTATCGTGGATTTTTGGTGGTTGAATTGGTACCTGGTCCATTATGGTGTTACCTCATCTGTAGGTGTAGTTTCATCTACTACTGGTTCTTCTACAACAGGTTCAGTAATAGGTTCTTCTACTGGATCTACAGTCTCTTCAATTGGTGGTTCTGTTGTTTCTAGAATTGCTAGTTTTTGCTCATCTGTCTTTTCATTCCAGAACTTATCCATGACAGCTCTCATTCTTATTTGTTCTGCTTTGGCCAATTGCATCTGATCATAATAGTTAGTCTCAATCTTTTGGACAAACTTTTCCTCCATAACACCTACATCATCGCTTACAGCAATAACTTCAGCTGTCATATACTTTCCATTAGCTTCATAGCCTTCAGGAGCATGAATGACTACATGTTGTCCTACTTTTACATCAATCGATGTAGCAAGCTCAATTTCAGCGTTGTAGCGTTGAATCAATACTTTAATCTTTTTCATACTATAGTTCCTCTCTTAGGTAGATTGTATATATATCAAGGACAGCTCCTATTCTATCTGATAAACCCAGTTCATTGACTACATCAAATGTAATAACATTGTTTGTCAGTTCTATCTTTGCAAGTTTTAATGGAGATCTCTCAATTTCTCTTTCAATAAACATGGAATTAATCTCAGTTCTGATGAAATATTGCATCACTTCAGTTCTTCCTGTAGTGACATCTCTAACTTGAAATACAACTATAGGATTGTTTGAGATTAAACTGTAGTCGATGGTTTCTCCTTCTAGTAATTGAGTGATATATTTATGTTTTGCATCCCAAGTATCTACTTGCTGTTTTAAGCTGAAGATGAAGTCATCACGATTTATGGACTCACTAGATCCTGCTTCAGGTTGTTCATGAACTCTAACTTTGAAATTAGTGACATATTTTTCTTTGATATCACCATCATAGATGAGTGGTGATATTATCATGTATCCAGGAATAGTCATTGCATATGTTAAGTCTAATGTTGGGATTTGTTCAAGCCCAAGATCGTATCTAAGGGAAGTGCCATCTGCCATAATAAGATCCACCCATTTATTATTATCTTTATGGATGGTCTCAGAGTAATCGATGTATAACTTAGTTGCATTATTCTCATTATCAACTGTGAATGATTCTTGAGTTAATGTTGCATACCCACCATCAAAGCATTTTATATGTATTTCTTTCATGATTTAATGACCTCCGTAAATCTTGTTTTCTTAAATCCTAGCTTAACTTTCTTCTCCCCATTTTTAATTTGAATCTCACTGATAGGAAGAGTTGCAATATTGTTCATCTTGTCATATACAGTGACTTGAGCATTTAATCCTAGATTTGCTAATTCAATTGGGTTTAAAACCTTGTTATCTGGAATAATGACATTCTCATTGTATCTACTATTTACAAGCTCATATATAGCGTTAAATTGAGCCTTATAGAAGAACTCTTCAGCATATATCTTAGTTTGAACAGGATAGATCTGATTTGCTGGAGCAATATATTCCTCATAGACTTGATTATCTTTACCTAAATAGAATGCTTTTTCTGGGATGTTTTTGGGTTCTCTAGGGACTTGTCCTATTTGCCAATAATAATAATTAGTACCATCATATGATCTATAACCAAATCCAAATGGTGGTACATTACCTTCATATGTCGGTTTATCTGTAGGCTTCATATACCAGGGATGTTCTACTTTTGGTGTATCAAATAGGTAAATCTCTACTTCATCTTGTAGCTTTTCCTTAGCAAGTTTAAATGAATCTTTATAGACATCTGCCATTCCATTGACTTGTGTTGTTGTAATATCTTCTTTGATAACAATTCCAAAAGATATATAATCAGGAAATCCTTTGTCTGTATATAGTTTAGTAACATCTAAAGCTATCCATCCCTGACCAAAATCAGTGAATGGTACTTTGTCGCCAAGATGATTCATTTTGATGTACTCTGAAGGTACTGAGTTTGTATCTAATCTTGCTGTATAGTATTGCCCTGTACTGATATAATCAAATGACATAAAGGATTTCTTAAAGTCAAAGTATTCGTGATACGGAATGAATAGAATTGCTTTTTCTTCGTTTGATAAAAGTGTCTTTGCTGTTGATGTTAAATATATGTTTAAAACATTGTATTGCTTAATACCTATCATGAGTGATCCAATATTATGAGATGATGTAGGATTAAAGAAGTCACTTGAACTAAAGTTATCGTTCTTCCCTGCTCCTGTCATTTTTTTATCTGCAGGTAATGAATTATAGTATGCTGCATTAGATCTCAACCATACTATTTCATCTGTATATTCTTCTTCTTGTTTATCAGCTATAGTCGCAATACATTTATTAATCTTTGTATCTGTTTTCGTTGATTCAAAGATAAAGTCATCAAGTCTTATGGTTTCGCTATGATTATTAGTTTCTATAGATACATCGATCTCTTTTGTGATTTCGTTAAATACTGGAATAATGAATAGTCCAAATGTTACAAGATAGACTTTTAAGAATTTAAGTGCGTTCGTAGTAAACACCTGCCCTAATAGATTAGATATGTATGCTGTATCTGTTGTGATCGTTGGAATTGTGAAGTTTAACCCAGGATAATTGTTGCTAAAGTTATTAAAAACTTTGTTTAAGATTGTAGTTACCTGGAGATTAACGCTTATCATATCAGCATAGAAATCTAGCTTAATTTCTGTGTCAAAGATACTTTTAAAATCAATACCTTTAAATGTCACTAATTTATCATTTTGTGACCATGAATTAACATAGCCTGAATATATGTATGTGTCATCATCTTCTTTAGCAACAAAGACTAATGGTTCATCTAGTAGTTCATCAGATAAACCTTCGAACTTTGATGTGTCTTTATCGTAGACTCTTCTTGTAATATCTTCTTTAGCGTTTCTAATGATGCCACCATAGATGATTTCAGGCATACCATCAACAAGTAAATCCCAATAATAAGTATAAGTTGGAGCTTCTTGTTCACAAGTGTAGTAGATAGTTCCTAGTATTGGATCTATATCAATACATTGTTCACCAATGGTACAAGTTCCTACAGGTGGACTAGTTGAGCAAGTTCGTAGTATACCTCCTGGGTTTTGTTGACTTCCAACCCATTCACCATCACCAACATTATCTTGATATCTTAAACATTTCCATATACTACCTCTACTACCTTCAGCTGTTGTGTTGTAGTTACTTAAACTTGGAGTTGCTGCAGGTGGTGTAAAGATGGTATTAGGATTGTTTTTATAAAGTGTTACATACATTAATCAATCACCCATTTCTTAACAGTGATTGATGGACTTGTGATTCCTGTAGTCCATATAAGATGCTCTGTGTCTTTTGGAAGAGAGATAAATGATATTCCTTGAATAAAATCAATGTATTGATATCCATTGTTGATACCATTAATTAAGATCTGTTTTGTTTCTGAGTTGTAATAGAAGTTAAATGGTTTAGTAACTGCTGTGAAATCAAACTTAACTGTCTTTGTTAATCCTGATGTAGTTTCTTCAGCTTCTATATATACAATGTTTGTATTAACAGTTCCAGATACAACCAACTTTAAATCCCAATCATGAGTGTTTTTAATTGTGAGTGAAGATCCTTGTTCTAATGTGTAAAAGGGTGTTAATCTTTTGAAATCAAACTTTTCTTTTAGATATCTTCCATCATCTAACTCTGTTTTAGGTGACTTGATAAGTCTTATATCAGAATATCTAACACCTTTGCCATAGTCATAAGATATAATGCCTTCATTACCAATGATGAAGTTCATGAGTTGATTATATGAATCATAAGCATTTTTATAAACTCCAAAGAGTAAATTTACATTCATGTTCTCAAAGTCTAGCTCATGGCCATATACTTTTTTGTTGATTTCTAGGAATGCATAACGATTGCCGAAGCCTGTAGGATCTGTAGGTACGTAGATTTCAGGGTATATGACAATGTTTTTAACTAAGAGATAGTGAGCTAACATCGTGTCAAGTTGTTCTTTTGTGATGAGTTCATCGAAGTGTTTGATGTTTAAAGCGTATGCGTAATCGACTTCCATAACTTTGCCGTTTGCTGTTGCACTATCTACGTATTGATGATGTAAAGCCATAGTTGTTAAATTGTACGATGCTGTAAATACACCACTTATTGTATTATAAACATTTTGAAGATAACTAAAATTAAATCTATACTCAGCAGTGAATGGACCACTTGTGAATTGAATATAATACGAAGATGGTGCTTGTGCAGTAGTTATTTTTGCTTTTGCATTATAATAAATCTTTTCTCCGCTCAATGCTTCAAAACTATCATTATATGTCCTAACAGTTGCATTTGCTCCATCGCCTGTAATTAGTAAGTTATTATTTAATTCGCTTAATGTTGAAGCAAATGTAGTCCACCCATTAGTGCCATCATTAAAATCTGGATTGGTTAATAACTGAAATTCTTCAAATATATCAGCATAAGTCAGCACTTTCTTTGTGATGTTCTTGCGTGCAACGTATAATGAGTAGTATTCTTCTAATTGTGCTTGAGATAGATTATCAATGCCTAGGCGAGATATATTTATGAGTTCTGAGTAATCTGCAGTAAATACTTGAGATTGTGCTGTTGTGTAATAAAAGCCAAAACCAAATCTTAAATTTCCCGTGTTTCCATTTACATTAGTTGCTGTAAAAATAAGACTTCTTTCGAACCAAGTGTTCGCCTGATGAATACCATTTGTTGAATATATATTTCTCACATAAGAAGTTGCTTGATTGTTGCTCCCGTTGTAATATGCAATCAAATAACTAACATTTTCACTGGATTTTACTCTAGACCTATGAAAATACTTATCTCCAGCAATCAATGGTTCAGAAGTCACTTGTCCAAATGTTGCAATAGTTCCTCCTTGCACAGTTGCTAATAAATGTTTATTAACGCTATCATGAGATAAAAGAAATTGCAAATAATTACTCCAACCAGAAACATTTTCTTCGAAATAAGGGTTTGTTAAAATGTTCCCCTCTTCAAACACTTCTCTTAACGTATGCCCATTCAGTTCAGCAATCGGATCATCAATAGTCTTATTCGTATATGCAACATCATACTTTGATTGACCTTGTGGTAAATAAGTATATCCAGGTACTTTTGTACCAGTTTTAAAATAGTCATAAATCTTTTGCCAGTAATCTAAATAATGTTGTGGAGGTGTAACACTATAAACTGGTGCATCTTCTATGATTTCTTTAATCGTATAACCTTCATACACAACTGTATAAAGGTTTGCAACTTCATAGTTCTTATTTAATATCTTAAGTTCTCTCATGTTAGTAACCCTCCACTAGCATAGTGTTTATTTTTTCATATATATCATCATAATCTAGCTCTCCACCATAGTTCTCAACTGTTAAGTTAAATGTGATCTCTTTTGTTGAATAATCATTAGTGGTTTGAACATTGTTATTAGTGACTTGCTGACTTGTGCTATTGTTGATTGCTTGATTCACTGGGATGTTATTCGAGTTATTGATAGCTGCTTGTGTTTCTGGTAATTGTCCAGTCTCAAGCTGAAGCTTAACATTTTCTATCTCTGAAATAGTAAATCCAAGCTTGTCTCCAATCTTGTTTATGTTTTGAATAATCTTGTTAATGAAGTCAATTGCTTTATTTACTGCCATACCTACAAAGTCCATAATCTTTTGAATGAATGTTTGAATACCTTTGAATATATTTATATATAGGTCTGACATGAATTTAAAACCTTTTGAAAGTGGTCCGAGTATAAATCCTAGTACTGTTTGTAAAACGCCTAATACAACGTTTAATACAGGCACCAATACATTCGTTAAAACTTGGATGAATGGTGATAGTGCTGTAACTAAGAATTGTATTTGCAATGCAAGTTGATTTCCTAAGACATCTATCAGTGGCATTACTGCCTTTAAGACTGTTTCAAATAAGTTTCCAATAACTGATAAGATAGGCATTAAAGCACTGCCTAATGTTGATACAAGACTATTAATTGAATTTCTAAAGTTTTCATTGGTTGAATAGAGTAATGCAAATACAGCTGCTATTGCTGCTATAGGACCTAACGATACTCCAAGTCCTCCTAGAGATGCTCCAAGTTTTGCAATAACACCAATCATAGATCCAACACCTGAAGTAAGCTTTCCAATAATAAGTAAAACAGGAGCTAGTGCTGCAGTAAATGTTAAGATACCTAATATTAATTTTTGTTGGTCCATAGTTAACCCTTGAAAGAAATCTCTTAATCTTTGAAATACTGGTACCACTTTAGTTTCAATGACATTAGCCATAGCTTCCATGAGTGGAAGGAAAGATGCGCCAATCTCATTTTTAACCAATCCAAATTGATACTTGATTCTATCCATCGTATCTTCAAATGCATCAAGATCATTTACAGTATCTTCAGATAAATAACCTAATGATTGAAATTGTTCACCTAAAGCTTTAAGACCCTCACCACCATCATTTAATAATGGAATGATTTTAGATCCCATACGTGTACCAAATATTTCATTTGCTAAATAAGCTTGTCTAGTTGCATCTGACACATTCGCAAGTGAATTTACAATTTTTTCAAAGTTTGCTTCCATACCAAGTGATGCTTCTTCAGCAGTTATATCAAGTTCCTTTAAAGCAGTTGCTGTAATATCTTCTTCACCTTGTGCTAAATGTGCTAATGCACCTTGCATTTTAGTGACTGCATTAACAAATTGCTGTGCTTCAACATCAGTCTGATCTGCAATATATAACCATTTTTGAAGTGCTTCTGCCGATATGTTAAGTTGTTGTGCTGTTGTACCAATATAATCTCCAGCTTTGACAGATGAAGCTCCTATTGCAGTTAGACCAGCAATCACAGATGCAGCTGCTGCACTGAAAGGCATCAATGCTTGTCCTGCTTTTGTGATTGAGTCGCCTACATTTTTAAATCCATTAACAAGATTATCAATCTTCATTTGATTGATTTCTTGAAGTTTTTGTTTTAATTGAACTGCTTCAGCTTCAGTTTTAATAAGTTGTGAATTAAGATTTTGATATTCAGTACTGTCAACTTTACCTGCAGTTTCTAAATCTTTTAATTTGTTCTTAAGAGCTACTGCTTTACTGTCAGTTCGTTCAATGGCTTCTCTCATCATACGTTGTGCTTCAGCATATGTCTTACCATCAAATTTTAACTCTAATGCTTTTTGAAGGTTTTTAGAATCTTTAACCAGTCTTTTAGTCTCAGCATCATATTTTTTTGTATTCGCACTGATTAATACTTCAATGGATGATCCACCTTTTGCCATAATTTCACCTTCTTATAATTTATTCCAATCTTCAACTGTTGCTTTTCTTCGATCTATTCCTAATTTATCAAGTCTTTCTCTTTCTTTATCCTTCTTCATTTGCTCTAAAGCTTCGATATCATATTCAATAATCATCGATTGAAGATCTGAATAATTGAGAGTTTCCATTAAGCCATAAGGAATACTGTAATCATTTGCTCTTTTTACTACTTTTAAAACAGAAGGCACGGACCCATTCTGTTCACTCTTTCCGATGAGTTCATCATAGAGACTGTTTAATATTTGAGCCCGTGCTATTCGTTTTTTGAGGCAAAAGTACCTACTTCCTGAATGACTGCAGATATCTTATTCACAACAGTTTCGATATTCGTAGAATCAAGAATTCCCACAAAATCATCAAAACTTGGTAACTTAGGAGAATTGATAAAGCAATATAACACTCTGAGTAAATCTGTTAAGTGTTTAGATGCTGTTTTCTCATCTTTAATCCAGTCACTTACAACAGCAACCATAGATGATAAATCAACACCATTTTTAAGTTCTTGAAAGTGTTTTTCCCAATTAAGATGTGCTTTAAAAGAGGTATCAACATTAACAATTAATTCATCTTTTTTACTTACAAGCTTTTCACCTTCATATTCATATGTAGCTGTTGGTATTTTTATCGCAATCATATTATCCTCCTACTACGCTGCCATCTTAGGTACTGGAACTGCTGCTTCAAATGTTGCATAATCAGCATCACCAGGGACTACTGACATTTTAGTAACGTTTAAATCATTACCATTTGTATCTTTATAAACAGCTGCACCTAGATTGTCCATCATCTTTTCACCAAGAATAGTTAATGGAATTTCAATGTTATTTAAATTAACTGAATCTTTACTTTGTGTATGAGTTTCTGAAGCTTTTCCAGAAGTAACATTTAAGATCCAAACTTTCTTAGTTTGAACAACACCATCTAACAGTTTTGATACTTCAAAATAAATAGCATGTTCAACACTGTCTCTTTGAGTGATATCTGCAACAACACCACCATCGATTAACATCTTTCTCTTCATGTCAATCTCATATTGTTGTGGCATTTGAACAAGAATAAGATTTCCTGTTAAACCTTTATCACTTGTGATTTCACAAATGATTTGGCCATCACCATAAACATGAGTTGAAGAGTAAGTTGATTCAAGTGCAATACCTTCAGCATATGCTAAATCTTGAACTGCACCATAACTACCATCAGAATTACGAACTGCGTATTTAACATTTTTAATACTAAATTCAATTTCTTTTGTTTTTGGCATAATTACGCTCCTTTTTTAAATTCTCTTTTGAAAGCCTCAATCATTGCAGGCTTGCTTTTTCTTGCTGTACGTTTAATAAACCCTTTGTATGGTGAAGAAACAGCATGTTCAAGGTATGATGCAAGCGGAACTGATTTGCTATTACCTTTCTTATCTGATCCTCCAACTTTTTTGGAGTTCTTAACGTACCTTACACCTTTATAATCTTTTTTGATAAACCATGAATCACTAAAATGTGGAACTGAATCACCTTTTCCAACAGCTTGAGATAGGTTTCTTCTAAGAACTTCAGCTGAAGCATCAAGACCTTTTTCAATTTGTGGTCTTAATGTCTTGTCTTTAAATTCTTTCAAAATATCTTCAAGTTGTTTTTCAATGCTATCAGACATGATAAGTAAGATCTCCTTCGATTGTTCTAGTGAAATACTTACTTTGTGTGTCATAGATATTACCAACGAGATTATAATTAATTCCATTACTGATTAATATTGAAGCAATGTTGTTATAGATTTCTTTAACTTCACTGCTTTTTTTACTGTTAATATAGATTTCAAATGTGGCTTCTCTAAGGATTGGTGTACCATCGCCAAATGAAATTGACTCATCATATACTTCTTCTTGAATAACAATATACTTAGATGGTTTCTTATCGTTATCTTCATCCTGGTGTTCTTTATAAATCTTAAGAGTTGTAGATGCTAATGGTTTCAATAATTCCCAAAGTTTTGTATCAGGATATGGCATTTTCAATCAACTCCTTTAGTTCTTCATCGGTTGCAACAGTTAGGTTTAATCTAACCTTCTCAAATGATTCACCTTTTGCAATGTTATTAACCTCATAAACTTCAGACATATTTCTTGATTTTATGTAGATAAACTTATTATTTTTATATGCTTGTTTAAAGATTTGTACGGTTGCGACCAGGTTGACATTGTTTGAATGTGCATTCCAAAATGTATTAGCACCAACTTCAGATACTTCACCAATAATTTTTTTATATGATTTAACCGATTTTATACGTTCACCATTAATTGGATCTTGTATAGTTTCGATATCAAATAGATAAATAGTTGCATTAGATTGCATCAGGAATCACCACATATCTCAGTTTTTGTACATTGGACAAATACACTGGAGAGGTTTGAAACTCTCCAGGTACCATTTTTAAATTGTCCATGACAAATTGAACTAGGGCAACTACTGACAGTTTATTCGTAAAAATAACTTCATCTTTTACACCAGCTTGCTGAAGATCAGCAATACCAGCTTCAATAAGCATTTCAATACGTGCATTTGTATCTTCATCAGAAGTATCAAACCCAACTGCATATGTTATTTTTGCTTTGTTATCAATCATAAATTGGTCTTTTGTCATAATAATCACCCTTTATCAAATATTATTTAGACAGCCGCAGTCTTTAAGAAAACAAATCCTGAAGCATCTGCTACTTTACCATCTGCGATTAATGTTGATTTTTCAATCCATTCATCAGTTGCTTCATCATAGTATTTTCTATATGTTAACTGAAGATTTGAATTTAAAATCCATTCTGATAAATCACCAAATACTAACCATACTGTGTTTACTGCAGCACCTTCTAGATTTGGTAGATAATCAACAATCTCAACAGGATATCCTAAGAATGTACGATCTTGTTTGCCACCGATACCCATTGTTACACGTGCTACTGGTTGACCAGTTGAATCAACCATACCAGCCATATAGCTATCCCAAGTTGCTTTAGATACATAAATTGCATTTCCAGCTTGTTGAGAATAAGCATTCTTGATTTTTGATATGAATTTCTTCATCCAGCCATTATATGTTGCATCTGCTGTACCAAATACATATTTTTGACCAGCAACTATTCTAGGATCATTTAAGATACCTAAAGGTTGCCCAACACCAGTACCACTAAATACTGATGCTTCAACAGCTTTAATGATTGCTCTTGTGATTGCTCTAGCAATCATTTGTTCAAATGCATCAAGTGTTGCAACGCTAGCTTCTAATGAAGTTGCAATGCGAACTTGAAGCTTGTAATAACCAAATGATACATAAGTATCCGCTTGAAGTTTTTTCTTCTCAGAAACCGCACCTTCACCGACCCATGCAGCTTCTGGTTTTAATGAACTAATTGCAATTCTTACTCCACCTGTAACATTAGCACGAGTAATTCTTTGGAATACATTACCATATGTTTCAAGTTCTTCAATCACTCTATTCATGATTGTAGTAGGAACTAACGCTGATACATCAGTTGTAGTGGTTGTTGCATCTGCTCTTAATTCTGCAGGTACAGTTCCACCATTTCTAACATATGCCATGAATGCCTTACGGTATTCTTTTGTAGCTCTTGGATCTAAATCATCTTCACCATTCAAACCAGATGCACTTCTTTGATTGAAGTTAGATACATCAGTAATCTTTACTGGTATTGTAGCTAATGCTTTTTGAAGAGCTGTTCTTTCTTCATTCAAAGTGCCATACTCTGTTGTAAGAGTATTGATTTGTTCTACATTTTCTGCAGTTTCAATTTCTGCAGCAATTTCATTCATTCTTTTTTCTTTTGCATTAATTTGTTCTAAAATTGTCATTTTATATTTCCTCCTAGATTTTTAATTTTGAACAATGCTTTTCTTTTTGCTATTTCAAGTTCTTCACTGTTCACCAACAATGCTGATCGAGCACTCTCCAGTGCTTTCTTTTCGTTCTCCAACGTATCAGATTCTTGTCTAGCATATATTTCAGTGTCTCTGTAGGCTGGGAAGTTCACAGCACTTACTTCAAAGACTCTTGAAATCTCGGTGATTTTTCTTCTTGGCACATCTGCTTCTAAGTCGCTCCACTCATGAGCAGCAACTTGAAACATAAATGACATACCATCAACATCTCCACGCTTTACAGCTGAATGAAGATTTTTGGCTTCTGTGTTATTTGCAATATCAAGCTTTGCAATAACTTTCAAGCCCTTATCATCAACGGTAAGTTGTAGGGTTGAGTTTTCATTGTTTCTTCTAGATCTTGCTAATGCAAGTTTAGTATCATCATGATTAACTAAAAGAACAACATCTTCTAATGCCTCATCTTTAATGGCATCTCTAGCAATGGATTCAATCCACCAATCATTACCAATAACAGTTTCTGACTCAAATACTACTGCATAACCTTCTATTGTTGCAGTACCATCATCGGTATTTTCTTCTACATTAATATCAACTAGATTGAAAGCTCTTTGAGCTCTTATTTCATTGTCCAGTTTCATCGTTATCCTCCTCGTTATTACTAACTTTATTTTTTAACTGATATGCATCAATAATGTCTTTACTAACAAAGTTTAATGAAACTCTATCTTCTCCACCATCAGGTTCATATCCTATGAGTTCTCTTTGTTCATCCCTGGAGATGTAATTTTGTGGACCCATGAGCTTGATGATTTCTAATTTTGTTTTCATAGACAAATGATTCACCAATTTGTCATAAACTTTTATTTGATTATCATGCTGTCTATCAATATGTTTGAATAAAACATAAGTTGCAGCTTGTTCAATCGCAATCTTGAATGGTTCTATATTCTTCTGATACAGTGTTTGCCATTCGTTCTCTGTCGCATCACCAGTTAAAATCTTCATTGATACACCAAAGTTCATTAAAGCGGTTTTCTCAAGATGCTCTAAGACTTTCTCATCAACAACTTGTGATGATATATTCATAGGCTCAAACTTGCCATCTACTCCAAGAGTTGCAAATGCACCGTTACCTGTATTCAAGTTTTGAATAAACTCTTCTTTAAACTGATCCAGTGCTTCTTTACCCATTTGTGACTTAGCACTTAGAACACCTTTAAGTTGCATCGATGTTTCTAATGCTTTTGGCATAAGAGTTGTAACCTGGTCATAGATTTTTAATTTCTTGAGAAGATCGGCTCTATTCTCTTTTCCAAAATAGTAATCATCCCCATAGTGTTTTCTAAAATGAATGACATCATTATAGGCTACGCTATAGATTCCACCATTTACGATTTTGAATACGATCATATAACTATTCGTTTTTTCATCGTATATCATATCTTCTGACTCAGAATTGATTGGAAAGATTGATTCTAATTTAGTTGTTACACTGCCATCACCAAACTCATATTGTTTGTATTCTGGAAACCAATATGCATTTTCTTTAACTTCCAACCTATAAGCTGTCCAGTAAAGCATATCTTTTAAAGTCATTAGCTGATTTGGTTTACCCATAAACAGTTTATTTATGTCATCTTTGTTAGGAGTGACTAAACCATTTTTAACTTTCACTGATTTAAGAATCATTTTTGATGACTCTTCAGCTATCGTATGGATACAAGCTCTAACAACTGATGCCTCGTACACATTAATATTTGGTGATGAAGATAAATAATTTTTATAACTATATGCATGAGGTTCTGTCTTACTTCTAAATACTGATTTTAAATAATCTAAAAATCCCATTTTTAATCACCACCCATATCCATTAGCGTTTCAAAATCTGCTTGATACATTGATTTCACTGCATATGCAATCATCATACTCACCGCTCCATCTATTCTTGTTGTTGATGACTGTACTTTTACAGGCATTATCAACCCTGAATTATTTGTTTTAACAGCTACATTCATTAAATTCCATTTTGTGAGTTCGTTGTTTTGATAATTCACATAATGATCTTTAAAGTCAGCTCCTAAGGATCTCATCGGATTACTTAAAACTGAATAATCCATTCTTATCTTTTCTGTAACACCTTGACCAAACTTGTACTCTAAATCTTTAATAAGACCTTTTGCGTTCCATTGGTCATATCCAAACTTGAATGGTTTGAGTTTATATTTTTCATATAACTCCCAATACCATGCTGTGATTGCTTCATATGTAACTTCATTACCAGGAAGAATTCTAACTAATCCTTTTTGAGCTAGACTGTGATAGTCTTTTCTTTCAAGGTTTGTTCTATTCTCACTATTGGCTTTTGATTCTGGTATGAAATACATGACTGAGAAAAACTTCTTCCTGCCTTTTTGAATGAGTATTGATGCGGCTGTAAGGTCTGTAGTTTCTGACAAGTCGATGCCACCTACATAGAAACTTTCTCTAAAATCTTCTAAATCAAATGATTCATCATTTTCTATCTCATTGTGTAATAACCATGAGATAGCTTTGTTTTGCTTCATATTGAAGTCTTTGCATAAAATGAATGCTCTGTCTTCATTAGATGATCTTGCTTTCTCAACGTTATCTTCTAAGTACTCCCATTGTTTGATAACTCCCATTGAAGGATTTGACTTCCACCATGAGTTTCTATCAGTCCATATTTCATTTTCGTTATCTTGGGTATATAACCAGGGAAGCAATGATTCATCATCAATTTCTCTTTTTAAGACTTTTCTTGCATAAGCTAAACGCTTATCTAAATATCCATCATCGACAATACCTTCAGTAGTAATTTCAATGATGATTGGATCTTCAACAACTGAAGCTGATTGCCATATACTCATGAAGATTGTATTTTCACGCATCTCATGAACCTCATCGATGACTGCTTTTGTGATGTTACGACCTTCTTTGTTTTTCTGTCTTTCTGAAATCTTAAAGACTCTCGATCTGTTCTTAATGTTTTTGAGTCCTTTTTTGTTTCTATGTGTATGCTTACCATCAGGATCGATAGCTTCTCTCATACTATCAATCTCCTGGAAGACTAGATCTGCTTGTGCATCATCATTTGATGAACAACATATATCTTGACCACCACTGCCTATAAACAAGTCAGTATTACAATCAGATGCCGCAAGTGTTGTTTTTCCATTCTTACGTGCGATTAATAATAAAATTTGTTTGTACTTTCTAATACCACTAGATTTTTTAAAGCTATAGATGACTTCGAGTAATGCTTTCTCCCACTTCATCAGCTTTAATGGTTTTCCATAAAATCTATTCTTAGATTGTTTACATAGTGTTTCAGTAAACTCTATTCTGATATGAGCATCAGTTGGATCATACTCATAATGTTTTAAATCTTTATAACAGTTGTGTAGTACTTGTTTCATCTCTTGGCCAACAAACCAACCTTTTTCGAATACCATCTTGTAGTAGTCAAGGAAATAACTAAAGACTCCATTAATGGTTGTGTTTTCAAGATTGACCTTATTCATTGTCTATCCTTTTTCTTTTCTTAAAGGCTTCTATTGGATCACCTGATTGTTCACCACTAGTTTCATTACCCATGATTTTATTTAGTACTACTATCTGATTTGCATACACTTGTTTTAGTTTAGTAATAACTTTAGCTGCTTCAGAAATCCTTTGTTTAGTTTTATCTGTAGGATGTACAATGACTAACGGTAAATCATTTAGTTTATCAATGTGTTTTTTCGTATCAATTAAATCTAATATAAAATCTTTATTTAATTCATAGACATCTTTCATATCTCTAGATTCAAATAGACCTTTATAATCTTTTAATTCCATATGATCTCCTTTGCTTAACTTTTTGAACCATAACACCTTTTTTTGATTGGAGTCATTTTTCAAAAATATTTTTTTTCAAAATTTCGGTTGCGAGGAAAGTTACCTTGCTGGGGGGCTAACAGCACTACCCATTTTCTTCATCAACAGGGGGGGTATACTGTGAGAACCATCTATTAATGTATTCTTGCCATTCTACTTTGTATTGCTTTCTATAGTCATTAACATTTTCTAAACGGTTTAAACATTCTTCTTGTGTTGCATCCATAAGGATTACTGCATCTACTTGTAAGTCATTGATGATTCTATCTCTATCAAATGTATTTGGATAACCACTAATGATCCAAGCTGTCTTCCATTTACCATATCTTGTCTTGATGTGGTCAAGTAACAAATCCCTTACACTGAAGAGATTTCTTTTAACTGCTGGCACTTCTTGATATGTTGGCATTAATGTGATTGCTTCTTGAAGCTTGTCAAGATCTACTACTATATCACTGTATCCCTTGTTCTCTTTGACATATGTTGTCTTACCGCTTAAAGGTGGACCAAACACTAGGATCACTTCTTTATGTGTAATAAATCTTCCATGCTCTTCATTATGGCACTTATGACAGATGACCTCTACATTATCTTTATTAAGTGATTTGGAATAATCATCATAATCACTACCTTTTAAGTGTTTGATATGATGCACTTCTAACTGTGATGTATCTGTGAATACCTTATGGCATCTATTACATACACCACCATTCTCTATGATGACTACTTCTCTAAATGATCTCCATGTTCTACTTGTATAAAACTTATGTCCTGGCATTACCAATCATTATCCTCTTTTAGTTTGTGTGCCTTCTTCTCTAGTTCTAGCTTCTTAACCTTGAGTTGATGGTCCATTGGATTATCAGTGACAGGATCTTTAGTATCCTTTGTATAATGCTTAAGAAGTTTCCATGCAGCACTCTCAGAAGGTGGATATTTCTTATGTACTATCTTTCTAGTAACCTTTATCTCGTTCTTTTCATTAAGTACTTCATTCTCAGTAACTTCTGCTTCTTTCTCTTCATATCCTAATGCTAGCTTGAGCATTGCATCATACAACTCAGGTACTAATACTTGACCTCTATATTTTCTTGCTTCAAACAATGCTGCAGATAAGATACCATATTCTCTCTTGTATTTAATCCATGTGTTTTTGGATATACCTAATCGAGTGTATATTTGTGTCTCTGTAGCATTGGTGTGAATAATCCAATTCTTTATCTCAGGTATTCGGATTTTAACTTGTTGCCATTTAGAGTCTGCCATATAATCACCTTCGTTTTTGTTGCGTAAGTTCATACCCCATATAGGATTAAACGGTTATCTAATATTTTGAAAAAAAATAAATAACCGCAGTTTCTACTATATTTAGTTCTTATTTCAGGCTCTAGAGATCAGTGCAAAGGATGGAAAGACTGTCCTAGAACCTCAAATAAAAACTACACTTGTCCTCACCTTCAAATTAAAGATATCCATGTAACGTGTCAATCCCATTTTTGCTTTTAAATAAAATATTGTGCACCCATTACTACGTAATGATGCTAAAAAAAGAAGGCATTAACCTTCTTTTATACTATTGCCATTTCAGTCTTTCCTTTAATATCATCAATATGACTGTTTATCCAATGGGTAAAATATGCTGCTTTGTTAGCCGGATCTAAATTATTAGTGCTTCTACACTGTACTACATGACCATTCCTAACTTCAACTGTATAGAATGGTTTCTCAATGTATTTCTTTTTTCTGACAAAAAAGATAGCTTTATCCTTCTTAGCGATAGAATCCAAGTATTGAAAAACACAATGATTTAATGTTTTACCTTCAATATACAAATCATCAGATGATTTAGGTGCGACTAATACAAAGTCATCATCTAGTTCTAAATTAAAGTGCTTATTAGTTTCAAATATGATTTTCAATATTCTCTTTTTCTCTTCTTCAGCTTTGCGTTGTATTTCTATGATCTGTTTTTTCTCTTCTTCATCTCTTTGTCTTTGTATTCCGAAGTTTATAACTTCCGCAACGTATCTAGGATCCATTTCATTGACTTTTAACTTTGATTGCCATCTTAACAATGCAGTCTTATAATCTTGTGGTGGATATTGAGTAAAATCAATAACAAGCAGTACTTCTTTAAACTCTTCTTCTAGATTTTCAGGAAAAACATACTTATCTCTTGAAAAATCAAGTCCTAGTTTTTCAATGTACTTTAAATACAACTTATATATCGATAAAAAATCAATGTCAAATATTGTTTGTGTTGATTTTCTACCTTTAATATACTTAATAAACTTGTGTCTTTTAATTTCTCGATGTTCTTCCAAAAAAGGTATCCAAAACGCATGATAGTAACTTTCGTAAGTATCCAGAAACATAAACTCAGGATTATAAAATCCTTTTTCTCTAAGTTTCATTATTTGATTATAGTGCCATAGACCTTTACCTCTTAACTTGAAAAAATCTTGATATTCTTTAAAAACTTTGAAATCTATGTTTTGATAACTTGAAGCTAATTCAGTTGCAAGTCTTATATATCCTGTTTTAATAAGCATTTCTATTTGCCATAGATGATCTTTATTCAGTCGATTGTTCATCAATGGATATAAGTTAACATACTCTAACTTTGTAAAATCAATGTATTTAAACTCATCCATTTGATGTATCTGTTCTATATCATGTTTAGTAGGTCTATAATCATTTCTATAAAGCGAATTAGTCGGATGTCCATTCCAACCATATCCGTTATTTATGTTAAACCATACATAGACTCTTGTGTTTTTCCATTCAGCCTTATGATATACATGGCATGCATTATCTGATAAATCAAATAGTGCTATTGTATGAGAATTCCTTACCATAAAATACTTTGTTTCGCCTATAAATACATATTTTACTTGAATAACTCCATTATGAACATTGTAATTTGGTAAACTATCAACCAATTCGTTGACATCATACATCATATATTTATCTCTATCATCTACAATGTCTTTCCAATGTCTACTATGTGGGTAAAAATGTTTTGGGTTTTCTTGATAATGTTTATAAAGCAATTTTATTCTATTTTCAGTTAATCCAATAAAAGTTTTCCTAATTTTATCTAAGGTTAAAATCACTATTCATCTACTCCAAAATCAAATATTGATAAAGTTTCAAAACTCTTGTTTTTCTTCTCTTCTTTTTGCACTTTAACTTCTTTTTGGGATTTTGGTTTAACTGTTGTTTCATTATCAATTGATTTACCTACTTCTTTTTCTAAGACTGATTCATCTTCAATAAAATAATGAATCGCCCATCCAAATACTATTGATGGCATAATATGTCCTGATTTATTATTTAAATGATCTTTAGCTTTTCTCATGATATATGACCAACATTTTTCATATGTCTTTTTTTCATTATCTAGAGCTTTTAAGAGTTGTTCATCATTTTTAGATTTATTTTCTACATAGCTCTTAATTGCATCGATGTAGTTTTCCTTCATCATTGCATTTGTCATCATTTCTTGTTCATTCATGTTTAACACCTTTTCCTTTGCTCGGATTTAATCTTTTTATTTCAAACTTTTTTAATGCTTTACTGACTAACTGTTGGGATACATTACATTTTCTTGATATTTCACGAATAGAGTATTTTTTATCAACATACATTTTCTTTAGTTTTGTATAATTTCCTTGTCTCAAAAATGGATGTTCAATCTTGATTTTTAGTTCTCTGAGTTTTTCATAAATAGCTGGAATACTCACATAATGTCTTTCAGCTATTTGTTTAGGAGTTAGTCCATTTTCATACTGTATTCTTATAGTTTGCTCATGAAGCTCTATCTTCTTATTCATCAAGATTCACCTCATCAGTGAGCTCATAGATCCTTGAGAGTAATCTTTCAACATATTTCTTATCAGATATCTTTTGTTGATATTTCTCACCAAGTTCTATGATGCTATAGTTTGATGTGATTATCGTTAGATGCCTATGAGTTAATCGATACTGCAAGATTGGCATTAAAACTTCTGTGAAGAACCACTCGGAGTTATACTCAGCTCCAAGATCATCTATGACAAGTAAATGAGAGTTATTAAGTACTTGTATTCTAGTTTCTAGGTTATCGAAGTCCTTTGCTACTCTTGCAAAGCTAGGAGCAAATAAGAATGCTCCTTTAATGCCTCTATCAATCAGTTCATTTGTGATTGCATTAGCAAGATATGTTTTTCCAACTTGAAATTGTTTTGAGTGAATGTATAACCCACGATTTTTATCACTCTTACCATCGACAATTCCAGTTGCTAGTTTATAAGCCTTTTTGCGATTTAGTGTATCTAACTTAAAATCTGATAAAGATGCTTTTAAATCCCTGGAGTCATCACCAAAGAGTTTAATAGAGTTTTGTCTTTGGATTTCAAGCTGCTTTTCTTTGGTATCAACATAAACTATTTCAAGATATGGTTCTTTACGAAGTTTTATTGTAATCCCTGGATGCTCTTCATCTCTTAAATTTAGATAGTTAATAGCGAGCATAACATTACTTTTGTTTGTAACATCAATATCAGCTGTTTCAGGATCAGATAATACACGTTCAACAAATGATTTAAAACTATCGGTCTTCTCTTCTGACATATGGTGTAATTGTTTCTTGAGATTTTGCATTAGTAGATACCTCCTTGTTATTGTTTCTACCTTCCCATGTAATAATCTTTTGTTTCCAGTTATATACTGGTTTACCAAAACTATCTTTCCACTTACCTTCAGTGAAGAAATCGTAGAACTTTTTTGGATCTACTTTATTTTTTCTTGCTGTACAGTAATCAATGACATCCTGAAGTTTTGGTGGTATGAATTTTTTATCTTTTTTTGAAGAATCTAAATTTTTATTAATGATGATTTCTTGTTTAGGCTCTTCTATATCTTTACTTATCTTTACTTTACTTATCTTTACTTTACTTATCTTTACTTGTGTCAACCGTTGGTTGCCATTTGGTAAACCATCACCATAATCAAACAAATCTTTAGCTTCATCTGTTTCTATTAATTTCATTGTGTAAGCCTTGTTATCCTGTAAATCAAGCATTGCTAATTCATCTTGATATACAGTAGGTTTATATCGATCATAGCGAAGAAGATTGTGAATTCTCCAATGTTTTATTACAATGACACCTGATTCAAAATGATATAAAAACTTCTTGTCAATTAGTAAAGTAAAGTCATTATTTGCAGCACCAGTTTTCTTTATGATAGATCTCCAATTGTTTACAAATCCATCATTATCTGCAGAACTTATAAAATGAAAATATAGTGCTTGTGTTGATAGAGGCATATCAAGAAATGCATCACTATCTGTAATTTGATCGTTAAACATAGATCTAGCCATTATTTTTGCTCCTTTAGCATTTTCTTGATGTCACAAACCACTTGGTTATCAATGAAATGGATCTCTTTGTCAAGTTCTCGGATTTCTACATAACCTTCTTTTACTGCTTGATTAATATGTTTCATGACTAAATCACGTTTTTTATGAGTAGTGTTTTGAATAATAAACATTTGCCCATTTTCATGAACAACAACAGGTACACCATGAATTAAAGTCGCATACTTGAATCCAGGAAAGTCAAGTGGTTTATATTCAGGCATTTCTTTTAGTGTTGATATGTCTTTAATAACTGGAACTCCTACTTTTCTTGTTTGAAATGCTTTCTCAGATTTTTCGTTATTTTCATTTTGGATGTCTAGTTTCATGGATTTGTTTATTTCTAGTGCTTTTTTATAATCAGCTTGTGATGGTCCGCTAGCAACGATCACAGTTTTCTCTTTATTTTCCATCATCAATCACCTCATATCTAGTGTAGTCACCATTTTTTTTAAGTTTGTAGATACATACAATGTCTCTTTTAAATACTTCTCCACCGTGAAAATGAATCCTATCTGGCTTATTTAGATTCATAACTTGCTGAACTCTTAATTCAGTTTCTTTTCCAATTGTGAATAAAGTTCCAGCCAGATCTCCAACTTCTAGTAAGTCTAAAATATTATCGCTGGTTTTTTTCACTCTATTCATATCAATTGATAGAGTGCATATTAAACCACCAATCAAAGCATTTTCTTTAGGATAATCAAGATAACAAACATAATTATCAGGCATTTCCCATTTTTCAGGGCACTCTTCATACTTATTATTTGTATCTATAATTTCATTGTTATCTAGCAATACAAATCTTTTTAACTTAATCTCTTTTTTCATGGATTTTTCCATCCTTTCGTTTTCTCTTGAAAAATGTTACATAACCACTAGAACTGTCAATTTTTTTATAATACCTTTAAAAGTCAATTTAACAGCCATATAGCGTTATTTTGTAACCCTTAATCTTTTAATACCTTTTAAAAAATGTTACCGTACAGTCAATTC
>SWCB01004312.1_pt1 | contig 52219 bp, 40 predicted proteins | sample 4692901 | NCBI WGS metagenome assembly SWCB01 (sample SAMN10267276, study PRJNA491770) | bioreactor metagenome | isolation source: DHS bioreactor inoculated with subseafloor sediment | place: Japan: off Shimokita Peninsula | collected 2006-08 | reverse complement strand
AATCTGGTAAGTTTCTGTAAGATTCATTTGTTCAATTATATACATTTGCTCCGTTTCCTGGAAAATCCGGATAAAGATTGGCACCAAACATTTATAAATGAGCAGCAGATGGTTCTGTTTTAAAGGGGCTTACTTTTGAAAAACAACTAAACTGGATTTAAATATAGCTGACAATCAGTTGGTTATAAGATGCAATTCCATTGTTTCGGTTTTTACCGGACAATAATGATTTTTTATTTCAATTTGCGGATCAAATTTTCTCATCCATAAAACTTCAAAATCAGACGAAAGCTTTATTAAATCAGCTGAATCTGTATATCGCCAGGGAGCCACATAGATATCCCCATCGCTGTCCTGTGTGAGGGCGTTAATGTAATTGTAGGAGTTACCCATACTTCCTTCTACCTGCTTTGTCCACAAGGTATCGCCATTTAAATCAGTCCGTATAATAAACAGGTAACTGTCGTTATAACCCGTATTTGCATAGCCCAGCATCGCGTAGCCATCATCGTAGGGAATCACGGCATCGCTGCTAGCCACATTCCAATAGGGGTATTGCTTCCCGAAATACTGGGCATTAGCAAAGAAGGTCAGCATCAGAAATAAGAGGGTAAGTTTCTGTTTCATCGCAAATTTATTTAGATGAGCAGACAGGGGGGGGGTAAAATTCATCATAGCATTTGTTTTATGGTTTATAATTGCTTCAAATATAGTAAACTAACAGTCCAGGAGCAAATGATTACACGTTTCTTATAGATAATAGGTGGCTATTTTAGAATCAATCTAAATAAAACTTAGCAATGAGTTGCATCTGTTCAAGCCTCTTTCTATGCAGCAATCTCATAATTTGGATGGCCTGGTCTAGGTTTGACCACCGATTCTCTTCAAAATCGATAATTTTAAAATTTACCATGCATTTCTTTGCGTTACTTCGCGTCATCGCGTCATTGCGTGCTACTTCAAATCTGCAATCTGCAATCCGCAATCAAAAATCCTTTCTTACCTTTGCAGCATAGAATTATCAAATTGTAAATCATCAACCTATGTCACTCACCAATTTTCAGAAGGCCATACTTGCCGGCATTCCATCCAATCTGCCATCTTTCAAATCCATTGATTCCTCCGTCAGTCACGCTCCGGTGCGCAAGGATATTCTTAATTCGGAAGAAAAGAAACTTGCCCTTCGCAATGCGCTAAGATATTTCGATCCGAAACATCATGCGGAACTCGCTCCCGAATTTGCCGAAGAACTCCGCAAATACGGACGTATTTACATGTACCGTTTCCGCCCGGATTATGAGATGCATGCTCGTCCAATCGGTGATTATCCTGCAAAATCAGCTCAGGCAGCAGGCATTATGCTGATGATTCAAAATAACCTGGATCCTGCAGTGGCTCAGCATCCGCACGAGCTGATTACCTATGGCGGCAATGGCGCGGTGTTCCAGAATTGGGCGCAGTATTTGCTCACCATGCAGTATCTTGCCGAAATGACCGATGAGCAAACCCTGACTATGTATTCGGGGCATCCCATGGGATTGTATCCTTCGCACAAAGATGCGCCCCGCGTGGTGGTGACCAATGGTATGGTAATTCCAAATTATTCAAAACCCGATGATTGGGAAAAATTCAATGCACTGGGCGTTTCACAGTATGGGCAGATGACGGCAGGTTCCTATATGTATATTGGCCCGCAGGGCATTGTGCATGGAACCACCATCACGGTGCTGAATGCATGCCGTAAAATCGCCAAACATGGTGAAGGTCCCGAAGGACGTTTTTTTGTTACTTCGGGCCTTGGCGGGATGAGCGGCGCTCAGCCCAAAGCCGGAAATATTGCAGGCGTGGTTACCATTTGCGCCGAGGTTAACCCTCATGCTGCAAACAAGCGCCACAGTCAGGGCTGGGTGGATGAAATTTCTGATAACGTGGACACCGCAATTGATCTTGCCATTAAATACAAGAATTTGAAACAAGCACGTTCCATTGCCTATTTAGGAAATATTGTTGATTTATGGGAACGCCTCGCTGAACGGAACATTCATGTGGATATGGGTTCAGATCAGACTTCGCTGCACAATCCGTGGGCGGGAGGCTATTATCCTGCCGGGCTTGGTTATGAAGCCGCCAATGATATGATGGCGCATAAGCCCGAAGAATTTAAAAAACGGGTTCAAGAATCCCTATGCCGTCAGGTTGCGGCCATCAATACCCTTTGCGATCGGGGAATGTACTTCTTTGATTATGGCAATGCTTTCCTGCTGGAATCAGGACGGGCTGGTGCTGATATTTTCAAATCGGAAGGCAAATTCCGTTACCCATCCTATGTTCAGGACATTATGGGACCCATGTGCTTTGATTATGGCTTCGGTCCTTTCCGCTGGGTGTGCACTTCGGGCCAACCCGAAGACCTCGACACCACCGACCACATTGCCATGCAGGTGCTCGAAGAAATTGCCGCTAAAGCTCCGGCTGAAATCAGTCAGCAAATGAAAGACAACATTCAATGGATAAAAGGTGCCAAAGAAAACCGACTGGTTGTTGGTTCGCAAGCACGCATTTTGTATGCAGACTGCGAAGGCCGCACTAAAATTGCTACTGAATTTAATAAAGCTATTGCTGATGGCCGCCTCAGCGCCCCGGTGGTGCTTGGCCGGGATCACCACGATGTTTCCGGTACGGATTCCCCTTTCCGGGAAACTTCCAACATTTATGATGGAAGTTGCTTTACTGCGGACATGGCCATTCAGAATGTGATTGGCGATTCCTTCCGCGGAGCCACCTGGGTTTCCATTCACAATGGCGGTGGTGTTGGCTGGGGCGAAGTAATTAATGGTGGCTTTGGCATATTGCTTGATGGCAGTGCCGACAGCGACCGCCGCCTGCGCTCCATGCTTTACTGGGATGTGAACAACGGCATTTCTCGCCGCTCCTGGGCCCGCAACGAAGAAGCAGTTTTTGCCATAAAACGTGCCATGCAACAGGAACCGTTACTTAAGGTTACGCTGCCTAATTTTGCAGATGATAAATTGATTGAAGATTTGTTTTAAGGCTTAAAAGGGAGTATCCTGTTTTCGGTGGTCGAGCGACTTGTGGTGAGCGAAGTCGAACTAAGTCGAGACCATCTGAAGTCCAAGAAGTAGTAACATTTTAGCTTATATAATAACCTTATTGGTATATTTAATTCCCCATACTAAAAAAACCTCCCGATGATTGTCACCGGGAGGTTTTTTATATTTATTGGTGTTCAGTAATTATCTGCTCACGCTAACTTTTCGGCTGCTGATTCCTGAACCATTGTCCACACGAATCATATAGATACCAGCAGGCCAGTTACTTGTGTTGATATTCAGTTTCTGGGTAACATCCGAAGCGGAAGAAATCTCGTTTTGGTAAACCGATTGTCCCAATTGGTTAAAAATGCCCACTTTTACAGTGCGATAGCGTTCAGGGGTAAATTCAATAAACAACTGACTGCTGGCAGGATTGGGATAAACCTCAAAATCAGTTAAAACCGGCAACACACTGGTTCCTACGGTATTTACTTCAAACTGTGCAGTTTGCTCATATTCGAAGGTAGTACCCTGTGCCAATGCCGTTGAACCGGATGACAGTTTATAGAAACCGGTTCCATTTGTACAGCATAAACCGTTTCCACCAGCATCGTAGATGAAGAATTCATAGCAGTCGTCAACATCTAGGACAACATCAGTATTGATAACTGTTCCTGCCTGCGTATAAGGCCCACCGGATGCAACAACCGCACCTTCGCTATTTTTAATTTCCCAGGAAGTCTCTTCCGGGCTATTATCAGTCCTTACCTTTACAAGTACATTTTTCGAAGCCTGCAATGCGGCATCGAAACTGTGAATTATTGTGTCGTTAAGTGTGTATTCATCGGCACCCTGATTCACCTGGGTAATAAAGGCTTCTAAATTATTTTCAGCCAAAAGCTCATAATCCAGCGCAGGAAGTGTAATATTAGCTGTGGCCAACAAGGCAAGATTCCCGTTCCAATCAAAAGTATGCAGTTCTTCGTTATTGATACGATATTTAATCTGCAGGCTTGTCAAAGGATTGTTGCCATTATTTCTGATTCGTAATATCGGGTTGATGCTCGGTTTGCACATACGGTCGCTGAGGTTGGTGAACATCATTAGTTCAACATCATTGTTGTATAAGGCTGTAAAATTACCTTCTGAAACATTAGCTGCCTGATACACCTCTTTATTAATGGAGTTCTGCACAAAACCAATCAGGCTCAATTGGTCAACATTGTAAACATTGGCAAGCGGCCAGCTTGACTGAATGATAACATATTCACCGACTTGCATGTTCGAAGGCAGGCTTATACCCGTTTTTTCAGGCAAAAGTTTCTTCATCACGTTGTAAAAGTCCTTTTCACCATTGGTTCCGGGAGGTGAATTAAAATGGATGTATTTTTCAATTACTGTAATAAATGCGGAGGGCTGGCCGACAACATCTGCCGTAGCTTTCACAATCATCGTGGCATAAATTGTATCGTTCCCCGGCGATAGTCGCTGAAAAACTTGCAACTCCATCGTCGTTGGAATGGCATACAAGGCATTTACTGTGTTGATGTTCCATAGTGAGGGATGACCATTAAAATAATTGCCGCCAAGCACTGAGTGAGGGAAACCAGGAACATTATAATAGGATGTGCGGGAATTTGCGTCTATTGGATTATGAAAATACATTGGATCAGGACCCAATTGTCCATGATAAAAGATAGAAGTGATTTTATCAGGATTAGCGACTATAATATTATGAGCGGTAGTATTCCATGACGGACAGAACCCGCAACTGGCATTGGTAAATTGCTCCAACAAAACCATGCGCTGTGTCTGGCTAAATGCCAGGGATGTAGAAAGAATAAGAGAGAAGAGTAATGCTTTTTTTTTCATTATCAAATGAGTTTAAGGTTAAATTGACGAATGCAAATATATCTATATTTATTTGAACCCAGAACGGATTGTCCAGATGATTTTAATTTTTTTACAAAAGTTCAAGCCAATAAATACTCCTATTCATAACTCTTTCAATGATTTTGTTGAAATCTTCTTAAAAATATTTTTAAAGAAATATGGCATTGTCTCTATATTTGTTTTACTTTTGCTGTCGTGTAAAGGAATGATTTGCAATTTCTTTCTTTACTTCAATTAACAACTTTTGTGATTTTTTTTCCTAATAGCGCCTTTTTAGCATAATTTTTGTTACTTAACAAAGTACGTTCAAACCCATACGCCATGAAAAAAACATTACTCTTCTCTTTTCTTTTCTCATTTTTTATGGGAGGTCTTCTTGCTCAGTCCCTGGAACTTTCCTATCATAACGAGGTCATTACGAATGACCAGGAAATCAACATACTTGCCGATCCACAGGCCTCTGCACCTGCCGAAGCAGCCATCAAGGTCAAAAATATCGGCAATGCTTCAGTGTCAGTTAAACTAAGAAAATATGACGTAAGTATATTAGACGAGACAAACGTCACATTTTGCTGGGGTACATCATGCTATGGACCTAATACCTATCTTTCACCTGAGGCCGTTCGTCTCGACAGTCAGGCATCAGACAGCTCATTCCATGGCGATTACAATCACTATGGCAAACAGGGAACGTCAATTGCAAGGTTTACCTTTTTTGATGAAAACAATCCCAGTGATTCACTATCATTTGTCGTGAATTATACAGTGGGTTATCTGGGAATCGATGAAAATGTTAAAACTGGACTTTTCATTTCCAATGCCTATCCAAACCCTGCTACAACCACTTCTTATGTTGACTTCAAACTGCCAAAATCCGTAATGAGTGCATCGCTTCGCATCAATAGTCTGTTGGGAGTAACCGTTCAAGACATTCCGCTTAACCGCAATGAAGGCAAAGCATCAATCGATGTTAGCAAGCTGAAAGAAGGAATTTATTTTTACTCATTAATTGTTAATAATTCTATAGCGCAGACACGAAAATTCGTAGTTAAGCGTTAACCTTAATATACTCGAATTACTTGGAATACTCGTTTAACTTAATGTAAGCAAAAGCCCCGGATCCCGGGGCTTTTGCTTTTTATGGAGTCAACAGCCCACTCTGCTTATAGATGGAATTCACGAATAAATATTCCGGTGTTTAAAATCTCTATAAATCTCAGTCTCATATTCCGACAGACCAGAATTCCCGATTTCAGATAAATTTTACTTAAAAACCCGAACTGCTCCGGTATTTATTATAATTTTCTATAAATTTGAGCAGCTAATTGTATGCTAAGATTTGGGCACAATATCATTTCTTTTGACTGGAATTATTGGAATGAAATGGATGCCCTTTTTTAAAAGAATACTGGATTGCCTCATCTTATAATTTCTTCCCACAATATGCATTATAGTAGGAATCACCTCGTTGCATTAGTACTTCTGCGCTTTGCCATTGGATGGCATTTTTTGTATGAAGGAATGGTCAAAGTACTTAATCCTTCATGGACCTCAAGAGCCTATTTGCTCGATTCCGGCGGCCCCATGAAAAGCATTTTTGAATGGATGGTACACAACCAAACGGTGCTTGCCTACGTTGATTTTCTCAATATTTGGGGACTCACCCTCATTGGGCTCTCCCTTTTACTGGGAGTTTTCACACGGATTGGATCAATTGCGGGACTAATTTTGCTCCTCTTTTATTATTTTTCCCATCCGGCTTTCCCTGGAATTGAATATCTTTTCCCTTCAGATGGCAGCTACTTTATCATCAACAAAACACTAGTGGAACTCTTTGCACTTTATGTGGTTTATGCCTTTCCAACCGCGCATGTTATTGGTTTGGAGAGACTTTGGATCACTGCAAAAAATAAGAATGTATGAATCAGGAAAACAATTCAAATAAAAAAGGAATAACCCGACGCGATTTACTCACCGGGCTGGCTTCCCTTCCGATCCTGGGGGTACTCGGTTATGGCCTTCATCTTCATGCCCGTGAACGCGAGAAATACAATCCCAATATCCTGAAATCCATCAATCCCTCCATCCCGAAAGCATTGCCTCCTTTAATTGATGGCCCGACATTGCGGCTTGGTATTGTTGGAACCGGCGGGAGAGGGACATATCTGCTTAAAGCCCTTGGCTTTGTGCACCCCGACCGCATGGACGAATGGACAGAAAATGCTAAAAAAAGTAAGTATTGGGAAGATTATATCAATGAATTTCGGGCACAGGAAAATCTGAATATTAAGATTACCGCTGTTTGCGATGTGTTTGATAAAAATGCGGAACGAGGCAGTTTAACAGGAGCAAACATTCACCGCAATGGCTCGGATGGCAAGATGGCTGAAATGCCCCAGCGATTTTTAACCTATCAGGAGTTGGTTGCTTCGCCCGAAGTTGATGCCGTAATTATTGCAACGCCTGATCATTTGCATGTTCCCGTGGCCATTGAAGCTGCGAAAAATGGCAAACATGTTTATTGTGAAAAGCCACTTTCATGGACCGTTGAAGAAACCTTTGAGGCGCGAAAAGTGGTTAAGGAAGCCGGGATAGTCTTTCAATTGGGTCATCAGGGCCGACAAACCGACAGCTATCAGGTCGCTCAATCACTAATAGACCAAGACGTTATAGGCAAAATATCGTTGATAGAAGTCTGCACCAATCGCAACGATCCCAATGGCGCATGGGTATATGACATTGACCCTGAGGCAAATGAACAAACCATTGACTGGAAGCAATTTATTGGCCCGGCACCCTGGCACGATTTCAGTCTGGAGCGCTTTTTCCGATGGAGATGCTGGTGGGATTACAGCACAGGCTTGAGTGGAGACTTGTTTACCCACGAATATGATGCACTCAACCAGATACTAAAATTGGGCATTCCACATTCGGCAATGGCATCGGGAGGAATTTATTTTTATAAAGATGGCCGAACTGTTCCCGACGTTTTGAATATGGCCTTTGAATATCCACACCGTGACCTTACCTTATTATATAGTGCTACGCTGAGCAGCGAAAAAAACCGGGGTAAAACCATTATGGCGCATGATGCCTGGATGGAACTTGATGAAACCCTGACCGTTTATCTTGATCGCAGCTCAACACGCTACAAGGACGAAATCGAAAAGGGAACACTGGAGCCCAACAAACCCATCTTTTCTTACGTTCCAGGACAGGACAAGGTGGATGCCATTACCACCCCTACTGAAAAATATTTTGCCGGACGTGGGTTACTTTATACTTATCGTGATGGGAAAGCAGTTGACACCACCCATTTACATTTACGCGAATGGATAAATTGCATCCGAATGAAAAATGGCACCCAACCCAGTTGCAATATTGACCAGGCGTTTGATGAAGCCATAACCGCTCACATGGGCACCATATCCTACCATGAGGGGCGGAGAACATTTTGGGATGGCGAGAAGGAAAAAATTGTTTAATTTTAGCTCCCGATGAAGCCAGATGAACCAAATAGAAATCTTGAAAATTCGCCTAACATAAATGTGGGCATTGTCGGCTTTGGTTTATCCGGAGAGTTTTTTCATGCTCCTTTTATTCAGAATCATCCGGGTTTTCATCTGCAAACCATTGTTTCGTCAGGCGAAAAGGCTTGCAAATTATACCCTAAGGTCAACATTCAGAAGGATTTTGCAGCGTTGTTGAAAGACCCATCCATTCAACTGATTGTCATCTGCACCCCGCATAAATTTCATTTTGAACAGGCTTCCCTTGCCATGAATTCTGGGAAAAATGTGGTTATTGAAAAACCCGTCGCCATGAGCAGTATGGAAATTAAATCGCTCATGCAAGTTTCAGCAAAAACCGGTCAACAATTCTTTCCATTCCACAACCGCCGCTTTGACGGGGACTTTATTACAGTCCGAAATCTGATTGATAAAGGTTTATTTGGAGAGGTTCTTACTTTTAACTCTCATTTTGATCGTTACAATCCAATCATCTCGCGGGCAGAATGGCGTTATAAAGAAACTGACGGAGGTGGAACCCTTTTTGATTTGGGTCCACATCTTATTGATCAGGCCATAAGCCTTTTCGGCAAACCCGATTCGGTTTGGTGTAAGCTATACACTCAAAGGCCCGAAAGCAAAGCAGCGGATGGATTTGACCTAAAATTGTTTTATAAATCCGTCACGGCATCCCTCGGGGCAGGCGTAATGGTATTTGAGCCAGGCCCGCGCTTTCTGGTACATGGCACAAAAGGTTCTTACATAAAATATGGCATTGATCCACAGGAAGGAAAGCTCAGAAAAGGCATCCTCCCCAATGCTATAGGATTTGGAAATGAACCTGAAGAAAATTTCGGAATGATTCGCTCCTCCCGTTTCAACAATAATGAAAAAACGAGCTGGCCAACTTCCCCGGGCAATTACATGGGATTCTACAATAACGTGTACGAATGCCTCACTCATGGCGCTGAACCCACGATAAGTGCAATGGATGCCTTGCTGAATTTATTGGTCATTGAAGCAGCCATTCAAAGTAATATTCAGCAAAGAAATATTCGCCTGGAATAAACCATTCAGTTTATCATCATTTTTTAACCAAAAAGAAAGAACATGCCAACACGTCGCGATTTTTTAAGAAGCCTGCCTCTTGTCACCGGAACCGTGGCGTGGGGGCTCTCTGCCGCATTTAAGCCAGCGGAGGTCAAAAAAGATATTGGCATCCAATTGTGGTCCGTGAGGGACGATGTGGCCAAAGACCTCAATAAAACACTTCAGGAATTAGCCAAAATTGGGTACAACAGTATCGAGGCCTTTGGCTATGACGGCAAATTTTATGGTCGGGATGCGGTTGAATTCAGCCGGTATTGTGCTGATCTCGGACTACGTTTGCATAGTACCCACACTGGCATTACCGATAAGAATGCTGACTCATATGCTGAAACAGCCGCAAAAGCTGGATTGGAATACCTGATTTTGCCCTCCATGATGGGTCGGCCCGAAGCAAGCCTCCATGACTATGAAACTACCGCATCAGAGATGAACCGCATTGGCGCCATCTGCTTTAAGCATGGGATAAAATTTGGTTATCACAATCATAATTTTGAATTCAAACCCATTGATGGAGAACTCCCCTATGATGTTTTGCTACGTGAGACCGACCCTGAAATGGTCATGTTTCAATTGGACATTTACTGGATGATTAAGGCCGGGAAGGACCCGATGAAGTATTTTGAGGAAAATCCGGGAAGATTTACCACCTGGCACATAAAGGACAAAGGAAATGACGGTGACAGTTGCATTGTTGGCAACGGCTCCATTGATTTTAAAGCTTTGATGAAACAAAGCGAAGAGGCTGGCCTGGAACGTCTGTTTGTTGAACAGGAGCAATATACCGAGGGCAACCCGCTTTATTGCGCCACATCGAGTTACAATTACATCAAAAATAATTTACTTTAACCATAAAATCAAAACATGATGGAAGAAAATCCCAAAACAGACAGTGGAATGGACCGACGTAAGTTTATCCGCAATTCAGCGCTTACTGCCGCCGGTTTTATGATCATGCCCAGCCATGTGATTTCCGGGCTGGGCCACATCGCGCCGAGCGACAAGCTGAACATCGTTGGTGTGGGCGTGGGTGGCCGCGGAGGCAGTGTAATCCGGGCTGTAAGCAGCCAGAATATCATCGGGCTATGCGATGTGGACTGGAAATATGCAGGTAAGATTTTCGGTGAATTTCCTGATGCCAAAAAGTATTATGATTGGCGCAAGATGTTTGACGAATTGGGCAAATCCATTGATGCTGTAGTTGTTGGCACACCCGACCACAGCCATGCCATTATCAGTATCCATGCCATGAAAATGGGCAAACACGTTTATTGCGAAAAGCCATTGACCCATTCAGTTTGGGAATCAAGGCAAATGACGCAGATTGCAAAAGAGTACGGAGTTGCTACACAAATGGGCAATCAGGGAAACTCGGGCGAAGGCATTCGTCAGGTTTGTGAGTGGGTTTGGGATGGCGCCATCGGCGAGGTGCGCGAAGCCCATGCCTGGACCGACCGCCCCATCTGGCCGCAGGGTCTTGAACGCCCCAAGGAAGTAATGTCTATTCCTGAAACCCTGGATTGGGACCTCTTTCTCGGCCCGGCAAAGGAACGTCCTTACAATTCCATCTATACCCCATGGAACTGGCGTGGATGGTGGGATTTTGGCACCGGAGCCCTCGGCGATATGGCCTGCCACATTATGGACCCCATCTTTATGTCGCTTAACCTTAAGTACCCAACCCGGGTGCAGGGAACCTCATCTCAATTTAACACGGAATCACCTCCTTTGGCTGAAGTGGTAAAATATGTTTTCCCGGCAAGGGAAGAGTACAAAGGAATTCAAATGCCTGAAGTAAATGTTACCTGGTGGGATGGTGGATTGTTACCTCCTCGCCCCGCTGAGTTACCCGATGGTGAAATCATGGGCCGGGATTCAAACGGTGGTTGTCTGCTTATAGGATCAAAAGGTAAAATCATGACGGGATGTTACGGCAGTAACCCTTTCCTGCTCCCACTCGACTATGATAAAAGCTACAACCGCCCTACCCAGGTTATGCGCCGCGTTACCGAAGGACATGAAATGGACTGGGTTAGGGCCTGCAAGGAAGATACTGCCTCACGCGTGGATGCCAGTTCGCATTTTGGTTATTCCGGCCCCATGAATGAAATGGTGGTAATGGGCGTGGTTGCTGTTCGCCTGCAAGACCTGAAACGCGAGTTGCTTTGGGATGGCGAAAAGATGGAATTTACCAACATTAACTCTTCCGATGAAATCCGGATAGTAAAAAGCGATAGTTTCCAGGTAATTGACGGACATCCCCACTTTGACACCCAGCATGAAACCATCAATGCCAAAGCGGCTGCCGAAGAATACATCAGGCATACCTATCGCAAAGGCTGGGCCCTATAAATATTTACTGTTTGCGCTTTTTTTGTTAATCAATTATTAATTAAATCTTTACAAAATGAAAAAAATATTTTTTATTGCTGCAATTTCATTTGCACTATTTTCCTGCAATCAAACAGGCTCACAAACGATCGATACTATTCAAACGGATACCATTGCTGCGGTCAATACATTGACGGATGCCGAAATGGCCGATGGATGGATTTTAATGTTTGATGGCCAAACCCCCGGCAAATGGCGTGGATACAACAAGGATCATTTCCCGACAGGATGGGCTGTTACGGACGGCACTTTGCAATGTAAATCTTCGGGGCGTGGTGAAGCCGGTGCTCAGGATGGCGGAGACATCATTTATGATGAAAAATTCCAGAATTTTGAGCTTTCACTGGAATGGAAAATCTCAGAGGGAGGAAACAGCGGAATACTTTACCTTGCGCAGGAAATTCCCGACAAGGCCATCTGGCAGTCAGCCCCTGAGATGCAAGTGCTTGACAATACCAAACATCCCGATGGGCGCGATGGCGTTCACAGTGCCGGCGCGCTCTATGACATGATTGGTGTGGATCAAAGCAAAGTGAAGCCAGTTGGCGAGTGGAATCAGGCTAAATTACTGGTTTACAAAGGATTGGTTGAACATTGGCTGAACGGTGAAAAAGTAGTGGAATATCACCTTTGGACACCTGAATGGAAGGAAATGGTTGCCAAAAGCAAATTCCCTCAATACAATCCCGATTGGGTTAATGTAGCGCAGGAAGGTTTCATTGGCCTGCAGGATCACGGGGATGATGTTTGGTACCGGAACATCAAGATTAAGAAATTATAAATACAGAATACTGAAAAACCGGTAGATACAAGGCATGCCTTGTATCTACCGGTTTTTCAGTATTCAATCATTATTTTTTATAATCCAAACGCCTGTTTCACATTTTCAACGTAATCCAGGGCCTCCCAGGCAAACAATATCACTTTTTTGAAATGGAGGGTTTTTCCGGCGACAATTTTATCATAAGTATCACCGTTCGAATAATAAACTTCAACTTCTTCTTCGCGCACATCACGGCCAAAGTGACCATAACTCGCGGTTGGTGTATAAATGGGATTGCGCAAACCAAACCGATTAATGATGGCATAAGGGCGCATATCAAAAACGTCTTTCACCATGCGGCCTATTGCACCATCGCTTAAAGTTTTACCATTGCTGTCTTTTACATGGGCAGTTCCAAAGGTATTCACGTAAAGCCCCACCGGTTCGGCAATGCCAATGGCATAGGCAACCTGCACCTGTACTTCGTCGGCCACACCTGCAGCTACCAGGTTTTTGGCAATGTGCCTCGCGGCATAGGCAGCGGAACGGTCAACTTTTGAGGGATCTTTCCCTGAAAAGGCACCACCTCCATGCGAAGCTTTTCCACCATAGGTATCAACAATAATCTTGCGACCGGTAAGGCCGGTGTCGCCATGTGGGCCACCAATCACAAATTTACCTGTAGGGTTCACATGAAGGGTGAATTTATCATCAAAAAGGGTCTTAATCCGTTCGGGTAAAGAAGCAACAACACGTGGAATTAAAATTTCCCTGACATCTTTTTCAATTTGCAAGCGCATCTTTTCATCCCCTTCTCTTTCAGGGAGCAAAGGATCAGCAAAATCGTCGTGCTGTGTCGAAATTACAATGGTATCGATGCGAACAGGATGATTGTTGTCATCATATTCCACTGTTACCTGCGACTTTGAATCCGGCCTCAGGTATAGCATTTGTTTACCTTCTTTGCGAATTCTGGCTAGTTCCTGCAAAAACATATGCGCCAGTTCAATGGGCATAGGCATCAGGTTTATCATATCGCGGGTAGCATAACCAAACATCATTCCCTGATCACCTGCGCCCTGATTTTCGGGACTTTCACGAACCACTCCTCTGTTTATATCAGCCGATTGCTCGTGGATGGTTGAAATAATGCCGCACGATTCTCCTTCGAAGCGGTATTCATTTTTTGTATATCCAATATCTTTGATGGTCTTCCTCACTACTTTGTGAAGATCAACATAACCATCGGTCATTACCTCGCCGCTGCATACGGTAAGCCCGGTAGTAACAAGGGTTTCGCAGGCGACCTTTGCGTTCGGGTCGAAACGCAGGAATTCATCAAGTAAGGCGTCAGAAATCTGATCGGCAACCTTGTCGGGATGCCCTTCCGAAACGGATTCGGAGGTGAATAAGTAAGCCATTGCAATATTTATTTAGGTATAACAAATATGAAAGCGGATACTATGGTATCAATGGCAGGATTTGCTTTAGCATTTTTTAAAATGGTTGCAATCGATCAAATCTTTCCATTCCGGAAAACTCCGGCGCTGCAAAGTTAGGGATTTATTTGATTGCGGATTGCGGATTGCAGATTTTAGATTGCAAATACCGCGCATTGATGCAATGACGCATAGAAACGCCAGCAAATTTAACAGATTGCAGATTGCTAATTTCGGAATGCGGAATTCAGATTTCTAATTCGCAGTATTCCATTATTCCATTATTCCATCATTCCATCATTTCGTCATTTCGTCAACTGTTGAAACACATCCTCCAACCGATTCGACTGTTTTTGCATGGATAGCACCGAAAGCTGATGATCCACCGCGAAACGGAAGATTTCCTGACGGACATCCGTATCCTTTGCTGATTCAATAATCCACGTAAATCCTGAAACCTTTTTTACTCCGGTAACACCTTTGATCGCTTTTAGAAGTTCGGGGTTTATTTCTTTATCGAATTCAACCACTACATGAGAACCGAGGCTACTATCGCACAGCAATTGACCGGTGGTATCATCGGCCACAATTTTCCCGTGGTTTATGATAATTGCCCGGCTGCACATGGCTTCCACTTCCTGCATAATGTGGGTGGAAAGCATAACGGTTTTTTCCTTACCAATTTCAAGGATAAGGTTGCGGATTTCAACCAATTGGTTGGGGTCAAGCCCCGAGGTAGGTTCGTCCAGAATAAGCACTTCCGGATCATGAATCAATGCCTGGGCAAGGCCAACCCGCTGCCTGAAGCCTTTTGAAAGTGCGCCGATCTTCTTGCCTTTTTCTGGATTTAAGCCTGTTACTTCCATCATTTCGGCCACCCGTTTGCTGGTATTTTTGCCCAATTGATGAATGCCGGCTACAAACTCAAGGTATTCCCTGATGTACATTTCGGTATAAAGCGGGTTATTCTCAGGAAGATAACCCACCCGTTTGCGAACCTCCAGTGATTGTTCCCGGGTGTCAAAGTCATTCACACTTACCTCTCCCGAAGTTGCGGGAATAAAGCAGGTAATAATTTTCATCATGGTGGATTTGCCGGCGCCATTCGGGCCAAGCAATCCGACAATCTCACCTGGTTTTATGCTGAAAGAAACATCATCGAGGGCGAGTTGTTCGCCGTAGCGTTTTGAAATATGGGAAGCAATTATGGACATATTCTGGGTGTAATTAGCGAAATGCAAAGGTAATAAGAAATGCGGAGGTAGAGATTCGCAGGCAGGCGCCAAAAATCCAAGGGCTAAAAAAATGATAAATACTAATTTCGTAAGATATAACTCACAATAATAAGAAATGCTATGCCTTCGAATCATCAGAAGCTATCATTAAGAAAATTCTATGATTCTAATCTCTAATCCAATGACACTCCGCCACCTTCCGGGGAAGGCAGCGGGCATAATTTGTAGTCAGCATGTAAGGCATTAGTGCTTTTGAGATTAGTGATATCGCAATAACATAGTCTTGCCAAAGTCAAACATAATAATCAAATATTGTGCAAGTTGGATTAATCTTGAATCTCTTACTTTAACCTGATAATTGAGAGTGCATCCAGCATGGCTTTGTTGGTTTCTCCATTCATATTTTGATTTTGAGGCAAAACATACTCAACTGAAAAGTCGTGACGTCCTGCTGAGAGCTGCATTGTTAGAAAGTTGCTATCACCCCAGTTTGACCACTCCTCATTTCCACGCTGTGGCATAACGATTGGCCCTACCTCTTTGCCATCAACCATCAAGGTTCTAATGGCGCATTTATTGTCAGTATTTACAGGCCCCGAACCGTTTGAATACCTGAAGTACAAAACATAACTTCCTGCTTCATCCAATTCTGTAATGAATGTAAGGCGGGTATTTTTATCAGAAGTAAGTTCAACAAAACCTGATCCTGAATAACCATTATATGGGAGTTCTGATTTCACTGCAAAAAATTCGGCTTCAAGTATCTTCTCCATGCTAGGGAAGTATCGGATAAGGGGTTTCCCTGAAAAAGAAGAGTATCCAGATGAATCAATGGCTACCACCATATACGCTGTATATAAGCTATCCGATGGAAGTAAATAGGACAATTTGCTTCCTTCTGCCCATATAGACCCATTTCGATAAACGACGTATTTACTTGCTTCAGCACATTTACTGATTATTAATGAATCTTCCGAAACAGAATAATTAGGGACAGGTAGAGAGTAGATGACCTGTTTCAGGTTAACCTTTTTACTGACTTCATTGCCTGATTCAAGGTAAATTTCTATTTTGTGCCTGCCAGTAATTTCCGAATCAATAAAAGCCCTTTGTGCGTTTACGCCATCTATTAAAAAGGACTTTGTTCGATTACCTTCTCCATATACGAGAACATCAAGTATTGCATTACGGTATTGAAATCCCGTGAGTTCCTTTTTGCCATTAATTCCCTCAGGCACAAATGGTTTGAAATAGATTCCTTCAGGCGTAAAACTCATGCCAAAGTAAAGCTTATAAACAATCGCGAGATTTGCTGCCACACTCCATAACTGCCTATCTGAATTGATGGCTGTTCGTTTGTAATCACCGTTGGATGCGACAAAATTCTCTTTATTCGTAAGAAACAAACCCGCAGGCCTATAGATTGCAGCAATACTTTGCAAAACGGCCTCTTCATTGCCTGCCTTAGCCGATGCAAGTGCCCAATACGCTTGCACAAAAGGCCATACCGCATTATTATGGTAAGGGGCTATCTGCGGAATCTGAGGGTATATGCATGTGATACCAAATGCTGTTACAGGAACAGAAGCGGTCATCTTATCGGCAGTTTCCTGTGAAGCAATTCCCGACAAAATACTTAGTGCTTCACCCAATGACTCGCTTCGTGGCGACGCGATTTTATTAACATCCCCGTATATATACTGGGCATAATAATGTTTTTCAGACAGCCACAAGTATTTATTTATTGACAAAGACAATTGTTTCGCAGCCTCTTCATATTCGGATCCGGGCAATCCCAAAAGCCCGGCCATTTCAGCAAGTATATTCGTTGCCTGATGATAAACGGCATTGGTTCCCAGGTTGAAAGATTGATAAATATCAACGGGTTCCATCCATTTGGGATAGGTTTGTTCGCGCCAGTCAAGAAAAGAAGATTCACCATAGTATAATCCGGTATTTGGATCAAACGCCATTTCCCTGTCATCTTCCCATGAATTTCTTAAGATTTCAAAACTCTGCTCAAGCCAGTTACGGTCACCGGTAACATTATAAACTTCCCAGGCGGCCAATCCCCATACGACACGGTCAATAGAAATAGGCCACGACCCTCCAGTGCCAGTATCTTGAATGATGCGTTTATTTTTCACTTTGTACATCAGGCTTTTCTTCGATGCCTCGGGGTTAACCATTGCCATTGACAGTTGTATTGCATAACTGATATCCCGTGTCCACACGCCATCCCATTGTTTACCGGCCATAAATGCACCATCAGTCCGAATATCATTAATCATTTCTTCGAGAGACATATTATATAGGGCATTTGCCAGTAACTGTTCAGACTTAAATTGCGGAAAATCACTTATATCTGTCGATAATTCCCATTCTTTTATTGCAGGCTCTTCATTGTGTGGATTAAGTATTATGGTAGTTTCAAAAATCCCATCCCCATCCGGGTCTTTTAGTTCAAAATCCGGATTGGTATAGAGATTTTCAAAATCCCAGGAAAGTGGAGCAGAACCACCAGCAATATAAACTCCCTTAAAATCATCTTTAAATACTTTCTGTCCGTTAAATAGCACAAAATAACCATTGATAGTAAGAGCTTTCATTACCTTACGCATATCAAGCTTAATATTCCAGAGTGTGTTCTCCGGTAAGACAAGTGCTTGATTTATTGTATCAATAAATCGTTCACCAAAAACCACTGGACCAGTAGTGCAAATACCACCCACCGGCATTAGTGTTACCAAATGGTCCGAACCTGAAATCATCTCATTGTCACGACTATTAATACTGAACTTAAACTGCACAGTAGTATTGAGGTCTTTGATGTCAGGACTTTTATAATCCGACACTATTCGGCGATCAGATAAAGCCTCTGCCTTATAATGGGATTGTTCAACCCGATTGTTAAAGATGGTAAAATCATCCGTTTTATATATTTCAATATCCTGCGCTGAAACCGGAATTACAATCAGAAAAAATATTACGATTAGCCAATTCTTCATTATTTTATTTATTGATTGTGATTTCATCGTTCATTATATTTTCAGTGAATTTAACAATGCAAGTCCCTGTTAATTCATCCCAGTACCACCCAGCCCCTGAGGAAACATCGTACCATTTTTCTTCCAATTTCCAGGCTTTTGTTTTCTTAACTTTTTCACCATTTAGAAGAACAGCGGACGGACATTTGTCAAGATGAACATTAAGCCCATTGTTTCTGACTATTTGATTATTGAAACCATTTTTAACAGAACGTTCAATCCGAACTTTCCATGATTCTGATGAAGAAGCACATGTAATGTTGGTTAGCTTACAAACATCAATTTTATAATCATTCGATTCCCCATCATCTTCATAAAGTTCAAATGCTGCGGTCTTTCCTTCCGTTGCAGGGAAAATTTCAAATAATACCGGATAATTCTGCATCTCTCCTATATACTGCATGACTGGCATTTTAGGCAAAATTGAACCTTTTTTCACAAAAACCGGGATTACATTCAAGGGAGCGGGATACGTAATCCACTGTTTACCCTTGTATGAAGTTCTGCCATCATTGTAATCAATCCATTCTCCCTGTGGCAGATAAACTTGCTTGGTAAGTGCTTCCTTTTCTACCACGGGGGCTACAAGCAATTCTTTCCCAAAAAGGAATTCGCTCTCCACTTTATACGTTTCCGGATCACCGGGGTACTCAAGCAAAAGGGCGCGCATGATAGGCAGCCCAATGTCCCAGGCATTTCTGGCATAAGTATAAATGTAGGGATGCAAGTTGTATTTTAAGTTAATGGCTTCCCTGCATATCCCCTCAGCTTCAGCACCAAAAGTCCAGGGTTCAACTGCATTATTGCCTTCGTGGTGCGCTCGGCTCAATGGATTAAAAACGCCAAACTGCATCCAGCGGATATAAAGTTCTGCCATCGCTTCATAATCATGAATATCGCCACAATAGCCTGAAATATCTGTTGTCCAGAAAGGTATAAGGCTCATACCTGCCGAAAGAGCAAGCGGAATCTGTCCGGCCAGTTTTTCCCAGCCGTTTAACACATCATTACCGTCTCCCGAATCACCTGACCAACCGAGAGTATATTTTTGCATTCCTGCAAAAGCTGAGCGGGTCATCTGAAAAATGCGTTTGTTGGGATTGCGCTTTTCAAATTGCTCTGTAACTGCTTTATCCCAGGTCAATCCATAAACATTATGAATTTCGGAATGCATCCCAAGGTGATGCTTCATAAAAAGCCGATCAGTATTTTCTTCGTTACTCCAGGCAGGTTCACCCATGTCGGTCCAAAAACCCCTGACGCCATCATCAATAACTTTCTGCTGATAATCTCCCCACCATTCAGCCACACCAGGCTTTGTAAAGTCAACTACACCACAATTTCCACCCCAGGGCCAGGGCATATCATAAGATCTCCCTGTACGAATATCGCGGGCAAAAAAGCCAAGGGAATCAGCTTCATGCCACTGACTTATATTGCTTTGCGAAATCACAGGATCCTGGGAGACAATTACCTTAAAGCCCTGTTCTTTCAGGTCTTTTAGCATTTGTTTTGGATTATCATAATTTTCTTGTTTCCATTTGAAATCCTGAAGATGCTGCGTCCATCCAATATCCTGATAAATAATGTCACATGGAATATTACGCTCACGAAAGCCGTTAGCAATTTCACGTGTCAACTTTTCATTGGTCAACAAACCTCTGCATTGAGAGAAGCCCAATGCCCAGTCAGGCGGCATAATGGGCTTTCCTGTCAGTGCGATATATTGCTGAATAATCTGTTTATAAGTAGGGCCGAAAATGAAATACCAGATTGTTTCACCACCGGGTGAGCCAAAAGAGTAATATTCATCAGACTCTGAACCAAAATCAAATTCAGATTTAAAAGTGTTGTCAAAGAATATTCCGTAGCCATAATTACTCATGAAGAAAGGAATGCTCTTGTACAATGGATCTTCATATATGCCATAGCAGGGTTTATCACTGTTCCACATACGATATGATTTCCCACGCCTGTCAATACTACCTGACTTTTCGCCCAATCCAAAAAAATGTTCATCGGGACGCAATGTTTTGAATACAGACTGATTCATGGAATCTTTAACAAATCCCATATTAGCATAGTCTTCCAGCAACAATTTCTGATATTTATCATAAAATCTTATTTGAAATGGCTGCCTGGTTACCCTAATGATCAAATCACCAGTATAAATCTCATAAAGCTGAGGCTGTTCAGCAATATTTATTTTGTCGACATCTGCCAGATTATCATTTTCAACCGCAAATGAATGATGATTGCTAATGCCTTGTCCAACTTGATACCAGAGTCGGATTACAGAAGCGTTGCATAATTTAAGCCCTACACGGATATCGTTCTCACACTGGAATTCAACCTGATTACCATTTACGACATAACTTAAACAGTTCCCTACTGTAAAAGTATCATTTACATTTATTTGTGCGATCACTAGTGCAGTAGTAAAAAACTGCAAAAACAGAAATGATATAATTCTTTTCATCTTTGGGTTATTAAAAAATTGATTTTATAGCAACTTGAACAGATTTGAATTGTGAAGAACTTATTGGTATTCTACCACAATCATATCCCAGTATTTAAGATGGGGAACATCCATTTCCACTCCATCCGGCAGAGAATTGAAGCTTACACTTTGAGGTAAACCGAAATTCAAATCAGGAGAAGCCATCCATACCTGCTTAACCTGCTTGTTCGTTTTGAAATTCAGGTTGAAATTATTCACCTCAATGGGTTCACGCTGCGTGCCATTTGTGTCACGCCACAATAGGGAGCCAACATTACTAAAATTGATAAAACTGAGTATTTGGATATTATTGAACGTACGCCCCACAACAGCAATTTTGCCTGCTTCGGGAGGCCATGAACCAATGTTTACCTGACTATTGTTACTTGTAACATCAGGTTGATTTATTTCACCACCATCCCGAAGTAAGTTCTGATAAGCAACAAGAAAATCGTAATAAGCAATCATGGCATTGCGCAACTGACCAGATATCTGAAGGTTATTATTTGGAAAATATTCCTTGGCAAGCATGTGTTCACCCAGTTCAAGGTGCGAACCCCCGAAAGCAAAAATCACCGAATTTGCCAGCAATACGCCTGCTGGATTGAAAAATCCTGATGAATTGGCAAGGTCGTAGTTTATGTATGCCGCCAAAACAGTATTTTTCGAATTATTGCTCAAAGCATTGTTGTCTGTAATAATTCGTGCCAGGTCATCAAATCCATCGTTGGGCCCCCATACTTCAGAATACAGAAAATTCACGGCTGAAGATGCAATTTCAGCCTGCCCATATTGATTTACAGCATTCATTACCAAATATTTATCCGGCACATCAGCTTTCATTGCCTGAATGAAACTTTTATAGGCCTGGGGCATATTTATAGAATATCCTCCGTAGTTATACAAGGTATGATTGCGATTTCCCAGTTGGTCAATGTGAAAACCATCAAAATCAAATACTTCGTAAACGTCCCTGTTCCTTTGAGCCAGGTATTGCTGCCACTCCTGGTTCGATGGGTCAGTAAGATAAATATTACTTTTAAACATTGGAGCCGGCAGTGCATGAAAGTCTTTCACCGTGTGAAATAGATCAGTAAATAAATACCATTGATCCAGAACCCCATCGCCTGAAGCGTTGCTCAAGGCACCGTAGGCAAGGTTATAGAACATTGCTTTCATATTATAAACATGAGCTAACTCGATGTACCCCTTCACGGTTGCCAGATAATTATCGCGATTGGCAATATCCTTCCAAACGTCTGCCGGATAAGCCACCGTGCCGGCCAGGGGTTTGTGGTGATCAAAATGCCAGTCATAAAACTGCAAACCATTAATATGATAACGTGCCAGATTCCTGATTACGTAATCCATTGCAGAAATTGTCATTATCGGGAATTCAGTAAGAAAGCCATACCGTGGAAACCGACTCCAGTCTGAAGAAACATCCACAGCAATGCTTCCATACACCTTCTCTTCTCCATCCTTCACTTCATAAACATCAACCATATACCCAGTGAAATCAGTTGCCGGTGGAGTCCAACTCCAGATTTTACCGAAATAAAGTGTTTCTTCAACCAGGGTATCCAGGTGTCGGTATCGAATCTTTGCTGAAGTTGGCAATTCCTTATCCAACTCAAAATTCACTTCTTCCCCGGGCTTGTAGCAGGCTTTATCGGTTGAAAGGGAAACTGAGATTACCGATGGGATCAGTGGATCCTCTCTATCTGTATCATTTTTATTACAGGACAGAGAAAAAAGTGTTATTGAAAATAAGCAGAATAAAAGACTGAATTTATTCATCCGATAAATCAATGTAAATTTTAAAACTGGGTAATAAAAGGGTTGCCAATTGCGGCAACCCTTTTTCACACACCAACCACCAACTACTGCTTTTGAATACTAATTACCAATGTTTCTACATTGGCTGTTATAACATAGTTTCCATCAGCAGTAATATTCCATTTATTGTCGTCAGGATCTCCGCCTTTGTGCCGATACATTTCGGTATCACTCGTGCGCATGTACATGTCCTGGCCCCAATCGGTATTGCGGTTAACGGGAAATTTAAACTCTCCCGAAACCATTGGCCCGGTGTATGTAAATATGCACCCGTCAGTAGCATCTTCTTCAAGTTCAATGGCTTCGCCAATATTCCATTCTATGGGTGTTGCACTGCCAACCACAAAAAGACTGGTTCGTTTAATTGAGATCGTGTTATCTGAAAGATTTAGGGTAATAATATAATGCCCTTTCTTTTCGATTGACCATTTACTATCGTCAGGGTCACCACCATGGTGAAGGTACATCGTGGAGTCGGAAAGCATCATATACATATCCTGACCCCAATCTCCGTTTTGGTTCACTGGAAACTTAAATTCGCCAGGGTTCATAACACCAGTATAGGAGAAAATAAATGGATTGTCGGAATCCTGTAACAGCTCTGTTGCAGCAGTGATATCCCAACCATTTGGCGCAGCACTTCCCACCATATAGATGTTTTCATAAGCTGGCAAATCAAGTTTTGAGGTAGTGATGGTCAGATCAAGAAGACTAACATCTATTCTATACATTGCAGGCTCAGTAATGATAAATGAAACATCCGGCTGACTTTCACTGGTGCGATATGCAATGTGATTGTCATCAACTCCCCGCACATAAGAAGGCAACAGATTACCTAATGATGTTATGAATTTAAACTCTCCAATTCCCAATGCTCCTCTATATGAAAATATAGCAGGATCATCAGGATCAGGAATCAATGCAATGGCATTGTTGGCATCCCATCCCGCCGAAGAAGCGCTTCCGATTAGATACAAGGTGCTGCTCACAGGCTCATAGGTAGTTATGCTAAACTGAACTACAGGAGATGTACTTGTTAAAGGTGGTGTATCGTAAATTGTGGCAATAATGCGTGCCTCATAAGCGCCTACAGAACCGCCTGATTCACCAAACTGCTCACGAATCATGCTGTTTAGATCTGCTACTGTGAAGGCTTTTTCATAAACAGCTTTCCCCATTTCAAATAAAACAGGATTTGCAAAGCTATTGCCTTGCTTGTCCATTTGTAAAACATAAGAAATTGAAGATCCTGTTCCACTGTTGGTTCCAGTCGTCCATCTCAAAGTAAGCGCGGTTTGGTCATCCGCTTTTTGTTCAAGTATAGCTAAGGAAGTGGAAGTTGACAATGCCAAAGGTCCGGCAGGCACTATCCCGTCATCCTCATCTTTTTGACAAGCAGTGTTTAATGAAAGTGAACAAATCACTACAAAAAAACATACCAGCCGTATAGTCTTCCGCAATGAAGGCATTTTGCTTATCGCAGAAATATTTATGTTTAGTTTTTTCATTTTTAAAAATTTACCGTGTTAAGAAAAATACTGACCTAAAAGCCTGGATTTTGTGTGAGGTTAGGATTGGCATCACGTTCTTTCTGTGGGATTGGAAAAAGTAAAAACTTGGAGCTCATATTTGATTTTCCAATTCCATGAAGAAAGTCAATTCCATATTGTCCACTGTTTACCCGAATAAGATCAAACCAACGTTGACCTTCAAAAGCAAGCTCCTGACGTCTTTCGTGAAGCACTTTTTCACGAAAAGCATCCTTTGACATTCCAGAAACCTCATTCAAACCAGCCCGGTTACGCACTTCATTTAGCGGGGCCTCTGCCTCGGATGTTCTTCCCAGTTCGTTCAGTGCTTCCGCTTTCATAAGCAATACATCCGCGTACCTAAGCACCGGAAAGTTCATCGGACTATTGTCATAAGAACCTGATATAGCCTTGGAAGCTAAGAATTTACGCAAGTTATACCCGGTTATAGAATACGATTCAGAATAATCCAGTCCGGCAAATTGCGGGCAATCCTGATACAAAACGGTAATATCTTTACGTGAGTCGCCCAACTCATAACCATCCATAAATTCCTGCGTGGGCTGATTCCAGCCCCAACCACCAGCTACCATGTCTGAACCACGAGGCCCTATAAAAGCGCTTAGCCAGGAAGACTGGTTTTCATTGGACCAGAAGTTAAATCCCGCATTTCCAGTGTATTGGACCTCGAACAATGACTCAATTGTATTCTTATTGGCTGGATCGAAATTATCGGCATAGCCTGGATTAAGGGCATAGCCAAGTTGTTGTACATTGTTGCATAAATCAACTGTATTCTGCCAGTCTCCAAGGGTAAGATAAACTTTGGCCAATAATCCCGTTGCAGAACCAACAGAAGCCCTTCCAACATCAGAACCGGAATAGGATTCACGGGATGGCAGCAAATCAATTGCATTTCCCAAATCACTAATTATCTGATTGTAAACAGTCTCTTTGGAAGAGCGAATAGGCCTTAGATCATCATTGGGTTCAACTGGTGCAAGAACAAGAGGAACATCACCAAAATACCGGACAAGGATGAAATAATAATTTGCCCGCAAAAAGTAGGCTTCTCCCAGTACCCTGTTTTTCACAGATTCGCTGATATTCATAGCTGGCACCTTATCAAGAATGATATTACAGCGCAAAATCCCAGGCCATGGGCCACGCCATAAATCGAGGACACCCTGGTTATCGGTAGCAGTAACGAAATTGGCCATATCCTGGGTCTCTTGTCCGTCTGATCCTCCGCCGGCACCAACAATACTATTGCCAGCCATGATATCGGAAGTCCACATACGTAAATTATAGAGTTTAGGCCATTGTAAAGGCTGATAGGCCCCATTGATGGCGGATATGGCATCACTTTCGGTTTGAAAGAAGTTGGCAGTATTGATAGAATCCTCCGGAGACTTCTCCAGAAAATCCTTTCCACAACCTGATAAAAGCGTAATCAGGAGAACTATTGAGAGATATATTTTAATTTTCATAACAGTTGTCGTTAAAGGGGTTAGAAGCCTATGTTTACACCAAAGCTGTAGGTACTGGTTACCGGATATACATTATTGTCAATCCCACTGGTACCAACTTCAGGATCAAAACCGGTGTATTTTGTGAATGTTAAAAGATTAATCGCAGAAGCATATACCCTTACTTTTGCAAAATGCGCCTTCTTAATTAAATTCTGGGGCAATGTATATCCGAATGTTACATTCTTGATTCTGAGATATGAACCATCTTCAATATACCGGTCACTTGGACGGGCATTTTTATTCGGATCATTAAAAACTGCCCGGGGTAGTTCGTTGCTGGTTCCTTCTCCAGTCCATCGCCCAAGTGTCTCAGTAGTTTGATTTTGAGCAATCGACATTGCTTCACTCCAAATTCTGTTGGCATTGAGGATTTTGTTACCGGCTACACCCTGAAGGAAAATACTCAAATCAAATCCTTTATACGCAAAGGAATTATTAAAGGCAAAAATAAATGTGGGGTTCGGATTGCCAAGAAATGTCCGATCCATATCATTTATTATACCATCGTTATTCAGGTCCTTAAAACGAATATCACCAGCTGAGGTCCTATTATACGGATCATTGCCGCTTACCTGAACTGCATGGTTTTCAACATCTTGTTGCGTCTGAAAAATACCATCCGTTTCAAATCCGTAGAAGGCATTGATGGGATGACCGGCCTGTATGAGAGCCAGATTGTAATTGAGTCCAATGCTGCCGCTTGTCATCGGAACAGTATCATTCAAACTGATAACCTCGTTGTAATTATAGGAGAAGTTGAATGAACTATTCCAGGAAAAATCACCTGTGAGATTCCTTGAATTAATGCTGATCTCAACTCCTTTGTTCTCCATCTTACCAGCATTAATAAAGGGCACAAATACATCGGAATATCCGGTAGAAACCGGAACCGACATCGGAACCAGCATCTGATCTGTGTTTTTAATATACCCATCCAGGGCAATTTCAAGTCTGTAGTTAAATAAAGATGCATCCAGGCCTATATTGGCCTGCTTTTGCTCTTCCCATTGAACATAAGGATTAGGCATCATATTGGGGACAACCGCTGTAACAATGTTGTTGTTGAAGTTGTACATAATTGTTTGAAGTGCCGATGCAAAGGTATAGTTACCTATTTCCTGGTTTCCGGTAATTCCATAGCCAGCCCGAACTTTCATGTCATCAATAAAATTAAATGATTCCATAAAAGGTTCTTCAGAAAGTCGCCATGCTACGCTTCCTGACGGGAAAATACCCCATTTGTTGCCTTCACCAAAACGTGAAGAGCCATCACGACGAACTGTGGCAGTAAAAAGATAGCGATTGTTATAAGTATAATTCGCCCTACCCATATATGAAAACAATGACCATGAATAGGCATTTCCTCCTACAGTAGGTTGTTGCGTCCCATTGTTCATTTGCTGAGTCAGATTACTGGCAAATGTCTGGATAGAACCATTAAGATAATTAGCACTATTTTCCTGTGCACTGGTGCCTCCCATAAAAAGGAAACTATGCTTGTCGATTGTTTTTTCGTAGGTCAGTGTATTGTCCCAAACCCATGTCAGGCTTTTGTCATATCGCTCAAAAAGATAGGAATTATCATTCGAACTGGAGTTCCACTTATAATTCGGTGCCCAGTTGCGCGAATTCCAGAAATTTGCCTGCAATCCAAGAGAAGACCGAAATTTGAGGTTTTCAATAATGGAGTATTCTCCATAAACAGAACCCAGAAGGTTATAGCCATGTATTGATTTATCAACCGTTTTTGCCAAACCGATTGGATTTACCAAATCACCATCCCACATTGGTTGTGCAACCGGACCTGTATAGTTTCCACCTTCCTGATAAATATTTTGAGTCGGCAAAGCAAGCATCGTATTTCGAATGCTATAATCCCCGCTGGTTTTCAGGTCGTGATTTAAAGTCAAGCTGTTCCCAAACGTCAGCTTGTCAAAAACCTTTGTATCAGCATTAAACTGAACGGTATATCTTTTATAACCTGTATTCAGCACAATACCGTCCTGATTCAGGATATTTCCGGAAACATAATAGTTTGTTTTTTCACTGTTCCCTGAATAGGACAATGAATAACTGCTGATTGGAGCTACATCAAAAAGTTCTCCTAACCAATCAGTGCCTGCACCGAGAGAAGATGGGTCAGCATATGCAGGATTGAGCGCAAGTCCTGCATTGGACATAATGTCATTGTGCAATGCAGCAAATTGACTGGCATTCAACATTTCTACTATACTTGAAGCCCTTTGCAGACCGTAAAAATAGTTAAAGTCAAGGTGTGATTTATCTCCTTTGCCACGTTTGGTAGTAACTATCAACACTCCATTTGCGCCACGTGAACCATAAATTGCTGTTGCTGAAGCATCTTTCAAAACCTGTATAGATTCGACATCATTCATGTTTAACTGGTTAAGCCCATTGGCAACGGGCACTCCATCAATCACCAGCAAAGGATCATTGTTGTTTATTGTTCCAACACCCCGAATGCGGAAAGTCGCATCAGTACCGGGAGCGCCTGAAGAAATGACCTGAACTCCTGCAGCACGCCCCTGAATAGCATCGCCAATGCTCGGCACAGGGATAGAACCTATGTCTTTGGTTGCAACAACGGATACTGCTCCTGTCAGGTCTTTTTTCTGCTGTGTTCCATAGCCAATAACGACTACTTCACTGAGGCTCCCCATAGATGGTGATAACTTTATATTCACCGTAGTCCTTCCAGCAACAGCAACACGCTGACTTTCATATCCAACAAATGAAAAAAGCAATATTACATTTCCATCCGGAACCTCAAGTGAATATTTCCCAGACATGTCAGAAGCAGCACCCTGACTTGTCCCCTCTACCAATACATTTACACCTGGAATGGTAAGTCCGGTTTTAGCATCAGTTATTACACCACTAACCGTATGCTGCTGCTTAGGAGCCAAAACAATAAGGTTGTCATTAAAAATGGAATACCCAATTTCAGTATTGCGTAAAAGCAAAGTGAGTAAATGGTCTATCGAATTGCTTCCCTTTACATCAAGACTGGTCACCTTATCAATGTCGATGAGATCTGACCTGTATAGGAATTTGAATTCAGACTTTTTCTCAATCTGCTCAAAAGCTTCTTTCAACGGGGCACTCTTTAAAGAAAGATTAATGTTGACAGATTGCGAGAATACAGATGCATAAATATTGGAGATTCCCAATACTAACAGTAGCATAATGATTTTCATGATTCTCAGTGTTTTTGACCGCCCGGCTATAAATAACCAGACGAAGCAACAATGTAATTTTTTTTTCATAAATTTGCTTTGTTTACTCTTAAACAATTGGTTCAATTTACCTTATCACAAGTAAGGTAAGCCCGGAGGAATTTGCTTATTCGCAGTAAGCGTGGTTGTTCCGCTGAACTTCTAAAGACCGGGCACATCGCCCGGTCTTTGGGTTTTAATTTTCCTTATGTCATAGCGTCGTTTTTTTTATGATTTGTGTGTGTTACTTTGTTTTCAGATAAATGTCACGGAAAACAATCTCATAATTGTACGATTTCTGAGAGGACTGTTTAAGCGCTTCCATTGCCTGATTGATGGTTTCTTTGTCAAATGAACCGGTGAATTTATAATCCCTGATTTTACTATCCACAAAATGCACCTTTACATCATACCATCTTTCCAATTTGATGGCCAATTCACTAAATGATTCATTTTCAAAAACCAATTTCCCATCCTTCCACTGACTCTCCACCTCGGTACTTATGTTCTTCCTGATTGTCACTTTATTGATGGCCTTTAAATTTCCGGCCTCTTTATCCAACGAATTTTTCTTACCTGACTCAAGGTTAACCGCACCGGATTTCTTCACATAGATGCATTTTTCATTCGGCTTCAGAAATATTTCTTTAGCCTGATTACTCGCAAAAGCAAGGGGTGTAATACTCAGGCGTCCTTCAATTAAGGTCGTTTCAATGGTTTTTTCTTCAGGAAAAGCTTTCACATTAAATGAGGTACCATAAACCTTAACTCTAATTTCATTGGCAAGAACATAAAATGGTTTATCCGGATTCTTTTTAACCTCAAAAAAGGCCTCACCTTCAGCAATCACTTCCCTTATCTTCAGGTTGTAATCTGTTGAATATTTAAGCGTACTCCCGGAATTGAGCCAAACCCTTGTACTGTCAGGCAATATAACACTGGTTCGCTGTCCACGTGGAGAAAAAATTGTAGTATATCCTACGGCTAATTGTTCTTTTCTAAAATTGTTGAATCCGCTATAGTAGTAACCAAGTGCCACCGTGAGTAGAATCAAAATGACAGCAGCAGCAGCCGATATAAAGCGGATTTTGTTTCGGCCAATTGTATATTTGCGATTTTTAGGAATTTCTATCTTGCTTAAGATATACTGCCATTGTTTGCTGTTATTCTCCCATTTCCCTTTCTTTATCAAATCCCTGAAGCTGGCATCATTTACTACCTCTTCATATAGTAACCCATTGATTTCGGACTTACTTCGCCAAAAGCCCAATTCTAATTGTTCGGATTCCTGGAGCTCATTCCGAAATTTCTTTGCAAATAAATCCCAGGGGATATAAGGTGCCATATAAAAACTGTTTTATGTTATGGCACATAAAAAGGGGGATACCACCTAAACACTTCAAAAAAAATCAGGCAATAAAAATTATTTTGAAATAAAAAGGCTTTAAAGCCGAACGTAATTTCTTTAGCGCTATAGCCATCTGTCCTTCAACAGTATTAACTGAAATACCTAAAAAATCTGCGATCTCTTTATACGTCATTTCTTCTTCCCTGCTTAGTCTGAATATTTGCTGACAACGGGGAGAGAGCATTGTTATGGCATGCTCAATCAGCCTTTTCAGTTCAAGATTCTCAATATCCTGATCTATTTCATATTGATCCTCAGCATTGGAAGAAGAAATTTTTTCACGAATTGACTCCTGGAGTTTGGCATTACGCAATTGGTTAAGTGCCTTATATCGACCAGCAGTATAAATATATGCTTCGAGTGAACTCCTTATTTGGATATTTTCGCGATTTTCCCATAAATAAATAAAAATATCCTGCGCTATATGCTCAACCAATAATTCATTCTTGAAAAGAAGTTGCAAATAGCGGCTTAAGTTGCTGTAATGTTTGTTAAATATTACTTCAAGGGCATGAATATCGCCTTCTTTTAACTTTTGCAAAAGAAAATGATCTTCATTTGTAATCATAACCAGACTTCCCTATGTAAATAAAAGGTTGAATGGAGCAAAAGTATTGATTTTTTAATGTAATGTTAACCTGAAGAAACTTTTTATCGGAATTGAATAATCTCCTTCTTTTTTCAACAATTAATTGTTTATAAACTTGTTGGAAACAAAATTATTTTTACCTTTGCACCCCTTTTAAAGGGTTAAGTGATTGGTGTGAACGGCCGTAACCTGAAGCAAAAATACTTTCCCCTGGAAGAAGGCAGTGCCGTAAGCAATTGAATCTCATGCCCGTGACTCAATTGTGGGGACGGTTGTTTTATTGTTTTCAAGAAAAATAAATCACAAAAATGAACACACTGAGTTATAAAACTTTGTCGGCCACCCCGGAGAATATCCAGAAGAATTGGGTGTTGGTTGATGCTGAAGGACAGACCCTGGGTCGTCTTTCGAGCAAAGTTGCCAATCTGATCAGGGGAAAATACAAAACCAATTTCACCCCTAACCTCGATTGTGGCGACTATGTTATCGTAATCAATGCGGAAAAAATCAAGCTCACGGGCAAAAAACTCACCGATAAGGTTTATGTTCGTCACACCGGTTATCCTGGCGGACAGCGCTTTGCCACGCCTTGGGAACTTCTGCAAAAATTTCCCGCGCGCCTCGTTGAACATGCTGTAAGGGGAATGCTCCCCAGCAACAAATTGGGAGATGCACTCTATCGCAACCTTAAAGTGTACGCAGGAACTGAGCACCCGCATCAGGCCCAGCAACCACAATTGATCAACCTTAATTCAATCAAATAAACATGGAAGTTATCAATACCCTTGGCAGGCGAAAAACTGCTGTTGCCCGTATATATCTCAAAGATGGTAATGGTTCTATTACCATAAACGGAAGGGATTACAAAGAGTACTTTCCTACCGGTACACTGCAATATGTAGTTACCCAGTCACTCGAAATTGCTGACTCGGTTGGCAAATACGACATCAAGGCCAACCTTGATGGAGGTGGAATTACCGGACAAGCTGAAGCACTTCGTTTGGCCATTTCAAAAGCATTGTGTGAAATCAACCCCGAAATGCGCCCCCCGCTCAAAGCCAAAGGCTTACTGCGCAGGGATCCCCGCATGGTTGAAAGGAAAAAACCCGGTCAGAAAAAAGCCCGTAAGAAATTCCAGTTCAGCAAGCGCTAATCAAAAATGGTGTTTAGTATCTAAATTGCCGGGACCTCTTTGCAGCTTCATCGCTGCTTAATTCAGAGCTACCCGGTAATTGGTTTTAACAGAATGTAAACAATTAACAAAAACTTAAATGGCAAGAACAACTTTTGAAGAATTATTAGATGCCGGTTCACATTTCGGGCACCTCAAACGTAAATGGAACCCAAACATGGGCCCATACATCTTTATGGAGCGCAATGGAATCCATATTATCGACCTTTACAAAACCATAGCCAAGATTGACGAAGCTGCCTCAGCAATGAAGCAGATTACCAAATCAGGCAAAAAAGTCCTTTTTGTTGCCACCAAAAAGCAGGCGAAAGAAATCGTGGCCGATCAGGTTAAAGGTGTTGGTATGCCTTATGTAACTGAGCGCTGGCCTGGTGGAATGCTCACCAACTTTGCCACCATCCGCAAAGCGGTACGCAAAATGTCATCCATTGATAAGCTCATGGTTGGCACTGGTTTTGAAAGTATTTCAAAACGTGAGCGTCTTCAGATTACCCGTGAGCGTGCAAAACTCGAAAAAAACCTTGGTTCAATCGCCGATCTTAGCCGTCTGCCGGCTGCTTTATTTGTGGTTGATATTGTAAAAGAACATATCGCCATTGCCGAAGCCCGCAAACTCAATATCCCCACTTTTGCAATTGTTGATACCAACTCAGATCCTAATCTGGTTGATTTCCCCATCCCTGCAAATGATGATGCTTCAAAATCTATTTCATTGATCATCGGAAAAATGGTTCAGGCCATTGAAGAAGGATTGATGGAACGCAAGATTGACCGTGATAAACGTGATGAAGACCGTGAAGAAGGAACTTCAGGACGTGCTGACGGCGATTTTGATGTGGATGAGGATGATGACGAGGATAGTGTAGCCAGGACCGAACGTCTTCGCTCCAAGCAAACTCCTGATGGAGAAACCGAAGGAGGCCGTCCGCGCAAACCTGGTACCCGCAAACCTTTAGGCAAAAAGCCAGGGTCAGCTCCAAGAAAATAATTTTTTACTACTTTAACAAGAATACAAATTATGGCAAATATAACTGCTGCTGAAGTAAATAAACTGCGCCAGATGACCGGAGCAGGTATGATGGACTGCAAAAAAGCACTTCAGGAGAATGATGGTGATTTTGAGACGGCAATTGATTACCTTCGCAAAAAAGGTCAGAAATTAGCCACCAAGAGGGCCGATAAAGATGCCAACGAAGGTATTGTAATCGCTAAAACCAACGATGCTAATGATTATGCAGTAATCTTTATGCTTAACTGCGAAACGGACTTCGTGGCCAAAAACCAGGAGTTTGTTGACTTTACTAACCTTCTATTGTCAAAGGCAATTGAAAAACAACCGTCAAACGTTGAGGAATTCAAGGCTTTGGACTTGAACGGACGCAATATTGAGGATAACATTACCGAAATGGTTGGTAAAACCGGAGAAAAAATGGAATTGGCTCATTTTGAGGTAATCCGTTCGGCCCGTGTTTTTGCTTATAACCATCCGGGCAACCGCCTTGCTACCATCCTTGGCCTCAATATGGCCAATGTTGAAGGTATCGATCAGGCCGGTCATGAAGTAGCTATGCAGATTGCTGCTATGGCTCCTGTGGCTGTTGACAAAGACGATGTTCCTGCCGAAACCATTGCCCGTGAAATTGAAATTGGCAAAGATCAGGCACGCCAGGAAGGCAAACCCGAAGAGATGGTTGAAAAAATCGCCCTTGGTAAGCTCAATAAATTCTACAAAGAAAATACTTTGCTTAATCAGGAATTTGTTCGCGACAATAAACTATCCGTTGCTGAGTTCCTTCATAAGATGGACAAAAATCTTACCGTTTCCGGATTCAAAAGGTTTATGCTCGGTGCATAAAACACTTGCATATTGTAAAATAAAAAAGGCTGGTTTCTAAACCAGCCTTTTTTTATGATGACATTTTAAAATATTTCTCAGGTATTCAGCAAGTCCTTAATTACCATCGAAATGGTTTTATTGTCGGCCTTTCCTGATAGTCTCCCCGAAGCAGCGGCCATAACCCTGCCCATATCCTTAATGCTACTGGCATCGGCTTCAGCAATGATTTCGCGGAGTATGGGAATCAGTTCCTCGCGACTCATTTGTGTCGGCAGGTAAGCAGAAATCACATCAGCCTGAAAAGTTTCAACCCCGGCAAGGTCGGCACGGTTTTGCCCGGTGTAAACCTCGGCTGTTTCGCGCCTTTGCTTAACCAGTTTTTGGAGTAACTTAATTTCCATTTCCAGTGTAATCTCCGATGCACCTTCACTCGTCATTTCCAGCAATAAGGCTGATTTTATGGCCCTCAATGCTTCCAGCTTCTCCTTTTCACGGGCAAGCATGGCCTTTTTGATGTCCTCGTTAATTTTTTCTGTTAAACTCATCGTGTTTTTACTTAATCAACATTGTCATGAAGAAATGAGTTATTTTGTCTCATTTCAACCGAATTATTTTCCGATTTGAACAGTGAATAGCGTGAAACCTCTGAATCATCAGATGCAGGGGTTTGTTTCAATTCAACATTTTTCCTCAGATAGGCTGGTTGACTTTCCATTTCAGCCAGTCCTTTAGGGGTTGCCACCTTATAGCTGAGTTCCCGCATTCTTGAATACCTGTCGTTTGCCCTTTCTTCCTGCTTAAGCAAAGCACCCTCCGACTCGCTGGTATCAGCATCATCAGGTTTAAAACTCTTCAGAAAGTCAAATCCGGGTTCTTTCACCTTATCCGCCTTTACCGGCACAGCCGTAAAGCCTTCAGCAGGTTTTTGGTTTGATGGCTCGCTCGTTGCAGAAGTATCAGGTGTATGATTGATATTAAAAGTAAAAATTCTTTGCTGTGGTGTTTCATTTACCTCGGAAAGCTTTTCAACGGGGATTTCTTTTAAAACCGGCTCAGTCGCAGGCTGACTCTTATTAATGAGCGTGATCTCCTCCAACGGGGCCGGGGCTGGTTTATCAACCGGAATGGTTTTATTGTTTGGCCGCGGATCTTCCTGGTTTAAAGGATAAACCACTACCTCTGGTTTATGTGCAGGGCTGGATTTGTCAGTTTTCGAATTAAACCCGGTAGCAATCAAGGTGATACTAATTTCATCGCCCAAAGTTTCATCGGTTCCGTTCCCCCAAATAATATCAGCATCCGAACCAGCCTCATGCTGAATATAATCGGTAATTTCCATGACTTCATCCAGGGTAATTTCAGAAGTACCGGATGAAATGTAAAGGAGTATATTGCTGGCACCCCTGATGTTAGCATCATCAAGCAAGGGCGAACTCATGGCAATCTGAACGGCTTCCAGCGCACGGTTTTCACCCGATGCCATACCGGAACCCATGATGGCCTTGCCACTGTCTTTCATAACGGTCTTAACATCTTCAAAATCCACGTTAATGTAACCGGTAACAGTGATGATTTCGGCAATACCCTTTGCTGCTACGGCAAGAATGTTATCGGCTTTTCCAAAAGCTTCCGAAAGTTTAAGGTCTCCTTCCAGCTCCCTGAGTTTATCATTACAGATAATGAGCAGGGTATCCACCGATTTTCGGAGTTCATCAATACCTGCAGAGGCTTGCTGTGTGCGTTTACGACCTTCGAAAGAGAAGGGCAAAGTAACAATTCCAACAGTAAGGATACCAAGCTCTTTCGCAAGGGCAGCTATTACAGGTGCAGCACCGGTCCCTGTGCCACCGCCCATACCGGCAGTAATAAATACCATTTTGGTATTACTTTCCAGGATTTTCCTGATTTCCTCGATGTTTTCAGAGGCAGCATCGGCACCAACCTGAGGAATGGAACCGGCTCCAAGGCCTTTATTGCCCAATTGTATTTTTAAAGGAACAGGACTGGTGTCAAGCGCCTGGCAATCGGTGTTGCAAATCATAAAGTCCACACCACGGATTCCCTGCTTGAACATATGCGTTACGGCATTACTTCCGCCCCCGCCAACGCCAATCACTTTTATGATGGAAGATTGATTTTTTGGTAAATCAAATTTGAGCATATCTGGCATTTTTGAATCTCCTAAATTAAATGAATAAATTGTGTTGTTTCCAATGATTTTGCAGATTTTATCAACAGGCCAACTGTTAATATCTTAATTCACCCCCTCCTCATCAAAAAAACTCTTGATTTTGTCGAAGAATGAACTCCTGGAGGGTTTCTTGGGCTTCTGCACGGGTTTGTCCGCCCTTAAAGCCTCTTTCTCCATACGCTTTAAGCCAATGATTACCAGTCCAATACCTGTGGCATACATGGGGCTGGCCATTTCTTCGGGCAAGCCCGGGGCCAGGTGCTCATTAGGATAGCCTATGCGCGTATCCATGCCAGTAATGAACTCCGTAAGCTGGGTAATGTGTTTCATCTGGGCACCGCCACCAGTAAGGACGATCCCGGCAATGAGTTTTTTCTCATAACCCGAGTTCTTTATTTCAAAATAAACGTGCTCAATAATTTCTTCGGTGCGGGCCTGAATAATGGATGCAAGGTTGCGCAACGTAATTTCCTTTGGAGGACGCCCCCTTAGTCCGGGAATGGCAACCACTTCTTCATCACGGTTTTCGCTGGCCAGGGCCGAGCCAAATTTTACCTTCAGGTCCTCAGCATGTTTCTTAATGATGGTGCATCCTTCCTTGATATCTTCCGTAATAATATCGCCACCAAAAGGAATTACTGCAGTATGACGGATAATCCCATCCTGAAAGATTGCGATATCGGTAGTTCCACCGCCGATATCAACCAACACTACCCCGGCTTCCTTCTCTTCCTCGCTCAGTACAGCTTCCGCAGAGGCGAGCGGCTCAAGTACCAGGGAATCTACTTCGAGATTTGCCTTTTTTATGCATTTGTAGATATTCCGGGCGGCCATGGTCTGACCGGTGATGATATGAAAGTTGGCTTCAAGCTGGTGTCCTAACATGCCTTTCGGATGTTTGATACCACTCTCCCCGTCAACAGTATATTCCTGGGGAATGACGTCAATTATTTCCTCACCGGGATTCATGGCCAGCTTAAACATGTTTTCCTTCAGTCCTTCGGTATCATCATCGCTTATTTCCAACTCGCTGTTTGGCCGGATAACGGAGCCCCTGTACTGAATACTTTTAATGTGCTGTCCCGCAATACCAACGTTGACGGTGGCAACATCGGTTTGAGAAATGTTCTCAGCTTCCTTTACGGCACCAATGATACTTTTTACCGTATCATCAATGTTGGCCACCACCCCGCGTTTAACGCCAATGGATTCCGTATTGCCAAAGCCGAGTACCTCGATTTTGCCATTTTCATTTCTGCGGCCGACAATTGCGGCTATCTTGGTTGTCCCAATGTCGAGGCCGACAACGATTTCTGATGGTTTCATATCTTAAATTGTTTTTTTGCAAATTATCTGATCCCGATATTTCAGATTGACGAAGCGATAGGTTGCCCATGCTTCATTTCTGTTTTCCTGGGTATAAAAAATCTTCAGTTTTTCCAATTTTTCGCGCAGGGAGGTAGTATCCCCCAGCAAAATAGTTTGTTCCCCAATTTTTGGGATTAATTCAACCTCCCCGTTTGAATTCAGGTAAACCTGTTCGACAAGGGCTTTGGAGAATTCATCACGTTCCAGTTGGTTCGCAACAACAAAAATATTCTGAAGGTCTTCCGGAAGCAATTGATAAGGCTCTTTTTTATCAGCTATTCCAGGCTTAGTAATAATATTCTGGAATGTCTTTATTTTACCATTGGCTATCGGGACCCTTGCCGTAAATTCATGACTTATTGGAACCCTTTTCCCTTCGCTGTCAAGATAAAACTGGTTGCCGACAAAATCAACGACCCTGACAATTGGTCTGCGTTGCACAACATTTGCCTTAACCTTGCCATTTACATCAACGGTAAGATTGGTACTTTTTACAAATGGGCTGGCAGCAATCACTTGCTGAATTTTCTCAAGATCAATAGCTGCTAAAGGCTGCCCTTTTACCTTGATGCCGTTTTCGGTAATGAGCGAGCGGATATAAAAACGGCTGATCAAAGGCGTTCCCTGGTCATTCAATTCAATAACAAATTCAGGGCAAATAACCTGACTTTGCTTTTTGTTTGCGAAGATAAAAAGCAACACAATGCCTACCCCCAAAACCGATTTCATGACGATGTTAAAAATCTTTTTCATGGGCCTGGTTTTTTGGTGAATAATGCTTCAATGGGCGAAACCATCTGGTCGATATCCCCGGCTCCCAGGGTAAGCAATATATTCGTCTGATTTTCGGCAAGATACTGCATCACCTGCTTACGACTGCATAGTGACTTTTCCGCGGAGGATATTTTTTCAAGCAGCATGGCTGAAGTAATCCCTTCAATGGGGATTTCCCGTGCCGGATAGATGTCAAGCAGAATCACACGGTCGAGCAATGAAAGGCTTTCCGAGAATCCGTCAGCAAAATCCCGGGTTCGGGAATAAAGATGAGGTTGAAATATTCCGGTAATGTGCCTGCCAGGATATAAACTTCTCACTGAATTAATACAGGCATTCAATTCCTGCGGATGGTGTGCGTAATCATCAATGTAAAGAAATCCCGGGCGGTTGATGCGTATGTCAAAGCGGCGTTTTACCCCTGCAAATGTTTGAATGCCTGCCCTTATTTCATCGGCAGTAGCACCACTCAGCCATGCAGCGGCAGCACAGGCAATGCTGTTCTCCACATTGAAGAGGCCGCCCAATCCTGGTGCCATCCCTTTAATTCTCCCTTCCGGTATAACCAGATCGAAATGATATGCGTAATTTTCTATCCTTAGGTTTTCAGCATAGAAATCAGCCTGTTGATTGAGTGCGTAGGTATAAACTTCAATGTCGGTAACAGACTTAAGATCAAGCCCTATGTCTTTTTTTACCAGCAACACCCCTCCTTCTTTCACTTTTGCAGCAAATTGCGAAAAAGCATTTTTCAGGTCCTGATGATCGGCATAGATATCAAGGTGATCAGCATCAGCCGAAGTAATTACCGCCAGCCAGGGTGAGAGTTTCAGAAATGAGCGGTCAAATTCATCGGCTTCAGTTACCATTACCGCACTTTCGGGATTGAGCAACAGGTTGGAATCGTAATTTTTCGAAATACCTCCCAAAAAGGCCGTGCAACCAATAGATGATTTATAAAGTGTATGGGCAATCATGGACGAAACCGTAGTTTTTCCATGTGTTCCCGCAACTGCAATCAGCTTTTTACTATTTGTCAGTTCCCCCAGTACTTCCGCACGTTTCTTTGCAAGAAATCTGCCCGATGTGGCTTTGATATACTCGGCAAGATCTTTAGGAACTGCCGGTGTATAAACAATAAGATCCGTTTCATCGCCAATCAGTTCAGGCATATCCTTGTAATGAATATGCATTCCTTCTGCTTCGAGCTGAGCAGTAAGCAATGTAGGCGTTTTATCATAACCCGATACCTTAATGCCTGCCGCATGGAAATAGCGGGCAAGGGCACTCATGCCAATGCCGCCAATACCAAGAAAATAGACAGATTTTAAGGTTTCAGTATTCACAGTTATATTGAGTTTTTTGTTAATTCCATGATGATTGCAGCAATATCGGCGGCAGCGTTTGGCCGGGCCATTAATTTGATATTACTGCTCAATGCTGATTTACGTGCCGGGTTTAAAGCCAGTGCAATGATTGCGGCACCAAGATTTGTTTCAGCATCAGCATCTTTAATAAGTTCAGCAGCATTTCGTTTCACTAAAGCCATTGCGTTTTTTGTCTGATGGTCTTCGGCCACATTTGGCGATGGCACCAATATTGAAGGTTTGCCGGTGATACACAATTCCGATACCGCCAATGCACCAGCCCTTGACACAACCACATCGGCAGCAGCATAAGCCATATCCATGCGTGTAATAAAATCAAACTGCCGCATACCCTCCAGTTCAAAAGGCAGAATAGCTGCCCGGGCAGTGTCTCCATAAGCCTTCCCGGTTTGCCAGATAAGCTGAAGTCCGTCATCTGAAAGACTTTTCAATGAGCGGTGAATGCTGGTATTGATGTTACGCGCCCCGAGGCTGCCACCAATTACAAGCACTACCGGCTTAACCGGATCAAAACCAAAAAAGCTCGTGGCTTCTGTTTTACTGATAGTAGCATGAACAATATCTTTCCTCACCGGATTACCGGTAATGACTATTTTGGAGGCCGGGAAATATTTCTCCATTTCAGGATATGCAACACAAATCTTCTTCGCCTTCTTAGCAAGCATTTTATTGGTAATTCCCGGATAAGAATTCTGTTCCTGTATGAGTGTGGGAATTTTCATGGCAGCCGCTGCTTTAACGGTCGGCCCACTGGCATATCCGCCAACGCCAATTACTGCATGAGGTTTAAACTCCTTAATGATCTTCCTGGCCTTCAATGTACTATGAATGAGTTTCACTGGAAACATTAAATTGCGCAGGCTCAGGCTTCGTTGTAAACCACTTATCCAGAGTGTTTTTATTTCGTACCCGGCTGCCGGCACCTTTTCGGTTTCCATTCTGCCTTCTGCACCTACAAACAAAATTTTCATTTCAGGACTTACCGAAGCCAGCGCATCAGCTATAGCTATGGCCGGAAATACGTGGCCACCGGTTCCGCCGCCACTAATAATGATTCTTGTTTCAGGCAAGGACATGGTCGGGTTGTTTTATATCGTTATTGGTTTTTTCGTTTGTCTCCACCTCTTTTTCTTCTTCTATTTCGCGGCTAACGCTTAGCATAATGCCAATGGCAATGCTGGTGAACCAGATGGAAGTGCCACCCATGCTAATGAGAGGCAGGGTTTGCCCGGTTACAGGAAGCAGGTTCACTGCCACCATCATGTTTGCCATAGCCTGAAAAACCAGGCTAAAGGCGATACCAAACGTGAGAAAGGCCGCGAAATTTCGCTGGCTCCGGGTAACAATTCTTACGGCCCTAAACATGAGTATGAGGTAAAGAAAAACAACAATAGTCCCTCCTATTAAACCATACTCTTCAATAATTATGGCAAAAATAAAATCAGAATACGGGTGTGGCAGAAAATTTTTCTGAATTGAATTTCCTGGCATTTTACCGGTGATTCCACCTGTGGCGATGGCAATTTTTGCCTGCTCCACCTGGAAGTTATCCTCACTATCGCCACTGCTAAAACTTTCAATCCTTTTTTGCCAGGTACCAAACCTCCCGCCAAGATCAGGGGTACTTATCATAATTACGATGGCCAGGGCCAAAATTACCAGTCCGGTGCCGGCAAGCATCAATAGGTATTTGATTTTTACCCTACCAACAAACATAAGTACCAGGGCTGTTGCAAAAACCAAGGCGGCGGTTGAAAAATTGGCTGGCAGGATGAGCATGGTTACCACTAAAACCGGAACCAAAATCGCAGCAAAACCCTTTTTGAAGTCATTGATTTCATCCTGCCTCTTCGCAAGGAGCCGGGCTACATAGATGATTAGTGCCAGTTTTGCCAGGTCTGAAGGCTGAAAGGTGATATTGATTAGCGGAAGTGTGTACCAACGACTGGCCTCATTCAGGGAAGTTCCGAAAATCAAGGTATAGGCAAGTAAAGGCACCGAAATGTAGAGTGCGAGCTGCGAAATACGGGCGTAGTATTTATATTTAACCTGATGGGCCAAAAACATTAATACAAATCCAAAAAGCAGGATACTTAGATGCTTAATCAGATAATACTCAGTATTACCGGATTTGTAACGATAAGCAAGCGTTCCCGTGGAACTGTAAACAGCAAGCAGGGAGAATATTGACAGTAGGAAAACTACTGCCCATATTACCTTATCCCCTTTTATCCTGCTTAAAATAGCGCTCATTTTTATTATTTTTAGAGGGCGTTTACCGCATCTTTAAATTGGTTTCCACGATCCTCGTAGTTTTCAAAAAGGTCGAAGCTTGCACAGGCTGGCGAAAGAATTACAATTTCATCCTTGCGGGCAAGATAATAGGCCTGGTTGACGGCATCTTCCATGCTTATGGCCTCCGTAATTTCAGGTATAATCCCTGTAAAGGCTTCAATGAGTTTCTGATTATCAACGCCCAAGCATACCAATGCTTTAACCCTGGATTTTACCGAATCAAACAGCTTGGTATAATCATTGCCTTTATCAATTCCACCAGCAATCCAGATGATTGGCTTGTGCTGGCTTTCAATGGCCCACCAAACGGAGTTTACATTGGTCGCTTTCGAGTCGTTGATAAACTCTATACCATGAATATTGGCCACAAGTTCCAATCGGTGCGCGGCATTCTCAAAACTACCAAGGCTTTCCTTGATGCTTTCCTTCCGCAATCCGATAAGGCTGCCAGCGATTCCGGCTGCCATAGAATCATAAACATTGTGCTTGCCCTGTAACGCGAGTTCTTCAATTGTCATGGTGAATTTTTCCCCTTTTATGTTAAATATTATTGTATTTCCTTCGAGCCAGGCACCTTCATGCCCTTTTTCGTGTAAGCTTATTTTATAGACTTCCGGAGAAAGCCTTATGTTTTCCATCATCTGTTGTGAAATGGGATCATCACAGCACCAGATGAAGGCATCTTCCTTTTGCTGATTCATGAGAATCCGCATCTTTGAAGCAGCATATTTTTTTACATCATTATCATACCTGTCCAGATGGTCAGGTGTAATGTTGAGCAGGATCGCAATGTTTGGCCTGAATTTTATAATCCCATCCAGTTGAAAACTGCTCAATTCAAGACTGAAATAATCATATTCATTTTGCAATATTTCCAGGGCAAAACTGTTCCCTATATTTCCGGCAGAACAAGCATTAAGTCCGGCATTTTTTAACATATGGCCAATAAGACCGGTGGTAGTGGTTTTTCCATTGCTTCCGGTAATGCCAATAATTCGTGCATCGGTAAAACGGGAGGCAAATTCAATTTCTGAAATTACCGGAATACCATTGTTTTTGGCCTGAGCAAGTAGTGAAATATGATCAGGGATTCCGGGACTTTTTATAATTTCAGCAACGCCATTGAGTATCTGCCCACCATGTCCCCCTTCTTCAAATTCAATGTTATTGCTCACCAGCAATGCTTTAAACTTTGGCTTAATCTTACCATTGTCTGACACCAAAACATCATACCCCTTCCCTGCTGCCAGTAAAGCAGCTCCGGTTCCGCTTTCGCCGGCCCCCAGGACAAGTATTTTGGTTGCATTATTCATTAATTACCTGATTTTTAGTGTTATAATTGTAAAAACAGCCAACATCAGTCCGACGATAAAAAAGCGCTGCACAATTTTGGGCTCAGCATAACCCAACATCTGATAATGGTGATGCAAGGGCGCCATTTTAAATATTCGTCGTCCTTCACCATACTTCCTTTTGGTACGTTTGAAATAGCTGACCTGAAGTACGACAGAGAGGTTCTCGGCAAGGAATATTCCGCAAAGGATAGGTATGAGTAATTCCTTGCGGATCATAATGGCCAGCACCGCAATAACGCCGCCGAGAGCCAATGAACCGGTATCGCCCATAAAAACCTGGGCCGGGAAAGTATTGTACCACAAAAAACCGGTACAGGCACCAACAAAAGTACTCACGAAAATGGTGAGTTCACCAGTGGCCGGCAGGTACATGATGTTCAGATAATCGGCAAAAACAAAGTTGCCCGACACCCACGCAAGGAGACCCAGCGTTACACCTATTATAGCAGACGTACCCGTAGCAAGCCCGTCAATTCCATCAGTGAGGTTGGCACCATTGGAAACAGAAGTTATAATAAGTATCACAATTGGCACAAAAATGATCCATGCATGATTCATGGCCTTTTCGCCGAAAGGCTTTAGCAGCAGTGCATAGTCGAGTTCATTGTTCTTAAAGAATGGAATGGTGGTTTTGGTAGATTTTGAAGATTGCCGTGAAAAGCGTTCCCCATGATCATCCACCTGCTCAAATTCGCTGGGGGCATTCGCCGATAATGAACTGGTTTGCATGATCTTTTCCCGGATGACCACATCTTTATGAAAATAAAGGGTAAAACCAACGATCAGCCCTATGATAATTTGCCCCAAAATCTTGAATTTGCCGGCAAGACCTTTTTTGTCCTTTCTGAAAACCTTAATGTAATCATCCAAAAAACCAATAAATCCAAGCCAAACCGTGGTAATGAGAATAAGAATGATGTAAATATTGTTGAGTTTGGCAAACAATAAAGTCGGTATTATTATCGCACCGAGAATGATCAATCCACCCATGGTAGGCGTTCCCTGCTTTTCCTTTTGACCTTCAAGACCAAGGTCCCGGACAAGTTCACCAACAAGTTTGCGGTTCAGGAACTGAATAAGCTTTTTACCAAACAATAGTGAGATAATCAGTGACGTAATGGCTGCAAGGGCTGCCCGAAACGAAATGTACTGAAACATTCCAGCGCCCGGGAAATCCATGCTTTTGTCAAGATAATCAAACAGATAGTACAACATATTACTTCTTTTACTCGGTTAATTGTCCTCAATATCAAGGGCTTCTCTTAGTTCTTCCCTGTCATCAAAATGGTGTTTTGTGCCGTTAATTTCCTGATAGGTCTCATGCCCTTTACCTGCAACCAGGACTATGTCGCCAGCCTCAGCCATTACACATGCGGTGCGTATGGCTTGTCGCCGGTCGCTGATGAGCAGGGTTGTTTTTTTACGGTCAACCGTAATACCGGCCATCATATCCAGCAATATTGCTTCGGGATCTTCATTGCGGGGATTGTCGGAAGTGAGAATGGTAAAACTGCTGCTATCGGCAGCTATTCCGGCCATCAACGGGCGCTTGGTTTTGTCGCGGTTGCCCCCGGCCCCAACCACCGTGATTAGTTTTCCGTTATTCTCACGTATGGAATTTATGGTGGAGATTACATTCAACAGTGCATCCGGAGTGTGGGCGTAATCAACAATAGCGATGATTCCACCTTTAGATTTCATGTATTCGAAGCGTCCCTCAACGGCAACCAAACGGCTGATCCCGGTAAGGCATTCTTCTTCGCTTAATCCCAATTGGGTAGCGGTGGCATAAATACTGAGTATGTTGTAAGCATTGAACGTTCCTACCAGCCTGCTCCAAATTTCCTTGCCATTGATGATAAGCTGAAGACCATCAAAATGGTTCTCAAGTATCCTACCATGAAAATCCGACTGCTTCTTCAGGGCATAGGTTTTGACCCGAGCTTTGGTGTTTTGCACCATCACCAGACCATTTCGGTCGTCAATGTTTGTAATTGCAAAGGCAGAAGAGGGAAGTTTATCAAAAAATGTCTTTTTTGCTTTCAGATAGGCATCAAAGGTTTTATGATAGTCCAGATGATCGTGGGTGAGATTCGTAAATACCCCACCACTAAACGATAATCCGGCAATTCGCTGCTGAACCACCGAATGTGAACTCACTTCCATAAAGCAATATTCACAACCAATTTCAACCATATCATTCAGCAAACGGTTGAGTTGTATTGGGTCAGGTGTGGTATGGGTGGCTGGAAATTCATGATCGTGGACCATGTTTTTAACCGTCGAAATTAGACCGGCTTTGAAACCTGCATCACAAAATAATTGATAGAGCAAGGTAGCCGTGGTGGTTTTCCCGTTTGTACCCGTTATGCCAATAAGCTTTAGTTTTGAGGACGGATTATCATAAAAATTATCCGCCATTATGGCCAGTGTTTCGGCACTGTCTTTAACCACGACGTAAGTGGTGTCATCATGTTTTTGACCGGGAATATCTTCACAAACGATGACTTTAACCCCTTTTTCAATAACCTCGCTGATAAACTTATGCCCGTCGGTGAGTGTTCCCTTTAATGCTACGAAAGCTTTTCCCGCCGCTGCCTCCCTTGAATCGGAGATTACAGCAGTAACTGGCAAATCGGTATTTCCCGAAATTCCGGTAATGCTACAACGGTACAATATGTCTTTAAGCGCTTTCATTACTAATGTTTATCCCAATTCAACAATACACTTACTTCCTCTCACGATCTTGCTTCCCGGGGCGATGGATTGCCTTTTAACTTTGCCCTTTCCAGTCAACTGAACTTTTAACCCTACCGATTCCAGCAGATAGAGTGCGTCCCTTGCTCCCATTCCCCTAACATCCGGGGCACTCCCTTCACTTGCATCAACAGCGACTGCCTCAATCCCCTCATTCAGGCCACGATAAGCTACCCATTCAGATGAACTCGTGCTTTCGGGGATAACTGTATGCATGGATTTATAAATGACTTGTAATTCATTCGCATTACCCGCGGCAAAAATCGGTTTGGGTGCAATGGTGGAGTCAGTTGGCTGTGGTAAATGATGCAGACGAGTGGCATAGACTTTATCAGCTACTTCTTTGAACACCGGGCCGGCAATTGAACCACCGTAATAAACGCCTTTGCTGGGGTTGTTAATTACCACAATCATGGAATAACTGGGATCTTCAGCCGGGAAATAACCCACAAATGAAGCCTTGTAATTTGATTTATTGTATCCGGCATTGTTCTGGGCTATTTGGGCCGTACCCGTTTTACCGGCAATGCTGTAAACGGAATTTTTTAGATGCGTAGCCGTTCCCTGCTGCACAACACCTTCAAGAAGTTTGCGTGCTTTTGCAATTGTCTCAGGGTTCTTAACAATAGAAGGCAACAGTACCACGGGTTCGTATTTTTTTATGACCTCATTGACTGATCTGATTTCTCGTATAAACTGAGGTTTTACCAGGGTTCCGTTATTGGCTACTGCATTGTAAAATGCCAGGGTTTGCAATGGCGTAATGGCCACTTCATAGCCAATGGACATCCACGGAAGGGATACTTTTGACCAATATTTGTGTTTGGTGTCCTTGATGGATGGCTTGCCTTCGCCGGGAATGTCAAGTCCAAGCGATTGATTCAGGCGCATTGCGTAAAGCCGGTCGATAAATTGCTGTGGATGATCTTTGTATGCTTTATTAATAATTTTTGAAATGCCAACATTCGATGACAATTCAAATGCCCTGCCAACGCTTATACGCCCGTAACCACCATGATGGGAATCCTTCATGATTCGGTTGGCAAATTTTACAGCGCCGCCCTGTGTGTCCACTGTATCGGTGAGCTTAACCAACCCATCATCAAGGGCCGCAATGATGGAGGCAAGCTTAAATGTGGAACCAGGCTCCGAACTTTCACCAATGGCATAATTGTATTCTTCCCCATAAACACCATCCTTATTTTTACCAATGTTTGCTATGGCCACAATAAAACCAGTCTTCACTTCCATCAATATGGCACACCCATGATCTGCCTCGTGTGCAATCACTTGCCGCATCAATGCATCTTCGGCAACATCCTGAATATTAATATCTATGGAAGTAATGATATCATGCCCATTTTGCGGCTCAATTTCATTTTCATCATTGAGTGGCCGCCACACACCATTACCAATGCGTTGAACAAGACGTTGACCCTGCTCACCTTCGAGCAATGCGCTGTAAGCCCCTTCTAGCCCCACGTCATTTTTGGTTCCATCCTTGTCCCATCCAATCGTGCGATAGGCCAACATTTTAAAAGGCAATTCCCGTTTGCTTTTCGATTTTACAATCAGTCCACCTTTGTATTTACCTAACCTAAAAATGGGAAATTTCCTCACTTTCTTCAGGTCAGTGTATGTAATATTGCGCTTGAGTAAAAGATAACGGTTGTTCTTTTTGCGGCCATCTGTCAGTATCTGCCTGTATTCGTTTTTGGTACGATCTTTAAAATGGGCCGCCATATGCCAGGCAAGGGAATCAACATTTCCATAAAAAAACTCATCGTTATAATGGGTATTCCCGGCATCAATTCGAAGCTCGAAAATGGGTACAGAAGCAGCAATCAGGCTACCATCGCTGGCCAAAATATTTCCCCTGACAGCTTCTATATTTTCATACTTCAGGCTGAGTTTCTTTGCTTTCTCCTTCCATTCATCGCCCTCAACAAACTGAATGTAGGCCGCCTTGCCCAAAATGGATAAGCCCAGCGCTACCATGATAAAATATACCAGGTAAACCTTTCTTAAAATTTCGCCCTTATTGTCCATTTTCTTCAGCCTTTACATATATTTTTACCGGTGGTACCAGCGATTCTTTTACACCTGTATTCTTGAGTTTACTAGCTACTTCAGATTGTTTGCTGTGGTACATCAGGTTACTCTTAGTGGTGATGTATTCAAACCGCAGCTCTTCAAGTTCCCTTTTTGTTTTCGTTATCTCGATGATGGTTTTTTCGGCATTATAGGAGTTGGCGATATAAAAAACCCCGATAAGTGTGATTACCAATAAAAATGGCACCTGTTTGATCAGGTTGCTGCGGGTTAAAAAACTTCCATCAACTATGCTGTGCAACGAGCTACCCACATTTACCTTTTGATTGAGCACACGGAATTTGCTGAAAGACCGCTTTTTCTTAGCAGGTTTCTCAATTTTCCGGGGTCTAAAGGCGTTTTTATGCTCAGTCTTCGCCATGGTTTCTTTCTGCTATCCTTAATTTTGCACTTCTTGCGCGATTGTTTTCCTCAACTTCTTCTTCGGAGGCAATCATCGGCTTACGGGTAATCGGCCGAAAAGGTGCATGTAGATTACCAAAGAAGTCTTTATTTTCAATGCCTTCAAAATTGCCGGTTTTCATAAAATTCTTTACCAGCCGATCTTCCAGGGAATGATAGGACATCACCACCAATCGACCACCAGGCTTTATGGCTTTGGTAGTTTGAAGCAACATTTCCTTCAACGCATCCAGTTCACCATTCACTTCTATACGCAGTGCCTGAAATACTCGGGCAAAAAATTTATTTTCCTTTCCCCGCTGGGCAAATGCCTGCAGGGTTTCTTTGAGTTGAGAGGTCGTACTGATTTCGCCCGCACCCCTTGCATCAGTTATCTTTAGAGCAATGCGGTAAGCATTAGGCAATTCGCCATATTCACGAAAAACCTTTATCAGATCTTCGGTGGTGTAACGATTGATTACATCCTTTGCTGTAAGGGATGATTTACGGTCCATCCGGAGATCCAGTTCGGCCTCAAAACGTATGGAAAAGCCACGCTCTGCTGCATCTATCTGATGTGATGAAACACCCAGGTCAGCCAAAATACCATCCACCGGGAATGCTTTATAAAACCGCAGAAAGTTGGTCAGAAACTTGAAATTCTGCGCCAGCAGTATGAACCGGTCATCATCAATGGCATTGGCAAGAGCATCGGCATCCTGGTCAAATGCGATGAGCCTGCCTGTTTTCAATTCGTCGAGTATGACACGTGAATGTCCACCACCACCATAGGTAACATCCACATAGATGCCTCCGGGCTTTATGGCCAGTCCATCCATACATTCGCTGAGCATAACAGGTTTGTGATACATAATTGAGGCTTTTATTCGTCGTCATTAATTTGTCCCATCACCTCTTCGGCAAGCTCGGAGAAACTGCTGATGTTATCGCGTATGGAGGCTTCGTATTTATCCTTGTCCCATATTTCTATGATGTTAAGCGCCGAAGCCAATACGATGTCTTTATTAATTCCGGCAAAAACTGTGAGGTCTTTGGGGATAAGCAAGCGACCGGTGGAGTCTGTTTCAGTTTCGCGCACCCCGGCCATAAAAATCCTGATGAAGTCATTGTTTTTCTTGATAAAGCGGTTGAGCTTGTTTACCCGTTTTATCGCTTTGTTCCATTCTTGCCTTGGATAGAGTTCCAGACAGGGCTGAAAAATACTCCGCTTCAGGACAAATCCTTCGGAAAGAATGGCATCGAGTTGCGACTTGAGTGCCGAAGGCAGCATCAATCTGCCCTTAGCATCAACCTTGCAATCGTGAACGCCAATGATTTCCATTCTGAATTGTTTTGCTATTTTTGTGGTGTAAATATAGAACCATTTTACCACTTTTTACCACTTTTTACCACTATTGTTGATAACTTTTTGGCGAATTAATGATTTATACATTATTTATAAAAACACAATTGCCTGATTTAGTGATTTTTATACGATTTTTTGAATATCTTTGGAGGTCGATATTTGATATATTTTTGTTTAGAGCTGATTCAATTTTTCATGTTTTGGAATTTAAGTAGCTGATTTTTGTAAATTTGTATAAAATTCAGGCAACCAATTTTTAACCTGAAATATGGAAGATACAGCATCTTTATCCGGGGAAGGATACTTTAAGTACATTGATCTTGAAAAGGTTATCGCGGGTAAAAGTCCGCGCTTGCTGCGTTTATTACCTGGATTCCTTCTTCGCTATCTTAAAAAAATCGTCCATCAGGATGAATTGAATGACATCCTGAACAAGCACAAGGATAAATTCGGGCAGGAGTTTCTAAAGGAATTAATAAAGGATTTTGGGGCAAATATTGTCACCCATGGAGAGAAAAATCTTTTAAAAGCAGATCGTTTCGTGGTGGTAGCCAATCATCCACTTGGCGGACTGGATGGAATAGCCCTTATGTACGAAGTTGGGAAGTATATTCCGAAGATTGCAACGCCGGTAAATGATTTTCTGATGCACCTGCGCAATCTAAAACCTTTGTTTATTCCAGTGAACAAACACGGCTCAAACGCTTCAAATATTGCCCTTTTTGATGAAACCTTTGGGTCGGAAAAAACGGTGCTCTATTTCCCGGCAGGCTTATGTTCACGAAAAACAGGCAGTGAAATCATTGACCTGGAATGGAAAAAAACCTTCCTGAGTAAAGCCCGAAAATTCAATCGCAACATCCTTCCGGTGCACATTAGTGGGCGAAATTCAGCTTTCTTTTATAACTTAGCAAACTTCCGCAAGTGGCTTGGGTTAAAAGCCAATATTGAAATGCTATTCCTTGTGGATGAAGTGTTTAAGCAGAAGAATAAGAATATAGTCATCACATTTGGACAACCTATTTCGATAGATGTGTTCAATAAAACGCACACCGACAAGCAATGGGCAAACCTGTTGCGGTCGCATGTTTACAATTTGAAACAAGAACCTGATTTAACTTTTAAAACAGAACAATAATATATGGCCCAGAAAATGGAACAGATTATTCCTCCTGTTGACCGGGAATTGATCGAAGCAGAGCTTACCACTGAAAGATTGGTTCGAGAAACTAATGCCGGAAGCAATCTCATCTACATCGTCAATCATCAGAATGCACCAAATGTGGTCAAAGAGATTGGAAGATTGCGTGAAGTTACCTTTCGTGATGCCGGAGGTGGAACAGGGCTTTCATTGGATCTGGATTATTACGATACCTGCGAGTGCCCTTTCGAACAGCTTCTGGTCTGGAACCCACAAGACCGTGAAATTATTGGTGGATACAGATATCTTCATTGCAAACTGCTCAGCAAAGGTGAAGATGGGGAATACCATACGCCGACATTCAAATTGTTCCATTATTCTGAGCAGTTTGTAGAAGAATACCTTCCTTCTACCATTGAATTGGGCCGTTCCTTTGTGCAACCCACTTATCAGCCCATGAACAACATACGCAAAGGAATGTATTCCCTCGACAATATCTGGGATGGACTGGGAGCGCTGGTTCATATTCACCCCGATGCAAAGTATTTTTTCGGGAAAATCACCATGTATCCCGACTATAACCGTGAGGCGCGTGATCTTATCCTGCATTTCATGGAAAAATATTTTGGGGACCCTGAGAATCTTGTGTATCCTATTGTTCCATTGCAGCTTGAAACCGACAAAAATGTATTGGAACAGACATTTCCCAACGGCATTTATGAAAAGGATTACCGGCTTCTCATACAGCGGGTGCGTTCGCTGGGCGAAAACATTCCGCCGTTGGTCAATGCTTATATGAACCTATCCTCAACCATGAAATTTTTTGGCACCGCCATCAACGATGAATTTGGTGAAGTTGAAGAATCAGGCATCATTGTTACCATTGCCGACATATATGAAATCAAGATGGAACGCCATCTTACCATTACCAAAAGGCAATCATGATAATCCATACTGCAGATTTTCTGGTCAGCAATACAGATCCCAAAAAA
>SWCB01000123.1_pt1 | contig 52226 bp, 51 predicted proteins | sample 4692901 | NCBI WGS metagenome assembly SWCB01 (sample SAMN10267276, study PRJNA491770) | bioreactor metagenome | isolation source: DHS bioreactor inoculated with subseafloor sediment | place: Japan: off Shimokita Peninsula | collected 2006-08 | reverse complement strand
TTTTTGTTTTGGATCAATTAGATTTTCTTCATTAAAAAATAGTGCTAATTCACCGGTTGTCATTCCATGAGCAATTGGCATTTTTGCAATTCCTACAAAAGACAAATAATTTTCTTCGGTAACTTGTCCTTCAACCATATTACCATTAATTGGATTTGGTCTATCTAAAATTAGAATCGGAATATTATTTTCTGCAGCTGCTTGAATTGAATAAAACATAGTTGAAATATATGTGTAAAATCTTGCGCCAATATCTTGAATATCGAAAATTAACACATCAACATTTTTCAGCATTTCTTTAGTTGGCTTTCTAGTTTTGCCATAAAGAGAATAAACTTGAATTCCGGTTTTGCTGTCTTTACCGTCAGAAATAGAATGTCCGTCCGGCGCATCGCCTCTAATTCCGTGCTCAGGACCAAATAAAACAGTTATATTAACATTCTTTAGAGAATTGAGAGTATCGACAATATGAACTCCGTTTGATAAAACTCCGGTATGATTTGTTACGATACCAATATTTTTATTTGCAATTAAATGAATACTATCGCTTAATAAAATATCGGCACCGGTAAAAACTTTTTGATCTTGTGCCGATAAAATTGAAGCTGCAATAAAAAGTACAATTAATATTTTTTTCATTTAATTAATCCTTTTAATTTTTCTTTTGCTAAAAGCCAAGCCGCAAATGACATTCCGTCCCAAATTTTATTTGAATCCAGTAGTTTATTTACTTCTTCAAATGTATGAAAAGATAAATTAATTTCTTCAGTTTCATCATGTGGAAGAGGAGAGTGGAAAAGATCTAAACCAATATAAACATAACACATTTCATCACTAACACCGGAATATGGGGCAAACTCACCAACAAAAATAAGTTCTTTTGCATCAAATCCGGTCTCCTCACGCAATTCTTTTTTAGCATTTTCAACAAAGGATAAATTTTCTTCAACTGAACCGCAAGGGAATTCGAGACTTTCTTTTTGGTGTAAATATCTGAATTGATTTGTAAGAATAATTTTATTTTCTGAAGTAACCGGAATAACCATTGTAGAACCAAAAGTATGAACGTAATGGTATTCGCCATTTTGTTCATTTTCAATTTCAAAATTATCTAAAAAGTAAGACCAATAGTTATTCTTGATTACTAATTTTTTATTTATTCTTTTCCAAATTTTAAGAGACATTAAAAACCGTGGTTTTCCAAAATTTCTTTTCTACTGAAGAAATGAGAAATTTCTATCTTTGCATTTTCATCTGAATCAGAACCGTGAACAATATTCTCGCCGATTGAATCTGCATATAATTTTCTTATTGTTCCTTCTTCAGCATCATTTGGATTTGTAGCGCCTATTAACTTTCTAAATTCTGCAACCGCATTTTCCTTTTCTAAAGCAATAGGAACGCAAGCTCCTGAAGTCATAAACTCAACTAAATCAGCAAAGAAAGGTCTTTCTTGATGAACTTCATAAAATCCTTTTGCAGAATCTTGTGTAAGTCTAGTCATCTTCAAAGCTAAAACTTTGAATCCCGCTTCTTGAATTTGCTTAATTACAGTACCTACTAAATTTTTCTTTACACAATCTGGTTTTAATATTGCTAAAGTTCTGTTACTCAATTTATTTCCTCCAATTAATAATTTGTTCAAACATAAAAATAGCTGACTACTAAACAAGTAATAGTCAGCTATAAATAATCTTCAATAAAATTTATTTTGTTTTAGCTTTTGCTTCAGCTAAAGCTTTTTTCATTGTTACACCAATTTCTGCAGGAGTTTCAACCACATGAATTCCGGCTTTTTTCATTGCTTTCATTTTTTCTGCAGCAGTTCCTTTTCCACCTGAAATTATTGCTCCAGCATGACCCATGCGTCTTCCGGGAGGTGCGGTTGTTCCGGCAATAAATCCAACTACCGGTTTTGTAACATTTTTCTTTATGTAAGCTGCGGCTTCTTCTTCAGCAGAACCTCCAATTTCGCCAATCATAACAATACCTTCGGTTCCTGCATCTTCATTAAAATGTTTAATGATATCAATAAATTGTGAACCAATTACAGGATCGCCTCCAATTCCAACACAAGTTGATTGACCAATATTTAGATCCGTTAATTGTTTTACAGCTTCATAAGTTAATGTTCCGCTTCTTGAAACAACGCCAACTTTACCTTTTTTATGAATAAATCCCGGCATAATTCCAATTTTTGCTTTCCCTGGAGAAATTACTCCGGGGCAGTTTGGACCAATTAAAGTGATTCCTTTACCTTTAATTGAGTTATAAACATTAACCATATCGTTAGCAGGAATTCCTTCAGTAATACATACAATTAATTTTATTCCTGCATTAGCAGCTTCTAATATTGCGTCAGCCGCAAACGGTGGGGGAACAAAAATTGCCGAAGCAGTTGCTTTCGTTTCTTTAACTGCATCTTCAACAGTATTAAAAATAGGAAGTTTGTTAAATTTAGTTCCGCCTTTACCCGGAGTTACACCGCCAACAACATTAGTGCCATATTCAATCATTTGAGAAGCATGAAATGAACCTTCGCTTCCTGTAATTCCTTGAACTATAACTTTAGTTTTTTTATCAAGAAGTATACTCATCAGAAATCCTTTTATTAATTTTTATCAGTGATTACTAAACTATTAAAAAAGTTATAAAATGCCTTTTAGTTTTTTTCGATTTTTTCTTCGAAATATTTTGCAATTGAAATAAGTTTTGATTCTTCAAAAGCATTTGCCATAAACTGCAATCCTATTGGTAAGTTATTTGAATCATTCCCAATCGGAACTGATATTGCCGGAATTCCAACGAGGTTTGCCGGAGTTGTGTAAATATCATTTAAGTACATAGCAAGTGGATCATCCGTCTTTTCTCCAATTTTAAAAGCGGTTGTTGGTGTTGTTGGAGAAAGAACTAAATCAACTTTTGAGAATGCTTTTTCAAAATCATTTTTAATAATTCTTCTAACCTTTTGAGCTTTTTTATAATAAGCATCATAATAACCGGCAGATAGAACGTATGTTCCAAGCATAATTCTGCGCTTTACTTCTACTCCAAATCCTTCAGATCTTGAGTTTTCATAAAGATCATGAAGATTTATATTTGATTTAGATCGATGACCAAATCTAACACCATCATATCTTGAGAGATTTGATGAAGCTTCGGCAGTTGTTAAAATATAATATGTTGCTATTGAATATTTTGTGTGAGGAAGTTCGATCTCTATAATTTCAAAATCACTTTTCAATTTTGAAATAACTTCTTGAATTTTACTATTAATTTCTTGGTCTAATCCATCAGCAAAAAATTCTTTAGGAATACCAATTTTTATTTTTGATAAATCTACGTTTTGAGTTTTTTCTGAATAAATGCTAGTTGAATCATTTTTATCATGACCGCAAATGGCATCTAAAACTTTTTGAAGATCATCAGAATTATTTGTAAAAGGACCAATAGAATCAAATGAAGAAGCGTAGGCTGTTAAACCAAATCTGGAAACTTTTCCGTATGTAGGTTTTAATCCAATAACACCTGTAAAAGCTGCCGGCTGTCTAATTGATCCGCCTGTGTCTGTTCCAATTGAAACATCACAAAGATTTGCTGCTAGTGCTGCGGCAGAACCACCGCTTGATCCTCCCGGAACTCGAGTTTTATCAACCGGATTTTTTACAACACCAAAAGCTGAATTTTCATTGGAAGAACCCATTGCAAATTCATCGCAATTTGTTTTCCCAATAATTATTGCATCTTCATCAATTAATTTTTGAACTGCTGTGGCAGTATAAACAGAATTAAAATTCTCTAAAATTTTTGAAGAGCAGGTGAGAGGTTTATCTTTAATAGAAAGAACATCTTTAACTGCAATAACCATTCCGGCTAGTTTACCGCTTTTTCCGGATCTAATTTTTTCTTGAATAATTTTTGCGGTAGATTTTGCTTCATCTTCAAAAATAAAATTAAACGCATTTAAATCTTCATTCGTATTAATTTTAGAAAGGAATTCTTGCACATTATCTAATAAATCTAATTTGCCCGATTTAATTAATTCTAATTTTTCTGAATGATTTCTATAAAAAGCCAATACAATCTTTCCTTAGGATTTATCTTTATTAGAATCTTTTTTGCTATCGTCATCGTTTATTTTGATGTCGTCTTCAACATCTTTAATGGCTTTCTTGAATTCTTTCATTCCCTTGCCAATACCTTGTGCTAATTCAGGAATCTTTTTCGCACCAAAAAATATCAGTATAACAAGCACAATAACAATTATTTCCCAAGCACCTATATTTCCAAACATTTCAGCTCCTTAATTAAAAATATTATCAGCTATTGATTTAAAAATTTTCTGTCCGTCTGTTTTTCTTAGAATTGGATCGCAGCTTCTTTCAGGGTGCGGCATCATTCCAAGTACATTTTTTGATTTATTTGTGATACCGGCAATATTTAGTTTTGATCCATTAGGATTAAATTTTGCATCAATACTTTTTTCTTTAGATGAATACTGAAAAACTATTTGATCATTATCCTCTAATTCTTTTAAAGTATCATCATCTGCAAAATAATTTCCTTCGCCATGCGCAATAGGAATATTTAGTATATCAGAATCAATAGATTTTGTAAAAATTGTAGTTTTATTTTTGACTGATAGATAGACATCTTCACAAATAAATTTAAGTGATTCATTTTGCTGCATAGTTCCAGGTAATAACCCTGCTTCAAGTAGAATTTGAAATCCGTTACAAATACCAATTACAATTCCGCCCTTATTAGCAAACTCAATAACAGAATTCATTATTGGCGAAAAGCGTGCAATTGCTCCGGTTCTTAAATAATCGCCATAAGAAAATCCTCCGGGAAGAATAATTACATCAGAATTTTTCAAATCATTTTCTTTATGCCATAAAAATTCTGCTTCATAACCTAAAATTTTTTTTACGGAATAATATGCATCATGATCGCAATTTGAGCCGGGAAAAACTACAACTCCAAATTTTGGTTTCATTCTGCTTTCTCAATTTTAAATTCAAAATCTTCCATAATTGGATTGGATAGAAGTTTTTCGGAATATTCTTTTACTTCTTTTTCTGCTTCTTCCAAAGTTGAAGTATTTACTAGAAATTCTATGTATTTCCCAATTCTGGTTTTGCTAACATTATTAAAGCCTAATAATTTTGCCCCTTGTTCAGCAGCTTTTCCTTGAGGATCTAAAATCTTTGGTCTTCTTTTTACAATAACTGTTGCTTTATACAATTAAACACCTTCGTTTATTTCGTTATTAATTTCTGTGCTGGAATTATCTTTCTTATTAAAAATAAGATCATAAATATGACGTAAAATTCCAAAAAGGACAAATAAAATAAATATATAAAAGACCGCTTTCCCTTTAGTAAAGACTAAAAATCCAATTCCAATTAAAATAAATACGAAGAATAATGGACGTTTTTTTATTACTTCCAATTTAGGTTTTGGAAGAGCATCGTATTTAATATTACTTACCATAAGAAATGACAAAGCAATAACTAACATTATTAGATAATTTGATAATTCCGAAAGTGATAAAACTTCAATGGGAAAAGTAATTATTAAAGAAGAAACAACAGCAGCCGAAATTGGAATAGGTAATCCTTTAAAATCTGCTTTTGAATTTATATCAACAATTTGACTGTTAAATCTGGCTAATCTTAAAGCTCCAAAAATTAAAAGCAGTGAACTAATTACCAAACCAAGCAGATCCAATTGATTAAGATTTATACTGTAGATTAAAAAAGCTGGAGCCGCACCAAAACTAACAACATCTGAAAGTGAATCCAGTTCAACACCAAATTGACTTGAAGTACCAATCATACGAGCAATTAATCCATCAATCAAATCAAAGAAAGTTGCAAGAAAAATTAATAATGCGCTTAAATGGAAATCACCTTTTGAGGCAAATATTATTGATGCAAATCCGCAAAAAACATTTAATGCCGTAACAGAATTAGGAAGATACGAACGAGAGAATTTAAATTTGCTCATTTATATCTCAAAAAGTATAGTTTCACCGGCTGATACAATCTCACCCTCTTTAATTTTGATATTCCATTTTTTAGGAACAATAACATCAACTCTGCTTCCAAATTTAATCATACCAAATCTTTCTCCAATTTTAACATCTTCACCTTCTTTCAAATCATATACAATTCTTCTGGCAACATAGCCGGCAACTTGAGTAAAGAAAACTTTGCCGTGTTTGCTTTCAATTCCTATTTCGCTTCGTTCGTTTCTTTCATCGGCTTTATCATGATAAGCAACTAAATATTCACCTTCAACATACTTTAAGTAACCAACTTTTCCGGTTATAGGGATTCTATTTACATGAACATTAAGAGGGGACATAAAAACAGAAATCTGCCATGAAGGTTCATCAATAAATCTATTTGGTAAAACTTCCTTTATGAGAAGAACTTTTCCATCAGCAGGAGAAACAATAACATTATCTAGATTTGGCGTAGATCTTTCCGGATCCCTGAAAAAATTTAATGAGAAGATTAGAAGAAAAGCACCTATAATAAACAGAGGATATTTTATGTAAGGATTGCTTAGAAAAATTCCGCCTACAAATAAAATAAATACAATAAGAGATACTATTCCTAGTGTATTATATCCATATTTAGTTATCATTTATTTACGCTTCTTATTTTGAAATTAAACACTAAATTTAGCACAAATTTCATTTAATTTCTTTGTGAAATAATATTTTGTTAATTTTGATACTTATCTAAAATAATAAAGAAATAGCTCGGAGGAAACATGAAAGGTATGGGCGGCATGATGAAGCAAATTCAGAAAATGCAAGCTGAAATGGAAAGAGTTCAGAGTGAACTTGGAAATAAAACTATAGAAGCAGAAAGCGGCGGCGGTATTGTTAAAGTTGTTGCTAACGGTAAAAAAGAAATTGTAAAAATTGAAATAGGTCAAGAAGTTATAAATCCTGACGATAAAGAAATGCTTGAAGATTTAGTTGTAGCCGCAGTAAATAAAGCTTTAGAAGCTGCCGGAAAAATGGCTGAAGAAGAATTAGCAGCAGTTACAAAAGGAATGATTCCTCCGGGAATGAACATTCCGGGATTTTAAGATTTGCTAATTGCGGAACCATTACAAATTGCAATTGAAGAGTTAAGTAAACTTCCAAGTATAGGAAGAAAAACGGCTCAAAGATTAGCACTCCATATTTTAAAGAGTGATACTAATAATGTAAATAATCTTCTTAATTCTCTAAAGGATTTGAAAGAGAAAATTAAATTTTGCAAAGATTGTTTTAATATTTCAACAGATGATTTATGCGATATTTGCAAAAGTTCAAAACGTGATAGGTCAACTATTTGCGTAGTTGAAGAAGCTAGTGATATTATTGCAATTGAAAGAACAAATGAATTTAATGGTCTTTATCATGTGCTTGGCGGAGTTTTATCCCCTCTTAGCGGTAAAGATCCGGATTCATTAAAAATAAAAGAATTATTTGACAGAGTAGAAAAAGAAAAAGTGAACGAAATTATTTTAGCGTTAAATCCCGATACAGAAGGTGAGGCAACATCGTTATTTCTTGCAAAAAGGATTAAACCTTTGGGGATAAACGTAACAAGAATTGCAAGAGGTTTACCAATTGGCGGGGATTTAGAATTTGCAGATGAGGCTACAATTGGCCGCGCCGTTCTAAGCAGAAGTAAAATATGACAGAAAATTGGTTTATTGATTGGTTTGCATCTGATTTTTATCAAGATGTTTATAATCATAGAAATTCTGAAGACGCAAAAAAACTTATCGATTTAATACTTTCCAAAACGAATCTAAATAAGCAAAGCTGGGTTCTTGATGCTGCATGCGGGTTTGGAAGACATTCACAAATTTTTGCAGAAAATGCAATGAATGTTGTTGGTTTCGATCTTAGTCTAAATCTATTAAAAAAAGCTAAAGTTAATCTGCAGAATTATAAGAATTCGTTTATAGTGCGAGGAGATTTTAGGAATATTTCATTTTGTAAAAAGTTCGATTTAATAAGTAATCTCTTCACAAGTTTTGGTTATTTTGAATCGGATGAAGAAAATTTTGCATTTATTAAAAATTCTAAAAGTTTTATAAATGAAAATGGTTTTTTTGTTTTCGATTACTTCAATAAAAATTATTTAGAAAATAATTTAATTCCGAAATCCGAAAAGGAAATAAATGGAATGAAAATTATTGAAAAGAGAGAAATCAAAAACAACAGAGTAGTAAAGGAAATAAGGATTGAAGGGAAATTAGAAAACACTTTTTATGAATCAGTAAAATTATACAGCAAAAACGAAATTCTAGAAAATTTTTTAAGTTTAGGATATAAGCCAAAATATATTTTTGGTGATTTTGATGGAAATAATTTTGACGAAGAACTTTCTGAAAGATTAGTTATTTTCTTTTCGCTATGAAAAAACTATTTGTAATTATTTTAATTTTGCTTTTGAGTTCGTGCGATATTTTTGAAACAAGACAGCCCGAAGATCCAAATACCGGAAGGACTGATTTTGTTACTCCAACCACTCCCGACATATTATTCAATAATTTAATGAGTTCATTAAAAGAAAAAGTTGTAGAAAACTATCTGCAATGTTTAGTTGATCCGACTTTGAGTACAGAACAATTTTTATTTATTTCATCTGCTTCATCAATGCAGAATTATCCGGCATTGTCAACGTGGGAAAGGGAATCTGAACGGCAATATTTTAATAATTTAAAAACAAGTGTATCAGACGAATCCCCGATTTTGTTGGAACTATTTAATGAATTTCAAAATGTTCAAGGGAATACGGCAAATTTTCAATATGATTATAGAATTGTAATTACTCCTATTGATGAAGCAATCCCAACTGAATATAGAGGAACAGCAATTTTTAACATTCAATTGGATACTAGAAATTATTGGGTGATTAGCAGTTGGGAGGATATTGGAATTGAAAGTTATTCTTCATGGAGTGATCTTAAAGGAAGATTTTATTGAGATTAATTCTTAAAATATTTCCCATGATTTTTTTATTTTCATGCGTAAATCCTTTTGCACCGGAGCTTGATACTGAATTAAATTCCAGCGGTTCTCTTATTAGTGATCAGAAAATTGTTGATGGAGTTTTTCAAAACTTTCAATATGCATATACTTTTAAAGACACAACAATTTATGGTAATCTTCTTTCGAACCAATTTATTTTTACTTTTAGAGATTACGACCAAGGTGTAGATATTTCTTGGGGAAGAGAAGAAGAAATGAAAGTAACTGACGGACTTTTTAGAAATTCACAAAAACTAGATTTAATTTGGAATAATATTGTTGCAATTACTTCGGACTCTACAAATATTATAAGAAGTTTCAATTTAACAATTACTTTTAATCCCACAGATATTATCTTTGTTGATGGAAGAGTTAACTTAACTTTAGAAAAAAAAGAAGGTGTTTGGAAAATTTCCAAATGGATTGATGAATCAAGTTTTTAATTATTCACGAAATTCAATCCCACCTAAATATATTTCAGTAAAATTAGTTTTTTAATGGAGATGTTATTTGTTTTTCTATATTAAAGAATCATTAAGGATTTTTAAGTACGCAAGATTATTGAGTTTTTTGGCAGTTATTATTATGTCCGTCTCAATAATGTTTACTTTAATTTCGGTTGATTCATTTATTCTATCAGCAAAAATAGATAACTATTTGATAAATCAATTCAATATTCATATCTATTTAACAGATGAATTAAATCAAGAACAAATTGCTGAATTATCGAAAAAAATTGATAAAGTAATTCCTACAGATAAGGTTGAATATATTTCCAAAGAAAAAGCTAAAAGTGATTTTATAGAAAACAATGGAGAAGAATTTAGAGAAATTTTAGATTTTAATCCTTTGCCTGCTTCATTGAAAGTAACATTAAAGAATAAAAATTTTACCGAGAAAAATCTAAACTCTGTCTCAAAAAGTCTAATGCTAATTCCATATGTAGATGAAGTACAATTTGATTCGGATGTTTTGAGCAGATTATTATATTTTATCGATTCATCAAAATATATAATTGCAATAATCTCAATTCTTCTTGTGTTTATTGGGCTTGGACTAGTTTACGTCACCGAAAATGTGATAATCAAAAGTAATTCTGAAAACCTAAATACAATGATTTTAGTTGGCGCTACTAATTTGTCATTACGAATTCCAATTGTTCTTAATGGATTTTTTCTGGGAATTTTAGCTTTTTTGGCATGTGCGCTGGTTCATAATTTAACATTGTTTTTATTGACTAAATTAAATTTAGATATTAGCTTTACAAAATTGATTTTATTCAACAATCTCTTGATGTTAATCTGGGGCGTTTCTATCGGAGTTCTAGGAAGTATATTCTCCACCAGGAACAAAAAATTTAGAAAACTCATCATTTCAAATTAAATTCGGGTAAAAATGAAAAACATTTTTTATGGAATTTTTCTGTTATTATTTTTGACATCTTTAACTGCACAAGTTCAAGATTATGAAATTGGCACAAGCACTCGTCTTAATTCTCAAGGCGCTTATTACGATTATTCAGATGCGACAACATTAAATATAAAAGTTTCTTTATGGGGATTTGTGAAATTTCCAGGAAGATATGTAGTTCCGCTAAATACTTCTGCTACTGATTTGCTGTCGTTAGCCGGCGGGCCTACAGACGATGCTCATTTAGATGAATTAAGAATTTACAGACAAAATGAAAATTCTACCCAAACTCTTCTAAAATTTAATTATAATGATTTGTTGTGGGAAGAAGAGTTAATTACAAATAATAGAGAAATTCCGGAATTATTAGCGGGAGATGTTTTGGTCGTTCCCGGAAGTCCTCGTTTTTACTTTAAAGATTATCTTCAGGTAGCATTATCAGTCTTATCAGCGATGATCTCTCTTTCCATTTTAATATTTAAATAAGATTTTGGAGCAATAGTGAATAACAACGAATTAAATTATAGAGAGCAAGAAGGCAACTCTCTTAAAGATTATATAAATCTGATTAAGCTGAATATTATCCCGATTTTACTTATAAGCGCGGCTGGTTTAATTGTATCTGTGCTTTATGCTTTAACTGCGCAGAATATATATAAATCTACTACAATGATGAAAATTAGCAAACCATCCGGAAGTATTTTGGAATCTCCATTAATGCCTGAATTTCAAGATTTTGGCAGCGACAGATTTCTGGCAAATGAAATAGAAATACTGAAAAGTTACACCATTAGAGAAAAAGTTGCAAAGACTCTTATAGATACATTCCATAATGTTGGTGTTAGAGATAGTTTTTATTGGGTGCTTAATCAAAATTTTGAATTACAAAATGCTGAGGAAGTCAAATCCATTGACCAATTAGCAAATTCTTTATCTGTATTAGTCCAAATAGAACAAAAAAGAGGACTTGATATGGTGGAGATTTCAGTTGAATCTCCTTCTAAATATGAAGCGGCCTTAATAGCTAATTCATATTCCGAAGCTTATAAAGCACAAAACTTAACTTACAATCGTCAGCAATTAATTGCAGTAAAAACTTTTCTTGAAGGTCAAAGAGTAGATAAGCTTGATGAATTAGAAGGGGCTGAAAATGCAGTCAAAAAATATCAAGAGGAAGGTGGAATTGTTGTTTTAGATGAACAAGCGCGCTCTTTAATTGATATGATTTCTGAATTTGAATCGCAACGAAATGCGTCAAGAATTGAAATGATGTCATCAGAATTGACACTAAAATTATATAATGATGAGTTAGAAAGACAGAATCCGCAGATCAAAAAATATATTGAAAATTTTGCTGCCCAAAAAGAGTTAGAACTTTATCAAACAAGTATTGCAAAATTAACTGTTGATAAAGAATTGGCAATGGCAAATTTAGATAGAACAAATAAAGAAATAGAAATTGCTAAATACTATGATGATAAAATTGCCGATCTTAATCTAAAGGTTGATAAGTTATTAAAGAAATATGAAGCAAGTATTTTTGCTTCGTCTCCCGAAGAAATTAAAGAATTGACTTTAAAGAAATTAGAAGAAGAAGTAAAGTATAGAGCCTACAAAGCTTCTTTTGGAGAGCTTACTAAAATAGTAAATGATTATGAAAAGGAATTTAATCTACTTCCTGAAAGAACTATTGATTTAGCAAGACTGGAAAGAGAAAGAGCAGCATATGAAAAACTTTATCTTTTAGTCGAAGAAAAATATCAAGAAGCTCTAATAAACGAGCAATCTACTCCCGGTAATGTAATAATCGTTGATAGAGCCAGACGTGCTAACGGTCCTTCAAAACCGAACAGAATGCTTATTGTTTTAGTTGGACTTGTGCTTGGAACCGGTATGGGATTGGGATTTGCGTTTGTTCGCAGCTATTTTGATACAACTATTAAAACTCCTGAAGATATTCAAAACAAAAATATTAATCTTCTTACATGGATTCCTGAAATTGAAGGAGTTGGTTCTGAAGATCATAAGGAATTTGAATTTATTGTGGCAAAAAGACCGGATTCAATTCCAAGTGAAGCTTTTAGAGCATTAAGAACTAGAATCCAATTTTCTAAAATTAGACCGGATGCTATTAAAACAATTCTTGTTACTTCTTCAACTCCTAAAGAAGGTAAAACTACAGTTTCAGTTAACTTGGCCGGTAGTTTTGCTTATACAAGCAAGAGAACTGTTATTGTTGATTGCGATTTAAGAAAACCAAGAATGCACAATGTTTTTAAAGCTCAAAGATTCCCTGGATTTACAGATTATTTCTTTGGTCAAGCAGATTATGAAGAAATAGTTAGAAAAAGTGAAATTGAAAATCTTCATTTCATTACGGCTGGTACAATTCCTCCAAATCCATCTGAGATTTTAGGTTCTCCTCAAATGGAGAAATTTATTGAGAAACTAAAATCACTTTATGATATAATTATTCTAGATTCACCACCGGTAATTGCGGTAACGGATTCTGAAATTTTATCTAGAATGGTAGATGCTACAGTTTTAGTTGCATCAGCAAATGTTACAGAAAAAGATTTATTAGAAAAATCTGTTGAATTATTAACTCATGATCATGGTTCATTTATTGGGACAGTATTAAACAGATTCACTTACAGAAGTGGATACGGTTCCTACTACAAGTATTATTATTACTATTCAAAACCTGATCAAAAGGGAAAGAAACCTAAAGCAGAAATTAATACATAGTAAATTTTGTATAAAAAATCCTTCAAATTATTTTTTGTTATTATTATGGTCCTTGTGTTTTACACGAGGACCTTTTCTCAAATAGCGCCTAGCTATGAAGATAGATTTAGTATTATAAAGTCGGACACCCTTCAAAATCAAGTAAGCTTTTCTGAAATTGCATCAGATGGATTTATTGATCAAAATGAATATTTATTAGGTCCTGGTGATCAAATAAATATTCAAATAAGTGGAATAGAACAGTTTAATTTTTTGGTGCAAATTGATCCGGAAGGTTTTGTAAATCTGCCAAAAATTGGAATGCTTTCTCTAAAAAGTAAATCACTTGCTGAATCAAAGTTAATTATTTCTGAAAAGATAAAAGAAAGTTTTAAAGAAGTTCGAATTTTTATTAGTCTCAATAAATTTAGGAGATTAAAAACTTCAATTGTTGGTGAAGTAAAAAAATCATCAACTCAAATTTTTAATTCCAATACTAGATTGTTTGATGCAGTGACAAATGCCGGATTAACAAGCTCATCTGATATTAGAAATATTCTAATTATGAATGATACATTAAAAAAGCATTATGATCTTTTGGAATTTATTCGTACAGGTAAAAAATCACAAAATCCTTATTTGTTTGAGGGTGATTTAATTAGAATCAATAAAGTCGATAAAATTATTTCAATATTTGGAGCAGTTTTATATCCCGGAAATTATGAATTTGTAGTTGGTGAAAAAGTAGTTGATTTAATTGAAATAGCGGGCGGCTACTTGCATAATGCAAGACTTGATTCCATTGAGGTGATAACTTATTCAAATGATAACGAAACTTTAGTTAGTAATTTTTATTCACAATCTGAATTGCAGAATGTCATTCTAAACAAATTTGATAAAGTTATAGTTAGAGAAAAGACTGATTATTTTACAAATAGATTAGTAAGAATTGATGGATTTGTTAAATATCCCGGTTATCACAAAATAGTTAAAGAAAAAACAAAACTTACCGAACTTATTATTCAATCAGCCGGTGGATTCAGAGAAGAGGCATCCTTAAAAGATTCTTATGTAATCAGAACTCTTGGTTCTGAAGAAAGAGATTCGGAGTTCGAAAGATTAAAGAGTATTCCAATTGCAGATATGACAGAAGATGAGTACGATTATTTCAAAGCCAGGTCAAGAGAAGAAAAAGGAAAAATAGTTTTAGATTTTAGAAAACTTTTCATTGATAATGATTTTCAAGAAGATTTAATTCTTAAGCGAGGCGATGTAATTGTTATACCGGAGGCAAAAAATTACATTACTATAGTTGGTCAAGTTGTAAGGCCCGGAAATTTAATTTATAAAGAAAATCTGAATGTAGATGATTATATAGAAAAATCAGGCGGTTTTTCATGGCGAGCGATAGAAAATGATGTTAGAGTAATTAAGGCTGAATCCGGAGAATGGATTGACGCGGATGATGTTGCGCATCTAGCTCCCGGCGATATTATTTGGGTTCCTGAAGATCCGCCAGCACCTCCATTTTGGGAGACATTCAAAGATGTATTAACAATTTCGGGCCAATTAGCTACTGTACTGACGGCAATTATTGCAATAATAGTTGCTTCAAGGTGATCATGAATTACGTAGACCTTATAAAAATATTTAAGTCAAATTTTGGCAATATTATTAAAGTCACAATTTTTGGAACAATATTTTTAGGACTTCTGCTTTATTTTGTCGTTCCGATTACTTATCAATCAGAAATAAAAATTTTACCTCCGGAAGATCAAAATGTTAGTAGTTTTGCAAGTTTTTTAGGTGGTGCAGAATTACAAAATTTTGCAGGGCTGGGTTCGTTTTCCGGAAACTCTCAACTTTTCGCTGAAATCCTTAAAAGCAGAACAGCAGCGGAATTTGTAGTTAAAAAATGCAACTTAATTAATTATTATGATGCAGAAAATCTACTGGAAGCCTCTTCATTACTGCAGAAGGATTTGGTTGTTGAAGTAACTAAAGAAGGTATTATTATTTTGTCAGTTCCAATAACCTCATCTTTTTTTTCAAGATTTAGTGATGAGAAGGAAAAAATAAATTATTTATCTGCGGCAGTTTCAAATTCATTTGCCGCCGCTCTGGATTCAATCAATAAAAATAAATTAAATCAGAGAGCAAAAAGAACAAGAATATTTATTGAGTCACAAATTCAAAAAGCAGAAACATCTTTGAAACTTACCGAAGAAGAACTGAAAGATTTTCAAATTTTAAATAAAACTCTTTCTGTCCCTGAGCAGCTTCAAGCATCTTTAGATAATGCGGCAAGAATAAAAAGCCAGATTATTTTATCAGAAATTGAATTTGAAACTCTTCAATATGATCTGAAAGAAAATAGCAATTACTTAAAATCATTAAGCAATAGAATAGATGTTCTAAAGGATCAGTATAATAAAATTGAAGCAGGAAGAAAATTAGATAAAGATTATCTCCCGAGTTTTGATGAAATTCCGCAATTGAGTTTAGAATTAGCAAGGTTAACTAGAGAAGTTAAAGTACAAAACGAAGTTTACTTACTTCTACAAAGACAATACTATACAGAAAAAATTCAAGAGAATAAAAATATATCAACAGTTGAAGTTTTGGATGAAGCAGTCCCTCAATTAAAAGCTAAAAGTCCGCGACTTTTATTTCATACAGCTTTAGGGACATTATTTATATTCTTAGGATATATCTGTTTATTGATTTTAAAGCAAAAAATAAGGAAAGACTAAAATGTCTAAAGTAGCTGTTGTTACTGGTGGAGCCGGATTTTTGGGATCGCATCTTTGTGATAAATTAATTGGGAATGGCTTGAAAGTAGTCTGCATAGATAATTTGATAACCGGCAACATAGAAAATATTGAACATCTTTTTGGCAATGAGAATTTTTCTTTTCTTAAACATGATGTTACTAATTTTATTCACGTTCCGGGGAAAGTAGATTATATTTTCCATTTCGCTTCTCCCGCAAGCCCAATCGATTATTTAAAACTTCCTATTCAGACTTTAAAAGTTGGCTCTTTAGGAACCCACAAAGTTCTTGGATTAGCAAAAGAAAAGAATGCGGCATTTTTGCTGGCTTCAACTTCGGAAGTTTATGGAGATCCAAAAATTCATCCGCAAAAAGAAGATTATTGGGGAAACGTAAATCCTGTCGGTCCGCGTGGAGTTTATGATGAAGCTAAAAGATTTGCAGAAGCAATGACGATGGCTTATCATCGATATCATGGAGTGAAAACCAGAATTGTAAGAATATTTAATACTTATGGACCAAAAATGAGATTGGATGACGGAAGAGCTTTGCCGGCTTTTGTTGGTCAAGCTTTGCGCGGAGAAAACATTACAGTTTTCGGTGATGGTCAACAAACAAGATCTTTTTGCTACGTAACTGATTTAGTAGATGGAATTTATAGATTAATGATGTCAGAAGAAATCGATCCTGTAAATATTGGAAATCCTTCTGAAATTACAATTAAACAATTTGCCGAAGAAGTATTAAGAATTACTGGATCAAATAGTAAAATTGTGTTTGAGCCTTTGCCTATTGATGATCCGATGGTTAGGCAGCCGGATATTACTAAAGCAAAAGAAATTTTAGGATGGGAACCAAAAATTGATAGAAAAGAAGGATTAGAAATTACAATTCAATACTTTAAGAAAAAACTTGGTATGTAATTATTAGGAAAATTTTAATTAAAATTCTGGGACTTTTTTAAGTCCCAGTTTTGTTTTAAAAATATGCTTCTAAACAATCATTCATATTATTCTTTTTTAAGATCTTCAATTAGCCCAGTAGATTTGGTTAATTACGCAGTTGAAAATAATCTCAAAAGCATTGCGTTAACTGATAAAAATGGAATGCAAGGTTTAATTCAATTTGCCAAATATGCTATTGAAAAAGGTGTAAAACCAATACTTGGTGCGGAAATTACTGAATCAAATGATAGTCAAGATTACATATTAATTTTAGCGAAAAATAATTCAGGCTATTCAGAACTTTGTAAAATTATTACAAACCAGAGATTAGATGAAAATTTTTCGTTTGAAGATATTTTTAGGATTGGCTGTAAAAATCTTTTTTTAATCAGCTCATCAGAAAAAATAATTAATAGATTCCATCAACAAAATTTAATTGATGAGAATTTTTTTGTTGAACTTTATTCTACAAAAAAATCAAAAATAAATATCAGGAATGTTTATAATCTTTCTCAAAAATTGGGATTGAAAATTGTTGCTACTCATCCGGCTTATTTCAATAAAAAAGAAGATCACCTTTTACATCGTGCTTTAACCGCAATCAGAAAGAATAAAGTCATCATTAATTTAGATAAATCAGAAATAATTGATGATGAATTTTATTTAACTGACTATCAAAAATTTTTATCAAAATGGAAGTCATTACCTGATGCAATAAATAATGCAGAATATATTTCTGCAAATTGTAATGTGGATTTGGATTTAGGAAAATATAAATATCCGAAATATCAAGTGCCGGAAGGTGAAACATCAACTTCAATGCTATGGAACCTTAGTTATGAAGGATTAAAAATTAAATATAATCCACTTACCGAGACTGCAAAAGCAAGATTAGAAAAAGAACTGCAAGTTATAAATGAACTTGGATTTAGTGATTATTTTTTAATTGTTTGGGATATTGTAAAAACTGCTCATGAAAAAAGAATGATGACTATTGGCAGAGGTTCGGCTGCAAACAGCATTGTTTCTTACTGCCTAAATCTAACTCAAATAGATCCTATTGAACAGAATTTGTATTTCGAAAGATTTTTAAATAAAGGAAGAGCTAATCCGCCGGATGTTGATCTAGATTTTTCATGGAAAGAAAGAGACGAAATTGTTAGATATGTTTTCGAAAAATATGGCTATGAAAGAGTAGCAATGATTTCAACAACAATTACATTCAAAGCTAGATCTGCTTTTAGAGAAATGGCAAAAGCGTTTGGAATTTCTGATGGTGAAATATCAACATACAGTAAATTTATTCCATGGACTAGCGCAAAGAATCTGGATAAACTTTCTGAAAAATTTCCTGAATCTGTAAATCTGAATTTTTCTACTGAACCTTGGAAATCTATAATTGAATTGGCTTACCAAATTGCAGATTTTCCGCGTCATTTGGGGATTCATCCCAGTGGAATTGTAATTACTCAATCTCCAATTACAGATTTTACCGCTTTAGAATATGCTAAGAATAAAGGGATTGGGCTTATTGTTACTCAACCGGACATGTATTCAATTGAGGATTTGGGCTTAGTTAAAATTGATTTATTAAGTCAAAGATCATTAGGAGTTTTAAGAGACACGATGGAAACTTTGGAAAAATATTTTTCATTTAATACAAAAAACTCTTATTTTTAGAGTTGGGTAAATAGAGGAGCTAGATATTAATGATATCAAAGAATATCATTAAAAATTATTACACTCATAGAGTGGTTGAAAGCGATCAAAAAGACTCAATTGAAATTGGATCTCGGGAGTTAATTATTCCAAAAGAAGATCCTATTAATTCCATAAAGTTCAATACCAATTTTCATGAAGTAAGAATCCCATCCGAACTTATAAAACCAGGCAAAGTATTTTCAACAATAAATCCAAATATAATTTTAATTCTAGCATCAATTTTATTATCGGGATTGGTTTTGTACAGTCTAACAGAACAAATTCTTTTAGGAAAAATTCTCGGAAAAAATCCAATTTCAAATGAGGCTCTATTATCAATTGGATTTTATTTTCTGCTTTTGAGTTTTACTCTTCCATTTATTTTCTTGAAGAAAAAATTTGTTTTAAAAATAAGAAAAAGTTATTTGGATATTAATTATTCACTTAATCGAATTCAAAGAATTGATTTAGACTCTGTTAATGAATGTCGAGTTTTAAATAAAAGTGAAGATGCTACAATAAAGTGGATAGACTTGGACTTATCCACCAAAAGAAAATCCTACCGAACAAATATAAATTCATCAATTGCTGTTTTTTTAAAAGATGGAAGATGCTTATTATTTGGTGCTGATAAGTAAGAAATAAAGTCAAAAATATTAGTATATTAGTGTCCTCATTATCGCAGTATTTGCTAAAAATAAATTATTCTTAATAATAAGATTTTCGCTTCCAATTTTCTACAATTGCTAAGCTTGAAAACAAAAAAGTGCGAAAATGGTGCGAAATCAAAGAAGACACGATGCTCTTTTATGGTCTAAAATTTGCTATTAATACATTTTGAAAAAACAATACTACATATAAATCGGGAGTTATTAATGGAACGTAAAAAAATAACAATTGATGGAAACGAAGCCGCCGCATATGTTGGATATCATAACTCCGAAGTTATAGCTATTTATCCAATTACGCCTTCTTCCGGAATGGGAGAAATGTCAGACGCTTGGGCTTCCGTCGGTACAAAAAATATTTGGAACACAGTTCCTCATGTTGCTGAATTACAAAGTGAAGGCGGTGCCTCCGGTGCGGTTCACGGTTCACTTCAAACCGGCTCTTTAACAACTACTTTTACTGCCTCTCAAGGTTTGTTGTTGATGATACCAAACATGTATAAAATTGCAGGTGAATTAACACCTACTGTTTTTCATGTTACTGCCAGATCAATAGCTGCTTCAGCATTGTCAATTTTTGGCGATCATAGTGATGTTATGGCAACACGCCAAACTGGTTTTGCTCTTTTAGCTTCAGGGTCAGTTCAAGAAACTATGGATTTAGCTGCTGTTGCCCATAAAGCTACATTAGAATCCAGAATTCCATTCTTGCATTTCTTTGATGGTTTTAGAACTTCACATGAAGTAAATAAAATCGAACAGCTTTCACTTGAAGATCTAAAAGCGATGATTGATGATAAAACAATAATTGAGCATAGAAGAAGAGCACTAAACTCTGATAACCCATTTATTAGAGGAACAGCCCAAAACCCTGATGTTTATTTCCAAGGAAGAGAAGCTGTTAATAAATATTATAATGAGTGTCCAGAAGCTGTTCAAAATGCAATGAATAAATTAGCTGAGCTGACAGGAAGACAATATAATTTGTTCGATTATTATGGTGCTCCGGATGCTAAGAGAGTTATTATAATGATGGGTTCCGGTGGAGAAACTGTTGAAGAAACTGTTGAATATTTATCAGAAAGAATGGAAGAAAAAGTTGGTGTAATTAAAGTTAGATTATATAGACCATTTTCTGAAAAACATTTATTTGCTGCCTTACCTAAAACAGTTGAAAGCATTGCTGTTCTTGATAGAACTAAAGAACCGGGCGCAATTGGCGAACCTTTATACTTGGATGTTGTTACTGCAATTTCTCAAGCAATGAATTCTAAAAACAAACCATTTGAAAAAATGCCAAAAATTGTTGGCGGAAGATATGGGTTATCATCTAAGGAATTTACTCCTTCAATGGTTAAAGCTGTTTATGATGAATTGAAAAAGGATGAACCAAAAAATCAATTTACAGTTGGTATTAATGATGACGTTACTTTTACAAGTTTAGATTACGATGAGAACTTCATTATTGAAGGTGATGATGTTGTTAGAAGTATGTTCTTTGGTTTAGGAGCCGATGGTACAGTTGGTGCGAATAAAAACTCAATTAAAATCATTGGGGAAGAAACTGAAAATTATGCTCAAGGATATTTTGTTTACGATTCCAAAAAATCCGGATCAACAACAATTTCTCACTTAAGATTTGGGAAGAAACCAATTCATTCTACATATTTAATTCAAAGTGCAAACTTTGTCGGATGTCATCAATTTAATTTGATTGAGAAATTTGATGTTTTAGAAAAAATTGGAAATGGTGGAACTTTCTTATTAAATGCGCCTTTCCCAACAGACGAAGTTTGGAATCAACTTCCTAAAAGAGTTCAAGAAGAAATTATTGATAAAAAACTTAAATTTTATGTTATAGATGCTTATGAAGTTGCAAAAGCAACAGGCATGGGTGCTAGAATTAATACTGTAATGCAGACTTGTTTCTTTGCAATTTCTGGAATTTTACCAAAGGATGAAGCAATTGAACAGATCAAAAAAGCTATTTACAAAACTTACGGATCAAAAGGTGAAGCTATAGTTCAAAAGAATTATAAGGCTGTTGATCAAACACTTGAAAATCTTCACGAAATTGAAGTTCCTTCATCAATCACTAGTGAAATTGAATTACCTCCGATTGTTTCAGACAAGGCTCCGGATTATGTGAAAAATACTTTAGCATTAATGATGCAAGGAAAAGGGGATAATGTTAGTGTTAGTCAAATGCCAGTTGATGGCACTTTCCCTTCCGGAACTACAATGTGGGAAAAAAGAAATATTGCATTAGAAGTACCTGCATGGGATCCGGATGTTTGTATTCAATGCGGAAAATGCGCTATGGTTTGTCCTCACGCTACAATCAGAATAAAAACTTACGACAAAAAATATACTGAAAATACTCCAGATACTTTCAAATGGACAGAAGCAAAAGGAAAAGAATTTGCCGGAATGGCTTATACAATTCAAGTTGCAACCGAAGATTGTACCGGTTGTGAACTTTGCGTTGAAGTTTGTCCTGCTAAGAATAAATCAGAGACCAGACTTAAAGCAATTAATATGGTTCCTCAAATTCCAATTAGAGAAAAAGAAAGAACAAATTGGGATTATTTCTTAGAAATTCCAGAATTTGATAGAAGAGATGTAAAAGTTGATACAATTAAAGGAAGTCAATTATTAGAACCTCTATTTGAATTCTCAGGCGCATGTTCAGGCTGCGGCGAAACTCCTTATGTAAAATTAGCTTCTCAATTGTTTGGCGATAGAATGGTTGTTGCAAATGCTACCGGTTGTTCTTCAATATATGGTGGCAACTTACCAACAACACCTTGGACAAAAAACAAAGATGGAAGAGGTCCTGCATGGTCAAATTCATTATTTGAAGATAATGCTGAATTTGGATTTGGTATGAGATTGTCAATCGATAAACAATCTGAATTTGCAAGAGAATTACTATTAAAATTATCTGATAAAGTTGGAAAAGAATTAGTTGAGAACATTTTAGATGCTGAGCAAAGAGATGAAGCCGGAATTTATGAACAAAGAGAAAGAGTTGCTCAATTAAAGAAAACACTTGAAAGCCTAGATGGGGATGATGCTTCTAATCTATTAGCTATTGCGGATTACCTAGTAAGAAAATCTGTTTGGATTATGGGTGGTGACGGCTGGGCTTATGATATTGGTTTCGGAGGTTTAGATCACGTTCTTGCTTCAGGAAAAGATGTTAATATTCTTGTTTTAGATACTGAAGTATATTCAAATACCGGTGGTCAAATGTCCAAATCAACCGGAATGGGAGCTGTTGCTAAATTTGCTGCCGGCGGTAAACCAACAGGCAAAAAAGATCTTGCTATGATGGCAATGACTTATGGAAATGTTTATGTAGCAAAGATTGCAATGGGTTCTAATGATTTGCAAACGTTAAAGGCATTTTTAGAAGCTGAAAAACATGACGGACCATCATTAATAATTGCTTATAGTCATTGCATTGCTCATGGAATTAATATGGCTAAAGGCATGGAAAGTCAAAAAGCAGCTGTAGATTCTGGTCACTGGCCATTATTTAGATATAATCCTGCAAATGTTCTTGAAGGTAAGAATCCTCTGAAAATTGATTCTAAACCTCCCAAAATTAAATTGGAAGAATATTTCTATAAAGAAACAAGATATAAAATGTTAACTAAATCTCATCCTGAAGCAGCTAAAAGACTACTTAATTTAGCTCAAGAAAATGTTAACAAAAATTGGAAATATTACGATCAACTTGCCGGACTTGAATTTTCAGCACCAACTAATGGTGAAGAAACTAATGAAGAAAGTGAAAACTAAGGATTAATTATTATTGAAATCTATGGAGTATAAATATTTTTGCTCCATAGATTAATAAAGTATCCTTTTTAATAAATTTTATAAAATAATGGAGTGGAAATGGATTTAACAACAACTTATATGGGACTAAAGCTTAAAAACCCTATAGTTCCATCAGCTTCACCACTATCATATAACTTAGATTCAGTTAAATCTCTTGAAGATAATGGGGCTTCTGCAATTGTTCTTTATTCATTATTTGAAGAACAGATTACTCACGAATCTGGTGAATTAGATCATTATTTAAGTTATGGTACTGAAAGTTACGCTGAAGCAACAACATATTTCCCTGAACCAGAAGATTTTAACTTAGGACCATATGCTTATTTGGATCACATAGCAGCTTGTAAAAAAGCAGTTGATATTCCAATAATTGCTAGTCTTAATGGAGTTAGCAAAGGAGGCTGGGTTCAATATGCAAAAAATATTCAGGATGCCGGTGCGGATGGATTGGAATTAAACATTTATTATATTCCTACAAATTCATCATTAACTTCTCAAGAAGTTGAAGCAATGTATATCGACACTTTATCAGCAATAAAAGAGAAAATTGATATTCCGGTTGCTGTAAAACTAAGTCCTTATTTTACTTCTTTAGCAAATATGGCTAAAAGATTAGACCAAGCAGGTGCAAATGCTTTGGTTTTATTTAATCGATTTTATCAACCTGATTTCGATCTTAATAAATTAGAAGTTGTTCCTAATTTGGTTTTAAGTACTAATTGGGAAATGAGACTTCCTTTAAGATGGATTGCAATTTTGCATAGTAATATTAAAGCAAGTCTAGCTGCTACAAGCGGAATTCATAATCCTGAAGATGTAATAAAAGTTATGATGGCTGGTGGAGATGTTGCAATGGTTTGTTCTGAACTTCTTATGAATGGTGTTGGGCGTATTAATGATCTTCTTATTGGAGTTGAAAAATGGATGGAAGAGAATGAATATGTATCAATTGAACAAATGAAAGGAAGTATGAGTCAAAAATCTGTTGGTGAGCCAGCAGCTTTTGAAAGAGCAAATTATATGAAGACACTTCAAAGCTATAAAACTTTGATCTAATAAAAAGTAAAGATTGTTCGTTAACAATAAAAGAGACTGCTTAATTTTTAGCAGTCTTTTTTTATATATAAGGATCAGAAAATGAAAACTATTGCTTTAATTATAATGTTTATGCTATTTATTATCGGATGTTCGGAACCAATTAATTATCTGCCAGAGCAACTTTTTGAATATAAAATTGAAAAGAGATTACAAGGTGATGAAGCTTTAAAATTTGTAAATAATCTTCATTTTGATAACGTTACAAATCAAGAAAATGAAATCGGTTTTTACAATGATGGAAAGAAAGATTTAATTATTTATATAACTCATTACAAAAATCAAGATGAAGCTAAAGCAAATGAATTAAAGATGACTGAAAAAATATCACCCCAAAATTCTGTTTTTTTTGCCGGGAAATACATTGAGATTGAAAATGAAAAAGTGTATCAATGTTACGGAATGGGCCAAGCTCATTATGTGTTTTCAGCAAATGGAAAATTATTCTGGATTTCTGTGGATGCGGTTTCCGGTCAAGAGTTTATAAAAAATTATTTAGCTCTCATCCATTAATAAATGGATTTAAGATCGGCCGTCTTATTACATTGATTTTTGTAAAAAAAATGACAATTATTGAATCATTTTGAGGATATTTTCATCAAACGCATTATAAAAATTTGAGGGGAAAAATGATTAAGAAAGGCCTATTTATATTCTTTTTGATTGTAACAGTTTTATCTGCAAATAATAATCTTAAATGGCACAGCTTTGATGAAGGTCTTGCAAAAGCTAAAAAGGAAAATAAATTTTTGTTAGTTGATTTCTATACTGATTGGTGTGGTTGGTGCAAGAAAATGGATGCAGAAACTTACACAGACAAAAGTATTGTAAAGCTGCTTAATGAACAATTTGTTCTTGTAAAACTAAATCCTGAAAAAGAAGGCACCGTTAATTATAATTTAGAAACTTATTCAAATCAACAATTTGCTGGTGCTGCAGGTGTATCCGGTTATCCGGCAACTGGTTTTTTTGAATCTACAGGACAATTTATTGGAGTAGTTCCGGGTTATTTAGACGTGACAAATTTTACTGATTTATTGTCTAAAATTGTAGCAAAAGATTATATGAAAGAATAGTTTTTTGTGATATTTACTCTTTTCATCATTATATTTGCCTAAAATTATAGGTAATTTATTCAGAATGATTGAACATTATCACAAATGGTATTCTCAATTTTTTGATAGAGATTTTGAAATGCTCGTTTTCGGTGAAGCGGGCATTCCATTAATTCTTTTCCCTCCCACAACAGGAAGATACTATACCTATAAAGATTATGGCTTCATTTATTCTATTCAAGAGTTAATTAATTCCAGCCAATATAAAATCTATTGCCCTGATTCTATAATAAATGAAACTTGGCTTGATTTTAACCTTCCACCTGAATTAAGAGTTAAAAAGCATTTAGCTTATGAAAATACTATTCTTAAAGATGTTATTGAATTTGCAAAATATGAAACAGAACATGATAAAGTATTATTAGCCGGTTTTGAATTTGGCGCTTATTATTCACTAAATATTGCTTTTAAATTTCCAGAATTAGTAAAAGGACTTTTTTCTTTTTGTGGCATTTATGATATTAAGCAGTTTATAATGGGCTTTTATGATGATGAATGTTATTATAATAATCCGATTGACTATCTTTCTAATTTAAAAGATCCTTGGTATTTGGATAAAATAAAAGAAATGAGAATAACCATTGCAACCGGAAATTATGATAATCATTTTGACGAAAGTACTAAAATTTCTCAAATTCTAAATAGAAAAAAAATTGGTCATACCTACGCTTATTTAGAAGGATTGGGAAATAATTGGGATAAGGCTAGAGAAGCATTTAAATTTTACGTTTCAAACTATAATTTCTAATTTAAATTTAAAAACAGAGGTTTTATGAAAAAGATAGGAATTCTTTTTGGGCAGGAGAATACCTTTCCACAAGCATTCGTTGATAGAATAAATGCAAAAAATGAAAAGGGAATTACAGCAGAATTAGCAAAAATTGATAAAGTTATGCAAGCTGAACATCAAGGATATGATGTGTTAATTGACAGAATTTCGCAAGATATTCCTTTTTACAGAGCAATGCTAAAAAATGCTGCTATTTCTGGCACTGCAGTAATTAATAATCCATTTTGGTGGTCGTCGGATGATAAATTTTTTAACAATGCATTAGCATTAAAAGTTGGAGTTGCAGTTCCAAAAACTGTAATTCTTCCTTCAAATCAACATCCACCGGATACTAATGAATTTTCTATGCGGAATTTAAGCTACCCATTGGATTGGGATGCAATATTTGAATATGTGGGATTTCCTGCATTCTTCAAACCTTTTGCTGGCGGTGGTTGGAAAAATGTTTATAAGGTTAATGATAGAGATGAATTTTTTAAAGCTTATCATGAAACTGGAACTTTGGTTATGATGCTTCAAGAGGAAATAGAATTTGAAGAATATTTTAGGTGTTATTGCATTGATAGAAAAGATGTAAAAATAATGGCTTACGATCCAAAGCAACCTCATCATTTAAGATATGTTCAAAATTACGTCCCAAAAGATAAAAGATTGATGAAAAGAATTGAAGATGATGTAATCAAACTGAATAACGCATTGGGCTATGATTTTAATACAGTTGAATTTGCAATTAAAGACGGTGTTCCGGTTGCAATTGATTTTTGCAATCCTGCACCTGATGCTGATGTAAATTCTGTTGGTGAAGAAAATTTTGAATGGGTTGTTGAATCTGCGGCAAACATGGCAATTAAAAGAGCTAAGAAACATAAAGCCGGAGAAAATAATTTAACTTGGGGTGATTTTATTACCTCTTTTTCAAGCAATCAAAAAATTAAATCAAATAAAACTAAGAATAAATAAGAAAGAATTGCTATGAGTAGCCCAAATTTATTTTCGTTAGGGATTGAAGAAGAGTTCCAAATTATTGATCCTAAAACGAGAGAACTAAAATCGCATATACAGCAAATGCTTGAAGACGGTGGAAAAATGGTTTTTAAAGAGCAGATAAAAGCTGAGATGCACCAATCTGTTGTTGAAACCGGTTCTGAAATTTGTAAAGATATTACAGAAGCCAGGCAAGAAGTTATAAAGCTTAGAACTAATTTAGCAAAACTCGCAAAAGCTCAGGGACTTGTAATTGCTGCTTCAGGAACTCATCCATTTTCACGTTGGGAAGATCAAAGAATTACCGAACATGACAGATACAAAGGTGTTGTTGAAGAAATGCAGCAAGTTGCAAGAGCAAATCTTATTTTTGGTCTGCATGTTCATGTTGGAATTGATGATAAAGAAACAGCAATTCAAATTATGAATGCAGCTCGTTATTTCCTTCCTCATATTTTTGCATTGTCCACAAATTCCCCTTTCTGGAAGGGGCGAAATACAGGTTTCAAATCTTACAGAATAAAAATATTTGATCGCTTTCCAAGAACTGGTATTCCGGATCACTTTAACAGTTGGGGAGAATTTGAATCTTACATTAATCTCCTCGTTAAAACTGGATGTATTGATAACGCAAAAAAAGTCTGGTGGGATATAAGACCTCATCCTTATTATGATACTCTTGAATTTAGAATTTGTGATGTGCAGTTAACTATAGACGAAACTATTGCTCTAGCTGCTCTTATGCAGGCTGTTGTTGCAAAATTATATAAACTTCTTAAACAAAATTTGGGATTTCGTCTATACAGAAGAATTTTAATTAATGAAAACAAATGGCGCGCATCAAGATATGGTCTTGAAGGAAAGCTTATTGATTTTGGAAAGAAAAAAGAAGTTCCGACTCATGATTTGATCTATGAACTACTGCATTTTGTTGATGATGTTGTTGATGAATTAAATAGCCGTCATGAAATAAATTTTATTTACCGAATGTTAGAAACCGGCACAGGTGCAAGAAGACAACTGAAAGTCTGGAATGATAATAATCATGATTTAACAAAAGTGGTTGATTATATAATTGAAGAAACAAATAAAGGACTAGAAATTTAAATGCTATGATAAGTGAAATAAGAAATAAATATAATGCAGAATTTACAACGGAAAAATATAACGAATTTATAAAATCTGTTTGGGCTAAGACTGGCAACAACATTGATTTTAGACTATGCGAAACCCCTTTCTTTATTGATGATCAGCTAAAAGAAAAATTAACTAGTGCTTGTTATAATATTATTGACCAGCTTAAAACTGAAGACTTTATAAAACATTCAGAAAATGGTATTCCGGATCAGTTTAAAGTTAGTGGTGAAGATGAGCATCCAATATTTTTGCAATTAGATTTTGGAATTTGTAAAAATGAAAAAGGTGAGCTTGCTCCAAGACTTATTGAACTTCAAGGGTTTCCTTCCCTTTACGCTTTCCAAGCATTTTTAGATGAAGAGATAAAAAAGCATTTTGAAATAAACTCAGATTTAAAAACATTTTTTAATGATTATGAATTTGATTCATATCTGGAATTATTTAAGAAAACCGTACTTGGAAATTCGAAAAAAGAAAATGTAATCCTTTTAGAAATAGACCCTAATAATCAGAAAACTAGAGTTGATTTTTACCTAACTCAAGATTATTTAGGAATTGAACTTGTTTGTATTACTGATGTTATTCAGCGTGGAAAAAATCTTTTTTACAAAAAGGATAATCAAGAAATAAAAATAGAAAGAATTTATAACAGAGTAATTTTTGATGAACTTGAAAGAAAGAAAATAAGAATTCCTTTTGATTATAAAAATGAATTGGAAGTAACCTGGGTTGGACATCCAAATTGGTTCTTCAAAATAAGCAAACATTCTCTTCCTTTCCTTAAAGGCGAGTCTGTTCCAGAATGTTATTTTTTATCTGATGTAGATATAAATGAAATTGACCTCACTAAATTTGTTTTAAAACCTTTATACTCCTTTGCCGGAGAGGGTGTTTTAGTTGATATTACTATAGATGATATAAAAAATATATCGGATAAAGAAAATTTTCTACTTCAAGAAAAAGTTGAATATGAACCCATTATTGATACACCGACCGGGTTTTCGAAAGTAGAAGTCAGAATGATGTTTATTTGGAATGATGAACCGATTTTAGTAAATAATTTAGTAAGAACCAGCAAAGGAAAAATGATTGGCGTTGATTACAACAAAGACAAAGACTGGATTGGCGCATCTATCGGATTTCACTTCTGATCAGACTTAATAATTGTACGGCATTATAAATTAGCACTATCAAAAAAAGAATTGACGAATATCTTTGTATAGATGTTTGTCAATTCTTATATAAATAATTTTTATAACTCTATAACCTGATGTTCAAATTTATTAATAGCAACTTCATCAAAAATCCATTTTAATATATCTAGTCCATATTTGTTAGCAAAATAGAGCCAATTAATTTCTCGCTCTTGCAGATTGTTATAAGGGTAAAGAGAAATACTTGCTTTTTTAATTTGTCTTAGAGTAACATCGTGTTTTCTTTCTTGAGCATTTTCGGCTTTTGATTTTAATGTATCCAAACTTTGTTTTATTCTTTGAATAGTTTTGTCGGATAAGTCTTTAAGAGTCGGATCAATTCCAAATAATTTTTGTTTTATCTCGTCCATCGCTTTTTCAATTTGATGTTCTTCTTCTTTCAGCAATTCGTCAATACTTGAATCAGAAACCTGATGAAGCACTTTACTGTTAAGTAATTTCTCTTCAATAAAAATATCTTCAACTTTCAATTCATATTTTTCCAAGACAGTTTTAATATTTTTTTCAAGAATTGTAACAGAAGAACGCGGATATACTATTGGTTCAGAAATTCCAAATTTTTTGTAAAGAGGCATAACTTGGGCGAAATATGAAATTTCACTAGGACCGGCAACATAGAATCCGGTTGGCAAAAGATAGTCCTGAGCAATTGGTCGAAGTAAAACATTAGCACTAAATTTCTCTGGTGAATTTTCAATTTCATCAAGTAATTCAATCAAAGTGAATTTTTGACGCTTTCCCTTCAATTTGAAAAAATCTTCATCCGGCTCTATTGAATATCTTCCGCCGTTATCTGAAAAGAAAAGATTAATAGGTTTTACTTTCACTTGCGAATGATAAACTTCTTCTAAATCGGCGCTAATTTTTACAACTTCATTTGCATGTACTTCAAAATTGCTTAATTCCTTTTTGAAAATTGGTTTTAATAATTCTTTTATTTCCTTCATTTGTGGATCAAAAATTATTAATCCTTCCTCATCAAAAAAATTGAATATTAAATCTGCAAATGATTCCTTATAAGATTTCCCGGATATATAGCTGCTTTCAAATTTTGCAAATGCATCTTTTGAAAATTCAGTCTCTCTTAATTCACTTTTTATTCTTGAAACTAATTCTTCAATTCCGTTATTGAATTTTAATTTCCCAATCATTCCGCGGTTGAAATCTTCCGGCTTGTTATCATTATAAATAAATTTTTGAAGTCCATTTTTTTGATCGATCAAGTTTAGTTCACTTACTTCTTCAAAATCATGATCGTCTCCTTCAAGCCAAAATACCGGAACAAAATTATAATTTTCAAATTGCTGCTTTAAAGAATTAGCAAGTTTAATTGCTGTAATTGTTTTATAAAATGTATATAAGGGTCCGCCTAAGATTCCAAGCTGCTGTCCGGTTACAACCGCAACTGTTCTATCTTTTTGAAGCAAATCAATATTTACTTTTGTTTTCTTTGAAGGTTTATAATCATTATAAAATTGGTTAACAGCGGCAGAAATTTTTTTACTATCAGCTCTTTCTGATTTTGATAAACTATCAAAAAGAGTTGTATAATTAATTACATCTCTAAAATTATATTTAAAGTATTTCTCAACATTTTCAAATTCATATAGATAATCCAAAAATAAATTTTGATGTCCAGGTATATCAGAAAAATTTATGAACATTACATCTCCTTTTTTTCAATAACAAAAATAAGAATAAATAGCGCAAATAATTAATTTCAGTTAATGTATATGATATGATTTATATTTCTGCTTTCAAAAATAATCAGTCGTAAAAAATGAAAATATATTTTCAATTATTCTTTTTAATATTTCTTGTAAACAGTTTTGCGCAGAATGATTCATTCAGATTTAATTTTTTGCCTGACGGAATGCATTTTCTTCCATTACGCGCAAATTTTCAAGAAGCTCATATGGGAATTTTATATTATCCTTCTAATGCAAATTTAAAAGTAGATATTGGAAATTCCATGGATGTATTGGGATTTCATTTTGGAGAAAAACTTTATGTTACTGTTGGTGCTGAGTTTATGGCTTATGCTCTTGCTACAAGTTTTGCAGGAAATAGATTACAAATTGATATGCTTGATGGATTTTTTGGCGGTAACGCCTCGGTTTCTTATGTGCTAAATCAATCATCAAAATTAATTGGACGATTCAGAATAATTCATAACAGCGCTCACCTTGTTGACGGCAGCTTTATTCGAGATTCCAAAACTTGGAAGAATAATTACGAACCTATTCCTTACACAGAAGATTTTGGAGAATTAATTTTTGGGCATGAATTTAGTAAAGATAAATTTCTGACTCGTTATTATGGATTGCTTTCTTACTCAACTTTGGTGCGACCATCAAATCTTAAAAAATGGGTTGGTGGATTAGGGTTTGAATCTGCTTATACAAAAATATTTACTCTATTTGAAAAGGATGCTAATCTTTTTGCCGCATACCATTTCCAAGTTGATGGAGTTTCAAAATATGAAGGAAGTAATTCGTTGAAAACCGGAATTAAATTTGGTGATTGGCAAAATAAAGGGGTTACATTTTACTTGAGTTATTACTCTGGAAGAAATCCGTTTAGTGAATATTATTTTCAGAAAGTTGATAAATTTGGAATTGGCTTTTTGTTTGAATTTATTTAGGTAAGCTAATTGAAAAAAGAAATTTTTCTTAAAATAAGCAGAATCATTATTGCTATTGCTTTAATTGTGTATCTTTTCTTTTTTCTGGAATTAGAAAATATTATTTCCAGTCTTAAAAATGTCGATCTATTTTTATTCTCTTTTGCTCTATTTTTACTACTACCAAATCTTTTTTTTCAATTTTTAAAATGGAAATATCTTTTAAATTCTGTCTTGGATTTTAAAGACAACAATAAAATATTAAGATCGTTATTGGTCGGCCTAAGTTCTGGAATTATAACGCCCATGAGAGTTGGGGAATATTATGGCAGATCTCTTGACCTTAAAAATAAAACAATTACAGAAGTAGCAGCATTAACATTTATTGATAAACTATTTGTTTTGCTCACTGTTATAGTTGTTGGCGGACAGTTTTTCGTTTTCTTTTTAAGCAAATATTTCCAATTAAATATTTATATACAATTTATTGGGAATGCAACGTTACTTTTATTTTTATTCGTTCCTTTTGGAATAATTCATTTTAAAAATTCTAATATTATAAACAGATTAAAAAAAATAAATTTAGCAAATAAATTATTTTTGAAAACAGCTTCACTTAATAAAATTAATAACAAGATTGTATTGGTCACTTTTGTTTATTCAGTTATTATTTATTCAATCTACACAATGCAATACACAATTTTGATTTCAGCATTCAGCATAAATCCGGATTTTTATAATAATTATCTTCTTAGTAATGTAACTATGTTTTCAAAAGCAATTATTCCTCAAATATCGTTTGGCGAATTGGGAGTGAGAGAATCAACATCTGTGTTTTATTCTTCTTACTTTAATGTTTTGGGAGCAGCAGCTTTTAATGCTTCGGTGTTAATTTTTGTAATAAATCTTTTGATCCCTTCCATTGCTGGTTTTTTCTTCATCACAAAGAAATCTAAATGACAATATTATTTATCATTTCAATTTTACTTAGTCTATTTTATTTCGGATTTATTTTGTCGATCTATTTTGGGCTGAAAAAAATAAATAGTCAAAATGGTTCTCGAAAATCAGAATTACCAAGTGTTACAATTTTAATCCCTTTTAGAAATGAAAAAGATAATCTGGAAAGGTCAATAGAATCGATGAATATGTTAGATTATGATGAAAATAAAATCGAAATTTATTTTATAAATGATAATTCAACAGATGATTCAATTAAAATATTTAATTCAACAAAAAAGAAAAATTATATTCAATTAATAAATTTGGAATTAGATAAAAGCAATTCTGCCAGAAAGAAAAAAGCAATCTTAAAAGGAATTGAAAACTCAAATAATGATATTATTGTAACAACTGACGCTGATTGTTATTCTGAAAAAAATTGGCTAAAAAATTTGGTTAATCATTTTGATTACCAAACAGCTTTGGTTGCCGGTCCGGTTGATTTAGTCGTCACATCAAATTTAATTGGTGCATTCCAGAGAATTGAATTTGCCGGATTAAATCTAACAGCTGCAGGCTTAATCTCAATAGGTATGCCATTAATTTGCAGTGCTGCAAATTTAGCTTACAGAAGAGAAGTGTTTAATGAAATAGGTGGATTCGGGAAATCAATAAAATATTCATCAGGTGATGACGATTTTTTAATTCAGAAAATAGCAGCATGCAAAAAATGGAAAATAAAATTTGCTTATTTAAAATCTGCAAAAGTCTTTACTGAAGGGAAATTAACATTTAGAGAATTTCTCAATCAAAGAGCTAGATGGGCAAGCAAAGGATTTAGTTACGAAAGTACTTACACAGTAGTTCTATTAATTTTACTCTTTCTGTTTTATATGTTTATTCCAATTCAGATAATTCTTGTTTTATTTGGTAGCAAGATTATTCTTGTTTCTTTATTCTTAACAGTAGTATTAAAACTAATAGCTGAATATTTGGTTATGAATAAAGGGCTAAACGACTTATATGAAAAATCCTTGTTAAAGTATTTTTTAGCAGCAGAAATAATTCAAATACCATACATAATACTTTCACCATTAATTGGGATATTTGGGAAATTTAGTTGGAAGGGAAGGAGTTTAAAGAAATAAATGAAATCTCTTTATAATCCACCCAAATTTATTAAATCAATTTTTCCCAAAGCTTATTGGGAAACTAAAAACAATAAACTTCTACTCACTTTTGATGATGGACCTACGAAAATTGCAACAGAGGAAATTCTAAAACTTTTGGATGAATTAAAAATAAAATCTCTTTTTTTCTGTGTTGGAAATAATATTAAAAACGAACCTAGTTTATTAGAAGAAATTTTATCTGAAGGACATGAAATTGGAAACCATACTTATAACCATCAAGTGTTGTGGTTTTCAAAAAAAAGAAAAATTCAAAGTGAGATAAACTTATTTGAAGAAGAGTTAATAAATTCTGCAAATCTGAATTCAAAATATTTTAGACCGGTTAAAGGGAGAATAGATTTTAGACTTTATAATTCAATTAACAAATTAAATCTAAAAATTGTGATGTGGTCGCTTCTAACTTTGGATTATAAAAATGATCTAAATATTGTTAAATTTGCCGTTAATAAATTTTTAAAGAATAATTCAATTATTGTTCTGCATGATAATATCAAATCACAAGAAATAATTATAGATTCAATGAAATATATTTTTGATAATGCAATGGAAAAAGGATTTGAGTTTGGAGCTCCGGCTGAATGTTTGAAATAATTTTCCTCATACTTACTTCACTTTATTTTATACAAATCGTAATTTTCTTAATTGGTGCGATTAAAGAATTTCCAAAAAATAAAGAAGAAGACTTACCAAATGCTACAGTTATTGTTGCCGCCAGAAACGAGCATGATAATATAACTGACTGCCTTACTTCATTAGAAAAATTAGAATATCCAGATAATAAATTAGAAATAATTATTGTTGATGATCATTCAACAGATGATACTTTTGAACTTGTTTCAAATTTTATTAATGGAAAAAATAGATTCAAATTAATTCAACCGGAAAAAAATATTGGCATTGTTAAGGGAAAAGCAAATGCAATAGCTAACGCAATTGAAATTGCAAACGGAGAAATTATTTTAACTACTGACGCAGATTGTGTTGTTTCTAAAACGTGGGCAAAAACTTTAGCTTCTTATTTCACGAAAGATACAGCAATGGTTTGCGGATATACTAATCAGTTTGATGATAAGATTTTTCGAGCAATGCAATCAGTGGATTTTGTTTATCTCCTTGGTGTTGCCGGTGGTACAATGAATCTCGGCAAACCTCTTAGCTGTATTGGAAATAATATGTCTTATAGAAAAGATGTTTATTATGAAATTGGTGGATATGAAAAAATTCCTTTTTCAGTAACTGAAGATTTTCAAGTTTTAATGGCAATGCACAACTTGAAAAAGTATAAAATAATTTATCCATTAGATAAAGAAGGTCTTGTTACTTCAAAAGCATTTGATGATTTTAAATCACTTTATTGGCAGAAGAAAAGATGGAGCATAGGTGGATTAAAATCTGATTTAATTGGTTATTCAGTTATGTTTACAGCGCTTTTAACTCATGCTTTAATTTTAGTACAACCATTCTTTTTTTCGATTAATATTTTGCTTTTGAGTCTTTTTAAAATATTTGTTGACTTTTATTTTATTAAAGAGATTTATAAAAAACTAAATCTGAAATTAAAGTTGCATCATTTTATTGTTTTTGAAATTTATTTTTTGATTTATGTAGTCGCACTTCCATTTCTAATCCTAAATAAAAAAGTAAAATGGAAAGGCAGAATTTATAAATGAACGGAGATTTGATGAAGAAAGTATTATCCCTATTATTGTTCCTTAATGTTGTAATTATCGCTCAAAGTAAGTTTGACTATTTCCCGGATAAATTAAACATACAGCCTTTTACTGCCAACATGATTGAACCAAAGCTTGGCTTCGCATTTCAATCTGGTAAAAATGAATTAAGACTTGATATAGGAAACTCGATTGATGTTATTAAATATGCCTTAAATGATTCTGAAACTTTTTCATTTGGTGCTGATCTTTTCACTTACACATTATTGAGGGGAGAAAGTAATTTCCATTTTCCTGTAGATGCAGTAGATTATTTGTTTGGATTTAATTTCGGGTATAAAAATAAAATTGGAAAAAATGAATTTGGAGCAAGATTAAGAATAAGTCATATTAGTGCACATTTTGTTGACGGACATTTTGATGGTACTTCAAACACTTGGCGAGATAACAGAAGTCCTATTGTTTACAGCAGAGAATTTTTTGAATTAATGCCTTATTATAAAATTAGTACATTACGTTTTTATGCCGGATTTACATATCTAATAAATGTAACGCCCAGCACTATTGGGAAGGATAATTACCAATTTGGATTTGATTATTTTTATAATGAAAAAGTATTTGATTCTTTTACTCCTTTCTCAGCTTATGATTTCAAACTTGCTAATACAGGTGTAATAAAAGGAAATCATTCTTTTATGCTTGGAATTAAGTTTGGCAAACCGCAAGGAAAAGGATTTAGTCTTTATTATAATTATTATTTTGGAAAAAGTATTCATGGTGAATATTATGATGTTGATAAAGAATACAGTGCCTTCGGAATAAATTTAGACTTATAATGTCAGAAAAAGAAAACATAAATTATGATTTTAGAAAATCAATAATTCCCAAAAAACATTCCGTTGGTTTCCATGTTGCGTTATTCTTAATAACGTTTATAACTACACTTATTGCAGGAATGTTTTGGACAACCGGAAGTGCAGGACCCTATGATGTTGCTGATTTTACTAAAGGACTTCCATACGCCCTTTCAATTCTTTTTATATTAACATTTCATGAATTCGGTCATTACTTTGCTGCTAAATTCCACAAGATAGATGTTACATTGCCTTATTATATTCCATTTCCTCCACTTCCATTCTTCTTGAATTTTGGAACGATGGGTGCAGTAATAAGAACCCGAGAATCCATTCCGAATAATAAAGCAATGTTTGATATTGGCGTTAGCGGACCTATTGCAGGGTTTTTTGCATCACTTTTTGTTTTGATATACGGATTTACACACTTACCAGGTATAGAATATATTTTGAATATTCATCCGGATTATCATACATCCGCATACGGAAAAGATGCACTTAGTTTTGAATTTGGCGACACTATACTTTTTGCGTTTTTAAGAACTATATTCACTAACTCGGATCAATTTGTTCCACCAATGAATGAAGTTTATCATTATCCATACTTATGCGTTGGTTGGTTTGGATTATTTATTACAGCCATGAATATGATTCCGGTTGGACAATTAGATGGCGGACATGTTGTCTATTCAATGTTTGGTGAAAAAGTTCAAGAAGCAGTTTCTGGAATTTCATTAATTGGTTTGTCTTTTCTCGGATTTTTTGGTTTGCTTGATTCGATTTTAGAATTAAATCTTGGTTTCGGCTGGTCCGGTTGGTTGTTTTGGGGATTGATTCTATTTTTTATAATCAAAATAAAACATCCTCCCGTAAATGATTTTCAAGAACTTGACGGTGTGAGAATGTTTCTTGGTTACTTAAGTATTATTATTTTACTGCTTTCCTTTTCACCGGCCCCTTTTATAGCAACATTATAATTGGCTTGACAAAGTAGGTTATATCTGACTAAATTTGAACAAAAAAATTAGGAATCTTTTTATAGAGAAATTGCTACACTTTTTTACTTTTTATTGAACAATTAAAGGCAGTTTCTCAATGTGTTTGAACATATCTAAAGTTCATTTCTTAATAAGCATAAATGCTGCCATTCATTTTTTAAAAAACTTAAGAGTTTTATGAAAAAATTAGTTTTAGTTTTTACACTACTTTTATTTTTATCATCATGTGAAAACATACCAAATGATGTGATTGATATTGATGAATCAAATTTTAATATAGAAAAAATCGAAGCTCCGGATCTTATAGTTCTAAACGAAGAATCAACAGAATTGGTAACTTCAATAGAATTTAGTAATGCTCAATTTGTAGAAAAAGTTACAACCCAAATATTAAGCATAGATGGGCGATATAATTTAGGATCGGTTTCTGAATTAAAAGATGATGGTAACGCACCTGATGAAATTGCAAACGATTTAATATTTACTACCTCATACACATTAAATGAACAAATCCCTACAGACAATTATTTAATAGAATTTTATATATCATCACTGGGAACTGAGAGAAAAGTTGCAGTCAAGAATTTTAGATATGATAACGGAACTTCAAATATTGCTCCGGTTTTATCCAATGTAATTGCACCTGATTCTTTAGTAGTTTCAGATACTGTTGCATTTGCAATTTCCGTTGAAGTGAAGGATGCCAATGGAAGTAGCGATATAAAGAGCGCATATTTCTTTGTTACGCGCCCTGATGGTGTTTCTGCGGGAGTTCCAACATTTTTATTTGATGATGGTAATTTTGCTGCAAATGGTGATCAAATTGCTGACGATGGAAGATTCTCAAGGATATTGATAATTAATCAGAATAATCAGAAAGGAATTTATAAACTTGAATTCCAAGCAGAAGATAAAGGAAATAAAAAAAGCGAAATTCTTACACATAACTTATTGGTTAAATGACACATAGAAAATTATTATTTACAATTTTGAGCTTTTTATTTACACTAAATTTATTTGCTCAATTGTCTCCGGAAAATTATCAGTTAGAAAATAACAGATTGCTTAAATCAGCTGATTCAACACCAAGAAGTAATTCTATTCTTGATATTGTAATCGATGAAAATAATACAATTTGGCTTGGAACATCAAGAGGATTGAGCAGATCAACCGATAATGGTGAAAGCTGGAAAAATTATTATAACACAAATCCTTTTGGTTCGGATGGAATTATTGCGGTTGCAGCAAAAAATGGAGTTGTTTGGGCTTCAACCGGAAAAACTGTTGAAAGAGATGGTCAATCACTATCGCAAGGAACCGGATTAAAATATTCGCTCGATAATGGAGAAACTTGGGATTCTATTCCACAGCCTATAGATAATGAAAATGATACTACTATTGTATATGGAATAAATAATATTAGAGCTCTTCCCGTAACCGTAGATATAAATAATATTGCTTACGATATTGCTTTAACATCAGACGCAGTTTGGATCTCAACTTTTGCCGGAGGTTTGCGGAAGTCAACTGACATGGGACAGACTTGGCAGAGAGTTTTAATTCCGCCGGATTATTTAGATGAAATAAATCCAACTGACACACTTTCATTTTCACTGCAGCCTGTTGCGGGAGCTTTTGGAAATGAGAATAATTTGAATCATCGTGTCTTTTCTGTAATTGCTTCAAATGACAGTACTATTTGGGCTGGCACTGCTGGCGGGATTAATAAATCTACAGATCGAGGAATAAGCTGGAAAAAGTTTAATCATCTTAATCAAGAGCAATCAATTAGTGGAAACTTTGTTACTGCTCTTGGTTTTAACTCTGCAGAAAATTCAATTTGGGGAGCTACTTGGAGAGCTGAAGGTTCTACTGAATTTACTTCTGTTAGTTATTCTACAGATGGCGGGAATTCATGGAATAATACTTTATTAAATGAACAAGTCCACAACTTCGGATATAGAATCTATAGCAATTCTTCATTTACTTTTGGTCATACAATGGCCGCTTCAGATAACGGAGTTTATAGAACAACAAATGGGGGCTCTGATTGGATTGCAGCACCAATTATAAGAGATTCTCAAACCAAAGTATCTATCAATACAACGGTATTTTATTCCGCAACTTCTAATGCAGTAAATGGAATAAATTACGTTTGGACTGGCTCAGCGGATGGTTTAGGAAGATTAAGAGAAGGTACAAAAATTTGGGAAGGTGATTGGAAAGTTTACGCTGCCTCTAATCCGCTTGAATCTTCAAATGAAGTTTATGCTTATCCAAATCCATTCAAACCTGACGGTAATAAACCAATAAAATTCAAATATTCAACAGACAATCAAACAAAAGATGTTACTATAAGAGTATTTGATTTTGGAATGAATTTAATTAGAACAGTTGTTCAAAATGCTACCAGAACCTTGTCAAATGAATCTGCTCCGGTTGATACATGGGATGGACTTGACGATAAAGGAAATGAACTTCCTAATGGAGTTTATTTTTATAGAATTGATATAAGCGGAAACGATCCCTTATTTGGTAAAATTATAGTTCTTAAATAATTGAGGAAGTTTTGATAAAGAAGTTAATTTTAATTTTTGTTTTTTCGATTTCTCTTTGGGGACAATACAGCCAGATTTCAATAAAACCTGGTGCCTTCAGCAGAATGGGATTTGGTGCTAGAGGAATTGGAATGGGAGACGCTGTTTCATCAATCACCAGCGGAAATTTAGTTTCTTATTATAATCCGGCATTGTCTGCATTTCAAGAAATGAATTCTGCACAAGTCGGATATTCTCTTTTGAGCATGGATAGATCGCTAAATTTTTTATCGTTTACAAGAAGATTTGAATTTGGTAAAGATAAAAATACTGGTAAACCAAGAGCCACAGCGGGAATCAGTCTTGGCGTAATTAATTCTGGAGTTTCAAAAATTGACGGAAGAGACAGTCAAGGTCAGCCAACTGGAGATTTATCTACTTCTGAAAATCAATTTTTCCTTGGATTATCAAATAGATTTTCTGAAAAATTTGCGGTTGGTATTGCAGCAAAATTTTACTATTACAAACTTTATGAAGATATAACTTCAACCAGTATTGGCTTTGATATTGGCGCTGTTTATAAATTCACTCCAAATCTTACAGCAAGTTTTGTAATTAAAGATATAAAAAGTAAGTACGAATGGGATACTTCAGATATTTACGGAACTGATGGAAGAAATACAGAAGACATTTTCCCGGTTCTTAAAGTATTCGGTTTTTCCTATAAATTTGACAATCCTAATCTGCTAGTTTCAGTAGAATATGAAAATAGTAATGCTCAAACTAACTATTTAAAAATAGGAAGTGAATATAACATTTATCAAGATTTTTATTTGAGAGTTGGACTAAATAATTGGGATATAAAAAATTCTGAAATTCCGGTTCGTCCTTCTGCTGGTTTTTCTTATTTTCACAACTTTGATACACTTATACTTGGTTTAGATTATGCTTTTAGATATGAACCTTATTCAGCAAGTGATCAACACATAATTGGAATTAATTTTAACTTTTGAGAGATATGAAAAAAATAATTATAACACTTTTATTTACCGGAACAATGCTTGCGCAAAATGCCGGAAACACAGGTTTATCCTTTCTTAAAATCGGATTTGGTCCAAGAAATTTAGCAATGAGTGATTTGGGTGTTGTTGAATCTAATGATTTAACTTCTCTTTATTACAACCCAGCACTTCTTGCCGATAATGACACTCCTCAACTTTTTGTTTCACATAATGAATGGATTCAAGATGTTAGAAGCGAAATGTTTGGAGCCGGATTTAATCTGTTTGGACTTCCATTTGCCTTTGGTTTGAATACTACAACGATCGGGGATCTTGAAGTAAGACAAAAACCCGGAGAGGCTTTGAGTTCTTTTAACGCGTATTATTTCTTTGGAAGTTTATCAACCGGATTTTATCTAACCGATCAAATAAAAACCGGGCTTACAGTAAAATTCTTAAATGAAAATATTTTTTCCGATGAATCTTACGGTTGGGGATTTGATCTGGGTTTTGGATATGACAAAATATTTGATAATCTAAATTTTGGATTTGCGTTAAGAAATTTAGGAAGTATGAACAAATTACGAAATGAAGAGACTAAACTTCCTACAGATATACGAGCCGGTTTTTCTTATCCCCTTGAAATACAATCAATCAAAACAGATATTACTTTAGTCTCCGGATTTCAAAAATATTTAGATGTTGATAACAATCATATTCATTTGGGAACAGAACTTCTGTATGATAAATTTTTTGCAATTAGAGCCGGATATGTAACTGGTTATGAATCTAAATCTTTTAGCGGCGGTTTAGGAATCATCTGGAATAGTGTTAAATTTGATTATGCGTTTACTCCTTTTGATTATACACTTGGGAGTGCGCACACAGTTTCAGTTTCATATTTATTCAACTAATGGATTATTATTATAGTCATGGAAATTGTTAAGTATTCAGAAGAGTGGAAAGAGAAGTGGGATTGTTTTGTTGATAATTCAAACAATGGAACAATGTTCCATATGCAGAAATTTTTTGATTATCATACTCCCGGAAAATTTCAATTCGATCATTTATTATTTATTGAAAATGGAAAAATAAAAGCTCTTCTTCCCGGTTCTGTTAAAAACGGAATTTTTGAATCACCAATTGGAGCCAGCTATGGTTCTATTGTAACTCCTGAAGTAATAAAATTTGAAGAAGCATTAGTGCTTGTAGAAACTCTTGTAGAATATGCAAAATCAAACAACATTAATGGAATTATGTTAACTCCCGCGCCTTTAATTTATCAGAAATATCAAAATGAAAATGTTGATTTTGCCTTACTCTGGAAAGGCTTTAAGTACGATCTTCATTATATTTCCAGTGCAATAAAACTTGATAAAGAAAGAGATATCCTTTCTAGATTTGCTCCAACTATAAGAAGAAATATTAGAAAAACTTTTAGAGATTTTAAATTAAAAGTTGAGATCAATGATCGGTACGATGAATTTTATCCAATTTTATTAGACAATAAAGCTAGACATAACGTAAAGCCAACTCACTCGTATGAAGATCTTTTAAAACTCAAAGAACTTATGCCGGATAAATTAAAATTGTTTATGGTTTATTATGAAGATAAACCAATCGGTGGTTCCTTAATGTTTTATCCCAATAAACAAGTTGCACTTTGCTTTTATAATATGCTTTATTTTGAATTTGCCGAATTCAAACCAATTCAAAGAGTGATGTACGAAGTTGTTAAAGACTCAACAGAAAATGGTTTTGAGTATGTGGATATTGGTGTTTCTCAAGATACATCTGCTGAAAATCCTATGACACCAAGTATGAGTTTAATTGAATTCAAAGAAAAGTTTGATGCAAAAACCACAATGAGAAATACGTTTTATCTCAAGCTAAGTTAAAATGTTAAACCAATCAGAAATCTTTATTTCTTTTCTTGGCAATCCTTTTAACGATTCCAGAGTTATTAACCTTTATAACAGTCTAAAAGAAAATAAAATTTCTTGCAGAATTATTGGGTTTAATTGGGAATCGGATTACATTTATCCAAATGTTGAAGGTATTGAAATAATTGAGTTAAAAAAATCTAGCTCACTTAGATTTTATTTGAGTTTTTTTTTGAATCAATTCCAAAATCTAAAAAATTCATCTGCCAAAATTTTTATTGCCGAAGATATTTATACGCTTCCACTTACCATAATAATTGCAAAATTTAGAAAAGCAAAAGTTTACTACAATTCTAGAGAACTTTATTCATTCATAGGCGGATTGCGAAATAAAAAGTATATACAAAAAGTAATTACGTTAATAGAAAGATGGTTTATTCATTCGGCTAATTTAGTACTGACTACCGGTGAAATGGATTCAGAATTTCTTATGCAGCGTTATGGAATTCAAAACTCATTAGTAATTAGAAATATTCCTCTTTTTAAAAAAGAAACTCATCCAATTAGTATTCGTGAAAAATTAAATCTTACTTACGAAACTAAAATTCTTCTTTATCAAGGAGTGCTGCATGAAGGAAGAGGAATTGAGAAAGTGCTGTGTATTTTAAATAAGTTTGAAAATCTTCATTTCGTAATTATTGGAGATGGACCGCTTAGAAATAAGTTTGAAAAAATAACTTCTGATTTTAATGTAACAGAAAAAGTTAGTTTCCTTGGCAGAGTAAGTCATGAAGAATTAATGCGCATGACACCCACAGCAGATATAGGATTAGCGCTAATTGAAAATATTTCGTTAAGCTATTATTATGCTTTACCAAATAAATTATTTGAATACATCATGGCTGAGGTTCCAGTTCTATCTAGTAATCTTCCTCAGATGGAAAAAATTATTAAAAAATATAAAGTAGGAATTGCAGTTGATCCGGAAAATATTTCAGAAATTGAATCGGGATTAAATTTTCTTTTAGTCGGAAATCAGTTGTCAAGTTTTAAGGATAAATGCAAAACTGCCTCAGAAGAATTAAACTGGCAAAAAGAATTTGAGAAACTACTTAATAGAATTAAAAGAGAGTTGAATGCTTGAGAGTAAAAGGATTTTAATTGTTAGACCGGATAGAATTGGTGATGCTGTGCTTTCAACCCCAATTCCGAGAGCAATTAAAGAATCTGATAAAAATAATTTTGTGGCAGTTCTTGTAAGAAATTACACAAAAGATATTTTCATTAATAATCCTTTTGTTGATAAAATAATTTCTCTTGATGATGAAAAAAATTTTCTAAATAAAATAAAAGAAATTCGCTCTTTTAGATTTACGCATTCATTTAATCTACTTCCGACGGAAAAATTAAATTATTTATTATTTTTGAGCGGGATTAAAACTAGGATTGGTGTCGGTCATAAATTTTATCAATTTATGACAAATACAAAAAGTGTTTATCGAAGAAAATTTATTCCGTTAAGATCTGAAGCTGATTATTGTTTTGATATGGCAATAAAAATTGGAATTGAAAAATTAGAATTAAAATCGGAAATTTTTCTAAATGAAGAAGAACAAAAAAAAGTTTCTGAAATTAAATTAAAATTAAATCCCAATAAAAAAGTATTAATAGGGCTTCATTTATCAAGCGGAAATTCAGCTCCAAATTGGAACAAAGATGAATATTTTGATTTATATAATAAACTGAAAGAATCGAATAAATTTGAGGTTGTATTTACTGATAATATGAAAATTGAAGGACTCTCAAATTTGATTCAGCCAAATCTAAATTTAACTTTACGAGAATCATTTACAAATTTTGCTTCCTTAGATTATTTGGTTTCTGCAAGCACAGGACCAATGCATTTGGCAGCAGCACTTGGTGTGAAGACTATTTCATTGTTTTGTCCTCTAACAGCTTGTTCTCCTATTTTATGGGGACCAATAGGAAATGAATCATATAATTTATTACCGGAAGAAAATTATTGCCAATTAAAATGTCCCGGAGATCCAAAAAAATGTTGTTTTAAAGGAAGCGAAAAAATTAATTCTAATTCGATTTTTGAAGAGATTCATAAAATAATTTATCAATAATTATTTATATTTGATATTCAAGTTTTCCGGGGCTCGTTAACAAGTTGTTGCCCAACTCCGTCAGGTCCGGAAGGAAGCAGCGGTAAGCATTCAATTTGTGTAACGGGTTACCCGGATTTTTTTTCTTCTTTATTTCCGAGTCGATCTTTTTTATCAATCTTTCTATCCATTTTCATCACAAAGAAAAATACTAATCCAAGTACTAACAAAACTAGAATTGTAACTACTATAAAAAACATTGTGTATAAACTCATGTGTTAACTCCATTTTATTGAATAAAGAATTTCAGTTTTCCATTCCCTTCGATAATTTTTTCTTCAAACGAAATTGCGGCAATCGTGCCCGGATTAAAATCAAAAACTTGCGATGCAGTTGGACAAAACTTAGTGAAATTGTAAGCAATATCCGGTAAATGAAAAATACAAACTAATCTTTCAACATTATAAATTGTTGCGAGATCAATAATATCATTAAAATCACATCCTGGAGACAAAGATTTTTCAACAAAGAAAGAATCCTTTAATCCATAGGTTTTATCAAGAATATCGCCGGTTTGAACAGCTCTTGTTAGTGGAGATGATAAAATTAAATCTATAGAATCAATTTTCTGCATTAACAAATTGCAATTATTTTGAAATTCTTTTATCCCCGATAAAGTTAAATTTCTTTTTTCATCCGGATAACTTATCTCAGCATGAGCATGCCTAATTAAAATTAATTCCAATAAATTTAGTCCTTAAATTCTGCAAAAAATGTTGTTATGTGCCCCATATAATTGCTAAGATGACGAGTTAAATTTTTTCCCTCGGCACTTGCTAAAAGTATATTCATTTCATTTATGTCATTTGTGAAAATTTCAATAATTCTTGAGAATTTATCTTCGGTTAAAACACTTCCTTCAATTTCGCCAAATAGTGAATCTGATTTTAATTCTTTAATTATTTCAAAAGTTTTAGAACTGAATGTGTTTAATAAATCTTCATCTTTATTTCTTAATAGAATAAACATCTTGTACATAAAAAATTCCTATTCTTTATTGAAAAAATAACAAAAAATAATTTGCTTTTGTTTTTAATCTTGTATTTCTATATTCACATTTTCTTTACTGGAACAAAGGGGAATTTATTTTAATTGTTAAATAGAATTATACTCTTATTAATATTAAGCTTTTGCTTGTCGGCACAGACACTACAAATCCCTTCTATAAATCTGACTGATGTTCCTTTTCAAATTTCAATATTAGAGTTCCCAGATTCATTAAAATTTATTACTGTTAACATTTCTCAAGACGAAAAAGTTTTAGAAAGTTTTGTTTTATTAAAATCTGATTTTACAAAAGATTTACAATTGGGAAATAGCGGTAATTATACAGCTACAATTCCAGAACTTCCAAATTCCAAATTTGAGTTTCGATTACTTCCCGGATGGATGAGTATTGTTCCTCCTATTTTAGCTATAATTCTTGCGCTTTTTTTAAGGCAGGTTTTAGTCGCATTAACAGCCGGAATTGTAATTGGGGCCTTCTTCATTTACGATTATAATTTTTTATACGCCATACTGCGCTTTGTTGATACAATTATGATTGATACAATGGTCAACAGAGATAACTCAATGATTATTGTCTTTACTCTACTATTTGGTGGAGTTATTGGCATCATTTCTAGGAATGGCGGTACTTTAGGAATTTCTAATCTAGTAACAAAATTGGCAAAAACTTCAAGAAGCGGTATGCTTTCAAGTTGGCTAATGGGAATGTTTATTTTCTTTGATGATTATGCAAATACACTGATCATTGGAAATATGATGAGACCCATTACAGATAAATTAAAAATATCTAGAGAAAAATTAGCCTATTTAGTTGATTCTACTTCCGCACCGGTTGCCAGTATTTTTATTATAAGTTCTTGGATAGGTTTTGAATTAGGACTAATTGCTACAGGATTGCGTTCTGTTAATTCCGATATTAATACATATGAGTTGCTGCTACAAACAATTCCGTATAGGTTTTATCCAATAGCTGCTTTGTTTTTTGTATTTCTTATTGCTTATATGCAGCGTGATTTTGGTCCAATGTATAAGGCTGAAGTTCGTGCTAGAAAAACCGGAGTGCTTTTTGAGAATGCTTCTGAAATTAGTAATCTTGATGACGACCATCTTTTTGAAAAACATGAAAAAGCAAAGTGGTTTAATGGAGTTATTCCAATCGCAGTAATTTTGTTTGGCACAATTCTCGGTTTAGTTTATACAGGAATTATTAATCTGGAAGCCAAAGAAATTTCTTCTTATGGATTTAGGGAGATAATAGTAAATTCCGATAGTTTCCTTGCATTAATGTGGGCGGGGTTTGCTGCTTCTATTGTCGCAATATTAATGACAGTTTATCAAAAAATACTTTCCTTAAATGATGTAATAAATGCATGGACAAAGGGTGTTCAGTCAATGTTGTTTGCTTGTATTATTTTGGTTTTTGCTTGGGCAATTAGTGATGTTACTGAAATTCTTAAAACTGCAGATTATTTAATTTCTATTCTGAGTGATTCTATTGATCCAAGATTACTCCCGGTTTTAGTTTTTTTGGTTTGTGCGGCAATAAGTTTTTCAACCGGAACAAGCTGGGGAACTATGGCAATTGTGATGCCTATTGTAATTCCACTAAGTTTTAAATTGGCTGAATTAAATTCAATCGATTTTAATTCGGATGTAACAATTTTAGCCGGAGTTGTAAGTTCGGTTTTAGCAGGGTCAGTTTTTGGCGATCATTGCTCGCCAATTGCTGATACAACAATTCTAAGTTCGATGGCTTCTAAATGCAATCATGTTGATCATGTAAAAACACAATTACCTTATGCTTTAGTAGTTGGAGCGGTTTCTATGATTTTAGGCGATCTTGCTACTGCTTATGGATTGCCCACATATGTAGCAATTTTATTAATTTTTACATCACTTTATTTTATCATCAGATTTTTTGGAAAGAAATTGCCAATGTCAGTTTAATTCTTGATAATGTCCAATAATTAATTCTGCTTTGGCTTTTCCTATAACTGCAGTTAAATCTTCTAGTTTAGCATTCTTAATCGATTCTAAATTATCAAATTTTGTCAATAAATTTTCTGCAGCTTTTTTGCCAATTCCTTTTATCTCAGTCAGCTCAGTAGTGAAAGTGCGTTTGTCTCTTCTTTGTCTGTGAAATGTAATTGCAAATCGATGTGCTTCATCTCTAAGATGTTGAAGCAGTTTTAAGGATGAAGATGTTCTTGGAATTGTCTGCGCTTCAGAATGTTCAGGAAGAAATACTTCTTCCAGTCTTTTTGCAAGTCCAATTATTTCATAATTAGGAAGATTGATTTCTTTTAGAATTTTAATTGCAGAAGAAAGCTGCCCTTTCCCGCCATCAACCATTATTAAATCGGGGACAGGCTGATTCTCTTCAACTACTCTTGAGTATCTTCGCTTTATAACTTCCATCATACTTGCAAAATCATTTGGACCGTCAACTTCTTTTATTATAAATTTTCTGTATTTACTTTTCTTTGGTTTCCCATCAACAAAAACCACCATACTGGCTACTGTATCTGTTCCTTGAAGATTAGAAATATCAAAACACTCAATTCTTTTAGGAAGATTTCGCAAACGTAAATCTCTCTTCAATGCTGCCAAAACATATGGAACATTTCCTTCTTTCTTCATTCTCTGTAATTGAATCTCTTTTAATTGAAGAAGTGCATTTTGTTTACACATTTTTAGTAATGATTTCATCTCGCTCTGTCTTTGGGGAACTATAAATTTAGGCTCTCTATTCTCTTTTTCTTTGAACCATTCGATAAGAATCTCACTATCCGAGGGCAATACTTCAATTACAATTTCTTTTGGTATTTCAACATATTCTGAATAATAAAACTTTAAAACTGCGGAATAAATTTGATCAAGTTCTTCATTTGCATCAGCGGAAAGATTAAACTGTCTTTTCCCAACCAACTTGCCATTACGAACATTTAAAATTGTGGCAGAAACATCTTTCCCCTCAGAAGCACAACCAATAATGTCTCTATCAGTAAAATCATTTGTTACTATTTTTTGTTTCGAAGAATAAACTTGAAGCTGTTCAATTCTGTCTCTAATTTCAGCAGCTTTTTCAAATTTTAATTCTGAAGCAGCCAATATCATTTTTGAATTTAATTCAGAAATTAAATCCTCAGTTTTTCCTCTCAATAATTTTATAACTTGAGTAACCATTGAATTATAATCAGCTTGACTAATCAATCCCTCGCAAGGTCCGTCGCATTTTTTTATATGATAATCCAAACAGATTTTTACTTTTTTCTTCTCTATAACTTCATCATCAATAAAATATTTGCAGCTTCTAATCTTAAAAATTTTATTGATCAGCCGAAGCGAGTTTTTCATTGCTTTTACTTCTGTGTATGGACCAAAATATTTTGATCCGTCTTTAATTACATTTCTTGTTGAAAAAATTTGGGGATAAGGTTCGTTTGTCACTCTAATGTATGGATAGGTCTTATCGTCTTTTAGATTTACATTATATCTCGGCTTAAATTGTTTTATCAAGTTATTCTCAAGCACAAGAGCTTCCACTTCGGAATCGGTAACAATTAATTGAAAATCTACAACCTTATTTATAAGAGCTAAAGTTTTAGGAGAAATAATTCCGGTATGAAAATATGAACGCACTCGGTTACGAAGATTTTTTGCCTTCCCAACGTAAATTACTTTTTCTGATTTATCTAGAAATTGGTAAACACCCGGATTAGCGGGTAAATTTGTTAATTTATTTTTTAGGGTTTCTGTCATTGTCTTAAATAAAATAAAAATCAAACCTAATAAAAAGTTTGATTTTAGAGAAGGGAAGAAGTAAGACCTTTGTTGAAGGTCTTACTTAAAAACATAATTTTTAGGAATAACTACAATTCCGGTTTCCGAAACTGTAAAACGTTTCTTATCTGTTTCAGTATCAAAACCAATTTCAGTTCCTTCAGGAATTACAACGTTTTTATCAATAATTGCTCTTCTAATTCTTGAATGCCTTCCTACATTAACATTATTGAAAATAATTGAATCGGTTATATAAGTGTAACTATTCACCTTTACATTTGGACCAATGATTGATCTCTCAACCAATCCGCCGGAAATTATTGTACCGTCGCAGACTAAAGAATTTATTGCTCTACCAACTCGTTCTCCTTCATGAGAAAGGGTTTTAGCCGGCGGGGATTGTAAAACCTTTGTGCGTAAAGGCCAATCGTCATCATACAAATTAAATTCTGGTTGAACATTAATTAAATCCATACTGGCGGCATAATAACTATCAATAGTCCCAATATCCATCCAGTAAGGTTGATCTTTTTTATTTTCATCTTCAAATCTATAACTGAAAACATTGTATCCATTTTTAATCATATAAGGAATAACATCTTTTCCAAAATCAGTATTTGGAACTCCGTCTGCTTCCATTTTTAACATAACATCTCGTAAAATATCCGCATCAAAAATATAAATCCCCATATTAACAAAAGAATAACCGGGCTTGTCTGGAATTTCCGGAGGGTCTTTAGGTTTTTCAATAAATGATAGAACTTTATATTTTTCATCAATTTCTAAAACACCAAATCTGCTAGCTTGTGATTTTGGAAGATACATGCTAGAAATTGAAAGATGAGCTTTTTTCTCATTATGGTACTGAAGCATTTTCAAGTAATCCATTTTATAAATATGATCGCCTGAAAGAATAAGCGTCCATTTATGTTTTCCGGGAGAAATGAAATTAAGATTTTGCCTAATCGCGTTTGCAGTTCCCATATACCAATTATTACTGGTCTTTTGCTGAGGCGGAACAGAAAATACAAATTCACCTAAATCAGGATTGAATATATTCCACGCTTCATATAAATGCTGATTTAATGAATCAGATTTATATTGAGTTAATAAATAAATTTTTCTTAATCCTGAATTCAAACAGTTGGAAAGTGCAAAATCGATTATACGGTATTTCCCCCCAAAAGGAACTGAAGGCTTTGTTCTCACTGTGGTTAAAGGGGAAAGTCGCTCACCTTGTCCACCGGCTAAAATAAATGTGACTGTGTCTCTAAGAGCTGATGATCCTGTGAAAGGCATATAATTCTCTTTTTTTGTTTATGCAAAATTATATTATTTTGAAACTCCTTTAATTTAATAAAAGATTAACAATTCTTCATAACTAAATGAATCTTAAAAAAACTTTTAACATATTTTTCGTCTCTTTAATGATTTTAATTATCCTGGCCGGAATTTCTACTTTCTTTTTAATGAAACTTTATAATATTAATCTGGATCAAGCTGAACAGACTTTTAGAATTGGACTCGATTTTAAATTTGTTACAATGGATGACGTTGATGAATATTATTCAAATAACATTGGAAGAGTTGATGTTATAAATTATGATTTAGATATAGACGTAAATTTAAAAGATGAATCAATTACTGGATTAGCAAAAATCAAATTCATTCCTATTTTTGATTTAGATAATTTTATTTCTTTTGATTTCTCAAGCGATTTTGATGAGATTTCAGTTTTTCATAATGGTGATAATTTAGAATTCAAAAAAATTAGCGATCAAATTAATATTAAACTCCCTCCAAATAGTTCAGATACTTTGGAAATTATAATTAAATATTCCGGAACTCCCGAAAATAAAGGGCTTGGTTCGTTTCTCTTTACTGAAGATGACGAAAAAGATGAAAAAAGAATTCTTACTTTGAACGAACCTATTTATGCTTCAACTTGGTTCCCATGTAATGATTATCCTGATGATAAAGCTTTTTTAACAATTGCAATCACAAATGATTCTGCCTACACTTCAGTATCAAATGGATCTTTGATTCAGACAAAAACTATTGAAGAAAAAAAGCGATATACCTGGCAAACGAGCTATCCAATTTC
>SWCB01003818.1_pt1 | contig 53534 bp, 42 predicted proteins | sample 4692901 | NCBI WGS metagenome assembly SWCB01 (sample SAMN10267276, study PRJNA491770) | bioreactor metagenome | isolation source: DHS bioreactor inoculated with subseafloor sediment | place: Japan: off Shimokita Peninsula | collected 2006-08 | reverse complement strand
ACGTCGCTCTTCCGATGTTGGTCGGAGCGCTGCGGCTTGCGTGGCTGTAGCCGTTCACCCAGATCCTCGATTGGTCCGATGCCCCCGTCGCTCGCTGGTTTCACGACGGCACCCTCAATGCGTGCGACAACGCTGTCGACCGTCACGTGCGCGAGGGCCGCGGAGACCGCGTCGCGTTCCACTTTGTGGGCGAACCTGGGGACACCCTGACCCTCACCTACTCCGACATGCTCGATAGGGTCCAGCGCGCCGCAAACGGCCTGCTGAGCTTGGGGCTAGGCAAGGGAGATCGCGTCGCTATCTATTTGCCGCAAATCCCTGAGGCCGTCGTTGCAATGCTCGCGTGCGCCCGCATCGGCGCCATCCACTCCGTGATCTTTGGCGGCTTCAGCGCCGAGAGCGTGCGTCAGCGCATCGACGACGCCGGGGCCAAGCTCGTCATTACGGCCGATGGCGGCAATAGGCGCGGCGCGCACCTCGCGTTGAAGCCCCTCGTGGATGAGGCCCTACGCAGTCACGGTGAGGGCACTGTCCACTCGGGACCGTCCGAGTCCGTCGAGCACGTGCTCGTGGTCAAGCGCACGGGCCAGGACACGGCTTGGCAGGAAGGCCGTGACGTGTGGTGGCACGACGTTGTGGATTCCCAGCCCGCTGAGCATGAGCCCGAGTGGGTCGAGGCGGAGCACCCCCTCTTCATCCTCTACACGTCAGGTACTACGGGTACGCCCAAGGGCATCTTCCACACCACGGGAGGCTTCCTCACGGGGGTGGCCCATACGCATCGGATCGTGTTTGACCTCAAGCCAGAGACCGACGTGTATTGGTGCACGGCCGACGTTGGCTGGGTGACGGGGCACAGCTACATCATCTACGGCCCTATGAGCAACGGCGCCACCCAGGTTCTCTACGAAGGCACCCCAAATACTCCGCACGAGGGACGTTGGTGGGAGATCATCCAGGAGTACAAGGTCACCATCCTGTACACAGCGCCCACGGCGATCCGCACGTTCATGAAGTGGGGCCACGCGATCCCCGACCAGTACGACCTCACGTCGCTGCGCCTGCTCGGATCGGTGGGCGAGCCCATCAATCCCGAGGCCTGGATGTGGTACCGCAGCGTGATAGGCGGGGACCGCTGCCCCATCGTCGACACGTGGTGGCAAACCGAAACAGGATCCATCCTGATCTCGCCTCTACCAGGCGTGACTGCTACCAAACCCGGCTCTGCCATGACGGCTATCCCTGGCATCGCGATCGACGTGGTCGACGATTCGGGCGCGCCCGTTCGCAATGGAGAGGGCGGCTATTTGGTCATCACCGAGCCATGGCCGTCGATGCTGCGCGGCATCTGGGGCGACCCGTACCGCTATGCCTCCACCTACTGGAACCACTTTGACGGCATGTACTTTGCGGGCGACGGCGCCAAGAAGGACATCGACGGCGATATTTGGCTCTTGGGGCGAGTGGACGATGTCATGAACGTCTCGGGGCACCGACTCACCACCACTGAAATCGAGCACGCGCTCGTGTCACACCCATGGGTAGCGGAGGCCGCCGTCGTGGGCGCCAACGATCCCATCACTGGCCAAGCGGTGGTGGCCTTTGTCATTATTCGCGCGGATGCGGCCGATGTTCCCGGGGACGGGGAGGATGTCACCACCGCACTGCGCAATCACGTCCGCAAACAGATCGGTCCACTCGCCAAGCCGCGAGATATCTTGGTGGTGGCCGAGGTTCCCAAGACACGGTCTGGCAAGATCATGCGCAGGCTGCTGCGCGACGTCGCGGAGAATCGGCCCGTGGGCGACGTGACAACGTTGGCCGACTCAAGCGTGATGGACGCCATCAAGGAAGGCCTCGCGGAGGGCAAGTCGGACTAAACACTGCGCACGTGATCAGGGGAACGCGCCAAACGGTTGACCCCCTTTTTGAGCCTCTAGAATCTGCCTCCGCCTTTCCGGTGTAAAATTTTCTGAATCGCAGGGGACAAAACTACGTAGTAAAGGAATGATGCCTCGTGTCACACGACGCCGTGTGGATGACGGCCGCTGCGCGGCAACGTCTCCAGGACGAACTCACCGAGCTTGTCGCTCAGGGACGCGAGGACGACACAGCCACTCGCACCCGCATCACCGAACTCCGTTCGCTCATCGAGCGTGCCGAAGTGCGCGAAATGCCAGACGACGGCTTGGTGGAGCCAGGCATGATCGTTACCGTTGCCTTTGAAGACGACAAGTCCACGCTCAGCTTCATCCTTGGCGACCGGACGATGCTGAACTTAGACCCGTCTCTCGACCAGCCCGTCTACTCCCCCACATCCCCCATGGGATCGGCCATCACCGGCCTCTCCGTGGGAGACAAGGCCACGGTCACAGCGCCCATGGGTGAGCGTCGTCTCACCATCACCGCGGCGCGGCCCGTTTCCTAGGTCCCGCCAGCCGGGAGAGCCCCGGTCACGCTCGGGTACCCTCTCCAACGACACCCGAAAGGTTCCCCTTCCATGCCTGAGTTGCATCCACGCCTCGTTCCCATCTTCGACGACGTCGTGCACCGCAACCAAGGCGAGCGCGAGTTCCACCAGGCCGTCCGCGAGGTACTCGATTGCTTGGGGCCCGTCATGGTCAAGCATCCCAAGTATGCGGAGGCCGAGGTCATCCGTGGATTGTGCGAACCCGAGCGCCAGATCGTATTTAGGGTGCCGTGGGTAGATGACGCCAAGCAAGTGCAGATCAATCGCGGCTTCCGAGTCGAGTTCAACTCCGTGCTCGGGCCCTACAAGGGTGGGTTGCGCTTCCACCCGAGCGTCAACCTGGGGATCGTCAAGTTCTTAGGCTTCGAACAGATCTTCAAGAACTCCCTGACCGGTCTGCCTCTTGGCGGCGGCAAAGGTGGCTCAGATTTTGACCCACGCGGCAGAACCGATGCCGAGGTCATGCGCTTCTGCCAGTCCTTCATGACGGAGCTGTATCGCCACATTGGTGAGCACACGGATGTACCTGCCGGCGATATCGGTGTGGGTGGACGCGAGCTCGGATATCTCTTTGGCCAATACAAGCGCATCACGAACCGTTACGAGTCCGGCGCACTCACCGGCAAGGGAGTCACGTGGGGTGGCTCCCAAGTGCGCACTGAGGCCACGGGGTTTGGCACCGTGTACTTTGTGGAGCGCATGCTCGCCACTGCCGGCAAGAGCCTTGAGGGCATGCGGGTCGTCGTGTCCGGATCCGGAAACGTCGCCCTCCACGCCATGCAGAAGGCCCAGGAAATGGGCGCCATCGTCGTGGCCTGTTCCGATTCGTCGGGCTACGTGCACGATGAGTCTGGCTTGGACGTCGAGCTCCTCAAGCACATCAAGTTTGTCGAGCGCGGGCGCCTTGACACCTATGGCCAGCGCAGCGGCGCAGCCTATTTCTCCAAGGGCTCGGTGTGGGATGTCCCAGCCGACGTGGCGCTCCCCTGCGCGACACAGAATGAGATCACCGGCGAGATCGCAGAGGCCCTGGTACGCCAAGGCGTCGTCGCCGTTGCCGAAGGCGCAAACATGCCTTGTCGCCCAGAAGCAGTGCGGATCTTTCGCTCCGCCGGAGTGCTATTTGCGCCCGGTAAGGCAGCGAACGCTGGCGGTGTCGTGACAAGTTCTCTCGAGATGCAGCAGAACGCCTCTCGCGCGTCGTGGACGTTCGAGTACACGGATAGGCGCCTGCACCAGATCATGACGTCTATTCACGACACATGCATCACGACGGCCGACGAGTACGGGTCGCCTGGCGACTACGTCACCGGAGCGAACATCGCCGGATTCACTCGCGTCGCTGACGCGATGCTCGCCTTCGGCGTGGTGTAGCCGCAGCGGCGCGCGAAGATCGTCCTCACGTCGCGTTTAGGACAGGCGCCTCCGGCTGCGCAGTGCCAAGAAGGCTCCGAGCATCACGAGTGCAATGGCGACAAGGAGCATCGGCATGAATCCGCCTGCTCCCGTAAATGCCAGGGTGTCGAAGGTGTTGGTCAGGGTGACCAAGGAACCCAGTTCAGAGACGGCCACTGTGGCACTCACGCTTGAGACACGATCGACCCCAACACCAGCGAACGTCACCAGGTCGGCCTTTCCGGAATTGGTCTCCGTCATGACGCATGTGGATCCGCTAGGCAGGCCCTCGATGGTCTGGGTGAAGCCCTCTGCACGGCTCAAGCGGAGGCTCGCGTAGCCGCCCATATCGAGAGGCACGCCATCGACCGTGCACGCCACGCCCACCTCAAAGGTGCTCGGGGCCTTGTCCGCGTAGGTACCAGCAATGACCTTGTCGATCTGTAGCTCACCCGAGAGCAGGTGGACACCCACACGTGCTGGCGAGATCTTGCGGAACGCGGTCGCCCCCGTGTCGAGGTACTTCACCCCAAACTGGTTCCACGCGTAGGAATCAACAACGGGCACGCTCACGCTTGCGCCGGATGGGTTGGATGCGCTCGCAGGGACATTCATGGTGCTAAAGGTCACATCGACAAACTGACCTGGCGCCAAGAAGCCCTCGTCAGTACCGGCGAAGTCCAGGCTCACCCTGATGCCCGTCACGGAGGACCAATCGGTACCCGGGCCCGAAGTAGTCCATACTTCGCCGTTCTGCGCACACGACGTTTGGCCCTCAAGTCCAGCCCACGTGCCGGAGCAAGGATCCAAGGACAGTGTCACCTCAATGAGGATGTCGGTCCCTGTCGGAGCAGCGACCGCGAGGTCATCCAGCATCTGGGGCCGATAGGCGGAATCGCGGCCAACGCCCGAGATCAGGTAGCGGTCGCCGCTGCTCGGCAGCGCATCAAAGAGCACAAACTCATCGACTCCCGTCGTCCCAGCGTTCTGCGCGCGCAACACCCACGCGTCAGTGCCGCCGATAACGCTGTTGGCAGCACATGGAGCACGGTAATACGAGCCACCCGTGGCAACCAGGGAATCCTGGCACGTGAGGCTGGGGTTGGACGGATTCTCCGCACCCGCGATCGAGCCGCGCACGCCCTTGATGGTGAAGAGGTTAGGCCCTGCACTTGGCGTCACGTAGTCAGTGGTGCCGCACGTGGTGGGATCATCGGCAAAGGCTCCTGTCGTGATACCGCCGCCGACGGTGTTGGCGCACGTCGCGAGGGTCTCTACGGTGGTGACCGTCATCTCGTTGGTGGCCCTGTCGCCAGCTCCAAGGCCCGGCTGAAGCTCAAGCAACACCCTCACCTTGAACGTCTCGCCTGGTTCCATCGTGCGGTCGCTTGCAGGCCAGGTGAACACCAATTCATTGCCCACCTGGGTCATGGTGTCGGGTGCGGGCAGGGTTCCCGTCGGATCCGGCGTGTAGACCGGTGACGTGGTTCCCAGATACACCAGCGATGCGGGGAGTGTGTCCCTGAGCTCGGCGATGGTGAGAAAGCCCGTTCCCGTGTTGGTGAACGTCAAGTCCCACGGCACAGACTCTCCTGCGCTCGCCGTGTGGTTTCCCTCGTTTGCGAGCTTGTTCACCGCGATGGCGAAGGTGCCATCACTCAAGGCAATCTGGTCTGCCGCAGTACGCACCGCGGACACCTCGCCGTTGAGCCGGTCGCTAATGACCTCCACCATGTTGTCGATGGTCCCGGCCAGTTCCACCGGATCACCGGAGTCACGATAGGTGTCGCGCAAAACAACGGTGAAGGTCGACGATGTTGTCCACGTCGCCGCTGGCACACTCGCCGAGAAGAAGTCGCCATCAGCCCGCGAGAACGCGAGCCTTATGCCCTGAATGTCAGGGTATTCGCCCAACGTCACGGGGACCGCTGCCAGCGCTATCGGAGTAGCGGCGGGATTGGACACCCATTCCATCGCGCCCAACGTACCGAAGGGTCCGTAGACGGAAACCAAGACCTGATCGGAGCCCGCTGGCGCTGTCAGTGTTCCCAAACCGGTAAACGAGAACTGATTCCAGAACCCAGGCGAGTTGATGGTGTCATCTGTCAGGCGCACTTCCTTAGGGGCGAGCGAGCTCACAGGAGCGGAACCTGGGTTGGCACCAAGCACGACGGTGACGGTGTCATCACGCGTCGGTTCGGTCAGCGCCGCCGGCGTGATTGTCTTCACAGCCGCCACATTGATGTCTCCACCAGTCATCCTGGCGAGCACATCATCAAGCGCTCCAGTGGCGACGCCATCGCTCAACACGGGATCATATGCCTGCGCGAAGGCACGGTTGGGTACATCGAGCCTATCGTTGGCCGCCACCGTCTGCGCGTCACCGCTGACGCGCAGGTTGGTGCGCAAGCGGGTGTCGAGCGTGACCGTCAGGACGTTTGCTGACGTGATGCTCCCGCCATCGGCGCTTGGGTTTGTGCCCTGGAAGGTGACGGAGATTCCGACAACATCTGCCAGCGTCGTCGCGCTCATCGCGTTGACGTCGGAGGCGAAGTGGCTGTCAGTGAAGTACGTGTCCGTGACGTCGTTGTAGTGCAACAGCCACACAACCGAAGCAGTAAGGTCCACCTGCGCCGCAATCGAGGCAGAGATGGTGACATCGCGCAGATCGAAGCGATCAAAGGGGTTGCCCTGTCCCGCGACGGTAAGCCACTGCACGCCGGGCGTGAATGGGTCGGCCACCGCGCCGGCGGCGGTTGCGAGCCCCTGGCAGTCCGCCACAGGGTCGCCATCCGTGCAGACGGGCGAGTCCATGACTCGCACGTACGAGGCACGTGCCACTGAGTCATTCCTTGCGGTGACTGTGAAACGCGCGGTCGGGTAACTTGCTGCTGGCGTTCCGGCCATCGGCACGTAAATCAGAGTGGCCGGGGAAACGGTCTTGTCGATGGTGACTCCGGGGGTGGAGCCGGTCAAGGTGATGGAGTCCTCGCCGGTCACTGGCGGAACCGATGCGCCGCCGATGACCTCGGTGGCCACCATTCCTACCGTGTTGCTCTCCACACCAGCCGTGGCGGTGTTATAGGTCGCCGTATCGGTAGCCCAGTCGCCGCTCACGCGCATGACGTTGCGGAGTCTCCACGTCAGCCCAAACTCACGATCGCCGCTGCTCGTGACAACACCGCTACCCACCTCCGGTGCGTAGGGGTCAAAATTCGCACCGGCCACCCGCGCCGCAGCGCGCGCGTCGGAGTTCTCCCGCAGCGTGATCCTGACGCCAGTGGCCGAGGCCGTTTGGGGCGTCGTGAGGGTGTAGCCCACAAAAGTACCGGCAGCATTGCCCAAACCGGTCCCGGAACCCGGCACAGTTGTCCACGCGCCGCCTGTGTACAACTCGATCGAGTGCACCGTGTCGTACTTCATGTACCAGCCGTTACTGAACGGCACGCTGCTTGCGGCAATCGAGCCGATGGAGCGCAGATCGAACGCCTCGAAGACTGTGTCCTCGGGGTTGGCAGGGTTTGTGGCCGGGTCTGAGATGGCAATCTCCGCGTACTCCTGAGTCGCGGACCACTGCAAACTGGTAGAGCGCTGGAGGCCTGATTGCGCGGGAATGGTGGGAAGGTTCCACGCCTTGTCGATACCAATGCCATCAGGCCCGATGCCCGAATCACTCTCAATGGACGCTGGCCCCACGCCAGTGTCACTGTCTGTGAGCGGCGTACCAATGTCGGTTTCGCCTGTACCTGTCGCCACTGCGAGGTTCTCATATTGCACCGGTACGTCTGGAACCGGCGCCGTCAAACCGCCGCTCCGCAAGGTGCTCCTGGCCTTCGAGACCACGTACGGCCTGACGATGGTGCTGGAAGCAAATCCGCTGGCCTTGTCGAAGGTGAAGCGAATACCGGTGGCGTCGGATAGCGCGAATGACGCGCCCGCAGTCGAAAGCCCGCTCACGATCTCGGCCTGCGTCATCTCGGCCAGGAACGGCAAGACTTCCGGTGCGAAAGTCTCCACTGTGACCCACGCGAAGCCTGGACCTGGGCCCTGGACCTCGATCGCGAGAGACGCGTTCGCTGGCACCTGAGTGGGCGCTACCGAGACAAGGTCGAACGCGTCCCAGAACGTGCCGTTCCCTGTCCACGAATCCTCGATGACGATGTGGTCTGCCGTGATGTAGTCAGAGGTGGTGGTGAGGGTCGCCTCAAGGGCTGTGACCACTCGCTCGCCTGGGTTCGCTGTGCCTCCAGGACGAACCGTCTTCACAAGCGTGATATCGATGGCGGGCTTGAGCAAGACGAGGCCCGCCGGGTCTGCATCGCTCGCGGTCAGCCCATTCAAGGCCGTCACGGTGGTGGTCGCGGTGTTGGTGGTAGCGAGCGACGTCGCTGCACCAACAGCTGCCTCGGTTGTCAGGATCTCGAAGTCGATGGTGCTCGACTTGCCCGCCGCAATATTGCCGGTGCCCGGAGCCGAGGAGAAGACGATGTCGAACCCAGAAATGGGCTGCGAGGGCGGTGCTGGAACTGAACCGTTCGTAAACGCAACGACCTCGTCGGCGCCGGGGGTCAGTGGGTGATAAATGACGACGGCGGAGTCCGCACCAGTGGGCCACGTGGGAGACGCGGGCGACGCTGTGAAACCGCCAAACGTGATGTTCGCCGTGAAGTAGTTGAGGTCGGTCACCTTGAGTTCGGCGACACCCACATCGGATGCATTGGTCGCAACGATTTGGGCGTGCGCAGGCGAACCCGCAGCAATCCGGTTGGGGGTGATGTCCTTCCTCGTCTCAGCGCTCACCGTTGCGGGGTTGCTGGTGTGAGGCGCCGACGCGGTGTCGGAGACAGGGTCAAATCCGGTGGCTACCGCGGTGGCCACCACCACGTTGGTGAGGGACTGCGTTGCCGTGGAGAGGTCCGCATTCGTATTGCGGTGTGTGGCGCGCTGTGCAACATCGAGATTCACGGTGGCTAGCGCCGCTGGAACAATCGCAGGGCCCGCGAAACTGAAACGTAGGCCACCCACGTCGTTGGCTGCTACTCCACCAGGGAGCGCCGGTGTGGCCTGTGGCGTGCCCGTCACCCAGCCCCAAGCACCTCCCTGAAAGACGAAGGCATCCACCTGGACCGTGTCGGCGCCAGAAGGCATAGCAAAATTACTAAAGCCCGAAAAACCCATGAGGAGGAAGGGGTTCGAGGCGTCGAGCAAGGTATCGCCGGTGACCGCGGCCTGCGGATCCTGCACCACCAACGAAGCCACGGGAATGTTGGACGTATTGGTCGCTGTCAATGCGATGGTCGACGCCCTACCCACTTCGAACGCCTGTGTGGCGGGAGTCCACGCCTTCGTGACATCCACGCCGACGCGCGCAGGCACGTCGACGGTAATCACAGCGGCGCTCGAAGAATCGGACGAGTTCGTGGCACTTGTGGTGGCGGTGTTGGTGATTTCGTACGTGCCTACCGCGAGGTTGGCGGGCACGCGAAGGGTCATCAGGACGGTGAAGGTCCGGCCGTTCTGCAGGCCCACCCCAACTGGGGCTGTCGTCGCGCCCGTGAAGTCGACGTGCAAGTTCGTGTCCGCGGTCGCCACGGCGGGAGCCGATGCTCCAGGGGCCCCGCCATCCACTGTCCACGTAACGGTGCGAGGAATAGTCCCCGCGCTCGGCGTATACGTGACGCTCTCGATGTCGTAGCCAGCAAGTTCGGCAGGGAGCGCATCATCGAGTACCGCATCGAGGCAAGAGGCCTCCGAGCATGTCACCCTCACGGAATAGGTGAAGGGCTCTCCGGGTTCGGGAGTGGGGTTCGACACCGTCTTGGTGACCGACAAGTAGGGCGGATCACCTGGCCCTGCCTGGGCAGGACCCGCCGTGACAATCGTCGACGCGAAAACGACCAACACCAAGACCGCAGCCCACAACGGGCGCACGCCAGACAGAACCCTCATATTTATAGCCCTCAGCTACTCAGCCCCCGAGCCACACATCGGGGACAAAGAGATGTGCCGAGCGAAGGTTTCGAAAATGAGTCTAAAGGGCCCGCAGGTAAGGCGCAACCCTGTGCCTTACCTGCGGGTTAGCTTCTAGCCGATCGAGGTGGGCGTCGGCTGGTAGAAGAGCGCCTCAGGGTCCGAGGCGCTACCAAGGACGATGAGTTCGACGTCCCCGGTTGCGCTTGAGGGAAGGAAGATTTCTCCGTAGAACCTATACGCGGTGCCGACGGACACCTCTGCGTTCCACATCGAGCCATAGCCTGCCGCATCGACATATTCAGTGTCACAAGAGCCGTAGTCGCCCGCGACCTTTCCGCCCACGATCATCTCGAGGCTGGGGGTATCAAAACCGGTGGTCGTGAACGCTCCCTCCGCGATCGCCGTGGGAGACATGGTGCCGAGCACTGCGTAGCAACGTCCATTCTGGTCTTCCTCGTACTCGGACAACGGCAGCTCGACAAGCCCCTCAAAGGTGCCCTCCCACTGCGTCGCGTCTTCACCAAAGTACGAGGTGTCAAAGGTCCACGGTGTGTCGATCGCAAGCGGGTCGGCTGCGGTGCCTGCGCCACCGCCGGTGGGAGTGTTTGTTGGCTTGGGCTTGGCGCTCTCCGTGGGTTCATCCGTGGGTTCGTCCGTTGGCTCTGCTGAGGCGCTTGGCTTGGCGGAAGTGGTCTTAGCAGCGGCGACAGGCTCTTCGTCTCCGGACACGAGTGCGCCAATTCCAAAACCAATACCAATTCCGACCAGCAGCGTGATGGCGGAGATTGTCGCGGCGAGCCACCACGGCGCTCCTGCCTTGGGCGCGGCATCGCCGTAGGTAGCGCCACTTGCCGCATACGGCTGCGCTGCAGCAGTTGCGTCTTCTGCGGGCTTTCCCACAACGCTAGCGGCATACGTTGGCTCCACGCCGGGCTTGGGCGCCCGATGGTCGGTCCACACGCTTCCATCCCAGTAGCGAAGTTGAGTGGCATCCTCTGGATCGTCTTGCCATCCCGCGGGAGGCAAACCGTTGTTTTCAGTCATGATGCTTATCTCCTCGATCGTGTTGCGGCGACATTACCCTCGGCACAAGGTCCCTCCCTGGCCGCACGCGGCATGGATGCCGAGGTCCCCTTAAGTCCAAAACTAGCCCTGATCATAGGGCACTGCCGGCGCCCAGTCATGGAATACAAAGGTGTCGCCCCGCCTTTCCTTCACATGACACTCCATCACACCGAGTTCGACACCATCGTCATTGGAGGCGGCCAAGCGGGACCCTCGCTCGCCTCAGATCTCGACGCAAGGGGTGAGAAGGTCGCCGTCTTTCAAGAGGGCCCCTTCGGAGGAACCTGTCTCAACGATGGCTGCCGTCCCACCAAAGCGCTGCGTGCATCGGCTCATACTGCCCACGCCGCGCGCACTGCGGCGCCTTACGGAGTCCACGTCGAGAGCGTCACCGTCAACGTGGCTGAAGCCGTTGAGCGCAAAGACGCTCTCATCAGTACCTGGCGCGACAATGCCACGGAGTACTACGAGAACCACGAGACCATCAGCTACGTGACAGCACGAGCCCGGCTCGCAGGCAAGGACGGGCGCAACTACCTGGTGAGTTTTGGTGACACCACAGTGAGTGCGCCGCGCGTCGTTCTCAATACTGGAGCCCGATCGGTACCGCCCGTCATCAAGGGACTCGACGCCGTCGACTATCTTGACCACCACACGCTGCTTGACCTCAAGGAAGTTCCCCCCCACCTGGTGGTCATCGGCGGCTCCTACATTGGGCTCGAGCTGGGCCAGGTGTGGTCGCACTTCGGGTCCAGGGTGACGATTCTCGAGCACGGCGCCCGCATCATCTCCCGCGAAGATCCTGACATCTCGGACGCGGTTTCCAAGATGCTGGAGGACGAGGGCTTGACCGTGCGGACAGGGGTCGCCATCGATCGCGTCGAGGCCATGGGAGGCGCGGGCAAGGCTCACGGCGGCAAGGGCGGCGCTGCCGTCGTGGTCCTCAGCGGCGGCGAGCGGATCGCGTGCGACCGCGTGTTGGTGGCCGCAGGCCGTGCGCCCAATAGTGACGACTTAGGGCTGGACACAGTGGGCGTGGAAACTGACCAACGCGGCTACATCACCACCAATGACACCTTCCTCACATCGGCTCCCGGTATCTACGCTGTTGGAGACATCAACGGCCGTGGCGCCTTTACTCACACGAGTTATCAGGACTATGAAATCCTCGCGGATCACCTCGCGGGCGGTGACCGCTCCGTTGCAGGACGCATCTCGACGTACGCGCTCTTCACCGATCCGCCTCTGGGACGCGTAGGCATGACCGAGGCGCAGGCCCGCGACGCAGGGCTCTCCATTGCTGTGGCCAACTACTCGATGGCGACCGTCACGAGGGCCGTTCTTGACGGCATCACGCCAGGGATGATTCGGCTCGTGATCGACGCCGATGCCGATCGCCTGGTGGGCGCCGCCGTCTTTGGCTTGCATGGCGATGAGGTCATCCAAGCGCTCTCCCTCCTGATGCACGTGGACGGTCCGGCATCGGCCATCGCCACCTGGCTGCCGATCCACCCCACTGTCTCCGAGTTCCTGCCCACCATCTACGGCGGCCGCAAGCCCGCGTAGACACGGCCCGCATGAGCGCCGTGGGGCTCCCTACGCGGGAAGCTGAGCGGCGGCCTCACCCCTGCGCATGTCCCTCAGGTCAAGCAACCTCGAAGCCGCTACCACCAGACCCAGGGTCGCCACGCCAAGGCACAGCCCAGCCAGCACGTCGGTGACAAAGTGGTACCCCAGGTACAAACGGCTGCCGCCCACCAGCACAAACACCACCGCCGACACGAGGGCCCATACCGAGCGCCACGTGCCGCTGCGCCGTTGCCACCAGATGAGGTACGCACCCACCAACACGAACGTTGCAGCGCCCGTGGAGTGTCCCGAAGGAAACGAGAAAGACGTCTCTAGCCCGGGAACTACCTGCAGGTCCTTGGCGGGGCGCGGCCGCTGCACGATCAACTTGACGAGAGACGCAGCAAGCGTTGACGTCAGCATCGCTCCCACGAGCAGCACCGGGTCTCGCCATAACCTGGTCAACCGCCACCAGATGAAGCAACCGATCCCTATCAGGATGGGCAAAATCACCGGACCGAAAGCGTTGGTGATTCCCGTGAGAACTGTCGTGAGCCATGGCGTCCTGATGGAGACGAGCCAGTTCAGCGCGGGCTGATCAACGACTGACAAGTCATCGTGGTCCAGGAACCGTTCGAGTACCGCCGCGAAGACTGCGACTCCCACCCCGGTCAGCAGGAGTCCGGGCAGGACAGCCCTGAGAGTGGGCGACGGAATGCGATCGAAGAGGTCCCGAATCATCGGACTAGCCTAAGCGAACGCGTCCAACGAGTACTCAGGAGACGTGCTCGGGGTCTCCCTCGAGGTGGATTTCGGGAACGATGCGTCCCAGCCAGCGCGGTAGCCACCACGCGGCCTTTCCGAGCAGGGTCATGATGGCCGGCACAAGCGTCATACGCACGATAAACGCGTCGACAAGCACGCCGAATGCCATGGCGAAGCCCATCGACTTGATGATCACATCGCCGTCAAGCAAGAACCCAAAGAAGACTGAACCCATGATGAGCGCAGCGGCCGTGACCACGCGGGCCGAGTGCGAGTGACCCGTGACGATGGCCTCCGTCGCCTCCGCCCCCGCAAGATGCTCCTCCCGCATGCGACTCACCAAGAACACCTCGTAGTCCATGGCCAACCCAAAGAGGATTCCGATGGTGAGGATGGGGAGGAAAGCAACAATCGGCCCCGTGTAGGCGACTCCGAACAAGTCTCTGAGCCAGCCCCATTGGAACACTGCCACGACGGCGCCAAACGTCGCTGCGAGGGACAACAGGAACCCAGCAAGCGCCTTGAGCGGGATCAGGATCGAGCGGAAGACGATGACAAGCAAGAGCAGCGCCAGGCCCACCACCACGGCCAAGTAGAGAGGCAAGGCTTCGGCGATGCCCTCGGATACGTCGATACGGATGGCCGTCTCGCCAGTGACGCCAAGCGTGATGTCGCCCTCGGGCGTGATCTCACGAATCTGGCTCACCAATTGCTCCGTGGTTGCGGAGTCAGGCCCACCTGAAGGGATGACCTGAATTAGGTACGCACTGCCGTCTTGGCTCGGGATCGCGGGCGACACAAAGACGACGTTGTCGAGCTGGGAGACTTGCGCGGCCGCGGCTGATGCGGCTTCTGCACCCGTTCCGGGAGACGTCGTCTCCGCCAAGATCACGATCGGGCCATTGAACCCAGGGCCGAATCCACGCTCCAGGATGTCAAAGCCCTTGCGCGCGGAGCTTTCCTCAGGCTGAGAGCGTTCCGAAGGAAGGCCCAGGCGCAGGTCGAGCGCGGGAATCGCGACCGCACCCAGTATCGCGACCGCACCGATGACGGTGATCAGCGGGTGCTTGGTGACCCAAGCGATTCCGCGACCGGTAGACGGCTCGGCCTCGACATGAGTCCCCGCGGCGACAGCCTGGCGCAGCTTGCGCGGCAGGATGCGCACGCCTGCAAGTGATAGGACCGCCGGCAACAGTGTCAGCGCGGCCAATACGGCCAGCGTGACAGTGCCAGCTGCCGCGTTGCCCATGACGGTCAGGAATGGAATATCGGCGATGAAGAGGGCCAAAAGTGCGAGCACCACGGTGGCTCCCGCGAACACGACGGCCGCTCCCGCGGTACCAATCGCCTTCGCGATCGAGGCATCGGTACCCATCCCGCCGAGCAGTTGCGCACGATGCCTTGCAACGATAAACAGCGAGTAGTCAATACCCACGGCGAGGCCGAGCATCAATGCCAGGACAGGTGCGGTCGATGTGATCGCCACCGTTCCAGTGAGCGCGTATACGGTACCCACGCCCGCTCCTACCGCGACGATGCCCGTCATGAGCGGAACCATTGCCCCAATCAACGAGCGGAACGTCACGAACAGCACGATGATGGCGACGATGACACCAAGCGCTTCGCCGATTCCACCACCCGGGATCTCTTGCTCAAAGAAGGCGGCGCCCGTGTATTCGACCTCAAGACCCGCCTCGGTCATGGATCCTGTCGCTTGCTTGGCCTCGTCCAGACTCCCATCGGGAAGGTCGTAGGCAGGCAGAGAGTAGTTCACGGTGATGTAGGCGATCGAGAGGTCTTGCGACACTCCCATTGCCTCAAAGGGGTCCGACACGGCAAGAACGTTGGGCAACTCGCGAAGCGCACTCACCGATTGGGAAATCGCCGCGTAGTTCGCGTCATCGGACACCGCTTGTCCCTCAGGGGCCGCGATGACGACGGAGCCCGTCGCGCCAGAGGATCCCGGGAACACTTCGCCGAGGCGTTCAAAGGTCTGGACCGAGGCGGTACCCGGAATCGAGAACGCATCGTCGGTGGGTTCGCTCAACGTGAGTGCCGCGGCGCCGATGCCGATCAGTGCAGTAAGCCAGACTCCAATGACGAGCCAATGGCGGCGGGCGCTGAACGCGCCAACTGCATGCAAAAGTGAACCCACGACGACTCCTGAGATAGGGGGAAAGACCGCGCATCGTCGCACGAGACTGGAAGGGCAAGCCAAGAAACTTGCAGTGACTGCAACAATACATCCCCACGGCCTAGAATGTATAGATGAAATCGGCAATATTGGGGCGCCGCGAGACCAAGAGGCGCGAGACTCGCGACGCCCTCATCGCGTCGGCGACAAGGCTCTTCGCTCAAGACGGCTACCAAGCGACCACGGTGGCGGCCATTGCATCGGACGCAGGAGTGTCGGCGCGGACGTTCTTTGGCTACTTTCCCACCAAGGAAGCCGTGCTGTTCTGGCCTTTCGATGTCCTCACGGAGGAGCTCGCGCTGGAGTTATCCCAAGGTCCGGACGACGCTCTGACCACGTTGAGGTCATGGACTCACGCCCACGCCGCGTGGTTCGATGGCGAGTTTCGTGACCTCCGGCGGCTACTGGAAATGGCGTCTCAAGAAAACCACGCCGTCGCTACAGAGGGGCTCCTCTACGTCGACCGGATCTCGGCGGCTGTCGCTTCTCGCCTCAGGCGAGACCTCGGCGTCGGGCCTGACAACGCCATGCCGGAAATGGCAGCAGCGGCTGCGGTGGCGGCTCTTACCGTGGCATTGCCGTTGGGCATGGCGCGTCATTTCGAGCACGGCCTTCCCGACCGCTCGGGACACCTGCTTGCCGACTTAGATACTGCGATCGGCTTCGCCCGTGCGGGCCTTGAAGCGACCAGGCCCAAGCAACCTGGTGGACTCTAGGGCCCTCGTCGTGTCCAGTCGCCGCAGCCGTCACTCGAAAATAGCTCTCCGGGACTGAGAATCACGGTGCGAGTTCCTTCTTCGTCAGAGAAGTCAAAGTCTTGGTCTTCGAGTGTCCGCGAGTACCACGGATTTGACGTGGACCACGAGCAATAGGGCGACGGCCGGGGAACGCTGAAGTCGGGGGTGGCCTCGTATGTCCCTGGCGCAAAATCCTCTCCGCCAAACCAGACTCCAGGGGGAATCGTGGCGGGCGCATCGGTGCGTTGGAAGAGGCTTGTCGGATCGACTGATACCCAGTCACCACAGTAGGAGGACGAAAAACTCTCCCCAGTTTCGAGCCGTACCATCGGACTGCCCGCGACCGTGATGTCTTCTTCGATGATGTCGTCGTTGGAGTGGCTTGCACCCGTGTAGACCGACCACATGCACGGATAGCCGCGGCCTGGCAGGTCGATGACTGCGGCGGTGCGGTACACGCCCGGCGCAAAATCATCACCGATGAGCCACGCCCCACTCGGGAGCCCCACGGGGGCGTCGGGCTTGTTGAAGAAGTTCGTGGGATCAACGGGAACCCAATCGCCGCAACCCGCCGTCACGACCTCCGTCGATTCCTTCAGCGTGAGGATTGGAAGTCCCCCAGTGGCGCTGCCGAAGTCGATTGAGGCCTTGACCGAATGGTCGTTTCCGGGGTAGATCATCCAATAACAGCTGTCTCTGTCCGACTCCTGTTCGATAGGAGTGACCTGGCGGTACGTCCCAGGCTCGACGTCGACACCCACCCTGTACGCGCCATCGCCAAACTGACCTTCGGGGCCCGCGACGCCATAAGTGATCACAGGGAGTGGTGCATCGTCGGCGACCGGTGATGGTGAGGCCTCATCCGTCACCACTGGAGGCGGCGCCGATGCGTCGTTCCCGTGGCGGTCCTTCGAACCAAGAGCGATGAGCCCGAGGACGATGGCAACCGTGATGCCGACACCGGCGAGCGCTGCGGCAAAGAAGAGTCTGCGGCGGTCACTCTTCACAGGAGGCAGTGGCGCGAGGGGACGGCGCCCGACCTTCAATTCCGCAGGATGCGCGGGTTCCGGAGAGGCGGATTCCGACATGGGTAATCCGAAGTTGCGTCCCGGGACCGGTGCGGGGTCTAGTTCGGGAGACGTGGGCGCCGATCCGTACTCCGGCAAATATGAGGTCTCACTGGATTCGGGGCTCCCCTCGGACCGTGTGCCCTCTGCCCCCGTGTCTGCGATCATCGTCGCTCCCCCACTACATCACCGTGGCCTGACCCCCAGAACACGCGCTCACAGTAGCAGTGCTCAACCCGCCGTGCGTGGTGGCCAAGGCGCTCCACGCGACCTCCCGCCCACCCAGTGCGACTGTCACTCGCGATGCGCGCATAGTCATGCCACCATGGGTGCATGGCCAACCACTTGAAGGACCCGTTTGCCGACCCCGACGGAGAGTTCAGCGACGACTCGATTGCCGTCCCAGTGGTAGAAGAGACCGACTTTGAAGTCACCGACGTGATCCCGTCGTCGATGGGGCCCGCGCTGACCAGGCCCCTCCCGAACCATCCCTCGCATGGCCTTGAAACCTTGGCGGCGCAGGTGGAACAGCAGGCTCCCGTTGAGGGTGCCCCCCACGTGGAAGAGACACCCCAAGCCCCCGTGAGCGAGCCTCTCCAAGAGTGGCCGCCCGATGACGAGGATCAGCCGCATCCCGTACGCGAACCCTCATACGCGCCCACCTATGACCTCGCTCCCGAATACACAGAGCCCCGCCACGCCGAAGAACCCATCCACACCCTCGACCCGACGACGGAGGCCCTGGCAATCGCCGCGTCGGAAGAGACCTTTGCTGTTCCGCTCTTACCCGTCCCACTACGCCCCCACGACGAGCCCCACGATGTCCTGCCCACAGATAGGTTCCTGGACCGCGAGTTGTCATGGCTTGCCTTCAACGAGCGTGTTCTTGAACTTGCGGAGCGGCCGGAGACGCCACTGCTTGAACGTGCGCGATTCTTGGCGATCTTCGCCTCCAATCTCGACGAGTTCTTCATGGTGCGAGTCGCAGGGCTTAAGCGTCGTATCGCCGCGGGCTTTGCTGTGCCGAGCGCTACCGGGATGAGTTCTACCAGGCTGGTCGAGATGCTGACCGACAACGCCCATGAACTCATGGACAGGCACGCCCTGGTGTTCCATGACGAGGTGCGTCCCGCCTTGGCGGCTGAAGGCATTCACTTGGTGCGACACGAGGACCTTGAGGAGGCTGAAGGAAACCGCCTCCGCAAACTCTTCCGCTCCGACATCTTCCCCGTGCTCACGCCGCTTGCCGTGGACCCAGCCCACCCCTTCCCCTATATCTCTGGCTTGTCACTCAACCTTGCCGTCGAGATCCGCGATCCCGACACTGGCAAGGACTACTTCGCCCGTGTCAAGGTCCCCGAGACGTTGCCCCGCTTCTTGTCGGTCGACGCACGCGGGAAGGCCTCAAAGGTCACCGATGCATCCTCACTATCCGACGAGCCACGCAGCTTTGTTCCGCTTGAGGACGTCATCTCTGCACACCTCGATTACCTCTTTCCCGGCATGGAAGTGGTCAATAGCTACACCTTCCGTGTCACGCGCAATGAGGACGTCGAGGTCGAAGAAGACGACGCCGAAAACCTTCTCAAGGCCATGGAACGGGAGCTCTTGCGACGCCGCTTTGGCCCCGCAGTGCGTCTCGAGGTCGCCGAAGGCTTGAGCCCCAAGGTGCGCGAACTCTTGGTGCGTGAACTCGGCATCTCCAACTCTGACGTCTACGACCTCCCGGCTCCCCTCGACCTGCGCGGCCTCGACGTCATGGCCGATCTTGACAGGCCGCGCCTGCAATTCCCTGCCTTCCGTCCCACGACGCACCACAAGCTTGCCCCCGTGGAGACCGCCGACGAGCAGAACATCTTTGAGGCAATTAGCAGGTCCGATGTGCTTCTGCATCACCCCTACGATTCGTTCTCAACATCGGTCCAGGCGTTTGTGGCGCAAGCCGCCGTCGACCCCCGGGTGCTCGCCATCAAGCAGACTCTGTACCGCACCTCGGGTGACAGCCCCATCGTCGATGCCCTCATCGAGGCGGCACGCAACGGCAAGCAAGTGCTCGCGCTGGTGGAGATCAAGGCCCGGTTTGACGAGCAGCGCAACATCTCGTGGGCACGCAAGCTCGAGCAGGCCGGGGTGCACGTGGTGTACGGCCTGGTGGGCCTCAAGACTCACTGCAAGTTGTTGCTCGTTGTACGCCAAGAGGATGACGGCCTCCACAGGTATTGCCACATTGGTACAGGCAATTACCACCCGCGTACCGCGCGGCTCTACGAGGACTACGGCCTTCTCACCAAGGACGCCGACGTGGGATCCGACCTCACCAAGCTCTTCAACCAACTGTCCGGCTACGCACCCAAGGCGAAGTTCCGTCGACTGCTGGTCGCACCCACCTCGGTGCGCGCGGGCCTCATCGACCTGATCGATGCCGAGGCAACGCGCGCCAAGGCGGGGGGTGAGGCCTGGGTCAAGATCAAGATCAACTCCGTCGTTGACGAGCAGGTCATCGACGCCCTGTATCGCGCCTCTCAGGCGGGCGTCCAGGTGGACCTCGTCGTGCGCGGGATCTGCGCCGTCAGGCCAGGCGTGCCAGGGCTGAGCGAGAACATCAGGGTGCGATCGATCTTGGGACGCTTCCTGGAACACTCGCGCATTTACTCCTTCAGAGGCGACGATGAGCCGCTGGTGTTTATCGGTTCCGCCGATCTCATGCACCGCAACTTGGACCGCCGCATCGAGGCTCTCATCTCGATCTCAAACCCGGATCAGCGCGAGGCCCTCATCGAAAACATCGACCTGGCAATGTCCGACGACGTCGCGATGTGGGAACTCGCCGCGGACGGTGAATGGACGGCGACAACGAAGAACGGCTCAGGCGAACCACTGCTCGACCTTCAGGAGCTGTACATCGAACGCCAACCGCAACGCAGGACTCAGCGCAAGTGAAGGTCCTTGCCACTGACGTCACGCTCGCGGCGGGCGCGCTCGTGTGGCGCGAGCGCGACGGCCAACTCGAGGTGCTCGCGGTTCACCGCCCGCGCTACAACGACTGGTCGTGGCCCAAGGGAAAACTTGACCCCGGCGAGACGATGCCGGCATGCGCCGTCAGGGAGGTCGCCGAAGAGACCAGGGTGATTGTCGAGCTTGGCATCCCCTTGCCCACCCTGCGGTATCCCATCGCAGGAGGCAAGATGAAGGTGGTGCGCTATTGGGCGGCGCGAGAGACGTTGCCCGATGCCCCCGCGGCATCGGCGCGAGAGCCTGTCAAGGCCGCAAGTAAGCATGAGATCGACGAGATCGCCTGGCTCACCGTGGACCAGGCACGACAGCGCATCACGTTTCATGACGACCTACGCCCACTCGAGCGTCTCATCGAGGAGCACGAGGCAGGGCGTCTGATCACGAGGGCCTTTATCGTCACTCGCCATGCGCGCGCCCAACGCCGCAAGGCCTGGGTGGGTGCCGACAAGCGTCGGCCACTCACGTCGGGAGGCACGGCCCGAGCGATCCAACTCAAGGACCTCTTTGCGGCCTTTGGCGCGCTCCGCATCGCGTCATCGACGGCGGTGCGCTGTGTGCAGACAGTCAACCCCTATGCGCAAGCGGCGGGGCTGCCTGTGAGGGGTTATGCCTCGCTCACCGAAGAGGCTTACCACAAACGACCCGCCGCCACGGAGGCGACGTTCGCGGCGCTGCTCGGGAAGCGTCGCAACCGAGTGGTGTCCGTGCATCGGCCCACACTCCCCGTCGTTGTGGCACTGCTCCGGTCACACATCACAGGCAACACGAGGGGCGCGCTTCCGCGCACGATGCCTTTTCTGCCGGCCGGCGGGGTGTTGGTAGCGCACGTGATCGACCACGACGGTCAGCCTCGCATCGTCGCCGTCGAGACGCACCTGCTCAAACCCGCGTTGTAGCGCGCTCACCTCACAACGCGTGGGGCCCTACTGCACTGAACTCAATCAAGAGGGCGGCACCTGGGTTGAGTAGCGGGAGCGGTAGCCCCACGTCACGCAGCAAGCTGCCCGAGATCCGCAAAGGCTCAGCCGCCGTTATCCACGCTGGGTCCGCTACTTGGTGACGGCTCGCGACTCCAAGGTCCTCCCTGACAGTAACGATGTACGACGCCGACGGGTCGAGTCCTGGCACTGTGACGCGCGGCGTCGACGCGGAGCCACCCGTTTCCAAGCGCACCCACGCGAACAGGGCGTGGTCACGGGTCGCGGAGACCACACCGTGGAGAAGAGAGCCGGAGTCCTCGAGGTCGGCGCGTACTGTAAGGCCCGAATGAAGCAGCGGCCGCAGGTCCTTGTACATCTCTGCCCAGAGCACCAAGGCCTCGAGCTCTTCCTCGGAGCAGCTCGCCAGATCCCACTCGATTCCCGCGTGCCCAAAAAGCGCCGTGGTCAAGCGCATCGGCAGGCTCGCCTCGCGGTGCGTCGTATGGGCGTGGCCTGGCCCCACGTGCGATCCGACGAGCTCGGGCGGCACCAAGACCCCCGTCCACCGCTGCACTGCCTGACGCTCCACAGGATCATTGGTGTCCGATGCCCACACACGCTGCGTACTTGCCAAGATTCCAAGATCGATGCGGGCTCCCCCTGACGCGCACGACTCGATCTCAAGGTGCGGATGCCGCGCCCTCAGCTCATCCATCACGGCGTACATGCCAAGCGTTTGCCGATGCACGGCGGCTGCCCCGTCGTCTCCTGAGACGGCCCCGTGGAGATCTCGATTGTGATCCCACTTGATGTAGTCCAGGGATAACGTCCGCACGGCATCGTCCATTCGCTCGACGAGGTGGTCACGCACGTCCTGACGCGTCAGATCGATGGGCAATTGGTGACGCCACTCGGCGGCGTCGGGGCGGCTACCAAGAATCCACTCGGGGTGAGCGCGTGCAATGGAGGAGTCGCGGTTGAGCATCTCCGGTTCAAACCACAATCCGAATTGCATCCCGCGCCCGTGGACCGCGTGCGCGATCTCCTCGACCCCGCGCGGCCATTTGACGGTGTCGACCACCCAGTCTCCCAAGCCGGAACGGTCGTCGGGCCGGCCTGTGAACCACCCGTCGTCAAGCACAAAGCGCTCGACTCCCACGTGGGCCGCGAGATCCACGAGGTGGAGCAAGGTAGGCGGATCGTGGTCGAAGTAGACGGCCTCCCACGTGTTGAGAGTGAGCGGGCGGGGCGTCGATGGATGCGCATCGAGCCCTCGTACGTATCCGTGGAAAGCCTCACTGATTCCGTCGATGCCAGCCTCGCTGAACGCCCACATCATGTCGGGAGATCTGTACGTCTCCCCGTGCCCAAGACGGATCTCCCCTGGTGCGAGCAGCTCGCCCATCGCGATCACAGCGGCGTGGGTGCCAGCGCCCTCGGGAAGCCGCTCCACCAGTACCTCGTGGTCTCCCGACCACGCAATGTGAGCGCCCCACACCTCACCTGATCGAAACCCAAAGCCTGCGGTTCCCGCAAGAGTTACGAGTGGAGCATCGTGCCCCGGCCTACCGCGGCGTACTGCGCGCTGATGGGCCCCGTCCACAACCAGCATCCGCTGCGGCGCCCTCTCCCTGGTCCACCGACCTGTCTGGTCAAGCACCTCGGCCGCACGGGTGGGAAGCGGCATCAAGACCCTGAGTGCGGCGAGATCGAGCGGCGCGCCTGCGTCGGCCGTACTCGTCGCTTCTAGGTGGCAGACAACGAGTCCGCCATCGTCGATGCCAAACTCGACCGTCACACGAGCGCGAGCGGCCGCGTCTTCAAAGCTGAGACGGACGCTTCGACACGGCGCCGCCGAGTGAGGCATCGTGCCGGAGAACTCGGCGACTTCGGTCATCACCAGCCTGGGGTCCGCATGGGCGCCGGCCCGATGCCACGCGACCGCAGGCGTCCCCGACCACCCATCTCCGGACACGGGCAACAGACCAAATCGACGCGGGAGATCGAAGGAACTGCACATCACCCCTGGATCGGACGTGGCGACCAAGGCGTCGAGGTCTGCCTCATCAAGGCGCCGTCCCCAATGAAGGACGCGTGGCCCGTGGGTCGATACGTCGAGCACGAGGCTCACGTGCCCGCCAACAAGGTGAACGAGGCGCGAAATGTGGTTCATAGCATCCACTCTAAAAGCAGACGCTCTGTGGGTGCCGGGAGGAGCCGGCACCCACAGAGCGTCATGAAGGTAGAACGAGAATTACTTGCCGGCTACAGGGATGGCCTGAGCCTCGAGAGCCGCGATGGTCGACGCGTTGCCGTCCGTCAGGGCGCTCGACAGGGTGCCGTTGCCGCTGACAGCGTTCTTGAAGCCATCAGACACGTCGGCGTAGACCTGGGTCATCGTGGGGCCCCACGTGAAGTCGGGAACAACCTGACCCGAAGCCTCTGCGAACACGTCGTAGATCTTCTGGCCGCCGTAGAAGTCAACGCCCTCCTGCAGAACGGGGAGGTTGAGGCCTTCCTTTGTCGCGGGGTAGATGTTGGCCGCCTTGTTGAGCGCGGTCAATGCCTCGTCCGACGTGTTGAGCCACAGTGCAAACTTGGCCGACTCGTAGACGTGATCGCTACCCTTCAGTACTGCGATGGAGGACCCACCCCAGTTACCAGCATCGGTGCCGCCCTTTTCCCACTGCGGTGCAGGAGCCACTGCCCAGTTGCCGGCCGTGTCGGGAGCGCCGCTCGCGATGGAGTTTGCACCCCACACTGCTGACACCCAGGTCCAGACCTCGCTGGAGTTGTAAGCGTTGTTCCACTCGTCTGTCCATGCGGGGTACGTGGCGATGAGGTCATCGTCAAGCATTCCCTGCCAGTAGTCAGCAACCTTCACAGATTCGGGAGAGTCGAGTTCGACGTTCCAATTGTCGCCTTCGGTCGAGAACCAGCCACCGCCTGCCTGCCACACGAAGCCAGCGAACTGGTTGATGTCTGACTGCGAGAAGTTGGTGATGTACCCACCTGCGTCACGGACCTGCTGGGCGGCAGCCGCGTACTCTTCCCACGTGGTGGGAACGGGGATGTTGTTCTTCTCGAAGAGGTCCTTGCGGTAAAACAGCGCCATCGGTCCCGAGTCCTGCGGGACGCCGTACACGGAAGAGTCGCTTCCCAGCGTCACCTGGCTCCAGGTCCAGTCAACAAACTGGTCCTTGGCGGCGATAACCTCTGCACAGCCACCGAGGTCCTCGAGGCCGTCTTGCACGCGGAAGTTGGGGAGTGCGTCGTATTCAATCTGACCGAGGTCGGGAGCGTTGCCCGCCTCAATCTGGTTGAAGAAGTTCTTGTATGTGCCACCGTTTCCGTTGGGGCCCGTCTGCACCTTGACCTGGATGTCGGGATTGGCGTCATTCCACAGTGCGACGACATCCTCGATGCCGGGGATCCAGCTGGTGAACTCGAGGGTCACCTTTTCCCCAGCAGGCTGGCACGATGCGTCCGAAGGCGCGTCGTCACTCGACGAGCACGCTGTGAGCGCGACCGACGAGAGTAGGGCAACAGCGGCCGCAGCTGCAATCTTGGTGTGCTTCATTGCATCCTCTACTTTCTTGTGTTTTCCAGCGCATTCGCACGTGGAAGTTTTATTTGACGGCACCCGCGGACAAGCCGCTGCGCCAGAATCGTTGCAGGGACAGGAATGCCGCGATGAGCGGCACGATCGAAACGAGCGCCCCGATGAGCACGAGGCTGCGCAGTTCCGGTAGTTGGTTGAGTTGGGTGTTCCAGCTGTAGAGACCAAACGTCACTGGAAAGAGCTTCTCGTCGCGCAGCATGATCAAGGGCAAGAAGAAGTTGTTCCAGATGGTCACGAACTGGAACAAGAACACCGTGATCAGTGCGGGCGACATGAGCCTGATGCTGACGGTGAAGAACGTCCGTACCTCGCCTGCGCCGTCAAGACGTGCGGCCTCAAGCAACTCGTCGGAGACGGACGATGCCGCGAAGATGCGTGTGAGGTAGACGCCGAACGGGCTGACGATCGAGGGCAAGAAAACCGCCCAGAACGTGTTGGTCAGTTCGACCTTGCTGAAGATCAGGAACAGCGGGAGTGCGAGCGCCGTCGCGGGCACAAGCACGCCGCCAAGGACGATGTTGAAGATCAGCTCGCGGCCACGGAAGCGGTACTTGGCTAGCGCGTAGCCACACATCCCAGCGATGAGCGTGGCCACGGCGCCACCTGCACCCGCGTAGAGGATCGAGTTGCGCAGCCACAACAGGTAGACGCCCCCACGGTAGGAGAACAAGTCGCCGATGTTTTCGAAGAGCTTGAAGTCGGCGAACCACAAGGGGTTTGTGGTGAGGATCGAGCCTTGGTCCTTGCTCCCCGCCACCACAAGCCACCAGATGGGGACCAAGAAGTAGAGCGTGAAGGCGCCCATGATGACCATCGCGGTCGAGCGCGAGATGATGTTTTCACGAGGACCCTGCGCCTTGGAGTGGTCAAAGCGCGACTCGTCGGTCTTGTCTGCGACGGCGCTCACGACTGGCTCTCCTTGCGCTGAGTGAACTTCAAGAATGCGAACGACAACACGAACGTGATGAGCGCGAGCACCACCGACATCGCGGCGGCGAGGTTGGAGTTAGGCACTGAAGCTGTCGCGTAGACCGTCATATTGGGCGTGAACTTGCTCGTCACAGCCGAACTAAATGCCTGGAATACCTGGGGCTCCGCGAGCAGTTGTAGCGTCCCGATGATGGAGAACACGGCCGTGAGGACGATCGCGGATCGAACAAGAGGGATCTTGATTGACCATGCGATGCGGAACTGTCCGGCCCCGTCGACACGGGCGGCCTCATAGACCTCGGTAGGAATGGCCATGAGAGCCGAGTAAATGATCAGCATGTTGTAGCCGACAAAGACCCACGTCACCACGTTTGCCAACGACCAGAGCACCAGGTCGGAGCCCAGAAAGGACACGCTCGACGTCACCGAAGTGAAGGGAGAGAGCCTGGGAGAGAACAGGTTTCCCCACATGATGGCTGCGATCACGCCGGGTACCGCGTACGGGACAAAGAACGCGAGCCTGAAGAACTTCTTTCCGCGCACCAAGGGTGAGTCGAGCAAGAGTGCGAAGAGCAGGGCCAGGCCGAGCATCACTGGCACTTGGACGATGCCGAAAAGTCCCATGCGAGCCAAGGACGACATGAAGGCACTGTCTTGGAAGACCAGCGCGTACTGACTTAACCCTCCAAAGACCTCGGTGGGGACGCCGAAGGTGCCGTCACGCTCGACCACTAGCAGCGACTGGCGGATGGCATAGCCGATGGGCAACAAGTAGAAGAGCACAAACAGCACCGCAAACGGCCCAACGAAGACCGCTATCGCGCGCTTGTGATGCGTGGGCTTCTTGCCTCGCTTTGTGACAATTCGTGGTTCAGTCACCGCGCTCATTCTGATTCCTCTCGAACTACCCAGGCCTGACGTGTGGGGACATTGAGTCTGCCCTCAACTGCGCCTCGCGTCGCCAAGGAGGCTCCACCTGCCACCACCGCGAAAGCCCCGGCGAAGTCATCGAAGACGACGCGGCCGTCGATACGCGTCAGCACCTTGGCCGCCCGCTCGGGCTCGCGCCCGATAGGAGAGTTGCTGCATGGTGCACGCCGACAGGGGTACGGCTACGGTCACCACCACACGCGATACCGTCGTGATTCACGACACGGCTCCGGCGCTTGGGCGCTGACGTCGGCATGGTGACCCTCTCGCTTCGTTGCGATTCTGTGAACGTGCACACATTGGTGGAACTCACATGCCAGAGAACTTTCTGTGCACGTGCACACACTAGAACGACGTTGCGACCAATGTCAACACTTCTCTTCCCGCGGAGGTCCGCGCCAACCCCTCGCCGCGGGCAATTGGCGACACCGCACTAGCGTATTTAGCAGGCACTTTGAGCGCGGCGCGGGTCACGAGAAGGCCCGATGCGGAGCGCCATCTCAGGCCTCCAACACGGCACGGCTGCCTGCTAGCCGTGGAACAACAGGGGATGCCCCGCGGTACGTGACCGCGACTCGGCGTACCGCCCGCAGGAGCCCATTCCCTTATGGCCGTACGTCACGAATGGAAGGCGGCGAAGGGCATGAAAAGACGCCGGACCGGGAGCGCCAGACGGCGCAAAGGCCGCTCAAGGCGGCTGGTGTTGGAGCCCGGGGCTGCCACGGTCCGACGCCTACCTCAGGATACTCCGACGAGGCCCTGCTTGTCGTCACACCCGTGAGGAACACGACATGTGGCTACTAGTCGAGCTTCTCGTCGCGCCACAACGCCGCAGCGCGCTCCAACTGCTCACCGGTACGCAAAAGCTGCGCGGCGCGCAACGTGGATTCGTGAGCCCGAGCATCGGCATGTCCCTCGTCTGACTGCGCTTCAAACGCGGCTCCCGTGGCAACCACTCGGCAAAATGCACCCGCTCGCTCGAGTGCCACGGCAAGGTCCCCGCTGAATACCCCCGACAGAATGAGGTCGGCAAGAGTGCGTACCTCGTCAGGGCCCGGAGGGTCCTCCACTCCCGCGATGGCGTGTCTCACCTGAGCCGCCTGCGCGCCGTGGTGGTAGGAACGAGCAACAGCATCGGCAGAAAACTTGACCCACTCGCGGAGCATGTAGATGCGCCACAGCGCACCCGGCAGGGTGTGCGGCTCCGCCTTAGACCACATGAGGGCCACGGTGTCGATGCCCTCTTCGTCCACCAGACGGATGAGCCGTGCCGTGACCTCGGGGTCACGCAGCGCCCTCGCCCGCGCAACCAACGCCGCCGCCGATTCGTGCGCGACGAGCGCGCGGTCCAACGGGTCGATATCGCCGACGATTTGTTCCGCCTCTTCCATGTCGAGCATGGCAGGACGCCGATAACGTCGTTGCTCCACCACCTAGACGGCCTCGCCATCCCCGGCCTGGGCATCGTCCAGTGCCTCAAAGGTCAGAGAGACGGAGTTGATACAGAAGCGGTTTCCCGTAGGGGTCTGTGGTGCGTCGGGGAACACGTGACCCAAGTGCGAGTCGCAAGCAGCACACAGCGCCTCGACCCGGATCATCCCAAGGCTGTTGTCCTCGAGCAACGTCACTGCGTCGTTTTGGGCCTCGAAGAAGGAGGGCCAACCGCAGTGTGACTCGAACTTTGTGTCGGCGCGGAACAACTCGGCACTGCACGCGCGGCAACGGTAGATTCCTGCTCGCTTTTCTTCGAGCAGCTCACCGGTCCATGGGCGCTCGGTCTCTGCCTCGCGAAGCACCTTGAACTCGAAGTCGCCCAACTGGGCGCGCCACTCGGCATCGGTCTTGATGATCTTGTTTGGGGACATTGTCGCTCCTTCGGCATCCACGCTAGCGGGCCGTACGCGCGAAGATTGACGCGCCGGGACAGCGCACCCGCCAGAGTGCGAGACCCACGGAAAGAAACGAACGCAGGCATCAAACTTCCGAGGGGGGGTTGGAAGAAAGGCGCCACGCAGTTCAGTTATCTCCCCGTGGGGCTCGCGCTTTGGCGGGTACAGAGGTTCCAACGCGGCCTTGGGCCGGATTGTTCCCGCTATCCCATACAAGTCTTGAAGTCCCAATGGCCCGTTCTCAAGGCGCCAAGGAGAACACCTTAACCCCTTGCGGGCGGGCTAGGTACCAACTACTCAGGGCCAAAATCGAACCGGTCCGATAACGTGGGAGGTACCAGGCGCCACAGAGCCATCATCGAGACCTGAAAATCCTGAGAACGGGAGGCCATCGTGAGATCACCGGCAACCATCGTGGCCGTCGTAGCCACGCTGACCATCACCCTGACCAGCTGCACCTCCGGGAGCGCAACGCCCTCCGCAACGTCGGCATCGGCCGTCGTCACGCCGGTCGAAAGCCCTGTCGCGAGCGCTAGCCCGTCGGCCTCGCCCACTCCATCGGCCATCGCTGCGGATTGCTCAATCGACGGAATTGTCCCTGGTCGCTTGGCGTGCATCGACACCAACCTGCCGGTAGCCGGCAACCCCGGTGAGGCAGCGATCACGTGGGATCCCAACCTCTGCTCGGCGGGCGACGGCCGCTTTCTCTACACCGCCGGGCCTCGCACGGTGGGCCTCGGCGGCGAGGACGGGGGCAAGATCGGGCGCATCGACGTCTACGATCCAGCGCTCTCCACCGCTGAGGGCATCCACGTTGGCTCGTCGGCGGCGGACGTCGCGGCGGCGTACCCGGCCAACCCGGCGGTCACATCCTTTTCCGGAACCCAACTTGTGGTGCTGTCAGGGTCGGAGGGCTTCATCACAATCGAGTTGGCCGACGGTTGGGGCGCGGACCCATTAACCGTGGCCAATATCCGCATCTACGCGGCGGACCAGGATCCCAACGTGCCGGTGTACGGCACCGAGGACTTCGCGGGCGCGTGCCCGATGGGTTTCTAGAAACTACTCCCCGAGGATCCCGTTGCTTTCGTCGAGACACGGGACCTCTGGCCCGGTAGTTTTTGTCGCATGAGAACAGTGCTGGCGATCCGGGTTTTGGGCGCGGCGGCAGTGACCACGGCCCTCATCGCCACAACCTTCGCGGCCGTGAGTGACGGCGTCTTTGTCCTGTGGAACTTCTTCGGCTTTTTCACCATCCAGTCGAACGTGATCGGCATTGTGGTGTTGCTTATCGCGGTTCGGTACACGGGGCGTGATCGCCCGCGCTGGGTGGAACTCGCTCGTGCTTGCGCGACGGTCTATCTCGTGATCGTCGGCATCGTGTATTGGACGCTCCTTGTGGGTGTTGATGTCCAGATTGCTTACCCGTGGGCCAACCTCGTGTTACACGCTATGTCAAGCGTGTTGCTCTTGGCAGACTGGCTCATCGAGGGTCCCCGTGAGCCCCTTCCGTGGCGCTTCACCTGGGTGGTGCTCATCTACCCGGCGGTATGGCTTGCAGTCGTCGTGGTGCGCGGTGCGACGGATGGCTGGGTGCCGTACCCGTTCCTCGACCCCGACAAGGGATACGCAAGCGTTGCCGTTGTCGGGCTGGGCATCGCGGCCGTGGGCTACGGCTTGGGGCTTGCGGTTTTCAGGTTGACTCGATGGCGGGTCGTCACGCCCGTGGCACACTGAACCGGTGACAGACCGTGCCGCGCACTCCTTGCGAGTCCCCCGGCACCTGAGGCGGGAACTCGTTCGCGGTGCCAAAGAGATGCTTCCCCTCTCTCTAGGAGGCGCGGTCTTTGGCCTCGCCATGGGAGCGCTGCTCGCATCGTCGACCACCATCCCTGCGGGTGTCGGCGCGGTGGGCACAATCACGCTCAATGCAGGTGCCGCACAATTGGCCCTCATGGACCTGCTCGAACGGGGTGCTCCGTGGTTCATCATTCTGGGCACGGTGGCAGTGGTCCAGGCCCGGTTCGCGCTCTACTCGGCATCGCTCGCACACGAGTACAAGGTCTTTCCGCGCCGATGGCGGATAGTCCTGGCGTACTTGCTCACGGATCAAGCTGCATCGTTCGAGAAGCACTTCACTCCTCTCATTCCCGATCCCGTCCGTCGGCGCTGGTTCTTCCTGGGCGGCGCATCGCTTTTCACGGGCCTTGCGGCGGGAGGCGTCCTCGTGGGCATTGCGGTGGGGCCCGTCATTCCGGCCTCGTGGCAGATCGGCTTCATCGTGCCACTCATGTTTCTCGCGATCATCTTGCGCACTGTGAGCGACCGTCCTGGCATCATCGCGGCTGTCATTGCGGCAGGCGTTGTGATCGGAGCGCGTGATCTCCCTTATGGCGCCAACGTCATCGTTGCCACCGTCGCGGGAATCGCAGTGACGCGCCTACTCGCCCCCGCGTCCTGGTACCGGGGCGTCCCCACGGGTGAGCAAGGCGAACCCAGGGAGGGAACACCCTGACTGCACTTATCCTGTTTTTGCTCGCCTCGGCCCTGACGTTCGCGATCAAGTACGCGGGGATCGCGCTCTTTGCCGGCGACCGAGAGCTGTCCCCGGGCTGGGCGCGCACTCTTGAACTCGCCGGGCCGGCCGCCATGGCGGCCATCGCCGCCAACACGCTCATGCTGGACGGTGACGACTTCAGAACGCTGGGGGCGTGGCACCTCATGGCGCTGGCCGCAGCGGCGGTCGCAATCTGGAAACGCGATACCAACTGGATCCTGCTTTGCGGCGCCGTGGCATTCGCGGTATTCCGCATGCTCGGCTTGTGACGCGCTACCGTCATGCCATGGTGAAAATCAGATGAGCCGGGCGTGGGACGTTGCCGGCTACACGCCCGTGATCTTGGCGATGCTCATCGCAGGGGCCATCACGCTCGTGGTGGCAAAGGTATCGGTGGGGCGTCGCGGCGCTCGCCACGGATTGCGCGCCACGATGTGGGCCATGCTCGCGTCGACGGCAGGGGTGATCCTTGTTGCGACAGTTGGTTTCAGCGTGGGCGACGCCGAGGCCGGGTCGCGCGTGAACCTTCAGCCACTCGTGGAGATCAGGCGCGGGCTCAAATCCTCCGCCTCCGACATGGCGACGGCCAACGTCTACGGCAACATCGCGATGTTCGTTCCGCTGGGAATGCTGCTGGTGTTCTTGTGGTCATCACCACTCATTGCGCGCGTCATCATGGCGACTATTGCAGGCGCCGGGCTGTCGCTCATCATTGAGCTCACCCAGCTCACCCTGCGCCGCGTGGCGGACATCGATGACATCATCCTCAACGCGTCTGGAGCCTTGCTGGGTGCGGTCGCTGCCGCGGTGGTGGTGTTGCTGCTTCGCATCGCCAAGTGGGTCAGGCGGCGGTGGAGACGGCGCGGCGATCGCGGCGTCGATGTGCCGCCGCTATGAAGAGAATTGCTCGGCCAGAGCGGGCACTGCATCGTCGATTGGCTCGCGGATGATCTGGCTCGCGTAGCGGTCATACTCCGTGGGCTCCGCGTTGACGATGATGAGGTGGGCCCCCGCCTCGAGCGCCGCCCCCGCAAGGCTTGCCACCGGGTAGACAGAGAGAGTGGTGCCGATGGCGATGAACACCTCGCACGTCTGGGCTGCCAGGTGCGCGCGACGCATCGCCTCTTGAGGCAGAGGCTCGCCAAAGTAGACGATGTCTGGCTTGAGGACGCCGCCGCAACTGGCACAAGCTGGGTCGGGTTGGGCTTCTAAGGAGGCAAGAACATCGGCCGTGAGTACGCGCCCGCCACAGCGCTGGCACGAGGTCGTGTGGAGCGTGCCGTGAAGCTCGACCACTGCATCGGCCGGTGTACCCGCGGCCTGGTGAAGCCCGTCAAAATTCTGCGTCAGCACCTCCCCCAATACGCCTGCGTCCACCAAGCGGGTGAGCGCGCGGTGCGCCGCCGTGGGCGTGGCTCGACGCGCGGGACTGTCGCGCCAGTCGAGCCAACCGGCCACCCTGATCTCGGGATCGTTGAGGAAGGCATCGATGTCGAGCAGGCGCACGCGATCAGGGAAGAGCGTCCACACGCCCGTGGGGCCGCGAAAGTCGGGGATGCCGGAACTGGTCGAAATGCCGGCGCCCGTCAACACTGCGAGACGCGGCGCTACTGGCTTGGTTTTCCCCACTCTTCGAGAGTACGCCCGCGCCGTGTCTAGACTTTTCCCATGAAGCGCACAGTTCAGGTGATCGGCTCCGGCCGTTCCGAATCCACTCCCGACGTGGTCAAGTTGTCCGTGACCGCGGCAGCCACGCGAGATTCGATGAGCGAGGCGTCGGGTGCTGCGAGCGCGGCAGCCTCTCGCGTGAGAGGGGCACTCGCGGCCGCCGGAATCACAGGGGCTGACGCCGTGACACAGGCCGTGCGCTTTGAGCCCGAGTGGCGCGGCGATGGCCAGCCGCAGCGCTACACGGCGCGCCAGAGCATCGGCGTCATGAGCCGGGATGTGGCGGGAGCGGGCGACCTGGTCACTGCGCTGGTGGAGGCTGGTGGCAACGAGGTGACGATCGATCACCTGGTGTTTGCAGTGTCGGATCTTGGGCCTCTAGACACCGCCGCGCGCGAGGCAGCATATGCCGACGCGCGGGCGCGCGCCGCGCAGTACGCGTCGCTCGCAGGGGCATCGCTTGGCGCAGTGCTCACGGTGGTCGAGGGAGGCGGCGGGGCAATGCCCGTGTTCCGTGCCGCCAAGATGGAGGCCGATGCTGGAGGCATGGGCCTCGAATCTGGCGCCGTATCTGTCGACACGTTCGTCACTGTGACCTGGGAAATCGCCTAGCCCCTGGGCATGCCGCAATTGTGGCGCGCGGCCGCCGGTAGAATCGCCGCACGGGCCTCTAGCTCAGCTGGCAGAGCAGCGGACTTTTAATCCGCGGGTCGTGGGTTCGAGCCCCACGGGGCCCACCCAAGTGTCGATGTTCAAACATGCGACATCCGCAGGTTTGACATCCTTCCCCGCGCGCACGCTGGCCTCATAGGCCAGCGCTGCCGCGTGGACTGCCGGATCGAGCAGCGTGTCGAACGGCTCACCCGGCTCCGTTTCCACCCGATCGGCGTTCTCGACCTCGTAGACATGGATGCGCTCGAAGAACGCTTGGTTGCAGATGCGCCGGAGTGAGTCATCGATGCTCATGTAGATCGCGTGCATGTCACCGGCCAGAGCGAGGCAGTCTTCGAGGTGTGCTTTGGCCTGATCGTACTCGATCTGCCCTGCATCGATCTGCGCGTCGAGGAACGCGAGCCGGCGTGCGATGCGGTCTTGTTCTTCTTTGAGGAGGTCCAGCGGGACGGCTCCGGCGTGGTGGGCGTGGAGCAGGCTGCGGCGTTCGTCACGGAGCCAGTCGCGCTCGACGGCGTGGGTGTGCCGTTCTGCTTTGTTCGCGGCGTGGAGGTCATCGAACTGGCGCACGAGCATGTGCCGCAGCGCGGTGACGATGTGCTCGGGTATCTGCACGCGCCGGTAGTAGTCCTCGACCTGTCGTTCGATGTGCTCGATCGGCATGGCCTGGCGGACACAGTTCGTGCGCTTGGAGTGCCGGCCTGCGCAGATGAAGTATGGGTAGACGATGCCTTTGCCGTTTTTCGCGTGGGTGACCATCAGACGGGAGCCGCAATCGCCGCAGTACACCGAGCCTTTCAAGTAGTGCTCGTGGGTTTGCGTCTTCTCCCCGGACACCTGGTGCGCGGTGAGGACGTTCTGCACCCGGTACCAGAGCTCCGCGCTCACCAGCGGTTCGTGGAGTCCGTCGTAGCGGGCGCCACGGAAGATCACGTCGCCCTTGTAGTACGGGTTGGAGAGCATCTGCTGGATCGTGGACAGTCCCGGAGCCTTCGCAGGCCGTTTCGGGGTCGGCACGGTCGTGAGGCCACGGTCGACAAGTTCTCTGTGCAGCATCGAGGTCGAGTAGTTCCCCGTCGCGTACGCCTCGAACGCCCACCGCACCAAAGCAGCGCGGTCGGGGTCAGGGATCACGGTGGGGATGTCGCGCCCGAGTTCGTCGCGCTTGTGGACGTTGAGGTAGCCGATGGGGGCGCGACCGACGGTGCCGCCGATGGCGGCTTTCTGGGTCATGCCCTTGGCGACCTCGTTGGCGAGGTTGCGGGAGTAGAACTCCGCGATCGTGGACATGATGCCGTGCAGCAGCATCCCTGACGGGGTCTCGTCAATGTTCTCCGTCGCGGACACGAGGATCACGCCGGCGTCTTTAAGCGCGAGGTGGATCGCTACGTCGTCGGCACGGTTGCGGGCGAGCCGGTCGACTTTGTGGACGATGCAGTACGCGACCTGGTGGGTCTTGACGTACTCGATCATCCGCATCAGTTCTGGCCGGTCGGCCTTGCGTGCGGACTCGCCTGCGTCGATGAACTCCTCCACGACGATCGCGTTCAGATCACGGGCCTTGCGGAGGTTCGCGTCGCGTTGCGCGGGGATCGAGAATCCCTCGTCGCGGCCGCCGCGCTCTGCCTGCTCCTTGGTGGAGACGCGGAGGTAGGAGACGGCGAGGGTGGTGGTCTCACCGAGTCGGTCGATGCTGGTGGGTGGCGCTGGGGGTGCCAGAGTCATGAGTCTTGTTTCCTCTCACCGGAAGGGTGGGAGCCAACGCGACGGCGAAGCGTCACGCGGTGCGACTCGTAAACGGGAAACACGTCCGCCGGAAAGGAACCGGGGTAAGCCACAAGGGCAAAGAGACTGCGCACCCGGCCCGGTAAGGCCGCGGCGTCGGGTTCTATTCTACCTTGTCGGGCTCAGAACGCCCAGGATCGGCGTCATCCGGCGTGGGCGCGTCGTTCGCCTTCGATCTGCTGACCGCCATGCCGAGGAACACCTGCGCGAGCTTGTGCAGGTCAGGTTGACTGCGTGGCACTGCTTTGACGGTGAAGCGTCGATCCTCACCCCGCCTGCGCTCACGCCGGTTCATGGTACTTCTCCCGTGCTCAGGACGAGACCTGCGATGAACTGGTCCTCGGCACGTCGCCGCGCTTCCACATCAGCGTGCATGTATTCCACGAAGTCTTCCTCGCGGTTCGGGATCACGATGTCATCGATGGTGTCGGTGTCGGATTCTCCGGGCCAGGCGATGCGGCGGGTGGGGCGGTCGGTGGTCAGGCGCGTGCCGCAGGCTGCGGTCCAGTGCCGGAGGCGTTCTTGGGCTTCGGTGAAGTCGCGATGCCAGATGAGCATGGCGGAGCCCTTGGCTTCGGGGTGGATCGCGCACAGCCAGTGGATGTGCAACGCGGACAGTTCCCACACCAGTGCCGGGTGGCGGTGCCAGAACGGCGGGCAGACGGCGACAGAGAGGCCGTAGGTGTGGCGAAGCCAGTGCACCCATTCGTTGAGCGCGAGCCATTCTTCTTCTGCGGCGTCGGCGGTGAGGAGATTCCAGTTCACCGGCCCCGGCGGACCCGCCATCCCCTCATCCTCCGCGGTGGAGGGTTCGGTGTCGGGGTCGTAGCTCTCATCGAACTCGTCCTCCGCCACTTCGCCCGGATCAACTTCGCCCGTGTCGGGCAGTTCATCGACCATGATCCGTCCTCACCTTCCGACCGCGGTTGCACCAGCGGGCGCGCGGCGTGGTGCGCCGGGTGACAGTGCAGCGTCCTCGAGTCCGGCATCCAATGAGTCGGTTGCTTGTGTGCGTCGGGGACGGTCGACTGTGTAGCGGGTGCGGGCGAGGTCGTGCCCGATTTTCTTCGCGATGAACTCTTCTGCCTTGACGGTCTGCCCGGTGTCGTCGGTGCGGTCGTAGTGGTGGGTGTAGCCCTCGGCGACGAACTTGTCGCCTTTCGCGAAGCGCTGGTGGGCGCGTTCGGCGGTCTTCCGGAACGCGACGAGGTCGTGGAAGGTGGTCTCGGTCTGCGTGAACGAGCCATCGTCTTCGCGGCGGTAGTGTTCTTGCCCGATCTTCACGAACAGTCGTGCGTCACCTTTCTCGGTGAACGACAGGTGCGGTTCGGAAGCGATGAACCCGGACAGGGACTCTTGTGTGTGGATAGCCATTGGACACTCCTTGTGACAGCGGCACCCCCGGTCAGGGTGCTCTGTCACTCAGGTGCGCCCACCGGCCCCTCATCACCCGCGGATGCCGGAGAACCGGTTTGTAGCAGCTTCTCCACCACGCGCCGCTGACCCTGCAGGTCGCTCGCGCCCTTGCGGCGCGTCCAAGCACGCAGTTTCGCGACGATCGGTGGCGCGGCGCGTAGCAGGATCAGTCCGGTACCGAATGGGAGGGTGCGGATCACGTCGGGAGGCATGATCGCTACCCGGCGGATGGAGCGTTGTGCGGTGCGGGAGCCGTGGTCGCCGATGGTGGTGGAGTCGGTGATCTCGTCGCGTTCACCGATGAGGGTGGTGAGGTCTTGAAGGTCACGGGAGTTGGATGCGCCACCGAGGATGATCTTCACAATCGATGCGTCCCAGATCGCGCCGGCAGCGTTATCCGACCACTTCTCGCGTGCCTGTGCGAGGGATTGCAGTACCGGCATGGTCGTGATCCCGGTACCTCCGCCTTCTGCCATCAACGTCGGGAGCGATGGCAGTGGGGCGAGGTTTCCGATCTCATCCAGCGCCAGCAGCAGCGGCGGGTCGAGACGTGCTGACGGTGAGCGTGCGGCGAGGCGACGGGCGGCTTCGACGAGGTCTTCCACGAACGCTGACACCAGTGCGGCACTGTTGTTCGCCCCGGCGCCTGTCGCGAGCAGATACACGGTGCCGCGCTTGCGCAGAAACTCCTCCGGATCGAACCGCTCCTCCGGGCCTGGGCTGACCGCGTCGAGGACGCGGGGATCTGCGAGCGCGGCAAGAGACAGGGACACGCCTTGCCAGATGGAGTCGCGGGTTCTGGGGTCTGAGTCGATCATCGCCTGCAACGAATCCGCCCACCCCGTCGCCGCCCGAGGGTTCGCGGTAAGGATCGCGACCGCATCGGACGCCGCAGCCGGGTCCAGGGTCCACCGGAACAACTCGGCAGGCGCACGCTGGTCCAGGGCTGCGGCATGGAGGAGTGCTTGGAGGGCGGTGCGGGTTTTCCCTTCCCAGAAATCCCCGCCCTCGACACCGCCAGCGGACAGGCCGGTGCCTGCGGCGAGGCCGGTGGCGCGGATCATCGCAGTCAGCGGGTCTTCGCATCCCCGGATCGGTGACCACCGCAAGCCTGCGGGGACGCCTTCGGCGAGGTGCTGCGGATCGAACACCGCCACTGGCCGCCCCTCCGCACGGCGTGCTGTGAGAGTGGCAGTGAGGTTGTCGGGGCGGGTGGAGGTCGTGACGACGGCGCCTGGGGCGTCGAGGATCGCGTTGATGACCACATGCAACCCCTTCCCCGATCGTGGTGGCCCGATCAGCAGGATCGAATCCTCCACACTCGCCCACACGTTTACGTTCCTCGATGCGCCGAGGAGGTATCCGACATCGGTGACCGCAGGCTGCTGGATGGAGGGGCGGAGTTGCCCGGCCCGACGCAGCAGTGCTTTCTCTGATGCGGCGGTGGTGACGTCGGTGCGGGTGGCGATCCCGACGATCCGGTACGGGTCGACCTTCGTCTGTCGTGCGTGCTCGCGGAAGAACCGCCACACCCACCACCCCGCACTCCCGACCGCGACGATGAGGATGCCGGTGACGATCCAGTACGCGACCGGGTTCAGCTCGTCGGCAGCGAGTGCGCTACCGGGGTCGGAGGGGTGCAGGAGCACGCCGAGGCCGGCTTCGATCCCGCCCGGCGGCTGCGCAATCCCGGTAACCCACGCGGTGATCGTTCCCGCAACGCGGAGGATGACGGCGAGGACGGCGGCGGCGATGAGGGCGATGATTCCGAGGTTCGCCAGCTCATCCCCAAGCGCCCCACCCTGCCGCGGGGTGCTCATTGGATTCTCCCGACCGTGAGGGTGCCGGAGATGCGGCCGAGGAGGATCACTTCACCCGTCACCGCAAGCGCGGTTTGCTCTGCGGTGAGGAGGGTGCGGGCGGTGCCGTCGCTGCTGGCGTCGGTGTGGGCGTGGATGATCGCGACGGCGACATCCTCACCCGCAACGAACCCTGCCCCTGCCACCTGATGCAGCACCGGCTGCGCGGCTGGCACCGGAGGCGACACCACAGCCACCGGTGCCGGTGCTGATGCTTCCCAGGGCTTTGGGGTGGTGCGTTCGCGGGGCGGGGTGATGATGTCGGTGAACGTTGACCCGTCGGCCTCGTGTACCTGCACGCGCAGCGGCGACCGGTACTGGGCGGTGAGGGCGTCGAGGATGGTCGGGAACGCTTCGCGCCGCCATCCCGGAGCGAACGGCTCCGGGAGATACGGGCGCCCGTCGACCGTGACCGTCATCGCACCATCAGCGGTGATGGTGAACTCCACCACCGGCACGACGACCGGTCCACCGGGCTCAGTCTTCGGTGGCTTCGGCGCTTTCGGGGGTTGGTGGTCGGGGTGGGTGCGGCGGTAGCGAGGCTTCGGCGTCACAGGGTTCCTCTCCGTGGAGTGCAGGGGTGTCGCCAGGCAGGTGCACTAGCACCGCCCCCGAAACGCAGGTGGGAGGGCACGAACCTGGGGTGGTTCGTGCCCTCCCATACCGACCCGCCCTGGGGTGGGGGTGCCGGAGGGTCGGCAGCCTGTGGTTAGTCCTCCTTTGCTCCCTCGAACTGGGCCTTGAACTCCTCGAACGACAGGTCCTCGTCACGGACGTACCCGGCGCGGTCGCGCGTGATCGCGAGGCGACGCCCGAACAGCAACACCCCACCGGTAACCGCAGCGATCAGCCCACCAGCGAGACCGATCGGCCACCAGTCACCGCCGCCGGTGTGCGCGAGCTCACCCGGCGTGCCTGCTACGTCTGGGGTGTCGGTGACGGTGGTGGTCTCATCCGGTGCACCGCAGACCCCACGGTGCAGGATCGTGCCGTCCTCATCGGTGACGGTCTCCACCCAGTAGTAGATGCCGACCGTGTCGAAGATCACCTCGTCGGAGCGATACTCACCTGGCCCATCGAGATCAATCGTGGTGGAGGTGAAGACGAGTTCTTCCGGGGTGCAGGTCGCGGTGTCACTGTCCTGCCGGTACGCCTCGAAGATCAGGCGTGCCCCGTCGGGGACGGTGCCGGTGACGGTCGCAACATCATGCGCCGGATCACCCAGCTTCACGTTCGCCATGGCGTTCGTCTTCACGATCAGCTCCTCCGGCTGCTCCTTCACCACCGTCGTCTCACCCGACGCCCCACAAAGACCCTCGGCGATGATCTCGCCGTCGGCGTTGTAGAGGGATTCGACCCAGTACACGTTCCCCGCGGTATCGACGGTGGTGGTGCCGGAACGGTAGACACCGGCCTGGGTGACCGGGATCTCCTCGCTCTCGTAGAACGGCGCCTCACACAGGGCTTCCGCGTCTGCCAGGTGGGGTCCGTAGGCACGGAACACCAGGTAGGAACCGTCGGGAATCTTCGTGCCCTGCACGAGCGCGGTATCCGAGAACGGCTCGCCGACGAACGCTTCCGGTGTCGCCTGCGTCACCACGGACACAGGCACCTCTCTGCCGGTGGGTGGGACGTAGAAGCGTTCCAGCACGTCCACCGGAGACGAGGAGTAAGGCTGCACGCGGTCGTCGCCGGTGAAGGTGGTGACGAGGACGTAGAAGCCGGGCTCGGTCGGCACGATCTTGTCGTCATCCGTGTACCCGAGCTTGTAGACCCCATTGCGTGCCGGCGTCATCAGTTCCGCCAGCACCGGCGCGCTGGTGAGGTCGAGATCGTCGGTGAGTTCCGTATCTGACGCGAAGGGGCCGTAGACGGTGTGATGCAGTTCATCGACATCGGCGTTCCAGTAGCCGTCGCCGGTGAAATCGCCGTGGTTCGCCGGGAACCCGGTGACGGTGATCACATCGAAGGCGCGTCCGCCGGGGTGCACGTTGTACTCCCGCATCAGCGAGGTCACCGTGACCGGCCACCGCACCGACGTCGTCTCCACCGTGATCCCGTACTCGTCCTGCCAGTCGTTCGCGAGGTAGTCGCGCACCCACTCCGGCTGCGTAGTCTTCCGAACCTCCCACACCCAGGTCACAAACCCGCCCGTCGGCGCGACCACCGACGGGGACGTGTAGACGCCGGGGCCGTCTGCGGTGACCGTCACGGTACCGAGCGGCACCGCGTTCGGGTCGATCGCGGCGTTCTGCGCCGGGGGCAGCGTGCCGGGCACCTGGTAGGCGGTGCCCTCGAACACCACCGGAATGTGCGCGCCGTCCTTCTTCAACCACGCACCATTACTGCTACTAACGGTGATCGTGTCCGTGAGTGCATCACCGGGGACAGCGAGACGCTGATCCGCCTTGGAGACAGCTTCGGGCTGGAACGGCACCACCGACGTCTCAGTGACTTGGCCGAAGCGGTCGGTGAACGAGTCGGTGAGGTACTTCGCGTTCTCACCGTGCGCGGTCTTGTCGATGCTCCACACCCACGTGTAGAACCCCGACTCCGGCGCAACGATCGTGCCCGGCGATGTATACGACCCCGCACCCGTCAACGTCACCGTCTCGACGCCTGCGACGAGGGCTCCGGCAGGTGGGGTGTCGGCTTCGGCAGGCTGCTCATCGAACGGCCCATACAAGGTGCCGGTCGCGGTCACCTCAATCGGGTTGCCGTCCAGGTGAATCCAGGTACCCTTCGACACCGACACCGTGAGCCCATCCACGAACGCATCACCCTCCGCGACGTAGCGGGAGGCGACCTGGGTGGTGATCTCCGGCTGGAAATCCAGTTCAATCACCGGCGACTCCACCGACGCCGACAACCCGGTGGATGACCCTGCGACGGCGGCGATCAAACGCTGCTTCCCAGGAGTCGTGTAGAGATCAAGCGCCGCACCATACCCGGCCGCATCGATGCTCATCGACGCGCCAACCCGGTAGGACGGCACACCGACTGCGGGGGTGCCGGTGATCGGGTGCGCCCCGGAGCCGATCGTGCGCGCCGAGGAACCGTTAGCGAAGACCGCATCCGACAAGGTCGCAGCACCGGTGAGGCCTGCGGGGTGGGTGGCGACGGTGAGCGTGCCCGCGTACTGATCCGACATCTCAAGCGATAGCGACAGTGACGGGTCGGTGACCGCGTTTGCTGCGGCCTCCTGCCGCATCGCGGCGAGGTTCGCGAGGATCGTTCCCCGCTCCGACGCGGGGGCTCGGGCAACGTAGTAGTCGTCACCGGACATGCCGTGCGAGCTATACCGGCCAGGGCTCGCCACCGACCACACATGCAGCGCGACCGCGGCGGTGACGTTCGGATCGCCCGACTGCCCCCACCGGTCCATCACATAGTTCAACTCGGCAAGCTGCTGCCGCGACAGCGAATCCAACGCCGTGATCCGTTCCGGCCCCGATGTGTTGCCGTAGGGCGGGTCCGCGTCCAGGTCCGCGCAATACGCCTGCCGGCCGTCCACATCCGTGTTGTACGCGCCGAGGAACGCACCATCTGACCAGTACCCGACCCCTTCACTGCCCGCATGGGCAGCCTGGGAGCCAAGCGCGAACGAACCCGCGATGACCAGGAGCGCGAGCAGCGCTGACAGCCAGCGCCGCACCCCCGTTCTGGGTGGCGCAGCCTCCGGCTGCGTGATGTGGGCGAGTGATCCTGACACGAGATACCTCCTGGTGTGTGTTCATCAGCGACCAGAGCCGGCCGCCTTCACACCAGGTGCACCACCCGCCTCACAACACCGGCCCCCTCAAATCCCGCCCCTGCGCCGACGGCCCAGCCTCGAGCGGGTCGGACTCGAGTCCCGCACGCTCCCGCACGGCACGGTGAGCCCGGTCACGAACCCCATGCAGCAACTCGCGCACATCTTCATAGCCAGTCACCACCGTGGCGAGGCCGTCACGCAGCAACCGATGACAGCCCGTAGAGGTGGCGCTCGTGATCGGCCCGGGGATAGCCCCGACCGGGCGGCCGAGTTCGGCGGCGCGGGCGGCGGTGTGGAGGGTGCCGGAACGGTACCCGGCCTCGGCGATGAGGACGGTGCCGGAGAGCGCGGCGAGGAGCCTGCCTCGTTGCAGGAACCTCCACTTCGTCGGCGCCGCACCCGGCGGCAACTCCGACAGCAACAGGCCGTCCTTGCCGACACGGGTCAGCAGATCAGTGTGCCCTGCCGGATACAGCCGATCCAAGCCGCCTGCGAGCACGGCGACCGTTGAGCCATTCGAGGCGAGTGCGGCACGGTGCGCGGCACCATCGATCCCATACGCGCCGCCCGAAAACACCACACGGGAGTCGGCGACCGCCGACTGCACCAGCTCCGTGGTGACGTGTTCCCCGTAGGCGGTGGACGCCCTGGCTCCGGTGATGGTGAGGCGATCCCACATCGGTCCGGTCAGCAGCCCTGGGTTGCCTTTCGCCCACAACGCCACCGGCGCGCCATCACCGAGCGCGTCGATCCCGGCAGGCCATTCAGCATCGCCGGGGATCAGCACCCGCATCCCGTGCCGCTCTGTCTCAGCAAGCACCCGCTGGATTTGTGCGGCGTCGAGGCGTGGTGCGAGGCGGCGCTGCCAGGTGTCACCGTCGGGCCCTGCCGGGACTTCATCGGCGAGGACGCGGGCGACCGTTTCGGATGCGCCGACGGTGCGAATCATCCGCCCCGTCACCGCATCTCCTGGTTCGGACGCGATAGCGAGGATGATCCTCGCGGTGCTCTCATCTGCTGCCAGTTCGTTGATCGTGTCCATCAGTGCTGCTCCCTCGGTCATGGCGTGTCAATCGAGGGATAGGTGCGAACCGGCACGCCGAAACAGTCATTACGAGAGGATCGGTGGGCGCGGGAACTTGCACCCTCACAACACCCCACAGATCGGCCAAAACCCGCAGAATCACGCGGAATCAGAGTTCAGAAATCCTGAACCTGAGCATTTAGCCCTTCATCCTCGCGGTGGTGTCGAACGCGGCGAGCTCGGCCGGGTGAAGTTGGTGCTGGACGACGAAGGAGCGTTCTTTGATGCGCCAGAGTCCTTGCCCGGTGCCGAGTCCTGGGAGGAGTTTCTGTTCGGTGCCGGTGAGTCCGAGGGCTGCGGCGGTGGCTCCGAGCTGGTCGGGTTCTTGCCGGTAGATGATCCTGGTCTCCGCATTCGCCAACAGGCTGTTGGCGAGGGCGCGCATCGCGGAGCCTTGGTCGCCGACGTTGTCGAGGTCGGTGAGTTTGTGGAAGATCAGCATGTTCGCGATCCCGTAATGCCTGGCGAGCCGCCATTGCGCGTCCATACGGCGCAGGAGAGCTGGGTAGGCCATGAGTCGCCAGGCTTCGTCGTAGATCACCCACCGGTGCCCGCCGTTCGGGTCCATCAACGCCGACTCCATCCACGCGCTGGAGCAGGTCATCAGCACGGAGATCAGCGTCGAGTTCTCCGCGACGCGGGACAGGTCCAAGCTCACCATCGGGAGCGATGGGTCGAACCTGACCGTCGATGGCCCATCGAACAATCCGGCAAGATCGCCCGCCACGAGGCGGCGGAGGGCGTGGCCGACGAGCCTGCCGTCTTCTGCCAGCCGGCCATCCGTGTCGGTCGCAGGATCGGGGCTCAGGATGCGGTCGACCACCATAGGCAGGATCGGCACGTCAGCGGTGCGGACGCTGTCTTGGAGAGCGAGGTCGATCGCGGTGTGCTCCAACGGCGACAGCACCCGATCCAGCACGGTTTCTGCGAGCGCGCCGATGAGTTCCCGGCGGCGGGACGCGACTTGCGCCGCCCATTCCGCATCGCTCACCCCGGACGGGCGGTGGCCCTCATCGAGCGGGTTGAGCCGGTTGCGAAGCCCATGCCCGAGCACGATCGCTCGCCCACCAACAGCCTCCGCCACCGCCGTATGCTCACCCTTCGGATCGCCGGGCACATACACACGGCGACCAAACGGGATCGACCGCGCATAGAGCGATTTCGCGAGTGAGGATTTACCGGACCCGACGATGCCAGCGAGGACAATGTTGGGTGCGGTGATGACCCCGCGGGCGTACAGAGTCCAGGGATCGTAGACGAACGAGCCACCCGAGTACAGGTCCTGGCCGATGAACACGCCGTCAGCACCGAGGCCACCTTCGGCGAGGAACGGGTAGGCGCCCGCGAGCGTCGCGGACGTGTCCTGATGCCGCGGCAATCGCAACCTGCCCGGCGTCCGTAACGCCGCTGGCCCTGGTTCGCCTGCGGCGGGCAGGTAGGTGGTGTTTCGGCGTTCGGCACGCTCAGCGGCCACCCGTTCACGCTCTGCCGACTGCTCAGTGCGGCGTGCGTTGGTCTCGATCTTCGTGGCCGCGTGCTTGCGTGCTTTCCGCTGCCGGCGGCGTTCCCCGGCCGGTTCGACCAACGCCGCGGTATGGAGCTTCTGCCGATCGGTCACAGCGCTCGCCCCCGAGACACCGAGGAGGACTGCGACGGTGCGAACCAGTCATCCTCGTCTTCGACCACGGGCGCTTGGCGGCGTGGCTGTGGATGGCTCGGCGCAGTCCGCGTCGCCGGAGCTCCGGCATCCGGTTCTCGTGTCTCCGGGTGCGTGCGGAGGAGGGAGACGTGCCCGTGGTCATGGTTGTACGTCAGCGTGTAGATGCCTGCGGTGGTGGTGCGGTCGAGCGGGCCGGCGGGGATGGTGTCGTAGACGTATCCGTTGACGAGCGCCGCCTGTGTGGTCTCTTCGCCCATGTCGAACCCGGCCAGGTGCTCGATCGCCGCATCAGTGCCGTCACGGTCGATGATGGCCAGCACCTCGTCGGCGTCCTGTCCTTGCAGGAACACGATCCCCACCCGCCGGGCAGGGACAGAGTCTGAAGGGGCGGGGCGCCATGCGATACGCCCCGAGGCGCCCATGGCGGCATCCACCTGGTCGTGCACCCCATCGAGCAACGCCGCGGCCTGCCGCAGTTCGGCGGCCGCGGTGAAAGCGTGACTTGCGCCGACACCTTGGTTCCCGGCGTCGTCATAAGCGCGCACTTGGTTCGTGGAGTGGGCGGTGGCGAGCTGGTCGAGCACTTGCCGGAGGGATCGCACCCCGGCAAGGAGATCACCGAGCACAGTGTAGGTGTCGGCGGGGTTCTCAAACGTACGGGTCGCATGTGCGAGGCCGCGGAGCGCTTCGGACGCTTCCGCGGCGTCGGCGGTCGGGTTCTGGAAGGTCGGCATGACGGGCTCCTACTTGCTCTCAGACGGTGCGGCACAGCGGCAACGCTGCGACCGTGAAGGCTTGCGCCTGCTGCCCAACAAGACGGCGGGTCTCACAAGACGCTTGGATCGCGGCCTGTTCGATCGCCGCGACCGCGGTGTCGAGTTCTTCCGGGGACGGCGCGCTGACGCTGATGAGGCCGGTGTAGCGGAGCACACCGTGGCCGGCGGTGAGGTCGGCTTCTTGTTGGAGGACATCACCGTATTCGGCGGTTTGAGAGGCGTCTTCGATCTGCCCCATTTTCTGCCGCTGCGCCGCATCTGAGATCAGTTCGGTCTTCTTCTTCCTGATGTCACGGGCTGCTTGATCCGACCGGATCGGCGTGCACACCAGCGAGAACGAACGTTGAATCCCCGACGACAACAACACCGGGGCGAGAAACCCCGGATACACCTGCGACCTCGGCCACTCCGACACCCACAGCACCGCATGGTGCGCGGAATCCGACCGCAGGCGATCCCACGACTCGGTGACCGCGACCGGCCCCGCAGTCGCAAGGGAACGCCCGATGTCGGTGTTCCGTTCGAGGATCGCCGCGGTAGCGGGGTCGTAGGCGGAGCGGAGGATCACCGCGACCTGAGCGGGGGTGAGCCACCCGGTGATCGTGAGCTCCGCCGCCCGAAACGCGGTCACGAGCGTTGTCATCTCTTGGCGAAGGACGGCGGCGGCACCTTTGATTCCGCCGCCGTTGGTGCGTACCTGTCGGGCTGAGGCTTTGAGGTCGAGGGCAAGGCTGATGGTGGTGGCGTGGCGTTCCCCGGCGGGACCGGCACGGTCGATGAGTTCCCGGTACACGGTGGAGGTCCAGGAACCGTCATCGGTGCCGTGGCGTTGCCACCATTCGACCAGCCCGGAACCCCCATCGGGGAGGGTGCGTTCGCACACTTGCAGGCGGGCGATCCGCCCGGACCGGCAGGTGGTGGCGAGCACGCGCCCCCAGGTGGCGACGCGGCGTTCCTGCTCTCCGGGGTCGAGGAGCACGAACGCGGGATGTGAGACGCCGACGATCGCGGTGAGGGTCTGGTGATGGGGGTCGTGGATCATCGCCGCCCCGGTCTCCGGGTCCTCCCACTCCCGAAGCGACGCCGCATCACCTGGAAGAGCGAGCGTCCCCGCAGGACGCGGTTTCACGACCCGCCGCCGGAACACCGTCTGCCGTGCCTGCGTGCGGGCAACCCACCGGAAGGTGACGGGCACCCATTCGATGAGTTTCCGGCCCCCGACCGGGGTCCAGGCGAGGACGGCGGAGAGGAGCCAGATGGGTGCGGTCCAGGCCAGCAGTATCCCGCCGCCGGCGTAGAGGGCGCCGACGATGGAGAGGACGCCTGTGGCGAGGGCGATGAGTTGCGGGAGGGAGAGGCCGAGGAGGATGCCGCGGCGGGTGAGGCGGGAGAACTGCACCGCCCGCAGCCCAAACCCTGCACTGCTCGTGTTCTGCTGAGTCGACATCGATTATTCCTTCCCGGCAGACGGCTTCGGTGACGGCACAGGCGGCGGCGTCGAGGGTGTAGGTCGTGCCGGTGGTGCGGTCGGTGTGTGATTCGGCGCAGGTGGTGGTGCGGGTTGCACGGTCTCACCGGCCCCGGCCGCGTGCCCTTCCGCAGCACCGCCGACCTTGCCACCGAGCTTCGGCCCCGCGGTCGCTGCCGCACCGACCACCTGAGCCCCGACAACGACCGCCGCCGCAGGCCCCGCAGCAGCAGCCCCGCCGGCCCCGGCACCAGCTGCGCCAGCACCGCCGCCCGCACTCCCAGCCCCCGCACCAGCTGCGGCACCAGAACCACCCGCTGCGCCCCCTCCTGTAGCGGGAGTGGCCGTCGTTGCGGGTGGGGTGCCTTCACTGGGTGGTGCCGCACCACCGCCGTTGTCGGCGCCGTCGAGTACCTTCTTCGTCCCGTCCGCCTTCGGTGCTGACGGGACGGGGATGGGGCGGTTGAGGGCGGATTTGGCTTCTTGTTCGGCGCTCATCGAGTGATACATATCGAAGCCGATGAACGTGACGAACTTGTACGTCATGTATGGGGCGAACGCAGCGATGAACATCAACACCACACCTGCGATGGGATCACTGATCGACGCCAGATCAAGCTCAATCGGCGCAGACACTTGGGTGATCGCGACGAGGAAGATCACCACCAGCACGAGCTTCGACAAGATCAACGCGATCACGAACGTCGCCCATTTCCCGAACCACCCCTTGGTCGCATCCCACGAGAACCCCGCGAGAGCGATCGGGGCGAATACGATCGCGACCAGGAGGAGGGCTTTGCGGATCAGGAGGGAGAACCACACGATCGCAGCCGCACTGATGGCGAGTCCTGCGAGGAAGATCGTGACGATCGCCCCGACACCGGGGGCGGCGATGTTGATCCCCGCGAACCCTGCCGCGAGGAGGGTGATGCGGTCGCCGATAGATTCCATCGTGTTCCCCGTGGCCTGCACGATCCCGACCGCGAGCTGATCCGTGATCTCCAACAACAGCCCCGTGAGACCGATCGCGACGAACGAGCCGAGGATGCTTTTCGCAGCTCCCAGGGCGGCGCGGGTGAGGGCGGTGGGGTCGCGGTGGACGAGGCCGGTGATCAGTTGCAGGCAGAAGAAGATCAGCACCACGAACACTGCGACCCCGAAGAGGATGTTGTAGACTCCGACGTAGCCTTCGTCGGTGACGTCGACGAGGGTAGTGGTGTCGAATACCGTCCAGACCGCCTCGAACAGCCACGCCGCCGCCCCGCCCATTGCCTGGGCGAGCCAGTCGAACGGGGCCGCGATCAACGTCGCTGCTCCTTGCCCGACGGTGTCGCATACGGCCGAGATCACCGGCACATCACACACACTCACCGCATCCTCCTTCCCTCGTCCGTGGTGGGGTTAGACGGCTTGGCCGACGCCCCAGAAGAAGTTGATGAGCGTCACCGACGCGCCGCAGATGATCGCCGCGCCGCAGGACACGAGCACGCCGACCTTCCCGCGCGAAGCGAGATGCGGGTTGCTGCTGTTCGCGCCGAAGCCCCATACGATCGCGGAGACGATCAGGGCGAGGACGGAGAGGATCAGGCCGACGGTCATCACCGCGCCGACGATGATGCGCAACTGCTCGATACCGGGAAGCCCGGTACCGTTCGGGTCAATATCAATCACAGGGATGCTCCTTCAGCTCACAAACGCCAGGGAATGGCGAACTTGCCAGCCAGGTGCACCCGCGCCCCCATCGCGCATCTGGGAGCTCACCTAAAATGAGGAGATGACCGGACGCACCGAGACGATGCCGCCTTTAGTGATGTACGTCGTCCACGCGAAGGGCGCGAACCGGATCAGCTATCTGAGCGTCGAGAAAATCAGCGAAGCGTTCGACAAAGAATCCACCCCGACCTTCGGTTCCCTCTGCGCCATCGTGCGCGAAGGAGATGAAGAACTCGGCACCGGGGACTATCTGATCGGGTTGGCTGTCACGCGCGGCGTCGCCGGCATTGCGAGCGGAACGCTACGCGCGACCTTGTCGCCGATCCTTCGTCTGCTCGCGCCTCTTGAGTTCGGAGAACTGAGAGAACAGGCAGTCTCGATGCCGTCAATGCCGCAGCGCTTCTACGCACGTCGACTCGATAGTCCTACAGCAAGAGCTCTCCTCGAACATCTCAGACAGGTTGACCCAACGGTCGGACCGTGGCTGGATTCCGTATTCAGATCGCCGCGCACCTTCGATGACGAGGTGCAGCAATCGAGAGTTGAAGCGCGTGATGCGGTCTTGCTGGCTTCGCAGATTGCTGAGATTCCGTTGCCCGCGGATGCTTTCAGCGAGCCGCCCAGCGTCGAGGAAAAAGAGACACTTCTCGATACCGTGCTAAACGCTGGGTATGAGCGAGATATGGAGGAGGAGCTTCTGCCGCTCGATCTTCAACGTTTCGATGGCAAGCTGATCGCCGATCAACGGGCGGCCAGCCTCGCCGTGTTCGAGGATCGCAGCGGCCAACGGAAGCTCCTCGTCATGTCTGTCAACAAGAAACCCATAGAGGAAGAGCTTGGTGTCGACCTTCTCTACTGGGATCAGGTTCACGACGCTTTCACCTTCGTTCAATACAAGAGACTGGAACGAGCTGACAGCGGCGACGGGAGCGGCAGCTACGAGTGGGTTTATCGACGTAAGAACGAGATAGAGAAACAACTCAATCTCATGCCGAAAGGCCGTGAAGTCCCGAGGAAGACCATCGACTGGCGAGCTTTCGATACCCCATTTTGGTTCAAGTTCGTGCGCGGAGACGCTGGTCGAAAACTCGACGGGAAGACGCTCAAAGGCATGTATGTCTCCGCTGACTGGATGCGGCTCGCCATGACTGATTCGACGTTCAAAGCCGGCCCACGATCTGGCTTCCGAGTGACCTACAACAACACCAAGTACCTCGGGCGAGGGGCCTTCACCCAGCTCATCTCACGCGGATTCATCGGAACAGCAAGCACGCGTTCTCAGGCGTTCAAGAAGGCAATGGCAAAACTGGGCTCCGACCGTGAACTCATCATCGCGATCAAAACTGAGTGGCAGAACGACACCGAAGACGAACGAGCACAGACCGCTTCAGATGCATCCTCGCCCGCACTCCCGTTCTAGGAAGACTGGTACCTCGCAACCTCCTGTCACCGACACGCCTACAAGCGGTCGCCGACGCCCAGGAGGAAGTTGACCCAGGCGACACCGGCTCCGGCGAGGGCTGCCGTGCCGAGTGCCACCCAGACCCCGAGCCGGGCTTTTGTGGCGGTGTGCGGGTTACCGGTCGAAGATGAGATGGCCCAGATGATCGCGGAGATAATCAGCATCAGTACGGCGATGATGAGTACGAACATCAGTAGCGCACCGATCACCGTGCGGAGGTCGTCGGCTGCGCCGACGCCGCCGAAGTCAGGGAACACGTCCATCAGCGCCCACCTCCGTTCAGGGTGCAGGATGCACGGGAGGTGTTGCCGCCGGTGATGCCTTCGGCGTCGTGGTCGGTGAGCCATTGGTCGGAGTCGATCGCGGGCTGCCCTTGACCTCCGGGCCGGATTTCGAGGTGGAGGTGGGGCCCGGTGGATTTTCCGGAGGAGCCGACATCGCCGATGTGTTGCCCGGCGGTGACGGTCATGCCTTCGGTGACGTGGATGCCGTGCTCCCACATATGCGCGTAATAGGACGCGACCCGCTCTCCGCCGACGGTGTGCTCCACGATGATGAGCCCACCCCAGGAGCCGGTGTATCCGGCTTGGGTGACGATCCCATCGGCGACAGCGTAGATCGGGGTGCCGTCAGGCGCGGCGAAGTCGCTGCCCGAGTGGAACGCGGTCTCGAAGGTGATCGGGTCGGTGCGCCACCCGAACGGGCTGGTCCGCACCCAGGAGCCCTCCGGCAACGGGAACACGACCCTGGTGGTCTCCGGCACCACCACCTCACCGCCTCCACCGCCGCCGGTTGATGGCGCGGGGCGGGTGAGTGCGGTGAGGATCGCTTCGGCGACGGGCTGATAGTTCTGATACCGGTCCGGGAACGCCGACACCTCAACGGCCTGCGCCGCTTCGCCTGGGTCGAGCTGCTGCCACCCCGGAATGTCGAGCAGCCCGCGCGGTGAGGGGTAGTTGGGTCCGGTGGGTCCGCCGTAGAAGGCGCGGGCTTGATAGTTCGGGTCCATGAGTTCCGCGACAGAGCCCCACCCTGCTTGCGGGCGCATCTGAAACAGACCGAGAGAGTCGTGATCGGACGCATCCCCGTCGTTGGGGTAGTTCGCGGATTCTGGGTAGGTGCCGGTGTTGGCGAGCATCCGCAGGTGCGACTCCGTGAGCGCCGCCATCAACGCGATCACCACCCCCGGACGCCCCACCCCATCCGTCTGCCCACCAACCGTGATGACGGTCGCAGCGTGGGTGAGCTGCTGACGATTCAACGTCACCGTCTCACCATTGCGCGTCGTCGCAGTGAGCGAGTCCGGGATCGGCCCGACGATCAACGACCCCGGCGCGCACGCAGCGACAGCAGGATTGACGAGGACAGCGACGGACAGGAGCACGGTCGCGGGGCCGAAACAGACGGCGGCGACGGTGAGGGCGGCGAGGAGTTTCTTGAGCATGGCCGGTCACCGCAGCGGGTTGTCGAGCTGCGACAACCGCAACACCGCGCACGTTTCAGTGATTGGAGCGGCAGGCGCCGGTGCGGAGGTGCGTTCGGGTGTGCAGGTGAGGAACACGGTGAACGCGACCGGGTGCGTTGTCGTGACCGGGTCGGTGCCCCAGTAGCCGGTGCGGTGGCGGGTGCCGGTGATCGTATACGCGACCGCACCGTCAGGAATCTGCCCCGGCGCCGCCTGCACCACCGCATCCTCCCACGCGGCAGGGATCTCGATCGTGTCGATGGTGAGCCACTGCCGCGTCTGATGCGTGCGGAGCTGCGTCCATGCCTCCTGGGTCGGCAGATAGGAACGGACATCGGATGCAGCCGCGTCGGCTTCCGTGTCGGCGGTTACATCGGCGAGCATCTGCGCGTAATCGGCAGGCCCATACCCACTGGTCGTATCCCAGGTAAACAGCGCTTCCGCAACCGCGCCTGCGAACTTTTCCGACCCACCGAGGGTGACCACGGCTTCCGGTTCTGCCGGGACGTGTGCCGGGTTCGTTGCCGTCGGCCCATCGGGACGGGCGGGTTCGGTGGTCTGGGGGCCGCGGGTGAGTCCGTAGACCCCGACGCCGATGAGGAGGAGCAGGATCAGGCCGACAGCTGTGGCGGCGATGAGCACGGTGCGGCGGCGGCGAGCGGTGGGGTCCATCCTGGTGTCCTTCCCGACGAGATTCGGATCACCAGACAGGTGCACCACAGCATTCAGGGCAGGGAGGCGGCGGAGGGTCAGGCGGTTTCGCGGCGCACGTTTCGTGCAGTGCGGGCGGCATCCAGGAACGCGACGGTTGCAGTGACGGCGTTCTCGAACATCGCCCACTGCTCACCAGACAGGGCTGGGCCGATGGTTTCGGGGTCGTAGCGTTCGGTCCAGGTGGAGAGTTCATCCCAGAGGTAGACGAACGACCGCACCGGCAGGAACTCCCGCGGCTGCTCCTCAACCGCGTGAAGGCGTGCGGATGCGAGCTGGGAGGGGCGCTTCTTCGTCGCAGTCCTCGCACGCTCGACAGCGAGTACCGCGAGCCGTTCCAGATCGGCCGGCCGTGCCGTGTCTTCGAGCTCCCGGATCCGGGTCGCGCCTGCGGCTGCGGTGTCGCGGATGCCTGCCGGTTGTGCGAGGTCGCCCGCGAGGGTGTCGAGTTCGGCGAGGGCTTGCGCGGCTTTGATGCGATGCTGCGCTCCGGTGATCGACCCGCCCGCGTCGATCCGGTCAAGTTCCTCCCGTGCCCGCTGCTGTACGTCGTCGGTCTGTGCCGGGTCAGCGGCAAGGTTCTGCAACTCGTTGATGCGTTCGAGCGAGGTATAGGCGTTGCGGCCGGTGACCATGAGCGCGGCCTGCTCGCGGGTCTTCCCGATACTCCCGGCCGACGGTGGGGCCACCGTGGCCCCACCGTGTGACCTGGGGTTTTCTTGTTTCGAGGTGAACCGTGACGCTTCCTGCCGGCCCGTCGCATCCTCGACCATGAGCGCTTTCAATTCGGCATAGAGAGCGGCTTCCTCGGTACGGGTGAGGGGCTTATGCAGGAGATTGTCGTCCTGTTCGGCGAGGAGCTGCCCGAGGGTGGTGGAGATACCGGAGCGCACCCACACGTTCACCGTCTTCCACCCGAGCCTGCGGATCGCAGCCAAACGGC
>SWCB01003683.1_pt1 | contig 54025 bp, 52 predicted proteins | sample 4692901 | NCBI WGS metagenome assembly SWCB01 (sample SAMN10267276, study PRJNA491770) | bioreactor metagenome | isolation source: DHS bioreactor inoculated with subseafloor sediment | place: Japan: off Shimokita Peninsula | collected 2006-08 | reverse complement strand
CACTCGATCCTGGTTCAACGGGAGCCGTGGTGACCATGACGGTGCCCAGTGCGGCTCCAAGAGGGTCCGCCACACTCCCGATGACCACGCCCGTGACGGTTGTCAGCTTTCCACCAAGGGGGTAGCCGATGACGGTGATCGTGTCGCCCTCGACGGGATCCTCTTGGGCAAGAGCAGAGAAGCCTGCAATCGGTTGTTCGGTGGTGACGATGGCGAGATCAGCAACCGCCGTGGCGGACGCCGCCGTCACGTCGATGGTGCTGCCGTCATACGTGGTCACTTGGAGTTCCTTGGTGTCCTGGATCACGTGCCTGTTGGTCACAAGCGTGTGGGCGTCGACGGCAAACCCGGTGCCGGTCTTTAGCTCTTCACACCCAACGTTGCGGACTCGAACTGTCATTCGCTGGGCAGCAGAGAAACCGTCGGGAGAGAGGTTCCCTGGAGGGGCCGACTCGGAGGGGATCGCAGGGACGTAGTTACTGGGGAGAGGGCTAGGGCTCGAGGGGACAACTCCGCACGCGGCAACGAGCGCGGCTGTGGCTCCCGCTGCAAGTGCCCTGTAGACAACCCTCATGGGCCCAGAATTCGTTGCAGCTCGACGTTCGCCGCGACGGCGTTGTCGCACTTGATATCGAGACTCGTCTCGAATTCGGTGATTTCTATCGGATCGTAGTTCGCAGAGTCCTTCATGTAACCGATCAGTTGGGTCTTGCCTTCGATACAACGATCGAGGGCATTTGCGACGCTCTTGGCCGTGGACAGCGCTGTGGTCAGGTTCTCGATCTCCCTGGCGTAGAACTCGACGTTGTCGCCCTGCTGGGCCTTCTCATCCGCGAGGTCAAGCACCTTCTGTTGCACCGTCTTCAGCTGGCCCGTGATCTGGTCGTTCTCGCCCTGGAGATTGACCACTTGCGTCTTCTCGTCCGCGAGCCGCACGCCCAGGTCGTAGTTTTGGGTGGTCACGTCCTCAACCTGTTGTTGCCACTCGAGGGCAGCATTGCGTGTCTTGACCAGGAGCCCGAGCACGACAACCAAAAAGAGAGTGAGGAGGGCAGTGATGGCAATCCACAGGCGTTGCCGCGAGACAGGAATGCGATCAAGGGCGGTTGTGCCGTCGCTCACGGGCGTGAGGACGGTCGTTTCTTCATTGGCCGCTACCCGCTGGACCCTGAAGGGACTGTGTGGTGGTGTGCTCGTCATTTAACTCACTGCTCCGGTGTACTTCTCGCCGGGGCCCTGTCCGGGTGCATCGGGCACCGCGGACGCCTCCCGAAAGGCCAACTGTACGCTTCGGAGCCCGTCGCGGAGCGCTCGGGCGTGGGTGTCGCCCAAATCGGGCGCTGCCCCGGTCACTAAAGCGGCCAGCGCAGTAATCAGGATGCGTGCTTCTCCCAGATCCTGGAGAGCCTCGCCCTCGTCCGCCAGGCCACACCGTAACGCCGCGGCCGACATGAGGTGCACACTGACAGTAGTGACCAGCTCCACTGCACTGACGTCTGCAATGTCGCGCGCGAGGGTGACGGTGGGGTCCTGGGGCTCGGGGCTGGTCGAAGAGGGCGTCATAGTGCTATTCTTGTACGCCGACCGGCTGTGGAGTTTCCACGGCTCGCAAGTGGAGTCACCTCCCACCTTTGGACCAGCACATGGACCAGGGTTTTGGTCGGGGCAAACGCGCGTCGTTTGTCCCTACCTAAGGTGACCTCTGCTCGCAATCGGGCAGGGGCTTTTTTTATGCCCCGACACACTTTCCGACAATGAAGGAGCGAATTATCAACGAGCCCCGCATCAACGAACGCATTCGAGTTCCTGAGGTCCGACTAGTAGGCCCTCAGGGCGAGCAAGTAGGCATCGTCAGGATCGAAGACGCGCTGCGGCTTGCTCAGGAGTCCGACCTCGATCTAGTTGAGGTTGCACCCAATTCGCGTCCCCCCGTTGTCAAGCTCATGGATTACGGCAAGTTCAAGTACGAAGCCGCGGTGAAGGCTCGCGAGGCGCGCCGTAACCAGGCCAACACCGAGATCAAAGAGATGCGTTTCCGTCTCAAGATCGACGAGCACGACTACGAGACCAAGAAGGGTCACGTGGTTCGCTTCCTCAAGGGCGGCGACAAGGTCAAGGTCACCATCATGTTCCGTGGCCGCGAGCAGTCCCGGCCCGAAATGGGCAGGCGCCTGCTGTTGAAGCTTGCGGAGCAGGTGGCTGAGTTCGCCATTGTTGAGAACATGCCGAGCCAAGAGGGTCGCAACATGTCGCTCGTCCTTGGCCCTGTCAAGAAGAAGGCCGAAGCCAAGGAAGAGCAGCGCAAGGTTCGCGAGGCGAAGAAGGCTGCGGATGACGCGGCCAAGATCGAGCGCGACGGAGGCGTAGCCCCCGCAGCATCGGCTCCCGTCAAGAAGCGGGCCGTGACGTCGGACGATTTCGAGACCGACGTGAGTGCGGCCGAATCCTTCGAGGCCGACGTTGCAGCGGCTGAAGCAGCCAAGGCTGCAGCAGTCGAAGCAGCAGGAGTCGAAGCCGCAACAGTTGAAGCAGCAGCCTCCACGGTTGTCGAGTCGGAGTCCGACGAGACTCCCGAGGCTGACACCGAGGCTCCCGAGGCCGATGAGGTCAAGGCTTCTGTCGTCGAAGGCGCGGTGGTCGCGGTCAAGAAGGCCGCTCCCGCCAAGCCAGCAGCCGCCAGTGCAGTAGCGAAGGTTGCTGCGGCCAAGAAGCCTGCACCCAAGCCGGTTCCGAAACCCGCGCCAACGGCCGCAGCCAAGCCTGCACCAAAGGCCACACCCAAGCCAGCGAGCAAGCCCGCCCCCAAGCCAGCGAGCAAGCCGGTAAGCAAGCCAGACCCGGAGGCGTAACAGCCCCCGTTCCACCAAATGTCCGGGCGTTGGCCCGGGGAAGTGTGTCGAGTCGAAGGATTCGGACAGACGTGACATGAAGGAGGGCAACGTGCCCAAGAACAAGACCCACTCGGGTACCAAGAAGCGTTTTTCGCTGACTGGAACCGGCAAGGTGAAGCACGCTTCGGCAATGAACGTGCACAAGTTTGAAGAGAAGACGTCGGCGCGTAAGCGTCGTGTCGCCATTGACGGCATCCTGCAAGGTGCCGATGCCAAGAGAATCAAGAAGCTACTGGGCAAGTAGCCCTCTAAGACACCAAGGAGTACCCCATGGCACGCGTCAAGCGGGCTGTTAACGCCCAGAAGAAGCGCCGCACTACCCTCGAGCGCGCGTCCGGCTACCGTGGCCAGCGCTCACGCCTGTACCGGAAGGCGAAGGAACAGGTCACTCACTCCCTCGTTTACGCGTACCGCGACCGTCGCGCCCGCAAGGGTGAGTTCCGCAAGCTGTGGATTCAGCGCATTAACGCTGCAGTCCGCGAGAACGGAATGACCTACAACCGTTTCATCCAGGGCATGAACCTGGCTGGAATCGAGGTCGACCGTCGCATGCTTGCCGACATGGCCGTGAACGACGCCCCTGCCTTTGCGCAGATCGTCGAACTCGCCAAGAAGGCCCTGCCTGCTGACGTCAACGCGCCCGCCGCGTAACGCAGCACTCACGTACTAGCGATGACAGAACGCCCCGGAGGGCGCCACTCTTCCGCTCTACTCGCCAACCCGCGAGCAGACCGCGTGAAGCACGTGGCAGCCCTTGCGGGGCGTTCTGCGCGTCGCAGGGCATCACAGTTTTTGGTGGAGGGCCCGCAAGCGGTGCGGGAGGTTGTCGCGCACCGCGCCGAACACGTGCGAGATGTGTACGTGATCGAGGACGCTTTGGGCACGCAAAGCCCTGTGGGAATGATCGCCGATGCTGCGCTTGATGCAGGGCTCTTTGTGCATCCAGTGACGGCAGAGGTTGCGCTCGCGATGTCTCCCGACTGCCAGGGCATCGTCGCAGTAGCGCAAACCAGCGCGATCGAGTCAGCCCTCGCATCGGACCATCCGCGGCTGGTCGCGATCCTCTCGCAGGTGAGGGATCCCGGTAACGCGGGGGCTGCCATTCGCGTGGCCGATGCGGCGGGGGCCGACGCTGTGATGTTGGCAGGGGACAGCGTAGATCCCACCAACCCCAAGGTGGTGAGGGCCGCAGCGGGCAGTCTCTTTCACCTTCCCGTGATGCGAACGGCGAGCCTTGCCGATGCCGTGGCACTCGCGCGCGAAGCCGGCATGCAGATTCTGGCGGCAGATACGTCCGGACAGACAGAGTTGGGGCGTGAAGTATCAGCTGGCCTCGCTCTGTCGACGGCATGGGTCTTTGGGAACGAGGCGTGGGGCCTGAGTTCGGAGGAGCTAGCGCTTGCCGATTCGGTGGTCAGGATTCCCATCTATGGTCACGCCGAGAGCCTCAACCTGGGTACCGCTGCGGCTGTCTGCCTGTACGCCTCCGCGCAGGCTCTCGACCACTGACAGAGAGCGCGCACACGAACTTACGTTGCCGCCGGTTGGGCGAATTGTGGGTCTTTGGGTGTTACCGCCGTCGCCTGTGCTCGCGTTTGCGGGTGTCGAAACCTAGTGTGAGCACATGGAACGGTTCGGCTGGGCCTCGAGGGCGCTGTCCCGTCGCCGCAGGCTGACCGCGTGGGCGGGAGTTGTGGTCGTCGTGATGGTGGCTCAACTCGCGCTCGTCATAGCGGGCTCGCTTGCCGCGCGAGGCGAGGCAAACCGCGCTCTTGACTCGAACTTTAGGTTTCTTGCCAATGTGTCTCAAGAGAGAGTGTTGTCCTACTCCCGTGCGGCCGAGCGGTCTGTCGGTGAAGTCACTAGGCAAGTGACGCAGGGTGACCTTGATCGTGACGTCTTGCTACGACACCTTCACAGTCAATTGGTGAACACGCGTGAACTGGGTGTGGTCTCGGTGACCTACCCGAATGGCGATTACGTCGCGTTGAGCCGGGCCTCGGGCCCGGAATTCATGTTTTCTTCCTACGTGATCACCCACGACTCGAACGGGGTTGTGACGCGCACGTTGTCCAATTTTGATGGGGCGATGAAGCAACGGCCCGCTCCTGGTACGCCCGCGGTGCCCGATCCGGAGATAGTAAATCGCTACCGGACAGCTGTTGACGCGTTCAAGCCGGTGTGGAGCGAGCCGGCCCTCGATCCCTGGACGGGCAGCTACGAGGTGTGGCTGTCTCGTCCGAGCGTGATGGTTGGCGGCGATGTTGTGGTTGTCTCGGCGGCTATCGAGCTCGACAGACTGTCACTCCTGCTCAACGACCTCCCGGCTGGCTCCGATGGAGTGGTGTCCGTCCTGTCGGCCGAGCGTGCAGTGATCACCGCGCGCACAATGCCAAACGAAGACGGTTCATTTGGCCAACAGACGTCCGAAGAGATATTCACCACGCGGGAGGCACTCCCTTCGGACCGTGATGTGTGGGGCGAGAACGGTACGTTTCGCACCCTCGAACGCGGTCTGAGCAGGGATGGAGTGGACTGGGTGCTGCATGTGAGGGCCACGACGGCGGGCTTCAACCAGGGATTTGCCCAGGTGCGGGAGATCTTCAGAGGAGTGCTGATCGGCACTGGATTTCTCACCGTGACCCTGGGTCTTATCCTCTTCCGGATATGGCGACCGGTACGAGTCCTGCGTGATGACGTCGAGCGAGACAGCCTCACAGGGCTGCGCAACCGTCGTGCCCTCGAAGAAGCGGTGGCGCGCACACTGCGAATGGCACAGCGCGGGCGTGGCAGCATCGCCGTCGTGATGCTCGACATCGATCACTTCAAGCGCCTCAATGACGAGTTAGGACACGCGGCAGGAGATCGCGCGCTCCGTAGCCTTGGGAGGGTCCTGGCCGGTGCAGTGAGGCCGACTGACACGGCAATCCGCTGGGGCGGAGATGAGTTTCTCCTTGTGCTCCTTCTCAAGCGCGACGATGCGGAAGAGCTCGTGGAGCGACTTCGTACGCGCCTCGAGCAGTCGCTTCTCAGAGCGGTACCCGAGGTCGAGGGTCTGGGGGTCACGGCCGGGTACACGCTGGCTTCGCAACCGGGGGTCCAAGCCGATGTTTTGGTGGCAGAGGCCGATCGCGCATTGGTCGCTGGCAAACTCACGAAGAAGGGCGCCACCTACGCCGCTGGTAGCCTCTAGCGCGTGACTGATTCCGCCAGCAATCTCATCCTGCTTGATCTCTCCGGTGCCAAAGGCAAGGTGGAGGTCACCGGGGCCCTCGGCATCGTCGCTAGGGTCCAGATCGATGGCCAGAGGGCGCGCCCTGAACGTGGCGGTTGGCCTGTCCCGCTCGCAAAGGGCGGACAGGGAAGACTCCTGGTAAAGGGCTTCATCCCTGGTTTTCAGCGCTTCGTGTGGAACGACAAGACGGTTCTGCAGATGGGCGAGCACGTGCGCCTGCCAGAAAAGATCGCCATGTTCGTCCCCTTCTTGATGATGCTTGCCTCGGTGTTTTTGGCGCCCGTGTCGCTCGCACTTTTCCTGATGAACATCCCCATTGTGAAGAATCCACTCATGCCACGGGCGCTGCGGGTGGCGCTACCCGTGATCAACACCGTCGCCGCCGTCGTCGCATGGATTGCGCTCGCGAGCGTGGTTGGGTCTAAGTCCTGAGACCGAGACGGGAGGGCCGCTAGGCTCTCCGCATGACGACACAGAGCCCTTCGCCCTTCTCCTCACCAGACCAGGCGCAATGGGCCCAGCCGGCGGCTCCAATCGTGCCTCCCGGGTACACGCCGTCCCCTCCGGGATACGTCGCGGCTACGGCTTACGCGCAGGCACCGGCGTATGAACAGGCTCCCGCGCACGTGCAACGGGCAGCGCAGGTTGCGGCAGATCCAGCCAGGCCGACGTCGATGTGGCTCACGCTTGACGGCGCGGCCGGCACACAGATTGCCATCTATGAGTTGGACAAGAACCGACCAGTGCTCGTCATCGACGGTGTGCGCGCGTCCCGCGACATCAACGGCTATTTCAAGGTGCCGATGGCCAATGGCAAGACGGAGAAGCTCAAGGTCAGGGCGACGGTGCCTGGCTATCCCACGTTGAAGTTCAGGGGACAGACGCTCTACAAGGCTCCCAGCCCGTCACCCATGGTGCGCTTCGGCTATGTGATTCCAGCCGTGGGCGCTGCCTTGTTCGGCGGAGGCTGGTTTGGTGGCATCGGCGCGGTTCTCGCCGCGTTCGGTGCCGGCTATGGGGCCGCAGCCTGGATTCGCAACTCCGAGAAGAAGACGGTGCCTTACATCGTGCTGTTTGGCGGGGGCATCCTCTTGGCCGCGCTCGGTATTGCCGGTTTTGCCGTGCGATTCGGGGCGCTCGACTCGTAGGCCCACGGCCGCGTAGCATGGGGTCGTGACCACGGCACTCTCGTTTAGCTAGGCCCGGCGAGGACCGCCGGGCCTGAACTGCGCGCCGCAGCCCTGAGGCATCGGAGCTGTGTGAGCCGCCTCGCCCGCGAACCCCGCCTGCGAGCCCGGATTCCAAGCACCGGAAACTCGGCCCCGCGCCGCCGATAGACTTCTGGCCGAGCCTTCAACCCATTCGAGGGGTTTTTCATGTCTGAACTTTCACCGCTTGATGCCGCCGGCATCGACGCGGCCGTCTCTGCCGCAGTTGCCGCCTTCGACGCCGCCACCACGCTCGACGAGCTCAAGGAGGCGCGCCTTGCCCACACGGGCGATAAGGCCGCGCTGACGCTCGCCAACAGGGGCATCGGCGCGCTTGCCGGGCCCGACAAGGCCACGGCCGGCCAGCTGCTGGGCAAGGCCCGCGCAAGCATCGGCCGCGCACTGGCCGCACGTACCGAGGCACTCGAGGCCGAACGCGACGCGCGCGTGCTTGTCGAGGAGGCGGTGGATGTCACGCTCCCCGTCACACGTGGCCCCGTGGGCGCCAGGCACCCCCTGGAGACCATGCAAGAGCTCATGAGCGACATCTTTGTGGGCATGGGCTGGGAGGTGGCGGAGGGGCCCGAGATCGAGGCCGAGTGGCTCAACTTCGACGCCCTGAACTTTGACCCGGACCACCCTGCCCGCGCGATGCAAGACACGTTCTTTGTGGAGCCGCGCGAGGGCGAGGAGCCCAGCGTGGTGCTGCGCACCCACACCAGCCCTGTCCAAGCCAGGGCGTCCTTCGCGCGCCGCGAGTCTCTCCTCAAGGACGGCCGCGGCATCTACGTGGTGTGCCCTGGCAAGACGTTCCGCACCGACGAACTGGACGCGACTCACACTCCCGTGTTCCACCAGATCGAGGGCCTGGCCATCGACAAGGGCCTGACCATGGCCAACCTCAAGGGCACGCTCGACCACTTTGCGCGCGCCCTCTTTGGGCCCGATGCCGTCACGCGCCTGCGCCCCAGCTACTTCCCGTTCACGGAGCCCAGCGCCGAGATGGACCTGCGCTGCTTTGTGTGCGAGGGCGCGGACACCGCATGTCGCACGTGCCGAGGCACCGGCTGGATCGAGTGGGGAGGCTGCGGCATGACGCACCCCAACGTGTTGCGTGCCGCGGGCATCGACCCGGACGTTTACACGGCATTCGCCTTTGGCATGGGCATCGAGCGCACGCTCATGTTCCGCCACGGCGTCAAGGACATGCGTGACATGGTCGAGGGCGATGTGCGGTTCTCAGCCCAGTTTGGAGTGGAGCTGTAATGCCTAAGATCCCGATGTCTTGGTTGGGCGAGTACGTTGCCCTTGGTCACGCGACCCCCGAGGAGGTGGCCGCCGCGCTGGTCAAGGTGGGGCTCGAAGAGGAGGGCATCTCTGGTGGGGGAGTTGAGGGCCCGCTGGTGGTGGGCCGCGTCCTGTCGATCGTCAAGGAAGAGCAGAAGAACGGCAAGACGATCAACTACTGTCGCGTCGACGTGGGCGGGGCCTCCGATTTCAGCCCGGGTAACGACCCTGCCGGGCCCGGCCATGCGCCCGACGACGGGGTTGAGTACCCGCCCTCCCGCGGCATCGTCTGCGGTGCCCACAACTTTGTTGAAGGCGACTATGTGGTGGTGGTGCTCCCCGGCGCCGTGCTGCCAGGGCCGTTCCCCATTGCGGGGCGTAAGACGTACGGTCACTGGTCCGATGGCATGATTTGCTCCGCTCGTGAGTTGGGCCTTGGTGAGGACCACACTGGCATCATCGTGTTGCGTCACGCCGACGGTTCGGATGGCTTGGTGGGAGCCGACGTTGAGCTCGCGCCTGGGGACGACGCGATTGAGCTCCTGGGACTGGGCGAGCAGACGGTGGAGATCACCGTCACGCCAGACCGCGGCTATTGCTTCTCCATCAGGGGAGTGGCGCGCGAGTACTCGCACGCGACGGGCGCGGTCTTCACTGACCCCGCTGGGCTGGAGCTGACAGGCAGCGCAGGCAAGGGTTTAGAGGTAGCGATCGAGGACCAGGCGCCCATTCGTGGCACCGCGGGCTGCGACCGCTTTGTGGTGCGCGCCCTGCGCGGCTTCAACCCCGAGGCGCCAACCCCCGGGTGGATGAAGCGCCGCCTTGAGCAGTCGGGCATGCGCTCCATCTCTCTCGCGGTGGACGTCACCAACTACGTCATGCTCGAGCTTGGCCACCCCTTGCACGCCTACGACCTCGCCAAGGTGACGGCGCCGATCGTGGTGCGTCGGGCGTCGGCCGGTATCGATGGCAAGCCAGAAACCCTGGTGACGCTGGACGACGTCACGCGCACCCTGGACCCCGAGGACATCCTGGTGTGTGACAGCGCGGGCGGGCACGGGGCGCGCGCAGTGGGCATGGGCGGCGTGATGGGCGGGCTGGAGACGGAGATCTCGGCCACCACTACGGACGTGCTGCTCGAGGCCGCGCACTGGGACCCCATCACGATCGCGCGCACGGCGCGCAGGCACAAGCTGGGCTCGGAGGCGTCGCGCCGCTACGAGCGCGGCGTGGACACGGCGCTGGCGCCTGCGGCCATCGAGCGCGCACTGGGGTTGATGCAGACGCACGGCGGGGGAGTCATCGAGGACGTCTCTACGGACGTCGACAACACCTTGCCCCGAGAGGCCATCGCGATGGATGCGGGCTTCCCCAGCGCCATCGTCGGCATGGAATTCCCGGCCGAAGAGGTCATCGGCGCCCTGCGCGCGGTGGGTTGTGAGGTCGCTTCGATGACACACCTGACCGGCATTGAACTCACGGTGACGCCGCCCACGTGGCGTCCCGATCTGGACTCGGCCATCACGCTGGTGGAGGAGGTGGCTCGCCTGCGCGGCTACGAGGACATGCCGTCGGTGCTGCCCGTGGCGCCCCCTGGGCGCGGGCTGACGCATGGCCAGCGCGTGCGTAGGTCGGTGGCGAGGGCCTTGGCCGATGCCGGGCTTACCGAGGTGCTGACGTATCCGTTCATGGCGTCCGAGCGGCTCGACGAGTGCCTGGTGCCGGCCGACGACAAGCGCCGCAACCTGGTGCGCTTGGCAAACCCGCTGGCCGCGGAAAAGCCGTTCATGCGCCCGCGGGTGCAGTTCACGCTGTTTGATGCGGTCAAGGTCAACCTGGGGCGCGGCTCGCAAGACGTGGCCGTGTTCGAGGTGGGGCGCGGGTATCTGGACACGGGCACGGGCGCCGTGGGGCGGCTGCCGCTTGATGGTTCGGTGACCGAGGTGCAGTTGAAGGAACTTGACGCCGCGCTGCCCGAGCAGCTGCTCATGGTCGCCGGTGTGATGACCGGTGCGCGCGTGGTGGGCGGTTGGGATCAGAAGTCGGAGCCGTGGGAATGGTCCGATGCCTTGGCCCTGGTCGAGGTGGTGGCGCGTGCGGCGGGCGTGGTGTTGACGCCGCAGGCTGACTCATATGCGCCGTGGCACCCTGGCCGGGCGGCGCTGTTCACGTTGCCTGGTGGCGTGCGGGCGGCTCACGCGGGGGAGCTGCACCCCAAGGTGTGCGAGACGCTGGGCCTGCCGGCCAGGTCTGTGGCGTTCCAGGTATTGCTGGACCCCATCATTTCTTTCACGGAGGGTGCGCTTGTTGCGGCCGAGGCCGTGAGCCAGCAGGTGGTGGCCAAGGAGGACTTTGCTTTTGTGGTTCCCGCGTCGGTGACGGCTGGCGCGCTGGTCGCGGTCGTGCGCGAGGCCGGGGGAGACCTGGTGGAGGACGTGCGCGTGTTCGACGTCTACGAGGGCGCCCAGGTCGAGGCCGGTCACAAGTCGATGGCCGTGAACGTGCGCATGCGTGCGGCGGACCACACGCTCAGTGCTGATGAGGTGCTGGGTGTACGGGAGGCCGTGATCGCTGCGGCGACTGGCCAGTTGGGTGCGGTGCTGCGGTAGCGATGGTCGTGCCTACGCGCGAGTCTTGGCAGTCGCCGAACTTGCAAGTGATGGACCTTCACAGCACGTGGACCTGGGCCTGTGGTCACAGCGTCAAGGGTGTGTGAAGGGTGGGCCGTAAGACTCGAATCGCGGCATTGTGGCGCTCGCGCGGTTGGCCGGCAAGGCGCGGTCCGATACGGTCAGTCCATGGCAGTTGAGGACGCGGGACCAACGCTGCTCACAGTTGTCCGTCATGGCCGCACCGCGTGGAATGAGTCGGGTCGCGTGCAAGGCCGATCAGACCAGCCGTTGAGCCCCGGCGGTATCGAGGAAGTCAGGCTCTTGGCCGAGCGTCTGGGTTCGACAAGCTGGGACTTGGTCGCTTCCAGTCACCTGACTCGCGCATCGCTGGCTGTCTGGGTTATTGAATCGGCTTTTGTATCCGGTCGAACCCCACAGCATCGTGCTAGCAAAGGGATCAGCTACGTACCGACGCCGAGTCTCGGCGTCCGTAGTGAACTCCTCGGCTGTGCCGACTTCCCCCTGCAACTGCAGGGGACCCTGCCTGATTAGGGGCGCGATCGGCATCGAAACGGGCAGAATTGCGACGAAGTACCCGTGCGATGGCAAGGCCCTAATCCTCCAACATAGCGATCAACTGCTCAACGGTCTGCGACACTTCCGCAGGCGATGGCGCCACTATCGGTTGTGGTTCTGCGCGAGCAGAAAGTGGCCGAAACACGCGACAGGTGGGGGAACTTGAGGAGCCTTGAATTATGAGGGTGACAGTGCCTGGGGCGCCGGTGCCAGCGCCATGAATCACCCGGTGATCCTGGGCGTACCAACTGTCCTCCGCGATAGTGACTTGCTTGGACGCTGCTAGATGAGCCCGCGCGACAGGCTCGAGCCTGTACTCACCTAGAGCGGAAGTTGACTGGTAGCGGTACTCCAAGTACTGACCATCGTCGTCGATGGTCGCGCCGAAGTTTGACGCAACAAGGCATCCCGTGAGAACCGTCGACAGGAAGTTCCAGCGGTGATTGTGGATGTCGGGATCCGATTTCGGATCGTCAATCCAGCGGTGGATGACCAACTTTGACACATTGGATGCCTCAACGAGAGGTATCTTGACGAAACTGTTGGGATGGACGTGGCCGCGCGTCGATAACTCCTTGAGGTTACCTGGGCGCACGAGCAAGTCGCAAAGCAGATCTCGAAGGCTGGCCGAACTGACCAGAGTTGCGAACTCAGCCATCGTCGCGGGGTTTCGGGGCCGATCTCGTACCGCCATGCCCAGTTCAAGGACCTGCTCGACTAGAGGACTTGTGCCCATTTCGCCCTCCCTCGGCCCGGCACAGGTCTAGGGGTCAGGCCCGCTCTCCAGATGAAGCCGGCTTGATCACTCGCCTGCGCACCACCACTTGTCGCAATCGTAATGGTGGCGCCGCAAGTGCGAGGATTTATTTCAACGAGCTTCTTATAAGTACTCCCCTGGCACCCCGGCCGCGCGGCCGTGTTCACGCTCCCGGGCGGCACGCCGGCGAGCTGCACCCCAAGGTGTGCGAGACGCTCGGCCTGCCTGCAAGGTCGGTCGCGTTCTAGGTGCTGCTTGACCCGATCATCGCGGCGACCGAGGGTTCGCTGGTAGCGGCCGAGGCCGTGAGCCAGCAGGTGCTGGCCAAGGAGGACTTCGCGTTGGTGGTGCCGGCGTCGGTGACTGCTGGTTCTTTGGTGGCGTGCGTGCGTGCCCCTGGGGGAGGCCTGGTGGAGGACGCGCGAGTGTTCGACGTCTACGAGGGCGCTCAGGTCGAGGCCGGTCACAAGTCGATGGCCGTGAACGCGCGGATGCGCGCAGCGGACCACACGCTGAGCGCCGACGACGTGCCGGGTTTGCGCAACGCTGGGGATTGTGGCAGCCGAGAAACCATTGGGGGCGTTGGGTTCCGAACCTGTCAGCCCAGCGCGTGCGCGCGCGATGGCCCCAGGTTGGCAATGTTGGCCGCGTGATCGCCCGTGATCCGAAGGATGCATGGAGTGATGCGTTTGCCCGCTGATACTCGTCGCGCGAGTCGCGTAGAGCCCTTCGAGTAACCTTGTTCGTAACATACCTAGTATGCGCAGGCGCTTGTGTCATGCTGGTCACCACTGGCTCTAAAGGGGAGGTCGTCAATGCGGATTCTCTCGGTGGTGAAGCCGACTCCTGAACAATTGCCCATCCTGCTTCACGACAAGCCGGGAGTACTCGCCATTCGTGGTGCAGCAGGCAGCGGGAAGACGACCACGGCGTTGATGCGCCTCCGGCAGTTGTGTGCTACCTGGGTCGCGCGCAAGCACAGATTGCAGCTTGACGCCCCAGTCCGTGTCCTCGTGCTCACGTATAACCGCACCCTTGAGGGCTATGTGCGGTACCTCGCAGGGGAGCAGGTAGCGCCTAACAGCGAGCTGGAGCTGCGGGTGGCGACGTTCGCCGCTTGGGCGATAGATACTCTGGGGTGGAGCCCAAGCCAAGGAGTCGACTCCGTCGCTCAAGAGATTGCCGTGCGAGATGAACTCGACACGCAATTCGTGCTGGACGAGTTGGACTACATTCTCGGGCGGTTTGCGCATGACGACCTGGAAGCATACTTGGGCATCGAGCGCGAGGGCCGTGGTCTCGCACCTCGCATGGACAAAGTTGCTCGTCGACGGTTCCTCGACGAGGTCGTACTCCCGTACTGCGAGTTGAAGGCTCACCGTGGCCTTCGCGATTGGAACGACCTCGCGGTCGACCTCGCCGCAGAGAGTGACGGTCCAAGGTGGGATGTTGTTATCGTCGACGAGGCGCAAGACTTTTCGGCCAATCAGGTGAGGGCAGTCCTTGCCCATCTCAGTGAGGAGCACTCCGTCACCTTCGTACTTGATGCGGCACAACGTATCTACCCTCGCTCCTTTACGTGGGGAGAAGTCGGGGTTCGGCCGGTCGGCCGCCGACTGAATTCGAATTATCGGAATACGAAGGAGATCGCCCAGTTCGCGAGCGGTATTGTGGCGGGAATGGCAGTCGGAGACGACGGCGCCTTGCCCAATTTCGAATCTGCCAAATCGCATGGGGAACTTCCAGTACTTCTCCGAGGCGGATTTGATGCCCAGACGGACTGGGTTATCGCAAATGTTGTGGAGCCCGCCGTGCTGATCGGGGAGTCTGTCGCCTGCCTGCACCCGAAAGGTGGGGGTTGGTTCTCACGCCTCTCCGGGAAGCTCGACGAACGTGATATCGACTGGGTTGACCTAAGTCGGAACAGGGTTTGGCCCGAGGGTGACGTGGCGGTAGCGCTGTCAACGATCCATTCGGCCAAGGGGCTTGAGTTTGACCACGTCGTGGTCATCGGCCTGAATCGCGAAGTCACGCCTCACGGCGAGGACGAAGGTGACGCAGGGTTCGAGACACTTCGTCGGCTACTCGCGATGGGAGTCGGAAGAGCGCGGAAGAGCGTGACCCTAGGTTGCAAACCCGGTTTCGAGTCGTCCCTCGTGAACGCATTCGTGCAGGGAACATATCGCGAGGTCGACCTGTGACGGCGCATGGGAGTTACGACGTGGTTGTGAACACAAGAAACATCCAAGAGGTGCTCCATTTCACGACGAACCAGGGGTTGCTCGGTATTCTTGCCTCTGGCGAGGTTCTGTCGAGAAAGCGACTCGCTGAGGATCAATATCTTCGAGACGTTCGATTGCCGAATAACGCCGTTCGCAAGGATCGAGAATGGCTGGATTTCGTAAATCTTTCGATTTCAAAAGTCAATAGCCGCATGCTCGACTATTCCGTGAGACAACACAAGGAAGAGGAAGGCTTGTGGTGGGCCGTCCTTGGATTCGATCCGGCAGTTTTGTCACACGAGGGTGTGTGGTTCACGACGACGAACAACATCTACGACGTGGTCAATCGCGGACAGGGACCTAGCAGCTTGGAAGCGCTCTTCGCAGAAAGGGTGAGTTGGGGGCACTACGGCAGCGTCCTAACCAGAAATCGATCCATTGACCCGGCGCACACAACGTGTCCACAAGCTGAGGTCCTGTATCCCGGTGTGTTGTCCCTGGAGGCCTTGAAGGTTGTCTATGTGGACAATGAAGAAAATTCGGATGCGATCGAGGGTTGGCGATCGAATTTTCCTTCGTTGCCCGATTTCGACATCAAGTGTGATCCGGGAGTCTTCCGATGAGTGGGTCGCCAACTTGGGATCGGGGTGAGCGAACGGCGGGATCTATGCAGTGGGCCGCGTGGGCAGATGCGCTCGGCTTTATCTCCGAGATTGTGACCGCGCCGGTACTTGCGAGGCGTACGGGCGGGCGTGATTTAGAAGAGCCGATCTCGTGGACACGTCTAGTAGGTGGCCGATCGGGAGTGCAGGCGACTCTCCCCGCGGGCACTTACTCAGATGACACGCAACTGAGACTTGCTACTGCTCGCGCGATTTCATCGCGAGGCTTTGATGCGGAAGCTTTCGCGGCGGTCGAACTGCCTGTGTGGATGAACTACGCACTGGGAGGCGGTCGGGCCACAAAGGCGGCCGCACGGGCGATGTCTCGTGAGACCGTGGCGTGGTTTGCCAATGACTTCAAAGGGTGGACTCTTGCGGGAGGCAATGGTGTCGCCATGCGCATCCAACCCCATGTTTATGCCGCTACTAACTTATCGTCCGATGAGTTTATCGAGGATATTGTTCGGAACGGTGTGGTGACGCACGGGCATCCCCGCGCACTCGTCGGAGCGGTTCTCCACGGAGTTGCGCTCGCTTACACGATCGAAGTGGGCCGAGTGCCAGGTCCAGATGAGTGGGAAGTACTGCTAGCCCGCACTGCAGACGCCTACTCGGTGTTCGAGCATCAGCCTGAGTTGAAGTCTTACTGGAAGCCAAGTTGGGAAGCGACGACAGGGCGTGAATTCCGGTCGGCTTGGTTTCACACAATCGTCGAGTGTCGCGTCTTGCTGTCGCAGTGCCGGGAACTGTACTTCGCGCTGCAAGCCCACGGGCGCAGTGCTGGTCTCAGTTATCGCGCGTACGGTGATCTCGTGTCCCGACTCGAGTTGACCAATCCGGATTCGCGGGGAAGTGGGACGACTACGTCGGTTGCCGCTCTTGTACTCGGCGGTGCCATTCAGGGCGACCCACGAGTGGCGTCCGTGATCGCGGCGCGTGCGATCGGTACGGACACCGACACGATAGCGACCATGGCCGCTGCTCTAGCGGGTGCGGCGACACCAGTAGCGCTTCCAGAGCCGCTTCCCGAGTGGGAATACATCGACGCGGAGTCCCGCAGGCTGGCCGGAATTGCGGCGGGTGTGACGTCAGAGCCATTTCCGTATCCAGACCTACTCCATTGGAAGCCGCCAAAGACCGCGGTCGACAGCGTGGGTCTGGTTGACGGCGAGCTAACTCTGGCTGGCCTCTCGCCGTTGGAAAGCCTCGGCTCCCCGTATGATGCGGGCGAAGCTCGGTGGCAGTGGTTCCGAACGGTGTACGGCCAGCGAGTGTTGGCGAAGCAGCGCTTGGTGCCAAGGGAACTCGCGGGATCTCTAGCCCCGAGCAGCCGTGTTCGAAACTGGTTGTCGTACCACGATGACCAACCGCATAACCCAGCTTCGCGAGCCGTCGACGTTCAGGCGACGCTTTTCGACGATGGGCGGCAAGTGACGTTTGAGAACGCCGGACAAAAGTTGGAGAGCGCGCCAGTTTCTATTGAACCGATGCTCGACTGGGTTGTGCGTCAGGGGCTTACGGACTCCGCCGTTGGCTACGCGATCCGCCGAATCGTCGAGGCGGGCACGGAAAAGCAACTGTTGGATTTCGTAAGACGTTTGCGGGTGCTGACTCAGCATCAGTTAGGTGGCGTGCTGCGCGAGTGACGTCTCCCTAGCGCACTCACTGCTGGCTTGCGACGGCGTCGTTCCATACGACTTTCAGGTTGAGTGCGCAACTTCGAACAGGGACGCCCGGAACATGCGAGCGTCGTCTCATTAGTAACAAACGAACTTAGGCGTTCTCCACGGAGCTGTTAGTGAGGGCCAAGCAATGGCGTCGCACTTGGTGGTGTTGGGAACGGCATGCGAACGCGAGAGGTGGCAAGGTTGTCCCACCGTCGGTTGCTGTTTTCGCTCAGGCGAACGCGCGAACTCGACTCGCCGTCACCGATTCATGTAGGAACCGCGACAGCAATCCCGGCGCCGCGATAGTCCTCGGAGCTTGGGCTGCGGATTCTGCTCGCAAGGTTGCCACCTCGTTCGGTCTCCCCCTTTGCCGCGATTGCGTGCGGACGGCTGCAGTCCCTGCCAGCACCCATCACCACGGGGTGAGTCTCCGCGCTTCGACGCATTTCACTCAGGGGGGACACCGAGCGGCACCCTCGACGCCGCTACTTCGTAGAGGCCGATCGAAAGCCCAGACCCGGAGAGGAAGGCTGCGCTGTCGACACCGGCTTCTTCGAGGAGTTCCTTCGCGCGCGGCAACATTGACGGCATTTCCAGTGCAGAAAGGCGCCCCGGCTCAGCTCGCCGCCAACCGTTCTGAGACATGCGAACCATGGCGTTCCGATACGAGATGTCGCCCATGACGCCTAATGCACGCGCACGAAACAGAAGTGCTGCGAGGCTCACCCCCCAGTGCTCCTTGAGCTCTGCGAGGAGTGCCCACGCCTTACCCGATGTCGAGTTCGGTAACAAGGAGCCAATCTGGTCTGCGGGCATAAGGAACTCAGATGCGAATCGGTTTGCCTGCTCCTCCGCTGCCTTACCGCCTGGCTCTGCGTCGTGATGCATGATGAGGTGCCCGAGTTCGTGCGCGGTATCGAATCGCTGTCGGTAGTAGTCGTCCTTAGCGGGATTCAGCACGATTACTGGCCGAGTTGCAGTGTGTAGCGAGTATGCGTCGATTGCCGCTACCGCTAGCTCGCTAAATACTACGACGACGCCACCGCGCTCGACGAGCCGCACCATATGCTGGATCGGGCCGGCTGAGGCGCCGAAGAATTCCCTTGCGTGTCGTGCCGCCTCTTCGGGTGTCATTTCGAGTTCGTCTGGGTCGACAGGCAGGTCAGGAAGAAGGACCTGCGGAAACTCGACTGCGCTCTCAAGCATTCCGGCCACTTCGGCGACAAAACGTCCGTACGCCTCGGCCTCGTCGCGAGCGACCTGGGAAGTGGACTGCAGCGACCTGAAGTGCGGTTTCGCGACCCTTGGAGGCGCACCACCGCTGAAGAACTGAGGTTCGACGCGTAACGCGAGCGCGAGTTTGGCCACCGTGGCGCGGTTGGGCTGCTTGGTTCCGCTTTCCCACGAGGTGACCGACGCGGGTGACATCTCAATCAATTGAGCAAGATGTGACTTCCTCAGCCCGGCTAACTGGCGAGCCATCGTGAGGCGCTCGCCGTTGAAGAACGACGTCGCTGCCGCCAGTGCTCGCGACGGTTCGTTGGTGCTAGCCATTGGCTGGGTCTTGTCGGTGAATCGCTTGTCGATCTCTGATTCGGACAGGTACATCGTCGACCGCGGCCGAAGCGGCGTCTCCTGGGAGTATGGGCGACGTTGTGTTGCCTGTAGCACCGTTGGGCCCCCCTCCCGAGAGTAGGAGCGAACGCCAATGCCAGCAGTCGTCGTTCCCGTGCTCGGGGTTTCGGCTCTGTCCAACGTAGAGTTCAAAGTTTTGCGTAATCGGGTCAAATGCGTGGGCGGCAACGAGCGTGACGCGATCAAATCGATCGAGTTCCGGTACGCCGGGAAGGAACTCTGCGCCGAAATCTGCATCGTCAAACAGCGTGGCCTGGCTCGTGAAGTTCTGTGACGCTACTTGGCGTTTGGCCTCGCTTCGCCGAGCCCAAACGATGTTGTCGACGCCTCCGAACTTGTAGGACTGCAATAGGACCCGATAATCATCAATCGCCCATCCCGGCGACTGCCGGAAGTCGCTTCGTTTGACCGAATCACCGGGGACCCGAGGCATCGCAAGGAGTGCGTCTTTGCCAATACCGAGGTTCAGCAGATCTGCGCCCGTGCCACTCACGTCCGCGCCCAACGCAAAGCGGCCGTTCGACGTCGCTCGATCGAGTAAGTCCTTGAGGTGCTTGAAGTTCAGGTATCCGACGACGCCTTGGTCATGGCCGGCATTTTCGTTGTACACCTGATTCGTCATGCTGAACGCTGCAGGTGCACCCCACTTCAGGACGTCGAGAAGTTGACTTGCGCTTAACGCCGCGAGGGCGTCTTCCTGTGAGCTCATGCTCTAATACTACACTAAAGTCAGTAAATGTGATGTCTATTTTTACTCTCAGCGTGTAGAGTATGAGAATACGACACTGGCTGGTCTCTGAGTGTGCGGGTCACTCGACGCGCCGCCGCCGTTGCGGCTCCCCACACCAAACGCCGCATCACGTCAGGTTCATCCAACCGTAGACGCTAACGACTCGCCCGCCACAAGGCTCGACTAGAGTGACGCGAGGAACGCTGACCCGGGGGCCTGCTCCGCCGGTCGGCTGGTGCGGCGCAGTCAAGAGCTGTCGCCGAATCTGATGGTGCAGATTTTGGTGGATGCGTCGTTGATGATCATCGGCGACAGGTTGTATCCCTGCACCGTGTGGCTGTGGATGACCGTGGAGCCCATGCCCAATTGGGCGTCCGCGGGGATCGACTTCATCGCGTACAGCTCGGTCTTGATGGCGTCGTCGAGGCCTTCCGGATTGTTGGCCAGGACTTCGAACCTGCCCAAGCCGGCGCCGGCGTCCATACCCTGCATATGCGAGGTGCATAGGCTCGATGTGTGACCACCTGGACGCTCCGTACCATCCGCGCCGACATCACCACGCTCACGGTCGACGCCATCGTGAATGCCGCGAACTCGTCGCTGCTGGGCGGCGGGGGAGTCGACGGGGCGATCCACCGTGCGGCGGGTCCCGACCTGCTGCACGAGTGCCGGCTCTTCGCGGGCTGCAAGACGGGCGACGCCAAGTTCACCCAGGGTTAACCGGCTCCCGGCCGGGCACACCATCCACACCCTGGGCCCGGGTTGTTGAGACAACGCAGTGGCGCTGCGGCGAGGCGTGGGAGCCCGAGCATCTTGCTTCCTGCTACCGCCGCAGTACGGAGATCGCCCACGCGCAGGGCTTCGCCTCGATCGCGTTCCCCAGCATCAGCACCGGCATCTTCGGGTACCCGATCGAGCAGGCCGCCGATGTTGCCGTCGCGACCGTGCGCGAGGCGTTGGCGGAAGGGTCCTCCGTGACCGAGGTGACGTTCGTGTGCTTCAGCGAGGCGGACCTGGCTGTGTATGAGGCCGCACTGGGGGTCTGAGCCAGCCCGAGCGTCGGCCGTCTGTATCGCTACTTTGACTAGGTTCTGCGCGCTACCGTGGGTTCATGATCTCCTTTGATGACCCACGGTGGAATGCCCTCAAGGGCGGCTACCGCACCGAGTACGACCCACGCCCCGCGCTGCGACTGCTCCAAGCGAACCCCGACGATGACGACGCGTGGGGCGAGCTCTGGGATGACCTCCACCACCAGGGCAACGTGGGAGAGGCGTCGTACGCCGCGGTCCCGTACCTCGCGGCGTTGCAGCCGCGAGTGAGTAGGGATAACTGGCAGGCGTATTCGATGGTTGCGCTCATCGAGGGCCGCAGGGGAGAGGGCGAGAACCCTCCCGTTCCCGCGTGGCTCGAAGCGGGGTACCTCGCCGCGATTGCCGAGCTCGGAGCCCTTGCCGTCACTGACGTCCGCGAAGCCACGGACCCGGACGTCAAAGAGGCCGCCTTGAGCGTCTTCGCGTTCTCGTGCGGCATGCCCGGGTGGGGCCGGATCCTCGGCAATTACTCGGACGACGAGGTACGCGAGGCCTTTGGTCTTACCAAAATAGTCGATTGAGGCCGCGGCGGCCCGCTCACCCTCTGCCATGGCCGCCTTGCCCAACCCAAGCGTCGTCCGTTACGAAATGGTGAGTTTCTACCCCAGCAGAATCCTCAGCGCGGCCTGTCCGTCACGAGCCGCATCCGCATCCAGCGCCACCCATGCGGGGTGGCTCGAGTCGGCCAGGTGCGCGGCCGATTTCAGGATCACTGCGCCCAATACATCGGGCACGCTCACTTCGATCCGCGTGCCGGTGATTTCCAGCCGGGCTTTGACCGTGCGCTGCAACGCCTGCGTGCCGCCATCGATCGCGACCATCGGGAATCTCCCCAGCCTTTCGCGCACGCGGGGAGCGGGGTGGTCGGCGATCATCACATCGACGATGTCGGGGGAGCCTGTCATCGCCGTATCGCCTGCGTTGGCGGGGCGGATGAACCGGTGCGCGAGTCCCTTGCGTGCGTCGGAGGGTTCCATGAGCGTGTAGCCCAGGTCGCCGAGCACCCTGCCGATGTGTGCCACCCTGCCACGCGCTGTCTCCACGTGGACCACCATGTCGACGTCCACCGTGGTGCGAGGGAGGTGGACGCCGCGCGCAGTTGCATGAAGCGCAACCATGAGTCCACCCACGAGCGTCCAGTCCTCGGGGCCGAGGTGTGTGGCGATCTGCCCCACATTGGCCCACGGATAGAGCCAGCCGTCCGGAGGTGTGGGGACTTCGAGAATGGGGCGGGGCGTCATCGTGCGAACCGCTCAAGTGCCTCGGCCAAGAGTCGCAGACCCTCGGTGCGCTCGCGGGGGTCGACGGCCTCGGCCAGGTCCGCACCGAGCAGGGCGGCGCCCGACGCGGCAATGGCGTTGAGGCGCGCGTCATCGGTAGCACGCAAGGCCACATTTGGAGTGCGGACCGCGGGGATGAGGGCAAAGTCCGTGACCAAGCGTGCCAGATCGGCGGCGGTCACATACCCGTCGACGTGAGGGGTGCTACGTGGTGCGAGGGCGCCAGCGTCGTCTCCCATTCTTGGGACAGTCACGTTGGAAGCCAAGCGGGCGAGTGCGGACGGATGCGCCTCATACCGATGGACCGAAGCCCTGTTCCGTAATGAGGCAGCGAGGGAATCAGGGGTCGCGTCGCGCAGCCTGGCGCGCAGTCGTGACAGTTGTGCCTGGCCGATGCCTCGCGCAAGATCGTCCCTCCCAGCCAGTAAGGCGAGTGCGGCCCACGCCGTCTGTGCCGACCATGCGCGGGTGAGGCGCGAGCGCTCGGGGCGCGATGCCAATGCGGTGACCACCGATTGGGAAGTGACCGCAGTGCCTGCCGCGCGCGTGAGGACTCCCGTTGCGGCCAGGCGCTGCGCCTGTCGGGGGGAGACGCCGAGTCGCTTGGCGGCATCGGCGAGAGTCATCACGTCCATACAGATAGTGTCGCGAGTGCGACATCATCTGTCAATAGAGGGGTGAGGGGCGAGTGTTCCGCTGAGGCTGATGTTCCGCGCGATGCGGAACACGCGCTCAATGGAACAGTGGGTCCTGGCTCGGGGGTTGGGCGTGCCATTGCGGCTAGCGCCCCCGCGCGCCACAGTAGGTCCATGGCTGACCGGCAACTGCTTGAGGCTCAGCGGCGGAGTTGTGCTCGATTCGCATTTGATACCGCGTACGGCGTCGACGTCCAGATCAAACGACTTCGCACCATCGACATGCATGATGCGTTTGTAAACGCTCAACGTGAGGCCGACGCCCAATTCCTCTTTGTGGCGCTGTGGCGGCTACGCATGGCGGCGGAGATGTGCGCCACGATCACTGACAGCGACCAACGCATCGTCGCGGCTTTGTCCACGTACGACGAGGCGTTTCCCAGGCTGAAGAGCCTTCGCAACGTGCTGATGCACTACGACAACTACGCGCTCGCAAACGAGTCGCGGCGCGCCAAGGACCCTGTGACGGGCAAGCTGATTAGTCGCCGCGACGTCGAGTCGCTCTTCACGTCACCCGATGGGGTGGCGTGGCTAGGGGAGTCTTACTCTCTCGATGACCTCGAGAAGCACAGCAGGGCGCTGTATGCGAGCGTCACGGAAGTCTTGGGGCATTCGGGGCTCGGTTAAGAACGCTATGCGAGCCCCCGTGCCAACCGCGCTGGCATCTTCGGCTAGCCGGCAAGCGGACCGTGCCGGGCGCCTGACCCGGCCCGGGCGTCGGCCGTCTACGTCGCGCCCCAACCGCAGCGTGCTTGGATGTATCCATGCCAAAGAGGGTGACGTGGTCGGAGCACAAGGGATCCATCGGGGATCTTTCCGGCTTGTTCGCTGCGCTGGCCCATCGAGCGCGCGCTGTATCCGGGCAGCTACGTGGACCTGTCGCCGTCGACCGCGCTGCCGTCCGTCACCTACGTGGACAACGACGCGCGGGCCGCAAAGTTCTTTGCCGAACCCGACCTAGTGAGCGTCGATCTCGCTGGCCGCACCGTGCCCGGCGTCGACCCCGATGTGAGGTTCCTCGCCGCGGACTACACCCAGCCACTGGACGTGCCCGAGCACAGCATGGACCTGTTGATCTCGCTGTACGCGGGGCCGGTGTGGGACAACGGCCGCTACCGCCTGGCCACCGAGGGGCGAGGGGGAGTACCTCATCCCCAAGCGCGCCGATGCGGCCGACGGCGAACGCATCCGCTCCTCAGGCCGCGGGATCGCGCACACGCGCAGCGCCTTCGCGTACCTGTTCCAGGTCGGCTGAAGCGTTCCCGCTCGCTCGCCGCGTGCGAGTGGCCCTGTGGAAAACGCCCACGCCGCGGCTTCGGCCGTCAAGATCGACTCATGGAGCACGCATGGACGATCGAGATCGCTTGCGACGGCTTCGAGCGCTTTATGCGGAAACTTCCAGCGTATGAGCGGGATGTGGTCGATGCTGCCCTTGGCCACGTCCTTGCCGTAGAAGGCATCGGCATCTGCGACAGTGAGTGGGGCAAGGCGCTGGGCGGGGGACTCTACGAGTTTCGCGTGCGGCGCTCGCTCGCGGTGATCCTGAACTCGGCTGGAGTCGCCGGTGACAGCCGGGCGCGGCGAGCGGTGCTGGTGCGAGTACTCTGCGCCTTTTCTGGGAACAAGGTGGTGATCCTGCTGGGCGGCTATGACAAGGGGCGCGATCCGAGTGCGAAGCGCCAGCAACGTGAGATCGCTGCGGCGAGGGCGACGCTTTCCGCGTGGAAGCGCGCACAACGGAGTTGACTCGAGTATGTGTAGGAACACATAATGATTTGAAAGGAGGCGTGCCATGACCCGCTCTTATGACGACCTTGCCGCCGAGTTGGCGCGCGATCGATCCGATGACTCCCGACGTGTCTACGACGCTGCCGCGCGCGAGTTCGCTGCCGAAGTGGCCGCACGTCGGGCAGTCGGTGAAGCGGTGGCGCGTGCCCGCAAGGCCTCGGGGCTCACGCAGGTGCAACTCGCATCGGCCGCATCCGTCCAGCAGGCCGAGGTGAGCCGCATCGAGCGCGGCCACGCCAACCCCACCGTGAGCACTTTGGCGCGGATCGCGGCGGCGACCGGGTCGCGGTTGGACCTGGTGGCGGTGGGAGAGCGTTCCGTTTAGGCCGCCGTTCCGCACGATGTGGAACAGACGTTGAGTGGAACGCCCTCTCGCGGTCTGGAACGCGTGTCGGTTGCCGCGGATAGCATGACCGATCAGGCGGAGGTGGCTCATGTCGGAATCGCTGGTGGAGCAGATGCTCGCGGACGCGCTTGATGCCGAACGGCTGCGCGTCGAGGCTCGCGCCAAGCTGGTCGGTGCTGTCAGGCGCGGCGCTGCTGCAGGCATGAGCCAGCGCGAGATCGCACGCGCCGTGAACCGCAGCCAGCCAGAGGTCGCTCGCCTGTTGCGCTTCTTTCCCGCGAGCGAGCGGGGGAGTGTGCTTGCCAAGCGGCGGCGCGAGGTGATCGATCTCGCGGCGCAACACGGGTTCCGCAACGTGCGCGTGTTCGGTTCGGTGGCTCGCGGCGAGGACGGACCCGAGTCCGACATTGACCTTTTGGTGACCCTCCCCAGCGGTGCGTCGCTGTTCGGCATCGGCGCCCTGGAAGCTGGACTTGCCGCGTTGCTGGGGGAGCGTGTCGACCTCGTTCCCGATGACGGCCTGCGTCCGTACTCGAGTGACGAGATCCTCGCCGAGGCGGTTCCGCTGTTCGCGGCGTCTATGAGCGGGTCTTGAATTCCTTGCCCGTATGTCACGATCGCCATACACTTATGTGACATTGGCAGTCTCAGGATGAAGAACACGACGAACGGGAGGATGGCGACGATGACGAGCACGACGACGACGAGCACGACGACGACAATGAACACCATCGCTCCCGCTGCTGCCATTCGTTCAGCACCTCCGCGCTCTTTTGTGCGGCTCGAGACGCTCCCCGGTACCGCTGTTGCTCGCCGCAAGGCTGCATCGCGGGCGGTTGCCGATGGCGACCTCATCAACGTGCGCCACGGCCTCTACTATCGCGGTGCCAAAACGCGCTACGGGATGACCAGGCCACCCGCGGTAGAGGTGGCACTCGAGGCGCTCGGGCGCAAGGGCGTGGGCCCAGCGGGATTCTCCGCCGCGCGTGAATGGTCGCTGACCACGCAGGTCCCGCCCACTCTCCACATCGCCGGATTGAAGCCCGCCAAGGACCTCCCCGGGATTACCGTCACCCTTCGCAGCAACCTCGACCGCGTCGGACTCACGTACAAAGAGATCGGGCTGGTGGAGTTGCTCCGCGACCCAGAGGTCTACGTCGATCACGGGTGGGCCGCGCTCCTGGACGCTGTGACGGCGGCCGAGTCCGCGCGAGAGGTCCGCGTCGGCAAGGTGCTCTCCGTTGCCGCGACCGAGCGAGACGTGACCACGCGCACCAATGCCGCCCGGCTGCGCGAGGAACTCGAGGGGCCCTCCGGCGCGAGGCAAGCTGTGGCATGACCTCCCGCTTGCGAGACGATCCCGACTCTCTCAACGCGCTGGTATCGCGTGTGGCCGAACACAGGAGCCTCAACCCTGCATACGTGGAGAAGGATTTCTGGGTGACCGAGGTACTGCGCGTCGCATCCCGTGGGCGTCCGATCGCCGGGTGCGACCAACAGGTCGAGTTCATCTTCAAGGGCGGCACGAGCCTCAGCCGCGTCTTCGGTCTCATCGACCGATTTTCGGAAGACATCGACCTGCTGGCCGCCTTCCCGGAAGGCCCTGGGCCGAGCGCCAGGCACGCACTCTTCAAGCAGGTCGACGCCGAGATTGCGGCTCGCCTTGGAACGCCCGGCATCGTCGGCCCATCCACCACCGGCGTGAAGAGAGACACCACCTATGTCTATCCCGCATCGTTTTCCGGGGGCGCGCTCAAGGAAGGCCTGTTGCTCGAGATGAGCAGTCGAGGCGGCACCCATCCCGCCTCTCTGCATCCCTTCAGGTCGATGGTGGCGATCTACGCCGAAGAGGTATTGGGCGAGCCAGCGTCGGTATGGGAAGAGTTCGCGGCATTTGAGGTGAGCGTCTTGGCGCCGGAACGCACCCTGCTGGAGAAGCTGGCGGCCGTGCATGCCGCCGCATCGGCGGGCGATGGCAACGCGCTCCTCAAGGCGGGCCGCCACTTCTACGACATCGCTCAGTTGCTCGCATCCCCCGCGGTGACCGATGCGCTTGACGCTCTAGGCCCGAAGGGTGTGGGCGAACTCGCCACGGACATCGACAGCCACAGCCATAGCGCCGGGTTCGCGTGGAGCGCGCGGCCCGACGGTGGCTACGCGGATAGCCCGGCCTTCGACGCCGATGCCGAGGACTACCCGTTCGTCGTTCGGGGTTACGAATCCGCACTCGGACTCGTCTACGGGAGGCGACCGCCCCTCACCGAGGTGTTCGAGGTGGTACAGCAGTATCGACATCGAATCTAGGCAGATGCGACGATCACGACGCCGACGACGCAAGCGCCCAGCTAGGCTCGCGGTGTGATCCTCACCATCACCACCACGCACACGCCAGCCACGGACCTAGGCTTCCTGCTGCACAAGCATCCCGACCGCGCGCAGTCCTTCGACCTCTCGGTGGGCACGGCGCACGTGTTCTATCCCGAAGCCACCGAGGAACGCTGCACCGTCGCACTGCTGCTTGAGGTTGACGCCCTCGAGTTGGCACGCGGATCGGGTCGGTCCACGATGAGCGACTTCACGCTGGGTCAATACGTGAACGACCGCCCCTACGCGGCATCGTCGCTGCTCGCCTCTGCCATGAAGCGAGTGTTCTCCACGGCGGCATCGGGCACGCTCAAGTCCAACCAGGCGCTCGCGGACACGGCCATCCCGCTTGAGATCCGCATCCCCGCCCTCCCGTGCCGCGGCAGCAGCGACTTCGCGCGCGAGCTGTTCGAGCCGCTTGGCTGGGACGTCGCAGCGCACGCGGTGGAGCTCGACCCTGAGTTCCCCGAATGGGGCGACTCCCGCTACCTCGACCTCACCCTCGCTGGCACACTGCGCCTCGCCGACGCCCTGAACCAGCTCTACGTCTTGCTTCCCGTACTTGACGACGCCAAGCACTACTGGGTGGGCGACGACGAGATCGACAAGCTGGTACGCCACGGCGAGGGCTGGCTGGAAGCGCACCCGCTGCGCGACGCCATCGCGCGGCGCTACCTGGCCCACCAGAAGGGCCTGTTCAACGAGGCGATCGACCGGCTCGTGGAGGCGGGCGGCGACGACCCCGAGGCGCTCCCGCCCGAGGCAACCCCCGTCGAGGACCTGCCCCAGCCCCGCGCCAAGCTCGCGTGGACCCGCAGGGACGCGATTGTCGCGGAACTCAAGGCCCTAGGCGTGAGGAGCGTCGCAGACGTGGGTTGTGGCGACGGCGCCCTGCTGCGCCCGCTGCTGGCCGACGCTTCGTTTGCCCGCATCGTGGGCACCGACGTCTCTGCGACCGCTCTTGCGCGAGGCTCGCGCAGGATGCACCTTGCCGACATGAGCGAGCGGCAATCGGACCGTCTCACGCTCTTCCAGTCGAGTGCGACCTACCGTGATCGCCGCCTCGAAGGGCTGGACGCGGTGGTGCTGATGGAGGTCATCGAGCACCTCGACATCGATAGGCTTCCCGCGCTCGAGGCCTCGATCTTCACCCACGCGCGGCCACGCCACGTGATTGTGAGCACCCCCAACCGCGACTACAACGTGCTCTACGAGGGGATGGCCGACGGGGCGCTGCGGCACCCCGACCACCGGTGGGAGTTCACGCGTTCGGAGTTTCGCGCGTGGGCCGATGCCGTGTGCGCCGCCCACGGGTACATCGTGCGCATCGAGGGCACCGGCGAGGTGGACGAATCGCTGGGATCGCCGACGCAGATGGCCGTGTTTAGCAGGGTCGATGGTGTCGATGCCACCCCCGCCGATGCGGGAAAGGAGGCCGTCGCATGACCCGCCGCATCGAGATCCCGGAACTGGCGCTCGTGCTGCTCGTGGGCATCTCAGGATCCGGCAAGTCCACGTTCGCGAAGCGCCACTTCCTTGGCACCGAGGTCATCAGTTCCGATGCCGCACGCGGCCTGGTGAGCGACGACGAGAACGACCAGAGCGCCACCGCCGACGCCTTCGACCTGGTGCACTACCTCGCGGGAAAGCGCCTCGCGCGCGGCAAAATCGCCGTGATCGACGCGACCAACATCCAGCCCGCCGCGCGCCAATCGCTCGTGGCGGTGGCCCGCGAGCACGACGTGCTGCCCGTCGCGATCATCTTGGATGTGCCAGAGAAGGTATGTCTGGAACGCACCCTCTCGCGGGAAGACCGCGACTTTGGCGCCGATGTCATCAAGCGCCAGGCCGCGACGATGCGCCGTAGCCTCAAAGGACTGGCACGGGAGGGCATCCGCACCAGTCACACGCTGAGCGCCGCGGAGGTCGACGACGTCGAGATCGTGCGCACCAAGCTGTACAACGACCTGCGCGATGAGACCGGGCCGTTCGACGTCATCGGGGACGTCCACGGGTGCCGTGCCGAACTCGAGACGCTGCTGGACACTCTCGGGTACTCGGTGACCAGGGACGGCGAGGGTCGCGCGGTGGATGCCACGCACCCCGATGGTAGGCGCGTGATTCTGGTGGGTGACCTGGTCGACCGCGGACCCGACACCCCGGGCGTGCTCCGTCTCGCCATGGGAATGGTGCGCGCGGGCCACGCCTTCGTGGTCTCGGGTAACCACGAGTCCAAGCTGGTGCGTGCGCTGTCACGCAAGAACGTGACGGTCTCGCACGGGCTTCAAGACTCGCTCGATCAGCTCGCGCAGCAACCGGATGAGTTTGTCGCCGAGGCGCGCGAGTGGATGGATGGCCTCATCTCGCATTACGTGCTCGACGGCGGACGCCTGGTGGTGTCGCACGCCGGCCTCATCGAGAAGTACCACGGGCGCGCATCGGGAAGGGTGAGGGCCTTCTGCCTGTACGGCGACACGACGGGAGAGACCGACGAGTTTGGTCTGCCCGTGCGGTATCCGTGGGCCAACGAATACCGCGGCAAGGCGATGGTGCTGTACGGCCACACGCCCGCGCCCACGGCCGAATGGGTCAACAACACGATGTGCCTGGACACGGGCTGCGTATTTGGCGGCACGCTCACAGCGCTGCGGTATCCCGAGCGCGAGGTCGTTTCAGTACCCGCCGAGCGCATGTACTACGAGCCGGCTCGGCCGTTGGTGCCGCCGGTAGAGGAACGCGAACCGGGACTGCTCGACATTGACGACGTGCTGGGCACATCAGGCGTCGAGACGGCCCTCGCCGGGCGGGTTTCGGTGCGCCCCGAAAATGCCGCGCCAGCGCTCGAGGTCATGAGCCGTTTTGCGATCGCGCCGTCGTGGCTGATCTACCTGCCGCCGACGATGGCGCCTGTGGAAGCGTCGGCCGTCGATGGGGTGTTGGAACACCCGACCGAGGCGTTCTCCGCGTTCCGCAAGCACAAGGTCGAGCGCGTGGTGTGCGAAGAGAAGCACATGGGATCGCGCGCGGTCGTGGTGATAGCACGCAACCAGGAGGCGGCGCGGCGTCGCTTCGCCGAGCGGGGGGAGCGCACGGGCGTGGTCTATACCCGGACCGGTCGCGAATTCTTCGCGGGCGAGCTGGGGGTGGAGTTGGTGCGGCGCATCACCGCCGCAGCCGAGGGCGCCGGCCTCTTCGATGAGCTCGACACCGATTGGCTCGCGCTCGACGCCGAACTGCTGCCGTGGAGCGCCAAGGCCCAGGGGCTGTTGCGCGCTCAGTATGCCCAGGTGGGCGCGGCGGCGCGTGCGTCGATGCCAGTGGCGTTGGCCGCACTCGACGGGGCAGCAGGGCGGGGCGTGGACGTCGGCGCGCTGCGCGACCGCATCGCGAACCGGGATGCCAACGCGCAGCGCTTTGTGGACGCCTACCGGCGCTATTGCTGGCCGGTAGACGGCCTGGAAGGCGTGCAGTTGGCGGTGTTCCAGGTGCTCGCTGCCGAGGGCGCGACCTTTGAAGAGCGCGAGCACTCCTGGCACATGGACATTGCGGACCGCCTTGTCAGCGCCGACGGGCCGTTGTTCCGCACCACCCGTCGCACCTACGCGAGCCTCGACTCCCCAGAGGAGTGCGCCGCGGCGTCCGCATGGTGGTCGGAGATAACCGCATCGGGCGGCGAGGGCATGGTCGTCAAGCCCGCGCTCAACCTCGACACGTCCCGAGCCCAACCGACGCAGCCCGGGCTCAAGGTGCGCGGAGCCGAGTACCTGCGGATCATCTACGGTCCCGACTACCTCGACGCCGACCACCTCAAGACCTTGAAGAAGCGCGCCGTGGGGCGCAAACGGTCCCTCGCCGCGCGCGAGTACGCCTTGGGTATTGAGGGTTTGCGTCGCGCGGCCGCGGGCGAACCTTTGTGGCGCGTCCACGAGTGCGCGTTCTCGGTGCTCGCGCTTGAGAGCGAGCCAATGGATCCGCGGCTCTAGCGCGGTCGATCGCCCATGCGGTGAACCGCAGTCAACCCGAGGTGGCGCACCTGCTGCGGTTCAAGCCGGCAGGATCGGGCGGTTCTCGTAGAACGTCTGCAGCACCACCGTGGTGCGGGTGTTGACCGAGGCGGCGGAGCGGATGTCGCGCACGAGCGCCTCGAGGTGCCGCGGTGATGCGACCCGCACCAGCAAAATGTAGGCGGCGTCGCCCGCGACCGAGTGGCACGCCTCGATCTCGGCGAGGTGCTCGAGCAGCTCCGGTGCGTTGTCCGGCTGCCCAGGGTCCAGTGGGGTGATCTCGACGAAGGCCGCGAGCGGCTTGCCCACCGCCTCGGCATCGACCAGCGCGCGGTAGCCCGTGATGATGCCGCGCGCCTCGAGCCGCCGCAGGCGCGCCTGCACGGCCGAGACGGACAGGCCGACGGCCGCAGACAGGTCGGCGAGCGTCGCACGGGCGTCCTGCAACACCGCCCGCACGATCCCCGCATCGATGTCGTCGTCGAGGCGCCCGGGAGTGTCGTTGACCATGGCCAGACACTATCAGCGGGGCGAATCTGTCGCCGGAAGGATTCCGGCCAAATAGGTGACTCACAGGAACTTCTCCCGTAGTCTCGCACTACCAGGTAACCCCGCCCTGGTGTCGGAGGCTCGAATGTCTATCCATGCCCACTCAACGCGAGTCATCGTCGGCGAACCCGAGGCCATCCAGGACGCCAACCTGGCCGAGACAAGCGACGCCTGGCTGCGCCTCAAGGCGGCGGCCACGGCGATCCAACGCCTGCAGGTGCAGGACGGTTCGATCCCGGCCCCAGGCGAGGCCAGCGCCCTCGTGGCGGAGATCATCGCCGGCATCCGCGCGCTCGCACCCGCCTTCCCCCATGACGCCGAGTACCTCGCCGCCTCCGTCCGCGACTTTGAGCGATGGGCGGAGCAGGGCTTTGGCATACCCGACTTCCTCGATTCGCTCGCGGCGTTCCAGCCGCAGCAACACCGGGTGGACGGCATCCGTCACCTGGTGGTGTTCCCGATGTACACCCAGAATGGCTCGCGCGACCGCCACGTCGAGGCGGTGCTCATGGAGGCGATCTGGCCCGAGTTCATCGCGCAGCTCGAGGCGGGCGACTACGGCAATAAGCTGTTCGTGTCGCTGCGCTTCGTGGACTTCACTCCCGGCTACGACACCAACTCGGCCGTGCTGTTCCCCGAGACCATCGCGATGCGCGAGATCCCTGCGTTTTCGTGGGGCGCGCTCTTCGAGGATCGCGAGGCAGCACGCTACCGACGCGTCGTCCGCGCCGCCGCCCAGATCACCAAGCTGGACCTTCCCGCGGACGCCGCGCGCATGCTCGACGACCAGCAGCTGACCGAGACGACGTTCGTGATGTGGGACATGATTCACGACCGCACCCACATGCGCGGCGACCTGCCGTTCGACCCGTTCATGATCAAACAGCGGATGCCGTACTTCCTGTATTCGCTCGAGGAACTGCGCTGCGACCTCACGGCGTTCCGCGAGAGCGTCGCCATCGAGAAGCGCCTCACCGCCCGGATCGACGCCGGCGAGGCCCTCGACGCCGTGGGGCGCGAGACTCACGAGCACGCGCGGCTGGTGCAATACGCGATCCTCTTTGACCGCATCTTCCGCTTCCCGATCACGGGCTCACGGGTGCGCAATTACGACGGGCTGGGCGGCCAGTTGCTCTTCGCCTGGCTGCACCAGCGGGGAGTGCTGGACTGGACCGACACCTCCCTGGCAATTGATTGGGACGGGGTTCCCGACGCTGTCATCGCCCTGAGCGACGGAATCAACGAGTTGTATTGGCGCTCGATTGACCGGCCCAAGACCGCGCATTGGCTCGCGGCGTACGACTTCGTGCGCTCGACACTCACGCCAACCCGGCCTCGCTGTGGGCGCGGGGGCTGCCGGACGAGATCCTCGCCGGGCTGCCTAAGGGTTACACCGATGCGGTGCTGGACGATGAGTTCCCGCTGTCGATGTTTTTCGAGGCGCTCGACAAGAAGATGAAGCCGGTCATCGAATCGACCGTTGGAATCACCGGCCGCGATTCCTGACGCCCGATGTCCATCACCTCATGCGCACGACGTGGCAGGCTGGACGCATGAGCGTCGCAGGCAGGCTTGTGGTCATCGCGGGCGCCACCAGTGTGGCCGGGGCCGCTGCGGTGCGCGAGCTCACGAGCGCCGGCGCTCGCGTGATCGCGGTGGGCCGCGATTCCGCCAAACTCGATGGGTTGTTGGAGATTGCGGCCGATGCTGTTGGGAGTCTCCGCACCGAGGTGTGCGACCTCGCGGACGAATCCGCCGTCGCCGGGCTCGCGCAGCGGATTCATGACAATGACGGCGCCGTGGACGGGGTGTTGCACCTCGTCGGCGGGTGGCGCGGTGGCGGCGGGCTTGCAGGGCAAAGCGACGAGGATTTCCGCTTCCTGGAGGGCTCGTTCACCGCGCTTCGCCACGTCAGCCGCGCGTTCGACGCCGACCTCCGCGCCTCCGACGCCGGCCGCCTCGCGGTCGTGTCCTCCACCTCGGTGGCTCGCCCGCTGGCCGGGGGCGCGAACTACGCTGCCGTCAAGGCGGCGACCGAGGCGTGGACCCGCGCCGTCGCTCAGGGATTCGCCAAGTACGCCCGCGACGGGGGACGCGAGCTGAACGCGGCATCGGTCATCTTTCGCGTCAAGGCGCTCGAGGGTCTCGAGCCTCAGCTCGCCCGGCGATTTGCGGAACTCTGGGAGCTGCCCGCTTCCGATATCAACGACACCAGCATCGAGCTCAGTGACCCCACTGCCCCCAGATTGGACACCCGTGACCACCATTCATGACCCCGCTCTTCATGACCCCGCGAAGCGCGGCTTCGCCTCCGACAATTACTCCGGCATCCACCCCGAGGTGCTCGCCGCCATCGCCGCCGCGAATGGCGGCCACCAGGGCGCGTACGGCGGTGACGCCTATACGGCGCGCCTGCAGGAGGTGATGGCCCACCACTTTGGCGAGGGCGTCGAGGCGTTCCCGATGTTCAACGGCACGGGCGCGAACGTCGTGGGCCTGCAGTCGATGCTGCCCCGCTGGGGAGCAGTGGTCTCGGCCAGCACCGCGCACATCAACGTCGACGAGGGCGGTGCACCCGAGAAGGTGGGCGGCCTCAAGCTGCTCACCGTCCCGACCGACGACGGCAAGCTCACCCCCGAGCTCATCGACCGCGAGGCGTGGGGCTGGGGCGACGAGCATCGGGCCCAACCGCTGGTCGTGTCGATCACGCAATCGACCGAGCTCGGCACCGTCTACACCGTCGACGAGATCGCGGCGGTCGCCGATCACGCCCACGGCCTGGGGATGCGCCTCCACATGGACGGCGCGCGCATCTCGAATGCCGCGGCATCGCTCGGCGTGCCGCTTCGCGCCTTCACGCGCGACGCGGGCGTGGACGTGCTGAGCTATGGCGGCACCAAGAACGGGGCGATGCTCGGCGAGGCAATCGTGGTGCTCGACCCTCAAGCATCGGAGGGGTTGAAGTTCCTCCGCAAGATGGACATGCAACTGGCGTCGAAGATGCGCTTCGTCTCGGCCCAGCTGCTCGCCCTGCTCGAGGGCGATCTGTGGCTGCGCAACGCCACGCACTCCAACGCGATGGCCCAGCGGTTGCGCGCCGGCATCGAGCACGGGCTGGCCGACGGGTCCATCACGGGTGTGACCTTCACGCAGCCGACTCAGGCGAACGGCGTCTTCGCCACCCTGCCCGACGGCGTGGCGGATCGCCTGCGCGCCGTGTTCGCGTTCTACGACTGGGATGCAGCCAAGAACGAGGTGCGCTGGATGTGCAGCTTCGACACCTCAGAGGACGACATCGACTTATTTCTAGCCGCGATAGCGCGCGAGACCTCCGCTTCCTAGTCAAAGCGCCCTGTGAGTGCATCAGTGCGCATTTTCAACGCCGATCGTGCACTCCTGCACTTCTGGGGCGCAGGGAGCGCCGCGGGCGCAGGGGAGTTATCGAGCACCGGGGCCGGTCGGGCGGGCAGCGCGGCGACGCGGCGGTAAAGTGGACGGACAGACTCTGCCGCACCGCCGGCCACCTTTGAGAGCCGCAACACGGGAGAAGACTTGACTGACGTACAGCCGCGCTCGGGGCTCAAACCAGCCGGCGCCGTCATCGCCGCAGGAACTGTCACCTCAGAGGCCGCACGCAGGCGCAGCATCGCCGTCATCTCCCACCCCGACGCTGGCAAGTCCACACTCACCGAGGCCCTCGCGCTTCACGCCCACGCGATCGACCGCGCGGGCGCTACACACGGTAAGGCCGGGCGCTCGGGCACTGTCTCCGACTGGTCCGAGATCGAGCGCTCCCGCGGGATCTCCATCACCTCCGCCGCACTTCAGTTCGAGTACGACGGCCACATGATCAACCTGCTCGACACCCCCGGCCACGCCGACTTCTCCGAGGACACGTATCGCGTGCTCACCGCGGTGGATGCCGCGATCATGCTGCTCGACGCGTCCAAGGGCCTCGAGCCGCAGACCCTCAAACTGTTCGACGTGTGCCGCAGGCGCGGCGTGCCGGTCATCACCTTTGTCAACAAATGGGACCGCCCTGGCAAGGGAGTGCTGGAGTTGTGCGACGAACTCGAGCAGCGCATTGGCTTGCGTCCCACGCCCCTCAGCTGGCCCATCGGCGAGGCTGGTCGATTCGTTGGTCTTTTGGACAGGGCCGACGGCACGGCGCGCACCTATCGCAAGGCTCCAGGCGGCGCTTTGCTCGCCGAGCAGCACGACTTCACGGCGGCCGATGCGGCACGCGAACTGGGGGAGGACTACCAAACCGCCTACGACGAGGCGCACTTGCTTGAGCCGGTTGACGTCGAGTCATTTCTCGCAGGCAAGACCACGCCGATGCTCTTTGGCGCGGCCCTTGCCAACATCGGCGTCCGGCAATTGCTTGACACGGTGGTGGCGCTGGCGCCTGCACCGCACGCCCATCCCATCGACGACGGGGCTGCGGGTGAGGCCAAGCCCGTAGGCGGCTTCACGCGCATGACCGATGCCGGAGTGAGGGAAGTCGATGAGCCCTTCAGCGGGTTTGTGTTCAAGATCCAGGCGGGTATGGACAAGAACCACCGTGACCACCTCGCATATGTTCGGGTGTGCTCGGGGCGCTTCGAGCGCGGCATGGTCGTCACCCACGAGCGCACCGGCCGGCCTTTCGCCACCAAGTACGCGCAGTCAGTGTTTGGCCGCGACAGGGAGACCATCGAAGAGGCCTTCCCCGGCGACGTCGTCGGCCTGGTGAACGCGAGCAACCTCACGGTGGGGGACACGCTGTTTGACGCTGACGGGCCCCACGTGCGCTTTCCCCCGATGCCTGCGTTCGCGCCCGAGCACTTCGCGGTGGCATCGGTGCGAGACCCAGGGCGCTCCAAGCAGTTCAGGAAGGCCATCGAGCAGCTCGAACAAGAGGGCGTGGTGCAGGTGCTCGTCTCCGCATCTCGCGGTGATGGCAGCCCGATCCTCGCCGCGGTGGGCCCGCTCCAGTTTGAGGTCGCCCAGTTCCGCATGGAACACGAGTTCTCGGCCGTGATGCGCCTGGACGTCATGGGGCTCTCGGTCGCGCGCATGGTGAAGCCCCAGGATCTGGCCGCGGTGGGGGCCTCATCGGGCATCGAGATCGTGCGTCGCCGTGACGACGTGATGCTCGCGTTGTTCCGCGATATCTGGCACGTGCGGGGCTTCGAGCGCAGTCACCCCGGCCTTGAGTTGATCGCGCTCGATGCGAGCGAAGACTGACCTGGAGGCTTTCGGCTCCCACTCGGCAATTGCTTGCGCCTACCGCTAGCGTTGATCATGGACGACGCAGCGTTTCTTCTGTGGTGCGACGGCGTCGGACAACAAGCAGAGAAGGCACACGATGAGACGACAGTTCTTGTCCCGAATTCTTGCCGCGGCTGCGGCCACAAGCATCATGGTGACGGCAGGCTGTACTCAAGAGGACACGAAGCCCACGGCGCTCGCGACGCTCTCATCTCCAAGCGAGTCACCGACAGCGGCCCCCACCTCAGCGGGCGCGGAGACACCCCCTGTGGAGGTAGATCCAACAGCCGAGGCACCACCGGCCGAGGAACCGCCTGTCGAAGCAGCACCCTTTTTCGCTGACCTCGAGCCGGACACGGCCGATGCCAGTGCGGGGGCTCTCCTCAGCCCCGTGAATATCCGGTTTGCGGTGCACGATGGCTACGACCGGATTGTGCTTGACCTTGTGGGCGCGGGCCAGCCAGGCTGGCTCAGCGAGTACGACGACGATCCGCGGATGGAAGGCTCGGGAGAGCCTGTCGACCTCGCAGGCGCGTCGTCGCTCGTGACGCACGTCAAGGGAATCATCTTGCCCACCGAGCCGGGGGCCACCGCGTATGCAGGCTCAACACGGTTCTCGCCCGCGTCCGCGGGGGTGATCGAGGAGGTCGTCGTCGGCTCGATCTTCGAGGGTCAAATGGAGGTGTATGTCGGGCTTTCGTCGCCGCAGCCGTTCAGGGTGTTCCTCCTGGAGGGCCCAACACGCGTGGTGATCGACGTGCAGCACCCGTAGTTGCGATGCAGCCCCCGCGATGGCGTGCGCGCCGCGCGGGCGGTCCCGAGACGAAGAGAAGTGGACCACGTCGGTCGCCGACTGAATGGGTCTCAGCCGTGTTGGTTCCATCGCGTGATGTGTGAGTATCAGACCATGAATGACTCCGGAGCGGTGGTCCACGTGGTCCTGACTCAATGGCGTAGCGATGCGCCGCACGATGCGCTCGCGCAGATCGTGGAGATGATTGGGCATTTTCCGGCCGACATCCCTGGTATCTCGTCGGTGGTCGAGGGGCCAAGCGTGAGCACCGAAGGGCTTGAGGGCGGCTTCGAGTGGTCCCTCGTTGTTACCTTCGAGAGCGCGGAGGCGCGTGACGGCTACTTGGACCACCCCTCCCACCTCCCCGTCGCTGCACTGATCGGGCAGTGGGCCCAGCGCGTCGTTGTGTTTGACCTCAGCGCCTAGAACCGGGGGGACTACCCTCGGCTCGTGCCGCCACAGCCAGCTCGGGCCGCAGCGAGCTGGCGCGCGAGGACGCCGAGTTGTGGCTCCAGCGCCACCGCGGCATCCCCTTTGAGGGGCCGTACATGCGCACCGCGAGGGATGATCGTAAGGATGAGGTCATCAAATGCGAGCTCTACGATCGCGAGATCAAGCCTCATTTCGAGGTGCTGTGCGTGCTCGATGATCGGGACCAAGTGGTACGCATGTGAAGGGCCGTGGGGCTGGTGTGTCTCCAAGTGGCGCCGGGGGATTTCTAGTGACGTCCCCGACTCGCGCAATCGCATCCATGAGAGCCTCAATGTGGACAAAAGACGCACAAGAGCTCAAAGCGCCTTGTAGGCACCCGGAATTTTCCCTCAGAGCCCTCCCCAGAGTGACCCATATCCACTAGGCTCCTACCGCCAGTCGAAACAAGGAGCACACTGTGGCAGAGAAAGCTAAGAAGAAGGTCGTCCGCGTCGAGCACACGGAGGCCGCGGCCAAGGAGGACTCGTCCTTCACCCCGAGCGTCGAGGCTAAGGCCAAGGCCACCAAGCTCCGTATCTTTGCGTGGGTGCTGTGGCTCCTTGCGATTGGCGGCGAGGCGTTCGCGTTTTTCTGGATCATGCAGCAGGACCCGATCAACATGGTCTTCCTGGTGGGAGCCATCGTTCTAATCGGTGTCCTCGCGGCCTTCGGGTCGGTCTTGTGGAAGCGTGCCAACCAGGCGGATCCCGCACGGCGATCCGAGTCCACCAAGTTCTTCATTCAGAATCAGCTGGGCGCCATCATGACGGTGATCGCCTTCTTGCCGCTCATCGTCATGATCCTTCTCAACAAGGACATGGATGGCAAGCAGAAGGGAATCGCCGGCGGTATCGCCGTGGTGGTCATGGTGATCGCCGGTTACGTCGGTACCACTCAGGACTCTCCTTCAGTTGAAAAGTACGACGCTGAAAGCACCGTGGTCTTGGAACTCACCGGTAGCGACCAGGTGTTTTGGACCAAGTCGGGCCAGGTGTATCACCTCTGCGAAGGTGCGTCTGCGGTCAACCTCGATTCCGAGGACAACCAGATCTATCAGGGCACTGTGGGCGACGCCCACGCTGCTGGCAAGGAGCGGTTGACGCTCCAAGTTGACCAAGAGCTCGAGCAGTGCGGCTTCGACGCTGTGGCACCCGAGCCCAACGTCGATGCCACCACCGAACCGACAGTGGAAGCTAGCCCTGCTTCCTAGCCCATTTTTTGGTTGTGATCGGCCCCGTCGCCCGTGTGGGCGGCGGGGCCGTTTCTATGTGTGACAAACCTCTCATCACGTGGGATCTACCACACCTGTTGACTCGGCTTGGTGGGCACCATCTGTCGTGCCTGATAATCAGGCAATTTTTGGCCGCCAGCAAAATCGACTACCGCGAGATGGAGAGTAAATCGACGGCGGTGACGAAACGCTCGATGTCATTGCCAGCATTGGGGGGCTTCATACGTAACGATGAATACAGGCCGCCATCCGGCGGCCCACATCACCTGGGGCAATGGTCGGGCTCTGGAGCACCGGATGACTTGACGTTCTCAGCACGCCGAGTTCGCTTTCGGTCCGCCCGCTTCGTCCCTCAGTACGAGGAGTCATTATGCAGAAGTGGAACGCATTCCAAAAGAGCACCGTTGTTCGCGTTGTTGCCAGCACCGGAACCGTTGTCGCGCTTGTCGCGATCGTTGGCGCTGGGTGGAAGTGGATTTAACTCCCCAACCGCGTCAAGGCGGCGCCAGGACTCGCGTCCCGGCGCCGCCCTCTGCTCTTACCGTCTACGTGACGGCTGTGTCAGTGTTGGGCGCGTCGGCGCTCGCTGCTGCCGTGTATTGGACCCCGTGGTCCACTGTGTTCGAGGGCTCTCTCTCGTGGCCCACGGCGTTCTTGGTGTGCGCCGTGCTCGTCGGAGAACTGAAGCCCGTTCGTGTGCCCAGTGAAGGTGGAGAGGTCCGGTCTCTCTCGACATCCACGCCCTTCGTCCTCGCGCTACTGGCCGTATCGGGCGTGGGTGTTGCTGTCGCAACACAGGCCGTCGCTAGCCTTGCAGATGACCTGATCCACCGCCGATCGGTCACAAAGTCCGCCTTCAACATCTCCCAATATGTCTTGAGTGTTGTCGCGGGCCGCGCCGTGTACTCCAGTTTGGTGGGGGTGCCTTTCTTTGACCATCCGCTGACAATCAGCGCAGGTGACATCGGCCCATTGCTTGTTGCAGGCATCGCCATGATTTCCGTCAATTGGATTCTGGTCGCGGGAGTGGTGTCGTTCGTTTTCTCTCAGCGGATATGGGCCGCACTGCGACACGATGTGCGCGATTACCTAGCCACCAACGTCGTGCTCTTGAGCGTCGGTGGGGTTGCGGCGCTGATTTCCGCATCAGGCACTGGAGCCTTGGCACTTCTCGCCGCGCCGGTGGTGGCAGCCCATCTCTTTGCCGCAGCCGCCGCGCGTCACGCTCACGCCTCAACTCACGATGCGCTGACAGGGCTCGGAAACCGGGACAAGTTGTATTACGAACTCGCGCGAGCGATCGATGCGTCCAAGGAATCGTCTGGGGGAGGCCCGGGGCTCGCGCTAATCGATCTTGACCACTTCAAGGACATCAACGACACCTTGGGACACCCCGTAGGCGACCAGATACTGTGCGAAGTAGCCGAACGGCTCAAGGCCGCGTCTCAAGAGACAGCCTCGGTCCACCGTCTTGGTGGTGATGAATACGCCGTGATCGTCCGCGGTGGGCTTGCGGACGCGCGCCGTGTCGCCGGCGAACTGCTTGCATCGTTTGACGACGCCATTCCCATCGAGAGTCTCGAGTTACTCGTGAGGGCGAGCGTTGGTATAGCGGTGGCGCCGATGCATGGCGCCGACGGTGCGACCCTCATGAAAAACGCCGATATCGCGCTCTATCACGCCAAACTCGAACGCGACCGCATCAGTATGTATGCGCCGGAATTCGATGTGAATACCGTCGAAAAACTCCGGCTGCTCTCTGACCTCAGGATCGCGATTGACGAGCGCCAACTCCATGTCGTCTACCAACCGCAAGTGGACCTAGCGGGTGGCCGCATTGTAGGCGTGGAGGCGCTGGTGCGGTGGGATCACCCCGTGCGCGGGCTGGTTCTTCCCGATGACTTCATCCCCCTGGCCGAAAACTCAGGCATCATTTTCCCGCTCACTGATTTCGTCCTCGACGCGGCGCTCAGCCAGCTCGCAACGTGGCTTGAAGCGGGGTATGACCTGCGGATGGCGGTCAACCTTTCGGCGCGGCACCTTTCCGATCTCGGATTGCCAGATCAAGTCGCGCGGATTGCTGCGCGCCACCATGTCCCGCTGACCGCGCTGGTGCTCGAAGTCACGGAGACGGGAATCCTTTCCGATCCGATCCGAGCAGACGCCGTCATTCATACGCTTCGTAGACTGGGCGTGGAGATCTCGATCGATGACTACGGCACGGGCAACGCATCCCTCAGCTTTCTCAAACGCCTCGAGATTGACGAATTGAAGATTGACCGTTCGTTCGTGAGTAACCTCCTCCATGACGATCATGACCTCATCATCGTGAGATCTACGATCAGCCTTGCTCTCGCGCTCGGTTTGCGAGTGGTGGCTGAGGGGATTGAGGACGACGAGACGACGGACGTGCTCAGGGAATTTGGAAAGGTTGTCGGCCAGGGGTACTGCCTTGGCCGCCCCGACACTGCCGATCAGATCGGTGCGCTGCTCGCTGACGAGATGGGAGCGGTCTCCAAGACGCCCAAGCGCACATCGCCATCACTCGCTCCCGGAGCCATTCCCGGAACTACAGATCCAGTGGGTCACTAGCCATGCTCGTGGTGGCCTTGTGCGTCTTGGGTGTGGTGTCCCCGCTTGTTGCGTTGCGATGGCCCGCAGGGTTACTGCTCCACACCTGGCGACTGCCGGTGCTGATATGGGTGGCACTGGTGGTGCAGGTGGTGGCGCTCGAGGTGGAAATGCCAGAGGCTCTCGCTGCGATCCTCCACATACTCACCTACGCGGCGGCCGTAGCATTTGTCTGGATAAATAGGAGCGTTCGAGGGGTATGGGTTGTCGCGGCGGGCGCGGCGTCCAACGGGTTTGTCATTGCACTCAACGGAGGGACCCTGCCAGCCAGTGCGTCGGCGGTGAAGTCAGCGGGTCTCGATGGGGGTCTTGCTTTTGCGAATTCCGGAGTTGTCGACGATCCCGTGCTTCCGTGGCTTGGCGATGTGTTCGCTTGGCCGGCACCCATGCCGCTCGCGAACACCTTTAGCGTGGGTGACATCCTGATTGTCGTGGGTGTGTTTGTCGCCGCCTGGGCGGGATCGCGGCGCTTCGGTACGGCTCGGCCCGTCACAGACGCAGCGACCAGTTCTGAGGGTACGAGCGAGAGCACCCCCGGAGATGCGTCGCCGTTGGGGGCTCTCGACTAGATAGTGCGGATGATGCGCGCGGGGTTGCCTGCGACCACAACGTCTGGCGGTACATCTTTGGTGACAACTGAGCCGGCGCCAACGACGGACCTCGCGCCGATGGTCACGCCTGGGCAAATGACGACCGAGCCGCCTAACCACACATCGTCCTCGATAGTGATGGGCAAGCCAATCTCCCAACCAGCCCGGCGCAATTCGAGGTCCATGGAATGGTTGGGTGTGTAGAGACGGGCCCCTGGACCGATCAGCACATTGTTGCCGATGGCGACCCTGCCGCTCCCGAGCACGATGAAATCGGTATTGATGAAAACATGATCCCCAAAGGAGACGCGCTCCGCGTACTCCACCATGACCGGCGGCCGGATGTCGAGTCCCGTACCGCACGACGCCACGAGGTCAGCGAACATTGCCGTGGCGAGTTCGGGCTCGTCAAGATACCGGGCGTTAACTTCACGGCACACGGCGAGTGTCTCGCGCTGCATCGCGGCCAATTCGGGCCCCAGGCGGTACTTGAACCAATCGTCGGCCCGAAGCTTTTCGAGTTCGGTGCGGGTGGGATCCTCTTGTGGGCGCTCGTTCTTGCGTGCATGCCAGATGGCGTCGGTCATGGGGTGGCCTCTCTTCGTGGTCTATGCCCCATCCTTGCCGATGCCGGCTCCGCATAGCGAGGCTTAGGGCCTCCACACGTCACGAATCCGTGCTGCGATGCCAACAGATACCCACCGATCGCGTTGCGGCGGCTTCGACGTCGATCCTTTCCGAGGAGCCTGACGCGCTGGCCTAGGCAGGAGTCGACCCTTGTGGACGAAACTTATGCACCGTGTGGGGATTCTTGGGTCGCGATACCCAACTCGGCAAGAAGTGCTCGCACCCTGACCTCCATCTGGTCGCGCACGTTGCGCGTCGCGTCGAGGCGCTCGAGCCCCGCGGGAACCGCGAAGCTCCAGTCCTCGTAACGGGTGCCTGGGCAGTAGCGGCACGTGTCTTCGCAACCCATGGTCACCACGACGTCGGCCGTCCGAATGCGCTCATCGGTCCACGGCTTGGGGAACTCGCCCGTGATGTCGATTCCGTTCTCCGTCATGGCCTCGACGGCGGTGGCGCTGAGCGACTTTCCTGGCTCCGAGCCCCCAGACCAAGCGATCGCGCGATCGCCCGCTAGTGCCGTGAATCAGCCGAGTGCGGAGGGCGCCGTCTAACTAGCACCACGGTAAGCACGACGAGGGGTACTCCGACGGCCGCGAGGATGCCGGCCTCGAGCGGCCAGTCCTGCGCCGATGCGCCGATCTTCGCCACTCCCAAGACGATGCGCGTAAGCGCAGCGAGCAAAGCCAGCGAGCCCACAATTCCCGTAGCCCATGCCAACCTGACGTCTCGCGCGCGTCCGCTGGCAAGGTCGGTGAACGCTTCCGGGCGAGCGCCCGTGTAGCGGCGCCTCCACACCTGCAGGCTCGAAAGCACTCCCACATGCGTCCACCCCGCGTCTTCATAGGTGGCGCGATAGGAATCGTCCGCCCGTTGCTGGGTGTCCACCACGTAGCGCACGCTCGCTGGTTTGGTCGCCTCTAGGTGCAAGCGAATACTGCTCAAGTCGTCGAGCTCGTGCGGCTGCCACCCCCGCTTTGCTTCGCTCTCGAGCCAGTCCTCAAGCCTCGATGGAGTGGGGTGGGTAAAGGCGGCGAACCATGCGGTGCGTCGGGTCATGCACTGCCCCTTCCGTAGGCAAAGAGGCGCTCGATGCGCCTGGTTTGTTCTGCAAGTGCACGGTTTCCGCGCGCGGTGAGCACGTAGTAGTTGCGGCGCTCCTCGGTGCGTGTGCGCGATATCCAGGCTGCGCGCTCTAGCTTCTTGAGGCTCGTGTACATGGTGCCCGCACCGATCTGGATTGCGCCGGCAGTGAAGGCCGTGACGTCTTGAATGACGCCGTAGCCGTGTCTCTCCTCGCGCAGCGAGAGCAAGATGCAATACATCGTCTCGCTCAGTTCTTCCTTGAGGTCAGCCATGACGGCAATGTATCACAGTGCGATGTAGCGCGGCGTACGTTAGATCTGTGGGCGGGACTGTACGCGCGACCTAGGTCCCAGCGTCGTGAGCCCCAAGAATCCTATAGTTCGATGGTGATCGAATTGACGATGCCCCGATGGGCGCCCGACGTGGACGAGGACGCTGTGGCGTTGCTTGCCGTCGTCGCAGTGCCAGCCCGGTGGCGCGCGCTGGCCTCGCTCGCCTCACATGGCACTCAATGCGCTTGCGAACTTGAGCCCGTCACCGGCGTGGCCACAAACGTTCTGAGTTACCACCTGAAGGCGCTGCGAGAGGCGGGGCTCATCACCTCCGCGCGCCGCGGCAGGTGGATCGACTACACGCTCGCTCCCGACGCATCGGCCAGGCTTGCCCGAGCGCTACCTACGTCGATACCAGGCATGACGAGGGACTCGGTGTGACCATTGTTGACCATCTCCCGCAAACAAAGAGCGGCATCGGCGCAGTAGCGACTGCGTCAATTGCCACCTGGGTGGGCGCGTACGCCCTGAATGAGCGTATGTGGGACTGGCTCTTGTTTGACGGCGTTGGCCTCGACCCGCTATCGCGCGCCGTGAGCGCACTTCACTTCTTCTTGTATGACACCACCAAGATCGCGTTGCTACTCACCGGCATCATCTTTGTGGTGGGCGTGCTTCGCACATTCATCACGATCGAGCGCACGCGAGCACTTCTTGGAGGCAAGCGCGAGGGCGTCGGCAACGTCATGGCGGCCGGACTAGGTGTGGCTACCCCGTTCTGTTCGTGCTCCGCCGTACCCGCGTTCATCGGTTTTGTGGGCGCGGGAGTGCCCATTGGCGTCACCCTCAGCTTTCTCATCTCGTCACCTCTGGTCAACGAGATTGCTGTGGGACTCTTGTGGACCACCTTTGGATGGAAGATCGCGCTTATGTATGTGGGTGCAGGTTTGACCATCGCGATCGTTGCCGGCTGGGTGCTCGGCCGAATGCGCGTCGAGCGCTGGGTCGAGCCTTTTGTGCTGCGTCCGCTGACCATGCATGTGCATGCGGCGGGGGCCGCTGGGGGAGCGGCCATCGCTCCCACGTTCACGGCGAAGATGCGCGTACGCATCGGCATCCAAGAAGTACGCGAGATTGTGGGAAAGGTCTGGCCCTATCTGCTCGTTGGCGTGGCTCTTGGGGGGGTCATTCACGGCTGGGTGCCCTCTGACTTCTTCGCACAACACGCTGGACCCGATAATCCCTTCGGGGTGCTCGTTGCTGTGGGGCTTGGCGTTCCTCTGTACTCGAACGCGGCCGGCGCGCTTCCGCTCATCGAGGCCCTCGCGGACAAGGGGGTCCCGATGGGAACGCTCCTTGCCTTCATGATGAGCATTGTCGCGTTGTCACTTCCTGAGTTGATTCTTCTCAAGCGCGTCTTGAAGCTTCCCCTGTTAGGAGCGTTCGTCGGAGTTGTTGCGACGGGCATCATGACCGTCGGCTATCTCTTCAATGCAATCCTCACGTAAGGAGAATGACATGGATATCAAGGTTCTTGGCCCTGGTTGTGCCAATTGCGTCAGGCTAGAGGCACATGTCAAGGAGGCTCTCGAGGCTTCGGGAATCACCGACGCCACCGTAGAGAAGATCACCGACTACGCCGATATCGCCTCGTGGGGCATTATGTCGACTCCTGGACTTGTCATCGACGGTGCGGTGGTCGTCAGCGGTCGAGTGCCCGATGCTGCCGAGGTTGCTCTGCTGATTGCTTCCGCTCGCTAGGGTGGGCAGATGCGGGCACGCGACGTCCACAGTCGAGTGAGTGCCTGACGTTCCCCAAGGAGAGCAATGCCGATTGTCGATTGTGCGGTGTACGTCACGGGGGCACGCGTTCACGATGCAGTGACCGTCGAGGAGGCCTTGGCTCATGCGAAACGCCTGAAGGGCTTTGCCTGGGTAGGCCTCTTGGCACCCAATGAGGACGAGATCGCCACCGTCGGTTCAGCATTTGGGATGCATGCGCTCGCTATCGAGGACGCCCTGAAGGGTCACCAGCGCTCCAAGTTGGAGCGCTACGACGAGGATCTCGCGCTCGTGGTGCGCGCGGCCAGCTACCTCGAAGCAACGGAGACTGTGGAGTTTGGTGACATCCACCTCTTTGTGACGCCCACTGCCGTGGTGACGGTGCGGCTAGCAGACGATCCAGATTTGGGCGAGGTTCGAGCGCGTCTGGAGTCAGAGCCTCACCTCCTCGAGCTAGGGCCGCGCGCTGTCCTCTACGCGGTGCTTGACCAAGTGGTCGACTCGTATGCGCCCGTTGTGGCTGGGCTCGAGAATGACATTGACGAGGTAGAAGACCAGATTTTCGAGGAGCAGATCACCACGAGCGTCTCCCGACGCATCTATGCACTCCATCGCGAGGTCATCAGCTTTCAGCGTGCGGTGCAGCCGCTTGGTGCCATTCTCGATGAAATCCGCGCCATGGCAGCAGCCGAAGAAGCCGACATCGAATTGCGCAGGCTATTTCGAGACGTGCACGACCACGTCATTAGGGTGGGTGACCGCATCGATAACTTTCGTTCGTTGCTTGACAACGCGCTGTCGACCCACATGGCACTCGTGGCACAACGACAGACCGAGGCTAGCCTCGCTCAAAACGAGCAGACCAAGCAGATTTCCGCGTGGGCCGCGATCCTGTTCGCACCCTCGCTCGTTGGCACCGTGTATGGGATGAACTTTCGGGACATTCCCGAGCTTGAATGGGCGTGGGGCTACCCGTTTGCCCTAGGCCTCATGGCAGCACTTGGTGGGGTGCTCTTTGCTGTGTTCAAGCGCGTGAAGTGGATCTAGGCATCCCTGCGCCTCAGTACCCACTTACGCGCCTCGACCACGACCGGAACGATCGCAGACATCGCCGCGCAGAAGGCCCACTGGCCCAGGCTCAGCGGCACCGTGGAGAATGCGCTGTTGAGCAGTGGGAGGTGGACAACCGCTACTTGAAGGGCGGCGGATAGGGTGACAGCGCCCCACAGCAGGCGGTTTGTCGCGAAGCCTTTCACGATGCTGGCCGTCTCGGAGCGTGCGCTGAAGGCGTTGGTAAGTTGAGTCAACACGAGCACGGTGAACGCGGCTGTCCTCGCGGTGGCGAGTGAATCCGAACCCTCAATGAGTCCTCCGGGCAACAGGGCATCGAGCGTCAAGAGCGTGACGAGAGCCATCACCATTCCGGTGAGCGCTACCCCGCGCCACATGCGCGCGTCGATGAGCCTGTCCGTCATCTTGCGGGGCTTGCGCGACATCAGATCATCCGCGTAGCGCTCCGCGCTAATGGCCATGGCAGGGCCCAGGTCCGTGACCAGGTTGATCCACAAGATCTGGGTGGCGAGGATGGGGACCGCGATCACCTCGCCGTGCCCTGAGAGCCCCAGCACCCCAGCGCCGATGACGCCAAGAAATACTGCCAAGACCTCGCCTGCATTCGACGCGAGAAGGTAGCGCAGGAACCTCTTGATGTTGTCGAGGATCCCGCGACCTTCGCGCACGGCGGTGACGATCGTCGCGAAGTTGTCGTCGGCCAAGATCATGCTCGAGGCCTCGCGCGCCACCTCGGTTCCCGTGAGCCCCATGGCCACGCCGATGTCAGCGCTCCGCAACGCGGGGGCATCGTTGACGCCGTCGCCGGTCATGGCGACCACTTCGCCACGCGCCTGCAAAGCATCGATGATGCGGAGCTTGTGCTCGGGTGCGACCCTGGCAAAGACAACACACGTGGCGACTGCCTCGCTGAACTCGGCATCGCTCATGGCGGCGAGTTCAGTGCCCGTCAGGACCGTGTGGCCGATTCCGTCATCGCCCACCGGCTGGTCGTCCGTCCCCGTTGCGCCCGCTGGTGTGGCAGCCTCCTCGGCGCGGGCAATGCCCAGGTCTCGTGCGATGGCCAATGCAGTCGCCGGGTGGTCGCCCGTGATCATGACCACGCGGATGCTGGCCAATTGTGCATCGGCGACGGCGGCCCGCGCCTCTGGCCGCGAGGGATCGACCAGGCCCGCTATGCCCACCAAGGTGAGGTCGTGCTCGTCGGCCTCGACTCCTGGCTCGTCAGCTTCAAGCGTCCGATAGGCCACGGCCAATGTGCGCATGCCACTCCCCGCGAGGGTAGCGGCGTCTGCCAGGGCGGCATCCCTCCCCGCCTCGTCTAGCGGCACGAGAGTGTCTCCAGTGAGCTTGTGGGTACAGAGCGCCACTATCGCGCCGGGCCCTCCCTTGAGGTGAAGCGTGCGCGCGCCATCCGCAGCTTCCGACACCACCGACATGCGAGCTCGGGCTGCGCTGAATGGCACGGCGGCCACGCGGTTAACGTTCGCGCTTCCTGATGCCCCAAGCCCCATCAGGCGCTCTGCGTCCAGGAAGGCAACGTCTGTGGGATCGCCGTTGATGTCGCCCCCGTTGGCGTTGACAACGGCGTCATTTGCCACACATGCCGAGGCGATGAGCGCCACGAGTTCCTGGTGAGCTGCTGCACCAACATCCGAGCCAAACTCGGAGGTGCCGTGCGCCGTTGCCACCGTTGAGAGAGTCATGCGGTTGACAGTGAGGGTGCCCGTTTTGTCCGTGCAGATGACGGATGCTGACCCAAGTGTCTCCACGGAAGAGAGGTCTCTCACGATGGCGTTGTGGTCCGCCATCCGCCGGACGCCAAGTGACAGCACCACGGACATGATGGCGGGCAGCCCCTCGGGGACCGCTGCCACTGCAAGGGCAACACCTAAGAGCAGGATGCTCACGACCTGCGAAAAACTAGAGACGTCCGACGTGAGCCACACGGTGACGATCACCACGACGGCGATAGCGATCACCGCGATTCCAAGCGTGCGGCTAAGGTGCGCAATCTCGCGCTGCAGGGGAGTGGGATCGGGTTTGGTCTCGCCCAGCATGCGAGCGATGCGGCCAGTCTCGGTATCCATACCCGTTCCGGTGGCGATGGCTCGCCCCGTCCCACGCGTGACGGCCGTACCTGCGAAGACCATGCATGTGCGGTCGGCCACCTCGGCGGAGGATGTCAACGGCTCCGTGTTCTTTTGCACGGGCGTGCTCTCGCCGGTGAGCACCGCCTCGGCGACGCTGAGTTCGGATGCCACGAGCCGAGCATCGGCCGCCACAGCGTCGCCCTCGGCAAGCATGAGAAGGTCGCCCCTCACCACGCCGACGGCAGGGATCCGCACGGCGTTTCCGTCGCGCATGACCAAAGCGGTTGCCGCACTCATGCGCTGAAGCGCTGCGACCGCCGACTCGGATCGACGCTCCTGAACGAGGCCAAGAGTCGCGTTGGCGATCACCACGATGGCGATGACAATCGAGTCGTAGGGCAGGCTTTCGCCGCGCTCAATCATCCACGCGGTGACGGTGACAATGAAGGCCGCGAGGAGGAGGTACACCAAGGGGTCAGCAAACTGGCTGAGCAGCCTGCGTTGCCACGACACGGACTTTCGTGCGGTGAGGGAGTTGGGGCCATCGGTTACGAGTCGGCGTCTGGCCTCTTCAGACGTGAGCCCCACCGCTGTGTCCGCCCCAGTAAGGCGGACCGCCTCGTCGATGGTGAGGAGGGAAGCATCGGCCGCTGTACTCAAATCCGTCATACTCGATGGTCGCCCTGGAAGTGGCAAGTCACAAGGGGCTTGGGTCTCGGGGGGGGGAATCCGGAACCGGCCCGCTTGACCGTGGATCGAACACGTGTTCGAATAGGCGTATGAGATGGGATGGCCAAGCACTTCAGGCGACTACCCCTGACGCGCTTCCGGGTCTCGCCAAGATCAGCAACCTCATTCGCTCCGTGCAGACTCCGGAATTCGCAGGCGTCACCTTCCATGAGGTAGCCGCAAAGTCAGCTCTCAACCGGGTACCAGCCGGCGGGCCAGTGCCGTTCGCGTGGACCATTAATCCGTATAGGGGTTGTTCGCACGCGTGCGTGTATTGTTTCGCGAGGCCAAGTCATGCCTATCTCGACCTCGATGCGGGCAAGGATTTCGACTCACAGGTGATTGTCAAGGTCAACGTGGCCGAGGCTCTGAGGCGCGACCTCGCCAAGCCCTCGTGGGCGGCGGAACACGTGGCGCTCGGTACCAATACGGACCCGTATCAGCGTGCAGAGGGTCGCTATCGACTCATGCCGGGGGTTATCGCCGCGCTCGCGGAGGCGAATACGCCTTTCTCGATCCTCACAAAAGGCACCCTGCTGCGGCGCGACCTGCCCGTGCTCACGGAGGCGGCGCGGTCCGTCGACGTCCAGCTGGCGATGTCGATCGCCATCTTCGACGACTCCCTTCAGTCCACGATGGAGCCAGGAACACCCACGACGGCGGCTCGGCTTGCTACCGTTGGCGCGGCAGTGAGCGCGGGCTTTCAGGTCTCTGTGTTCATGATGCCGATCTTGCCGTTTCTCACGGATGGAGAGGACCATCTTGACGCGGCGCTTGGGATGATTAAGGCCGCTGGCGCCACTGGCGTCACCTACTCGAGCCTGCACCTGCGTCCAGGCGTTAAGGAGTGGTTTGCTCGCTGGCTCAACACGTATCGCCCCGACCTGACGCCCAGATATCGCACGCTCTATGGTGACGGCGCTTACGCTCCCAAGGAGTACCGCGGTCACCTCGCGTCGATCATCAAGCCACTGATCGCGGCGCACGGTCTTGACATCGCGCCCACCGATCCGGGGACTGGGAGCGCGGTTGCGGTCGCGAGCAAACCATCAAGCCACCGCGCCTCGGCTAGGGATAGCAACGGTGAGTGGCGTGACAAGGGTCGCTCGATGAGCGCGGCGCAGCTCACGAGCGCGGCCTCCACTCTCTTCTAGAACGTGAGGCGTCGGGGGCGGGGCCTCGGTCGAGGCACGCCCGAAATGACGAATCAGCGGCGTCAATGCGTCGACCTGATACTCTAGTTACCACTTGCAGGGCCAACCAGGCCCTCCTGCGTCGCAGATTGCTTCTCCTTCTCGTCAGCGCACACGCCCTTGTGGCAGCGCGGCTCGTAGAATTTCTCTTCGGCGAACGAGCGCGAACACCTTCGCGATTCGCCACCAATGCCGGTGCCGTGACAATCACGGTGATGCGCACATGCGCGTTCGGCAGCATGCCCCGAAAGGCACCACCCTCTTGACTAGCTCCTTCGCCGATCTCGGCGTCCCCACCCAATTGACCGACCTACTCGAGCGCGAAGGTAAGACCAAGGCGTTCCCCATTCAGGAAGACACCCTTCCCGACACCCTCGCAGGCCGCGACGTGCTCGGCCGCGGCAAGACGGGCTCTGGCAAGACGCTCGCATTCGCGTTGCCCATCGCCGCGCGCCTTGGACGCAGTGGCGGCAAGGCTCGCCCTGGTCACCCTCGTGCGCTGGTGCTCGCCCCGACGCGTGAGCTTGCCACCCAGATCGACGCTGTCATTGCGCCTCTCGCTAGGGCCTACGGGCTCACGACGGCCACCATCTATGGCGGCGTGAGCCAGCAGCGCCAAGAGGCGGCATTGCGCAGGGGCGTCGACATCGTCGTGGCCTGCCCCGGTCGCCTCGAGGACCTCATGAAGCAGCGTGTTGTCTCGCTCGACGCGGTCGATATCACGGTGCTTGACGAGGCCGACCACATGGCCGACCTAGGCTTCTTGCCAGGTGTGACGCGCATCATGACGGCGACTCCTACTCGCGGGCAGCGCATGCTGTTCTCGGCCACGCTTGACAACGGCGTCGACAAGCTCGTGCGCCAGTTCCTCAACAACCCGATTACACACTCGGTAGACAACGAGGACAGTCACGTCGAGGCGATGACGCACCACGTGTTCCACGTCAACGGTGCCGACGCCAAGCGTCAGCTGGTACAGGCGCTCGCGTCTGGAACTGGGCGCCGCATTCTCTTCATGCGTACTAAGCACCAGGCGAAGAAGCTCGCCAAGCAGCTTAACGAGGCGGGGATTCCCTCCGTTGACCTGCACGGCAACCTGTCTCAAGGCCAGCGCGATCGCAATCTCGCTCTCTTCACGGGAGACTCGCACCGCGTCCTCGTCGCAACCGACGTCGCGGCGCGCGGCGTGCACGTCGACGGGGTCGAACTTGTGGTTCACGTCGATCCTCCCGCAGAGCACAAGGCTTACCTGCACCGTTCTGGCCGCACGGCACGCGCGGGCTCTGCGGGCGACGTCGTCACTGTCGTGCTTCCAGAGCAGCGTCGAGAGACGGACCAGCTGCTGCGCCGCGCCAATATTCAGGCACGGCCTCAGTCTGTGAGCGCTGAGTCGTCTCAGGTGGCCGCGCTTGTGGGTGAGGTAGCCGCCTACGTGCGTCCCGCCGAGGTGGCAATTCGCCCCATCGGTCAGGGTGCTCGCCGTGGCGCGGGTCCCCGTCAGGGCCAGGGTCAGGGTGCTCGCCGTGGCGCGGGTCCCCGTCAGGGCCAGGAGCGTCACGCCCGCCCCGAGGGTGAGCGCGGTCAGCACCGTTCGCTATCTGACCGCACGTCGTCTGATCGTCCCACTACTGATCGCGCAGCAGGCGGTCGCACGTCGGCCGCCTCGTTCTCGGCAGGCGGCAGGCGCCGTTCACGCTAGTTCGGTTCTTCCCGCTCCTTGAGCAACGCAGTCCTCAGACGCCGAGCCGCGCGAACAGCGCGGCTCGGTTTTCTGTGATGGTGGCCCGGTGACCAGCGACCCACTCGCCGTGGAAGCCGCGCGGCACGATCTCGATGAACTGCACAGACATGGCCCACAGCCTGTAGAGCGTGGTGCGCGTGTCGGCTAACGCGTCGAAGCCCGTGACAGTGCCTGCTCCCGAGTCTCGAGGCAACGTGCCGCCGGCCGCCTCGTAGCCGCGCAGGATGGCGGGAGTGGTAGCCGAGGTGCTCATGGACTCGGCACCAACGAGGTCCCACAGCGGGTCGCCGAACATCGACCTTTCGAAGTCGACCACTCCGCGGATGCTCCCCGTCGCGGGTTCAAGGAGCACGTTTCCGTGCCACAAGTCGTTGTGGATGAGCCTTGGCGTCGTGACCCCGGCCAGGGCGTCGGCTCCCTTCTCGACCGCCGCGAGCAGGCGTTCGGCCTCGATGTCGACGCCCCACGTGCGAGCGTCGTCCACGACCGTGTCGATGAGCCGAGCGAAGAACGCGGGCCACGAGGCCGCGCCCAGCTCGAAGCCCCGCGCGGGGTACCCGAACACCCCGCCCTCGACGGCGTGGAGCGCCGCGAGGATGGCGCCCACGTGCTCGTACGCCGCCTCGTTCGCGGCAGGGGCCATCGACTCCACCACGGTGTCCCACGGCGTGCCAGGGACCAGGTCCATGACCACCGCGTCGACCTCCGCAATGGCGCGCGAGAAGTCGGCCAGCAGCACGCGCGGGGCCGGAACGCCTAGTAGATCGCGTACGCGCTCAAGGATGTCCTGCTCCGAGCGGAGCATGTCCGCCTCGTACGTGAGCAATCGGGAGCGGCCGGATGCGTCGGGGGAGTCGGGTACG